>ENA-UOUJ01001438-UOUJ01001438.1-activated-sludge-metagenome-genome-assembly--contig:-NODE-1438-length-12527-cov-4.704939_pt1 | contig 12527 bp, 12 predicted proteins | sample MGYA00249839_ERZ747224 | MGnify/ENA primary metagenome ERZ747224 (study PRJEB28782, sample SAMN03220277) | activated sludge metagenome | biome: wastewater; feature: sewage sludge; material... | reverse complement strand
GGCGTCGAGTTCTCGAAGGAGGGCTTCGGCCGGCCGGGCATGGAGGAGTTCGACGACGTGGTCGACGGCGTCGACCACCTGGTCGACATCGGCCTGGTCGACAAGGCCAAGGTCGGCATCACCGGTGGCTCCTACGGCGGCTATGCCAGCGCCTGGGGGGCGACGTACTACAGCGAGCGCTTCGCCGCCTCGGTGATGTTCGTCGGCATCTCCGACCAGGCCAGCCTGGTCACCACCGGCGACATTCCCTGGGAGCAGAACCTGGTGCACATGGGCACCTGGCCGTGGGAGGATCCGGAGCTGTTCCGCAAGACCAGCCCGATCACCTACGCGCAGCAGTCGAAGACGCCGACCCTGATCCTGCACGGCGAGGCCGATCCGCGCGTGCCGGTGATGCAGTCGTACATGTTCTACCGCTACCTCAAGCTGGCCGGACAGGCGCCGGTGCGGCTGGTGCTGTACCCGGGCGAGGGCCACGGCAACGCGCGCGCGGCCTCGCGCTATGACTATTCGCTGCGGCTGATGCAGTGGATGGACCACTATCTCAAGGGCCCGGGTGGCGAGCCGCCGGCCTACACGATCGACTACGCGCTGCCGGCGGAGGCCGGGAAGAAGTGACGGCCTCCGCGCACGCCTCGGAGGACGCCGCTGCATGAGCGCGGCGGCCGCGACGGCCGGCGGGCACGCCACCGGCACCAACAAGCGCCGGGTGCTGTTCGCCAGCCTGATCGGCACCACGATTGAGTTCTTCGATTTCTACATCTACGCCACGGCGGCGGTGCTGGTGTTCCCGCAGCTGTTCTTCCCGCCGGGCGACCCGACCACCGCCACCCTGCAGTCGTTCGCGACCTTCGCGCTGGCCTTCATCGCACGGCCGTTCGGCTCGGCGCTGTTCGGCCACTTCGGCGACCGCGTCGGGCGCAAGGCGACCCTGGTCGCGGCGCTGCTGACGATGGGCATCTCGACCGTGCTGATCGGCCTGCTGCCGACCTATGCCCAGGTCGGCATCGCCGCGCCGCTGCTGCTGGCGCTGTGCCGGCTGGGCCAGGGCGTGGGCCTGGGCGGCGAGTGGGGCGGGGCGGTGCTGCTGGCGACCGAGAACGCGCCGCCGGGCAAGCGCGCCTGGTACGGCATGTTCCCGCAGCTCGGCGCACCGATCGGCTTCCTGCTCGCGACCGGCGTGTTCCTGGCGCTCACACATTTCATGTCCGACGACGCCTTCCTGGCCTGGGGCTGGCGCATCCCGTTCCTCGCCAGCGCGGTGCTGGTGGTGATCGGCCTGTGGGTGCGGCTGCGGATCACCGAGACACCGGATTTCCGCCGCGCGCTGGAGCGCGAGGAGCGGGTGCGGCTGCCGATGCTGGTCGTGGTGCGCGACCATCCCGGGCGGCTGCTGGCCGGCACGCTCGCGCTGGTGGCGACCTTCGTGCTGTTCTACCTGATGACGGTGTTCGCGCTGAGCTGGGGTACGTCGAAGCTCGGCTACTCGCGCGAGCATTTCCTGCTGCTGCAGATGCTGGGCGTGCTGTTCTTCGCGTTCACGATCCCGCTGGCGGCGCTGTACGCGGACCGCTTCGGGCGACGCAACGCGATGATCACCGCGACGTTGCTGATCATCGCCTTCGGCTTCGTGTTCGCGCCGCTGCTTGAATCGGGCACCCCCCTGGGCGTGCTTGCCTTCCTTGCCATTGGCCTGGGCGCGATGGGGCTGACCTACGGACCCTGTGGCACGATCCTCGCGGAGATGTTCCCGACCGCGGTGCGCTACACCGGCGCGTCGCTGGCCTTCAACATGGCCGGCATCCTCGGCGCCTCGCCCGCGCCCTACATCGCCACCCGGCTGGCCGAGGAGCACGGCCTGGCGGCGGTGGGCTGGTACCTCTCCGCGGCGGGCGTGCTGACCCTGCTGGCGCTGCTGGCGGTGAAGCCGGACGCGTCCGCGCGCTGAGCGGGAGAAGCTTCCCAATTCGTGCGCTGCCCGACCTCACGACGCCGTCATCCCCGCGCAGGCGGGGACCCAGCGTCTTGCATCGTTGGTCCGTGAGTCAGAAGACACTGGGTCCCCGCCTGTACGGGGATGACGAGCGGAAGTGCCGTAGGGCTAGACTGTCGCCATTCCCGCACGGGGCGTCACGTGAAGGCCTGGACATCGATCGGCATCCTGTTCGCCGTGGGCATCGGCGCGCTGCTGCCGCTGCAGGCGCTGATCAACGCGCGCCTGGGCGCGCTGACGCATGGCGCGCTGTATGCCTCGTTCGTGTCCTTCCTCGTCGGCACCTGCCTGCTGGGCCTGATGCTGCTGGCCACGCGTACGCCGCTGCTGCCGGCGCAGCCGGTCGCGGCGCTGCCGGCCTGGATCTGGATCGGAGGCGCGATCGGCGCGGCCTTCGTGTTCGCGGCCACCTTGCTGGTGCCGAAGCTGGGCGCGGGCGCGCTGATCTGCCTGGTCGTGCTCGGCCAGGTGGTGGCCTCGCTGGCGCTCGACCACTTCGGCGTGCTCGGCGCGCAGCGGCCGGTGGACTTCATGCGGATCCTCGGCGCGCTGCTGGTGATCGTGGGCGCGGCGCTGGTGGTGCGGCCGTGGCAGTCGGCGTGAGCCTGCCGGAACTGCCGCGCGGGCAACTGGAGGCACTGGAGGCTTCGTATGCAGTGCCGGTACGCGCCTACCACGACTTCGGCCACGTCCGCGAGGTGCTGCGCCACTACGACGCCGTTGCCGCCGGGCCGGGCTGGGCGCAGCCTTGCGAGGTGCGACTGGCGGTGCTGTACCACGACGCGGTCTACGAGCCGGGGCGCAGCGACAACGAGGCGCGTTCGGCACGGTTCGCGCTCGACGAGATCGCGCGCTGGCTGCCTGATGCCGACATCGATGCGGCGCGCGTGGCCGCGCTGATCGAGCTGACCGCGCGCCACGGCCAGTTCGCACCGCAGGATTTCGGCGCCAGTGCGCTCGACGACGACATCCGCCATTTCCTCGACTGCGACATGGCCATCCTCGGCGCCGAGCCCGCGGCCTTCGACGCCTACGACCGCGCGATCGCGGCCGAATACCGCAGCCACGTGCCGGGCTGGCTGTTCCGCAGCAACCGCCGCCGCTTCCTCAAGGCGCTGCTGGGCAAGCCCAGGATCTACCTCAGCGGGTTCTTCCACGAGCGCTTCGACGCGCAGGCACGGGCCAATCTGCGAAGGGTGATCACCACCAAGCGGTAGGAGCGGGCCATGCCCGCGACCGCGCGCCGTTGCGATCCGGATGGAAAGTCGTCGCGCCCATGGGGCGCTCCTACTATGATCATGCGATGGCGAAACTGCTGCTCAACCTGCGCCACGTGCCCGACGACGAGGCTGACGATGTCCGTGCCTTCCTCGATGCGGCGCGCATCGATTACTACGAAACCCGGCCGAGCCTGTTCGGCATCTCGATGGGCGGCATCTGGGTGCGCGAGGACGGCGACGTGCCCGAGGCGAAGCGGCTGATGGCCGACTACCAGCGCGAACGCGCGATCCGGGTGCGCGCCGAACAGGCGCAGGCCGAGCGCGACGGCACCGCGGACACCTTCATGGATATCGTCCGCGCCCAGCCGCTGCGGGTGGCGCTGACCATCCTCGCGATCATGCTGCTGCTGGGGCTGATGGCGCTGCCCATGATCCTGATCGGACGCTGATCGATGGTGGCCGCGCGCGGCGAGCTCGTCCGCGGAATCGGCCGCGGCAGCATGGTCGCGCTGTTCATCAATGCGGTGGTCGGTGCCGGCATCTTCGGACTGCCCTCGCGCGTGCACGAGCTGCTGGGGCCGTACGCGCTGCTGGCCTACCTCGCCTGCGCCGCGCTGGTGCTGCTGGTGGTGCTGTGCTTCGCCGAAGTCGGCAGCCGCTTCGAGGGCACCGGCGGGCCGTACCTGTACGCGCGCACCGCGTTCGGGCCGGCCGCGGGCTTCTAGGTGGGCTGGCTGGTGTGGCTGACGCGGGTGACTGCGTTCGCCGCATTGTGCAACCTGCTGATCGACTATCTCGCGCATCCGTTCCCGGCGCTGGCGTCGACGACCGGACGCGTGGCCGTGGCCACGCTGGTGACGCTGCTGATCACCGCGGTCAACATCCGCGGCGTGCGCATGGCGGCGATCGTCGCCAACGTGTTCACGGTCGGCAAGCTGGTGCCGCTGCTGCTGTTCGTCGCAGTCGGCCTGTTCTTCGTCGAGCCGGCGCGCTACGTGCCCACGTCCACGCCCTCGACCGGCGATTTCTCGACCGCGGTGCTGCTGCTGGTGTTCGCCTTCACCGGCTTCGAGACCGCGACCGTGCCTGCGGGCGAGGTGCGCGACCCGCGGCGCACGCTGCCGTTCGCGATCCTGGTGGCGATGGCGGTGGTCGTGCCGCTGTACCTGCTGATCCAGTTCGTGTCGATCGGCACGCTGCCGGAGCTGGCGACCTCGACCACGCCGCTGGCCGACGCCGCCGGACGCTTCGCCGGCAACTTCGGCGCCGGCGTGATCGTGTTCGGCGCGGTGGTGTCGATCACGGGCACGCTCAACGGCCTGGTGCTGGCGGCGCCGCGGATCCTCTATGCGATGGCCGAACAGCGGCAGCTGCCGGCCGTGTTCGCGCGCACCCATGCCCGTTACCGCACACCGCACTGGGCGATCGTGCTGACCGCGGCCTGCATGCTCGCGCTGACGCTGTCCGGATCCTTCCTGACCGCGGTCGCGCTGAGCACGATCACGCGCCTGCTGGCCTATGCCGCCACCTGCATCGCGGTGCCGGTGCTGCGCCGGCGCGAAGGTGCCGGCCTGGCGCCGGCGATGTTCACCGTGCCCGGCGGGCCGTGGGTGGCCGCGACCGCGCTGCTGGTGATCGCCTGGCTGGTGCTGCACGCGAAGCCGCAGGAGCTGCGCGACGTGGCGATCGCGATGGCGGTCGGCGCGGTGCTGATGCTGCTGGCCACGCGCTTCGGGCGGAAAGTCGCCCCGCACGCATGACTTTCGGCATACCCCGCCAGGGTGGCCTGCGGGGTATGGTCGGGCCGGGTCGCCGTTCGTGTGATCCACTCCCTTTCCTGCCGATCCTCCGGGGCACCTTGATGTCCAGAACCATCGCTGCGCTTATGTTTTCCCTGCTCCTGTCCGTCGCCACCTGGCCGTTGGCCGCGCAGGCGCAGCGCAGCCTGTCGTTCGACGCGCATGCGCTGCCCGAGACCGGCACGGTCGCCATCGCGGTGGCCGAAGGCCTGCCCGAAGGCGGCAGCTTCGACGCGATCGACGCGCGCACCGGTGGTGCCCTGCGGCGCACGGCCCAGGCGGAAAGCTTCAAGGGCAAGGCCGACAGCACGCTCGACCTGCGCGGCTTCGGCGGCTACGAGCGCCTGCTGGTGCTCGGCACCGGCAAGGACGCGCCGGCGCCGGACAAGCTGGAGGACATCGGCGGGCGCGTGGCCCAGGCGTTCGCGAAGAGCCGCGCGCCGCGTGTGGATCTGGTGTGGGATGGCGACGGCGCCGATGCCGCTTCGCGTCTTGCGTTCGGTGCCGCGATCGGCCAGTACAGCTTCGACAAGTACCGCTCGAAGAAGCCCGGCGACGAGGACGAGGCGCCGGCGAGCAAGGGCGAGCTGGTGATCCGGACCGCGGCGGGCGCAGGCGCGGGTGCGGCCTACACGACGCAATGGAAGCCGGTGGCCGATGCGATCGCGTTCGCGCGCGACCTGTCCACCGAGCCGGCCAATGCGCTGTGGCCGGAGGAGTTCGTCACGCGCGCGCGCGCTGCCGCCTCCGGCCTGCCGATCCGGATCGAAGTGCTCGACGTGTCGGCGATGCAGAAGCTGGGCATGGGCGGCATCCTCGCAGTCGGCCAGGGCAGCGTGCGCCCGCCGCGGCTGCTGGTGCTGCGTTACGCCGGCGGCACGGCCGGAGACGCGCCGCTGGCCTTCGTCGGCAAGGGCATCACCTTCGACACCGGCGGCATCTCGATCAAGCCCAACACCAACATGTGGACGATGAAGGCCGACATGACCGGTGCCGCGTCGGTGGTGGCGACCACGCTCGCGCTGGCCGGGCGGCGGGCACCGGTGAACGTGGTCGCGGTGGCGGCACTGGCCGAGAACATGCCCTCGGGCAGCGCCGCGCGACCGGGCGACGTGATCCGCACCGCCTCGGGCAAGACCTTCGAGATCATGAGCACGGATGCGGAAGGGCGCATGGTGCTGACCGACGCGCTGTGGTACGTGCAGCGCCAGGACAAGCCGAAGCTGGTGGTCGACGTCGCCACCCTGACCGGCTCGATCGTGGCCGCGCTCGGCGGCGACTACGCCGGCCTGTTCTCGCGCGACGACGCGCTGGCCGCGCAACTGCTGGCGGCGGGCAGGGCCAGCGGCGAGGAACTGTGGCGGATGCCGCTGCGCGACGAGTACGGCAAGCGCCTGAAGTCGCCGATCGCCGACCTGCGCAACGGCGGCGGCTCGCCGGGCGCGGGTGCCGGTGCGTACTTCATCGGCGAATGGGTCGATCGCAAGCTGCCGTGGGCGCACCTGGACATCGCCGGTACGGACTGGAACGACCGCGGCAAGCCGACCGTGCCGGAGGGCGCGAGCGGGTTCGGCGTTCGGCTGCTGGATCGCTTCGTGCGCGATCACCATGAGTGAATCCGCTCCAGACCCGGACTCATGCCGCCTTGCGATCAAGAACAAGGATTGGCGTAGGAGCGCCCCATGGGCGCGACCGGTGCGCGATGATGCCCCGACCGCAGCGGGTCGCGGGCATGGCCCGCTCCTACACTGGCTTTTTTTATCGCGAATGGGTATCAATCGGCCGGCGCGATAATCTGGCCCCAGCATCCGCATCGACAGGCAGGACATGGACAGGCGACAGTTCATCGGTAGTGCGGCACTGGCCGCCTCGTGGCTCACGACGGCCGGCGGCGGCGCGATCGCGGCTCCCCGCGGACGGCTGCTGCCGCCAGCGCTCAGGCGGGGCGATACCGTGGCCCTGGTCAGCCCGTCTTCGGCCACCGACGAGCGGCTCCAGCTGCAGCTGGCGCAGGAGGTGATGCAGGCGATGGGGTTCAAGGTCCGGACCGGCGCCCACCACGCGTCGCGCTACGGTCATCTCGCGGGAAGCGATGCCGAGCGCGCCGGCGACCTCAATGCCGCCTTCGCCGACGACGAGGTTCGTGCCGTCGTCTGCGTGCGCGGTGGCTCCGGTGCCGCACGGCTGCTGCCGCTGCTCGACTACGACGCCATCCGCGCCCATCCCAAGGTGCTGCTCGGCTATTCCGACATCACCGCCCTGCACAGCGCGATCCACGCGCAGACCGGCCTGGTCACCTTCCACGGCCCCAACGGCACCGGCAGCTGGAACAGCTTCAACGCCGACCAGTTCCGGCGCGTGTTCTTCGAGCGCGAGCTGATGCGCTACGAGAACCTCAGTGATGCCGGCGATGAACTGGTGCAGCGGCAGAACCGCACCCTCACCATTGCCGGCGGCAAGGCGCGCGGCGAACTGGTCGGCGGCAACCTCACGGTGCTGACCGCGCTGGCCGGTTCGCCCTACCTGCCGGATTTCGACGGCAAGATCCTTTTTTTGGAGGACGTGTCGGAGGCGCCGTACCGCGTCGACCGCATGCTCTCCACGCTCAAGCTGATGGGTGCGCTGGACCGGATCGCCGGCTTCATCTTCGGAGAATGCACCGACTGCGATCCGGGCGAGGGCTTCGGCTCGCTGAGCCTGGACCAGATCTTCGACGACCACATCAAGCCGCTGGGCATCCCCGCCTACCGCGGCGCGATGATCGGGCACATCCGCCGTCAGTTCATCGTGCCGGTCGGCGGCCGGGTGGAGATGGACGCCGACGCCGGCAGCTTCCGCATGCTTGATCCGGTGTTCCAGGGGTGATGCCCGGACGGGATCCGTAGGAGCGCCCCATGGGCGCGACCTCGCAGCTTGATGCCGAGACCGCCGCGGGTCGCGGGCATGGCCCGCTCCTACACTCAGCTTCGCGTGCGCGGGGACTATTACAATGGCGGCATGATCGTCAACATCGCCGCCTACCGCTTCGTCCACATCGAGGATCCGCCCGCGCTCGCGGCCGACGTGCGTCGCTGGGCGGAGGATGCGGACCTGAAGGGCACGGTGCTGGTCGCGCCCGAGGGCATCAATCTGTTCCTGGCGGGCGCATCGGGCGACATCGAAGGCTTCCTGCGCGAGCTGCGCGCCGACGCGCGCTTCGCCGATCTCCACGCGAAACACAGCGAGAGCGCGCATCTGCCGTTCCCACGCCTGAAGGTCAAGCTCAAGCGCGAGATCATCAGCTTCCGCCGTGATGATGCGGTGCCGCTGTCGCGTCCGCGCGCGCCGGCGGTGTCGCCGGCTACGCTCGCCGGATGGATCGCGCGCGGCAGCGACGACGCCGGCCGCAGGCTGGTACTGCTCGATACCCGCAATCGCGAGGAGGTCGATTACGGCAGCTTCGCCGGCGCGCTGACCCTGCCGATCGACAACTTCACCGACCTGCCCGCGGCGCTGGCGCCGCACCGCGAGGCGCTGGCCGACGCCACCGTGGTCAGTTTCTGCACCGGCGGCATCCGCTGCGAGAAGGCGGCGCTGTGGATGCGCGACAGCGGCATGGACAACGTGCTGCAGCTCGACGGCGGCATCCTCGGCTACTTCGAGGCGGTCGGCGGCGCCGGCTACGACGGTCGCTGCTTCGTCTTCGACGGGCGCGTGGCGCTGGATCCGGCGCTGCGGCCGCTGGTCGATGGTGACGCCGCGACAGGCATGCAGGAGCGCGCGGCTTGAGCTGGCTCGGACTGGTGCTGCTGGTGCTCGGCGCCTGGCTGGCGTACAAGCTGGCCGGCGCGGCGCTGAAACTCGTGATGTTCGCGCTGGCGCTGGTCGGCGGCTACTGGTTCGCCGCGCCGCAGCTGGGCTGGCCAACGGTATCCGACCTGTTCTACGTGTTTGGTCCGGACTTCGGCGGCAAGCGCATCGAGGAGGTGCTGCAGCCGGGCGCGATCGCCAACGGCGTGGCGGATCGCGTCGTCGACGGCGTGGTCGATCGCGTCCTTGGCCCGCCTGCGGTTGAGCCCGCCGCCGGCGGCGAAGCGGCGACGCCCGCCCCGGCACCCGCCGAAGCGGATGCGGAACAGGTGCGGCCAGTCGACATCGACTGAAGAGCGCCTGCGCTTGTGTCCGGGCTGTAGGAGCGCCCCATGGGCGCGACGGAGTCGCGATGATGTCTCGTCCGCCGAGGGTCGCGGGCATGGCCCGCTCCTATATTTTTCCTTCGGGTGGGCGCTACTCGCCGAACTCGCGCGAGGGCAGGGCGATACGCCGCTGCGGGCGCCCGATGATGTCGAGGAAGTTGTTGAACACCGCGTCTGCCTGGGCCTGCATCCCGGCGATGTGGCGTGCGGTTTCGGCGCGGATCGTGGCTTCGTCCTGCACGCCGGCCAGTTCGGCCAGTTGCCGGCGATAGGCCGGCTTGGCCAGCCAGCGTTCAATCAGCGGCTGGTCCATCTCCAGGTGGAACTGGAAGCCATAGGCGCGGTCGCCCCAGCGAAATGCCTGCTGTTCGCAGATGTCGCTGCGGGCCAGGTGGGTGGCTGAATCGGGAATCTCGAAATGCTGCCCGTGCCATTGGAACACCGGCGCCGCTTCGCCCAACGGCGCGAGCACCCGGTCCTCGCGGCCTTGCTCGGTGGGGCGCACCGGATACCAGCCGATCTCACCCTGTTCGTGGCGCTTCACCGGCGCGCCGAGCACGTGCGCGAGCAGCTGTGCGCCGAGGCAAATGCCCAGGACCGGCTTGTCCTGATCGAGCATGCGCTCGATGACTTGCAACTCGGTACGCAGGTGCGGGCGCTCGGACTGGTCCTCGACGTTCATCGGCCCGCCGAGCACGATCAGGCCCTGGTAGCGGTCGATGTTCGGCACTGCCTCCGGTTCGCGCTCGAAGTTGACGAAGCGGATGCGGTGCCCGCGATTGCGGATCAGCGGATCGAGCGTGCCGAGCGGCTCGGCGGCCACGTGCTGGAAGACGAGGATGCGGGGCATGCCCCGATTCTAGGAGAAAAAAACGGGGGTCAGAGTACAGTTTCCCCCACGTTACCCACGACCGGGTGGATGTTCGCGTGAAAACTGGGGTCAGAGTACAGTTTCCACCACCTTGCCCGCAGCCGGGTGGATGTTCGCAGGAAACTGTACTCTGACCCCAGTTTTCACGGTTTTCACCTGCGGGGACCCGGCTTGCCGCGAGGCTTTCCGGCCGGCTTGCCCGCGGGACGTCGCCGAGCCGGCGCGCCGGCGTCATCGTCGGCGCGGCGCATCTTCAGCTGCTGGCCGGACACCCACACCTTCTTGAGGTGTTCGAGGACCTCACGCGGCATGCCTTCGGGCAGGTCGACCAGGCTGTGGTCGTCGCGGATGTCGATGCGGCCGATGTAGCGGCTTTCCAGATCGGCCTCGTTGGCGATTGCGCCGACGATGTTGCCCGGCTGCACGCCGTGCATGTGGCCCACTTCGATGCGGAAAGTCTCGGTGGCGAAGCCGTGGTCGGCGGCGGCGCGCGCGGGACGCTCGGGGCGTTCTCGCCGTGCCGGCCGTTCGTCGACGGACGGCTCATCGGCGAAGAAGGCCTCGGCGGTGTTGCGGGGGCGTTCGCCGCGCGCCGGTCGCGTCGGGAACGCCGGGCGCGCCTCCGGTTCGCGCTCGCGCCGCTCCATCCGCTCGCGCGGTCCGCGGCCCTCGTCGCGGTGCTTCCTGTCCGCGGACGGCGGCAGCAGCAGCGGCGTGTCGCCCTGCACGACCTTGGCCAGCGCCGCGGCGATCTCGGCCGCCGGCACGTTGTGTTCGCGCTCGTAGCGTTCGACCAGGTCGCGGAACAGGGCCAGGTCGGCGCTGCCCAGTGCCTCGGTGATGCGTTCCATGAACTTCGCCACGCGCCGTTCGTTCACGGTCTCGACGCTCGGCAACTGCATCGGTTCGATCTTCTGCCGGGTGGCACGCTCGATCGCGCCGAGCATGCCGCGTTCGCGCGGCGCGGCGAACAGGATCGCCTCGCCGCTGCGGCCGGCGCGGCCGGTGCGGCCGATGCGGTGGACGTAGCTTTCGGTGTCGTAGGGGATGTCGTAGTTCAGCACGTGGCTGATGCGTTCGACATCCAGCCCGCGCGCGGCCACGTCGGTCGCGACGAGGATGTCGATGCGGCCGTCCTTGAGCGACTGGATGGTCTTCTCGCGCTGCTTCTGGTCGAGGTCGCCGTTGATCGCCGCCGCCGAGAACCCGCGCGCAGCCAGCTTCTCGGCCAGTTCCGCAGTCCCGAGCTTGGTGCGCGCGAACACGATCATCGCGTCGAAGGGCTCGGCCTCGAGGATCCGGGTCAGCGCGTCGAGCTTGTTGGTGCCGCTGACCATCCATACCCGCTGGCGGATGTTGGCGGCGGTGGTGGTCTGCGCCTTGATCGCGATCTCGACCGGATCCTTGAGGTAGGTCTGGGCGATGCGCTTGATCTGGCTGGGCATGGTCGCCGAGAACAGCGCCACCTGGCGCGTCTCCGGGGTCTTCTTCAGCACCGCCTCGACGTCGTCGATGAAGCCCATGCGCAGCATCTCGTCGGCCTCGTCGAGCACCAGGGTGCGCAGCTCCGACAGGTCCAGCGAGCCGCGATCGAGGTGGTCGATCACGCGCCCCGGGGTGCCGACGACCACCTGCACGCCGCGCTTGAGCGCGGAGAGCTGCTGGGCGTAGCCCTGGCCGCCGTAGATCGGCAGCACGTGGAAGCCGGGCAGGTGGCTGGCGTACTTCTGGAAGGCCTCGGCGACCTGGATCGCCAGCTCGCGGGTGGGCGCGAGCACCAGCACCTGCGGCCTGCGCGCGGCGGGGTCGAGCCGGGCGAGGGCGGGCAGGGCGAAGGCGGCGGTCTTGCCGGTGCCGGTCTGGGCCTGGCCGAGCACGTCGCGGCCTTGCAGCAGCGGCGGGATGGTGGCGGCCTGGATCGGCGAGGGCGACTCGTAGCCGACGTCGGACAGCGCCCGCAGCAGGGGTTCGGGCAGGCCGAAATCGGTGAAACGGACGGATGGAGCGTCGGCGCTCATGGTGTTTCCGGGCGGCGCCGGTCTCGAAAAATCAGGGCGCACAGTGTACGCGCCGGGGCAGCGGGGCGCCGTAGCGCCGGGTAAACGCGGCGTCCGCTACGATGAGCCATGTTCGCCCCCGACTTCGACAACGCGCTGCTGCGCGAGCTGCCCGGCGATCCGGAGACCGGGCCGGGGATCCGGCAGGTCGCCGCGGCGTGGTCGCGGGTGCTGCCGACGCCGGTGGCCTCACCGGTGCTGCTGGCGCATTCGCGCGAGGTGGCCGTTGACCTGGGCTTCGGCGAGGCGGACGTGCGCTCGCCGGAATTCGCGCAGGCGTTCGGCGGCAATGCGCTGCTGCCGGGCATGGATCCGTTCGCGACCAACTATGGCGGCCACCAGTTCGGCCACTGGGCCGGGCAGCTCGGCGACGGGCGCGCGATCACCCTCGGCGAGGCGCTCGGTGCCGATG
>ENA-UOUJ01001437-UOUJ01001437.1-activated-sludge-metagenome-genome-assembly--contig:-NODE-1437-length-12529-cov-3.957191_pt1 | contig 12529 bp, 15 predicted proteins | sample MGYA00249839_ERZ747224 | MGnify/ENA primary metagenome ERZ747224 (study PRJEB28782, sample SAMN03220277) | activated sludge metagenome | biome: wastewater; feature: sewage sludge; material... | reverse complement strand
CGGCGTACCCTGGCACATCTTATGGATAAAGCCACTACCCTGACCACTGCCTGAGAGATAGTAAGTGCCGGGACCTGGATCGAAATCTTTGTTGGAACCGGAGAAAGTGCCCGTGGTATAGACACTGTAATTATCATCTAAATGTATCCAACTGGGGTTATCTCCCTGCCAGCCTGCACCCCATACAAAGTTGCCCGAGCTATCGAGCTTTTGCACCGCTACACCAGAGGGTACGGTGAATACACCGGTGCTGGGATTGATATCGCAGGAGTTGGGAAGGACGAGGCCATTGTAGACATTTCCTACGCTATCTGTAGTTACAATACCACTGGTAAACAAGCCCACGTTTGCACCCGTTTTATTTGCCCATTTAAAATCTCCGTTGCTATTAAGCTTAAGGGTAAAGGCACTACGGGTGGAGTTGGAAGTAAGGTTGTAAGTGCCGGAACCGGGATCAAAATCTACTGTGCCACTAAAGTAGCCCCCTACAATAGCATTGCCAAGACGGTCAACAGTGATGCCATATCCCACATCATCATTAGCACTTCCAACTCGCTTTGCCCAAACATAGCTTCCTGCGGCATCGTACTTCGCAATGAAAATATCGTATCCTCCTGCCGATGTAAGATTTGCGATGGCTGGACCGGGATCGAAATCGGCAGTTGATTGGAACTGGCCTGTTACAAATACATTCGAGAAATTATCCACGGCTAACGACCATGGGTCTTTATCGGCTAAGCCGGACACTTGTTTTGCCCAAATAAAATTGCCAGCAGAATCCATTTTTTCGATTAATATATCTTGTGAACCACTGCCAGCAGCCGGGCTAACTATGTTGTACACGATAGGTCCAGGGTCAACATCAAGGACAACGGGTGTAGCGGTGCCACCAATTGAGGCACTGAAGTAAATATTTGACAAACTATCGCTAGTCATGGACAGCATTTGCATAGCGCCAACCGTCGTGTTACTACCCATAGTCTTTGCCCAAATAAAGTTACCTGTGGCGTCAAGTTTCAATACGAAGCAGTGATCGCCACCTAATGACGACAACTTATAAATGGCTGGACCTGGATCGAAATCGAAACTATCTCGGTAAGAGCCGCCAGTATAGATATTCCCATACCCATCTACCCTTACACCTTTTCCAAAACAACCAAAAACGTTGGAGGAAATTCCGGCAATTTGCTTTACCCACAAAAAATTTCCGAATGCATCTTGCTTCAAAATGAACATGTTTAGATTTCCAACAGCCGTTAAGGCATATACACTTGGTCCGGGGTCAAAATCTACCGTGCCATTGAAGTATCCTATAGAAATAAGGTTATTATTCGTGTCAGAAGTGCATGCCGTAACACCTGTCGCATATATCCCTGTTCCTATTTTTGCTTGTGCCCATGAAAACGTCTGTGCGAAAACCTTAGAACTGTAAACAGAAATGAAGCAGCAGACAAAAACTATGTAACGTGAGATTGATTTCATAGGAAATTTTTTTAGGCTATTGCGAATCTAAAACTTTTTATTATAACTTACATCTAAGCGATGAGCTTGCTACGTTTTCCTTAAATTCTTCCTTTATGTATTTCCCTTCTATTGTTGGTAGTTTAGGCTTAGTTAACCAAGGTTTTCCAGTGCCGCTTAATACTGAATTCATTGTCGGTGGATTTTATGCACCTGGAGATGGAGGCGGAGGAACTTTTATATGGATCCCACCAATTCCTTCAGGGTTCTCCCCTGATGGTGGTATTACCTTCTTAGCAACTAATGATAATCAAGGCTACTTCAAACGCATCTATTCTGGTCCTATCAATAGCAGAGAATACCTATATTTCTATACAAACAAGCAATAATCCAACAGGGGAGATCAGAGGACAATTATCGTTGCAGAATTTGGTAGTAGATGGTATTACGTATGGTCCATTAGAACTTAGAGATTATAGATTTGAAGGTGTGCGATCTGCCTCTATTACTAACTCGTATGTCAACGGCATAACATTGATTGAGTTATCAGTTAACCTGTATAGTTCGCGATCTGATAATGCAATTGGCAATAATATAATTGATGTTGACGCTTCATCTTCATTGGTATCTTATGAGCATCGCCAAAATCATCAGGTAAGTGAAAATATTTTTGTCCAGTCCATTTCTTATAATGGCACAGGCGATGTAGGCAATGCTCCGTGGCAACCCACCTCCGTCTGGGGTCCATTACGCTCTATGCTGGTGAAGAAAGTTTATCAGACACTACCCTACAATGTAAAATACGGCTCACTGTTAGATAGCACATCTCCCATAGCATTTGGCACAGTAAGCAGCACACCAGTTACAGGAGGCGTGTTGGGAACGCGGTGCGCAAAACTATTTATTCCTGCAAGTATCACTGCTTCTTTAGATCTCGGGTTCTCGCTTGTTGCCGATAAGTATTATCTGTGGTCTATTCATGCCCTAAAAGATAGTCCCGACATTTCGGGTAATCTTGGTATTCCTGGTGACGCTCAACTTGGACAGGTAATATTGAAACAGGCGCAGTGGGCTTGTTCTTATGGTATCAAGAAATTTAGTTTCACAACTCCACCTACAGATACGGTTCACCTCTCTATTCATAATAGTGCTGGCACGCAGGGCATCATTTACCTTGCAGATGTGCAAGTCGTAGAGTTCGACAACTTGTCTGATGCGATATCTTATGCCCAAAGCAGAGCTTTTATCACCACGCGCTCAGAAAAGATATTAGGTCCGGTGCATACTTCTTCGTCTGCAAGCGCCTATTTCAGGTGGATAGCCGAAGAAGATTCTTTCGAAATAGAAAACGCCTTCAACATTGCAGAAATAGTAAGGATAGATGTTGGTGTGTATAATGTTCTTTTCGAGATCGCACTCGATGAGCTGCCTGTGGTACAGTTAACACCGGAAACATTGGAAGGGGGCGGCGAAGTGGATACAGCAGTAGTAACGTCATTTGAAGAATTGTCTGTTGCCGGTTTTACAGTGCGCTTAGTAGAAATTATAGATGGCGTGCCTACGCCCGTAGATGATTCGTTCGCGCTGACTGTAGCATAATCTTAAGGAATCAGCAAAAAAATCCCGGCATACAAAAGTGCGCCGGGATGTTTTTATAAATGATATTTGAAGCCTACTTCTTCTTCTCGTAGCGTTTCTTAAACTTGTTAATGCGACCTGCAGTATCTACAAACATAGATTTACCAGTGTAGAACGGATGCGAAGTGTTTGAGATTTCCACTTTTACAAGGGGATATTCGTTGCCATCTTCCCAGGTAGTAGTTTCTCTTGTAGGGGCAGTGGAGCGTGTGATGAAAGAAAAATCGTTCGACATATCTTTAAACACCACTAAACGGTAGCTTTCCGGGTGAATTCCTTTTTTCATTTTGATTGTCTTTTTTTAATGCATGGATTTTGCCATGCGTGAAAATTGAGGGAGCGAAGGTAAAAAAAAACAGCTATCCGGCAAAAATTGCTTTTAAATTATTTCAGCATCTTCTGAAGGTCAACTTCTGCTTGCTCTGCAAACTGATAGGTTGCCAATACTTTTCCATCGGGTCCCAGTAAAAAGGCCTGCGGCACATATTCTACACCGTATATCTGTGCAGGTTTCGATTGCCATCCTCCGAGGTCGCTCATGTGAAATTCCCACGCGAGCTTATCATCTTGTATAGCTTTCACCCAGGCATCTTTATTCTGATCGAGCGACACACTCACAATGGTAAATCCTTTCTTTGCAGCCTTAAAGTTCTTTTCTTTATAACGGTCGTACAGTTCTACCAACCGTGGATTTGCGGTGCGACAAGGACGACACCATGATGCCCAGAAATCGAGCAAAACCACTCTGTCTTTCGTGATTTTTGAAAGCTCCATTTGCTGCCCTGAGGGATTTTCAAATTTTAGTTCCGGAGCTTTTGAACCAACTTTAATAGTTGTGTTTTCAAATTGAGCATACGCCCCCAACGCGCTACAACACAGAAGCAAGGCTACAAGTAGTTTTTTCATTATCGGTATCTAATTGTTTTTATTAAAGTTAAGGAAGAAATGCTTTTTCAAAACTTCATAATTCCAGCTTCAAACCATCATACGCCAGATAAATGCCAGATGGCAACATAGCCTCAACTTCTTCATGCAAGCCAAGCTGATGGCTGATATGGGTGAAGTAGGTTTTTTCGGCGCTTACTTCCGTAGCTATTTCAATAGCTTCGGCGAGTGTGTAGTGCGATACATGATGTTGCTGTCTAAGCGCGTTTAGCACCAATGTTTTGCTGCCGCTGATCTTTTCCATCTCCTTTGGCGATATATGCTTTGCATCGGTGATGTAGGTGAAGTCTTTGATACGAAACCCAAGCACATCCATTTCATAATGGCGGACTTTTATAGGGATGATCTCTACACCACCAATTTTAAAATTCTGCTTTTCTGATATGGTATGAAGGTTGATTTGCGGTACACCAGGGTAGTGAGCATTTTCAAAAATGTAACGGTACTCCCGGCGCAATGCTTCCTGGGTTTCTTCGGTGGCATACACATCCATTGCTTTTTGCTGAAAATAGTTGTAGGCTCGAATGTCATCAAGTCCTGCAATATGATCTTTATGGCTGTGGGTATATACAACAGCGTCCAGTTTGTGAATTTTAGAGCGGAGCATTTGGTAGCGAAAATCGGGTCCGGTATCAATGACAAGGTTTACCCCATCTACTTCTATAAATACAGAAGTACGCAAACGATTATCTCTTTTGTCGGGGGAAGTGCAAATATTGCAATCGCAGCCAATAACAGGAACACCCTGTGAGGTACCGGTTCCGATAAATGTAACTTTCACGGTTAGAGATCCATTTCGGTTTGTACAGACGATTCATCGTTCATGGTCGAAGCATCCTGCAATTGTTTATACCATTTCAGCATTTCACCACTCAGTTCCGCTTCATTTACTTTTATGGAAGGGAGTATTTCGATCAGGGCATTGATGCGCCCCTCAACATTCAGAAATTTATTGATAACCACTACGCGTCTTTCTTCAAGAATGCAATAACCGGAGTTGAAATTTCCCTTTTCAAAACGAATCATAAACCGCGCTTCCTCGAAGAGCTGCTCCAGTTTTTTAAGGGTGTTTGCAGTATATTTGAAGCTCATTTGCAATTTCCGGTTTCGATGGCTAAAATAAGAAAATTCACTGCACTTGTAGGGTTGGTAATAGTTTGGATTAGTCTTGCAGGTAAGGTTCACGCTCAAAATCCTTCCAGCTATTATATTGAAGATCCACGAACCTTTTATGCAGGATTAATTGCCGGTGCAAATTTGTCTCAGGTAGATGGCGATAGCTACGCAGGCTATCATAAAGTGGGGTTAAACGCTGGGGGTATAGTTTATACTCATCTTGCACCCAACCTGGCGGTAAGTCTTGAGATATTATTTTCCCAAAAGGGAGCAAGGGGACACAGAGTGCAGGAGAGTGGGGCAGGCACGTTTATTAACGCGTATCGCATTAATCTGAATTATGCGGAAATACCCATACAACTAAACTATTTTGACAAGCGAAGAAGTCATTTCGGAGGTGGATTTTCGTATTCTCAACTGATAACTGCTCAGGAAAAATTGGACACCAATCCCCCGCAGCAGCCGGGCAGCTCAGGTTATGTAAATCTGGAGAATTATCCTTTTAAAAAATCTGATTTGAATTTTATCCTCGGTGGCAGCCTGCACCTTTGGAAGGGATTGTTTTTTCAGGGAAGGTTTCAATATTCCCTTTTGTCTATCAGAAAAAATCCTCCGCCGGGTTACAGTCGCTCAGATCAGTTCAACAATATGTGGACTTTGCGGCTGATGTATCTTTTCTAATCAGAAATTTCTGAATTGCGGGAGCCATAGGCATAATGGCTGATGAGATAAAACAAAGCAACTATTACCGGAGGTACAAGTAAAGAAAGCCAAAGCATTGAATCCATAACACAAACTTTTACGCTTACATAAACGATAAAAACCGTGCTGGGGTTCTCTGATTTTCTACATTTGTCTAACGTTCCTCCAGATTTTCATATCCTTCGTCCAACAACCAGTTTTTGCTGTCGGCTGCCTGGGTGGCGAGTTCATCGCAGCGATTGTTGTAAGGGTTGTTTGCATGACCTTTTACCCAAACAAATTTGATATTGTGTTTTTGGGCGAGTTTGTGGTATTGCATCCATAGGTCGGCATTTTTCTTCCCTTTAAAATTCGTTTTGAGCCAGTTATTGAGCCAGCCTTTTTCTACAGTGTTTAGAACATATTGAGAATCTGTAAAAACGGTAATGTCAAGTCCTTCTCGGTTTAGCTGCTGCAACGCTACTATCACTGCCATCAACTCCATCCTGTTATTTGTAGTGAGCCGGTAGCCCTGCGAAAATTCTTTGTAAGCTTGTCCCCACTGAAGGATGACTCCATAACCACCAGGACCCGGATTACCTCTGGCAGACCCATCGGTATATACAATTAACTGTTTAGACATCTAATAACGGTGCGCTTATCTTTGCTCAAAAATAGACGGTTGAAAGGCAAAATAAAAGTAGGATCGGTAAGTTATTTGAACGCGAAACCTTTATTGTATGGCATTGAACGGAGCGAAATAATAAATGAGATTGAACTTTCGGAAGAATATCCTGCGGAGGTTGCCAGAAAGTTGAAAAATAATGAAATAGATGTGGCTTTATTGCCGGTGGCTGCAATGAGCGAAATAGAAGGTGCGCGAATAGTATGTGATTATGGAATAGCCGCAGATGGAAACGTTGTTTCTGTTTGTATTTTCAGTCAGGTGCCTATGGAGGATATTGAAGTGGTTTATCTCGATTATCAGTCCCGCACATCGGTAAAACTTGCGCAAATACTTTTGAAAAATTATTGGAAACAAGACGTAGTTTTTAAACCTGCAACCGAAAATTTTATAGAGTACATCAATGGTACTAATGCAGGGGTAATAATTGGCGACCGCGCTTTGCAGCAACTCAACAACTTCGGGTATGTTTATGATCTGGCAACTGCATGGAAAGATTTTACAGGATTGCCTTTTGTTTTTGCTGCATGGATTGCAAACAAAGACTTACCGGCAGATTTTATCCGGTTATTCAATGAAGCCAATAAAGAGGGGTTGAATCATATAGATGAAGTGGTGTCTGAAAATCATTTCCCTTATTACGATCTGAAAAAATACTACACCGAAAACATCCATTACTTTCTGGATGAAGAGAAAAAGAAGGGAATGGAACTTTTTCTTTCAATGATTAAGGATGACGACTTGTTATAGTAGTATCGTTGACACGTAATGTTGTTTTATACTTTTACATTATAATTGATTTTATGGCTGCAATCACACTCGTAGAATGCCCGCGCGATGCAATGCAAGGTTGGAAGCATTTTATCCCGACAGAACAAAAAATAGAATACCTCAATGCTCTTTTAAAAGTGGGATTTGATATTCTCGATTTCGGTTCATTTGTTTCACCAAAGGCAATTCCCCAAATGGCAGATACAAAGGAGATAATTCAAAATTCAAAATTCAAAATTCAAAATTCAAAAACCAAACTGCTTGCCATCATTGCTAATACACGAGGAGCTGAGGATGCAGTGCAATATGATGCGATTACTTACCTCGGTTTTCCTTTTTCTATTTCAGAAACATTTCAACTTAGAAATACGAATAAAACGATTGCCCAATCACTAAAGCAGGTGGAGGAAGTTCAGGAGCTATGCGTGAAAAAGAACAAGGAATTGGTAGTTTATATTTCTATGGGATTTGGCAATCCTTATGGCGATGACTACAATGCTGTGGTAGCAATAGAATGGGTAAGAAAACTTACACAACTTGGCGTAAGGACAATTGCAATGTCGGATACGGTAGGTGTTGCTGACCAAGATAGTATTCAATACATTTTCAGTCATCTTATTCCTGAGTTTTCTGACGTTTCCATCGGCGCTCATTTTCATTCAACAGTTGATAAGTGGCAGGAAAAAATCGAAACTGCTTACAACAATGGCTGCATTCGTTTCGACAGCGCGATGATGGGGATAGGTGGTTGCCCAATGGCAAAAGATGACCTTGTAGGAAACATTGCCACGGAGAATATTGTAAGTTGGTGCGAACATAAAAATATAGCTTTACAAATAGACAAAGAAGCTTTTGCCGAAGCGCTTCAAATCGCATCCCGCATTTTTATCTAACAACCATCAACCATCAACTAACAACCATCAACTAACAACCAATAGCCAATGTCCATTCATAAAGAAGTAAAACGCGTCACATCTCACACCCTCCAATGGATGAAACAAAATGGTGAGAAAATCAGTATGCTCACAGCGTATGATTATTCGATGGCGCGCATCTTTGACGATGCAGGAATTGATGTATTGCTTGTAGGAGATTCTGCTTCAAATGTTATGGCAGGTCATGAAACAACTTTGCCTATTACGCTCGATCAAATGATTTATCATGCTTCGAGTGTGGTGCGTGCTATTAAGCGTTGTATGATAGTGGTGGATCTTCCGTTTGGTAGTTATCAGGGAAACAGTAAAGAGGCTCTGAATTCGGCTATTCGCATTATGAAAGAAACAGGCGCACACGCGATAAAACTGGAAGGAGGAGAAGAAGTGCTTGAGTCCATAAAAAGAATTATCAGCGCTGGCGTTCCGGTAATGGGACATCTAGGTTTAACCCCTCAATCCATCAATAAGTTTGGTACTTATTCCGTAAGGGCAAAAGAAGAAGTAGAGGCAGAAGCGCTGATCAGGAACGCGCATTTGTTGGAAGATAATGGATGTTTTTCTGTGGTGCTGGAAAAAATTCCTGCTACTTTGGGAGGAAAAGTTGCTGGCGAATTGAAAATACCGGTGATAGGCATTGGTGCGGGAATGCATGTGGATGGTCAGGTGCTGGTGATGCACGATATGCTCGGAATTACTAAAGACTTTTCTCCACGTTTTTTACGCCGTTACCTCAACCTGTACGACCAAATAAAACTTGCTACCGAACAATATATCGGCGATGTGAAGAGCAAAGATTTTCCAAATGAGAAAGAGCAGTATTAATTGTGAATTGTAAATGAATTGCAGAAGATGATTAATGAAACTGGGTGGAAAGAATTAAAGCAGGAACTTGATGCAAAGAATGTAACACTCGTGGCTGTATCGAAAACAAAACCTGTTGAAGATATACAAGCGCTGTACGATTTAGGTCAAAGAGATTTTGGAGAAAATTATGTGCAGGAATTGGTTGACAAACAAGGCCTTCTTCCATCAGATATTCGCTGGCATTTTATCGGTCATCTTCAGTCCAATAAAGTAAAAAATATTGCGCCTTTTGTTCACCTTATTCAAGCAGTGGATAGCTTTAAATTATTGCTGGAGATCAACAAGCAAGCCGAGAAAAATAATCGTGTTATTGATGTGTTGTTGCAAATGCATATTGCGGCAGAAGACACAAAATTTGGAATGGATACAACTGACATTTTCGAGTTTATGGCATACTTCGGTGCGCAAAAACAAGATTTGCAAAATGTGCGTATCCGTGGGTTAATGGGTATGGCAACTTTCACCGATGAAGTTGATCAGATACGTGAAGAATTCAAAACGCTCGTTACAAGGTTTCAGGCCATGAAGCAAACTGATTTTCTTTTTGTAGATCATTTCGACATTTGCTCCATAGGCATGAGCAGCGATTATAAATTGGCTATTGAAGAGGGCAGCACCATGGTAAGAATTGGAAGCATGTTGTTCGGTGCAAGAAATTAATTTTTACGTTCCAGCCATTTAAAGCCAAGAGCACTCACTATTAGTATTCCGCCTATTACCCACCACAAAGTTGTAAAACCAAAGCGATCTGCAATTTGTGCGCCCGTACCTGGCCCCAGCACTTGCGCAATGCTCCAGGCAACTGTAAACAATGCTGCATATTGTCCGCGATTTTCATTCACTGTTCGAGTTACCCAATAGGTATTCATAAACGGCATCGAAAACATTTCCCCCACCGTCATTATCAGCATCGAACCTATCGCCAGCCATCCCGCACCCGGAAAAATATTGAACATCATGAAACTGAAAGCAATCATCAAAACACCTATCATTATGTATTGAAGAATATGCCGCCTTCCTTCCAGATTGTGAATCAAAACCATTTCGGTGAATGCTATGATAAGCCCGTTTATTGCCATTATCATTCCTATAAACATCTCTGTGAGGTGCAATTCTTGCCGGTAGTAAACAGGCAGCGTCGTGAATATCTGGAAGAAACTAAAAGCAAACAGAATAATCATGAACGTGAAAACCATGTAAGGCTTGTCTTTGTATGCCGACCTTACCACCACATTTTTCACTGTTACCACTTTGTGTCTGGTAGCTTTATTTTTTGACGGAGCAAGTGTAAGATATAAAAGCAGTGCAGCGCCAATGTTGGTAAAACCGTCTATCCAAAATAGTAGCTCGTAATTGGCTGAAGCAATAAAACCGCCCAGCGCACCACCGAAAGCCCAACCTAAATTGATGGCAAGCCGGTTCAGCGAAAAGGATCTTGTCCTGTTTTCTTCTTTGCTGTAATGAGCGATAGCCGCAGAATTTGCAGGACGAAACATGTCATTTACCAAACTCAAAATAAATGCAAACAAACAAATGGCTCCGAAGCTTCGCATTTGTCCGAGTACCATAAACAACAGACCTCCGCCTAATAAAGTTGCTATTTGAATTTGGTAAAAGCCAACCTTGTCAATGAGTTTTCCACCCAGTAATCCGCCGCAAACAGCTCCTGCTCCAAACAATGCCATCACCCAGCCTGCTTCCGCAATACTATAGCCGAGTTGTTGCGTCATGTAAAGCGTCATGAAAGGAACCACCATTGTGCCACTTCTGTTTACAAGCATTACAAGCGACAGCCACCAGGTGGAGGGCGCTAATCCGTGGTAGGCTTGTTTATACAAATGCAGCAAACGTGTCATGAGGTGCAAAAATATTCTGCGGTATTTAGTCAGCATATTTTATTTTAGTCGAAAACGGCATTTATGTTTCATTCGATTGAAGAGTTTCTTAGCATCTGGCATCAGGAAAGTGAAAGCACACTTAAATTGTTTCAATTGTTGACCGACGCATCGTTGTCGCAAAAAGTAAGCGAAGAAGGAAGATCGTTGGGTCGCCTTGCCAATCACCTCATTGAGTCGCTAACCGAAATGCCGCATAAACTTGGCTTGCCTATTGAAGAAGAGCAACCGGCGTTGGAAACAACGGCAGAGTTGGTGGCTGCTTATCAGCGCGTAAACGCTCAGTTTATTGATGCACTGGAAAGTAATTGGAATGATGACGACCTTGAACGCGAGACAAACATGTATGGAGAACAATGGAAAAACGGCCACACACTTTTTGTTATAGTAGTTCATCAATCACACCATCGCGGACAAATGACTGTATTAATGCGGCAGGCTGGTTTGAAAGTAATTGGCGTGTATGGCCCATCGAAAGAAGAATGGGAGGAAATGAATATACCCGCAATGGCTTAAGCATGGCGACACCATCTTAATGTTATTTGCTGTAGCCCACTACTTTCTAACTGTTTTCCTGCGTGCTGCTTTTTTCGGAGAAGAATTTTTGCCGGTGCTTTTCTTTGAATCGGATTTGCGGGAAACTGTAGCTTTTTTAGTAGCGGTGCTTTTCTTTGTCGCCGTTTTCTTATTTGCTGTTTTCTTTGCAGTAGAACTTTTCTTTGTCGCGGATTTTTTTGAGGCTGTAGTTTTTTTGCTAACAACTTTCTTTGCTGCGGAGCTTTTTTGGGAAGCAGATTTTTGGGAAGCAGATTTTTGGGAAGCAGGTGTCTTTTTGCTGGCAGTTTTCTTCTTGGCAGTTTCTTTTTTTGTTGCAGTTTTTTTCGATCGTCGGCTGCTATCTTTTTTAGGAACTTTCTCACCTTTATTGCGCGCTTCAGAAAGCCCGATTGCTATCGCCTGTTTAGGATTGGTCACTTTCTTGCCTGAACGTCCACTTTTCAATTTTCCTTCCTTCATTTCGTGCATTACTTCTTCCACTTTTTCAGAAGAGCCTTTTGAGTATTTACGAGCCATATAATTTTGCGTTTGGGTTAGAAATATTTTACAGAATTAGCAATAAAACCAAGCCATATTTTATACTGCTACTAACTGAAGTGGCACATTCTTTTTCAGGATAAATGTTCGATTGCTTTCAAGAAGGGCACAAACATTTTAATAATTCAACAACAACACTATGGCAAAGTATAGAGTAGAATACGACAACAAAGAGATACGTTCCATTGCACCTGCAAGTGATCCGGAAAATATGGGTAATGCAATTTTAGAAGAGCGAACAGGGGAGACCATTTTTGCAATTATCGAAGCGGAAAATGATGATGAAGCACAAGAGAAAGCGCAGCGTTTACAAACTGAATTGCAAACCGGTAAAACAAAACGCGAGCTGACTGGAGACGATGAAACGGTTGATAGTAATGAGAAACAGTAAAAACACAAAAGCCCCCGAAAGGGAGCCATTTGTTTGTTATAGTCAGAAAGAA
>ENA-UOUJ01001436-UOUJ01001436.1-activated-sludge-metagenome-genome-assembly--contig:-NODE-1436-length-12530-cov-5.020842_pt1 | contig 12530 bp, 8 predicted proteins | sample MGYA00249839_ERZ747224 | MGnify/ENA primary metagenome ERZ747224 (study PRJEB28782, sample SAMN03220277) | activated sludge metagenome | biome: wastewater; feature: sewage sludge; material... | reverse complement strand
AGGGACGGATTTTTCAAAAATGATGAAGAGCATCAGTTGAAACTGATTAAAGCGATAAGAAAATATAAACCCGAAATTGTGCTGGGCAATGTGATGGCAGACCGCCACCCCGATCACGGCAGAGCCGGCCATCTGATTAATGACTCCTGTTTTCTTTCGGGACTGGCAAAAATTGAGACTTTTGACGATGAAGGTCGTCCGCAGGAAAAATGGAGGCCTAAATATTTTTTTCAATACCTGCAGGACTGGTATCATGAACCTGAGCTTATTATTGACGTAACGGATGCCTTTGACCTGAAGATGCAGGCAATAGATGCCTATAAAACACAGGTACACACCAATGAAAGTGATACAGACGGTCCACAAACTTATATTTCCACCCCCGAGTTTAAAGAGGCCATTATAGCCAGATGCCGCCTCATGGGGAAGCGCATCGGAGTAAAGTACGCAGAAGGCTTCATCAGCAATAAGCACATCGGATTGAAAAATTTTGATGCGCTTATTTTGAATGAAACATAATGATTCTGTTTGTGTTCAACTGTTAATTTAACCCTCCTTTACGGATGGGTGCCTGCATGGGCGGCCAGGGGATAATATTGCCCTTGCTGTCTTTTTCGGTAAGTTTTATCCTTTCCCGTGAAGCTTTTTCAGGATCTTCGCTGGCCATGTATGCCAGTACTGCCGAAACTATAGCGCTGCGTTTTAAATCCTCAAAAACAATTTTATCATAAGTATCCAGATTGGTGTGCCAGGTAAGTGTGCTGTAATCCCAGTTGTTGGTTCCCATGTAATAGGCCGGCACACCGGCAGCTACAAAAGGCCCCTGATCCGATCCTCCGCCGGAGGGTGTTCCGGGGTAATAAGCCTGAATTTCATTTCTGAACTCATCGGGGATGCCGCGTAGCCATCTTCCCAAATAATCGTAAGCATGAACAAATCCGGCAGCATTCAAGAAGTTAATTCTTCCGGTTCCCCCATCCTGATTAAAGACTGCCTGTATATTTTTTACAATTTCCGGATGGTCTTCAATAAAGGCTCTCGACCCGTTGATGCCCTGCTCTTCGGCGCCCCAATGCCCCGCTATGATGGTTCGTTTTGGGTTCGGACACCATTTCTTCAACAACCTCATGGCTTCCATCATTGAGATCACTCCTGTACCATTATCGGTTGCTCCTGTACCGCCATCCCACGAATCGAGGTGGGCCGACAATACTACGTACTCATCAGGTTTTTCGCTCCCCTTAATACTGGCGATAGTATTGAAGGTGGGTTGCATCCCTATTTCTTTTGAGTCGGTAAAAATTTTTACCACAGGCTTCTGTCCGGCTTCTACCAGCCGGTAAAGCAATCCATAATCTTCTTGCGAAATATCCACGTGTGGCGCCTTTCTGTTTTTGGTACCAAAAATTTTATTGGCGCCATTTGCAAAACTCCAATAGGATGAAATGATGCCAACAGCGCCGGCTCTTTCCAGTACGCTGTCAATGTTTTTAGGATTAAAACCTGTATTGGTTATTCTTTTTGCCCAAGCCTGAGTCTGTGTAGTACGGGTGGCTTTCATTTTTTCAAAATCTTCTTTTCGGGAATATTTTTCCCAGTCATTATCTGTACGCCCGGTAGGCTGTAGCATACTTATCATCACTATTTTGCCTTTTACCTGAGGCAGTAATTTTGTAAAACTGATAGAATCTGCTGCATAAGGAAGAAGCATTATCTCCGCAGAGATGCCTTCCTTAGGAGTTTTGGGGCTCCATGCCAACTGGATTCCATTAATGTTTTTTGTTCTTGGCGAAATCATTGTAATCTGAGACAGTCCGCGCTCCCATCCCCGCCATTCGCCCCATTGCTGATTTTCGGCAGCTATTCCCCAACTTTTGTATTTTTCTACTACCCAATCGTGTGCTTTTTTCATTTGAGAAGAACCCACTAATCGTGGGCCGATGCCATCTATCAGTTCACGTCCTAATACTTCGAGTTGAGAGTTCTCCATTGCATCTTTGCAAATGTTTTTAATTACTTCATGGCTTTGAGCAGATACATGCAGGCTGAAAATAAGCGCCACAAAAGCAGCAGTAAATCTTAGCATAATCATCATTTTTATTTATTGGTAAAAAAGAAATATCCTTCCATTTATTGCAAAGTAAATCAACTTTTGCTTTATCTTTGACTTTTAATGAAGCTTTCCACCAAACATTTACTCGGTATTAAAGACCTCACAGTGGAGGATGTGAATCTTTTTCTGGATACCGCTGCACAATTTAAAGAAGTATTGCAAAGACCGGTAAAAAAAGTACCTTCTCTACGAGATGTTACCATCGTAAATCTTTTTTTTGAAAATTCGACACGCACCCGTATTTCTTTCGAATTGGCAGAAAAAAGACTTTCGGCAGATACAATCAATTTTACGGCCTCAGGTTCTTCGGTATCCAAGGGCGAAACCCTGCTCGATACAGTAAACAATATCCTCTCAATGAAAGTGGATATGGTAGTGATGCGCCATAGCGCCAGCGGTGCGCCCCATTTTCTGGCACAGCATATTCCGGCTGCAATCGTGAATGCCGGAGACGGAGTAAACGAACATCCTACTCAGGGATTACTTGACGCATTTTCAATTAAGGAAAAAATGGGTGCGCTTAAAGATGTGAAGGTGGCAATCATTGGTGATATTATGCATAGCAGGGTGGCAATGAGTAATATCTATTTACTTAAGAAAATGGGTGCCAAGGTTACCGTGTGCGGGCCTCCAACGCTTATTCCAAAATATTTAAAAGAAGCATTTGGAGTAAATGTAAGCTATAACTTAACAGAAACGCTCAACTGGTGCGATGTGGCTAATGTATTGCGCATTCAACTTGAACGGCAAAATCAGGTTCTGTTTTCTTCGCTGAGAGAATACAATCTGTCTTACGGTATCAGCCGAAGATTGCTGGAGCGCCTCAACAAGGATATAGTCATCATGCATCCCGGACCGATAAACAGGGGTGTGGAACTGGATAGCGATGTGGCAGACAGTGGTCAATCCATCATTTTGCAGCAGGTAGAAAATGGCGTAGCCGTTAGAATGGCGGTTTTATATCTACTTTCTAATAAAAATAACTAAATATTTTAATTTATTGTTTTATCTTGCTGCCCGTTTGATGAAATTAAGTCAATTAAATATTTTGGAAAAACAATAATTATATTAACTCCATAATCAAAAAATCAACTACTAAAAAGTAGAAAAACTATAGAATGCCGAGAATTTGTTTATTTCCTGGAACATTTGACCCTATCACCCTTGGTCATGAAGATATTATTAACAGGGCTATCCCTTTATTTGATAAGATAATTGTAGGTATTGGTATTAATACCTCCAAAGGCCCGATGTTTACTCCCGAACAGCGATTGCATTGGATAAATACCATTTACAAAGACAGCAATGTGGTGGAAGGAGCAATTTATGAAGGGTTGACCGTTAATTTTTGTAGAAAAATTGGGGCAAGGTTTATTTTGCGTGGAATCAGGTATGTGAGCGATTTTGAATACGAAAAAACAATTGCCGATGCAAACAGAACCCTTGATAAAAACATAGAAACCGTTTTTCTGACAGGCGAACCCAAATATACCTCTGTGGCATCCACTATTGTGAGAGATATTATAAAGAATGGTGGGGATGCCAGTCCGTTTTTATCGGATGAAGTTTTTTCCTCTTTAAAGGATATTGAAATAGCCCACGAAAAATGAATTTGACTTTATTTAAATTAAGTTTAAAAAATATTGAAAAACTGATTAATATCATAGCGTGATAGTAAACAAAATGATGTAACTTTAAAACCTTCAAAAAATATATCGAATATGGCAACAAAAGCGAAAGCAAAAAAGTATGTGTATTCATTTGGCGGCGGTAAAGCCGATGGAAATGAATCGATGAAAAATCTGTTGGGGGGTAAAGGTGCAAACCTGGCTGAGATGGCCGGTTCGCCCGATTTGAAATTACCCGTTCCTCCCGGATTTACAATTACAACCGAAGTTTGTACCTATTATTATGCACATAAAAGAAAATATCCTGCAGAGTTACAAGGGCAGATTGAAAAAGCATTGGCTCAGGTTGAAAGAATCATGGGTAAAAAATTTGGCGATGTTAAAAACCCATTATTGATGTCCGTGCGTTCCGGTGCACGCAAATCAATGCCCGGAATGATGGATACTGTATTGAATATCGGTTTGACCGAAAAAACAATTCCAGGATTAATAGCTTCTACCGGTGATGAAAGATTTGCCTATGATGCATATCGTCGTTTGGTGATGATGTATGCTGATGTGGTAATGGAGAAAGCCGGCGGCCTTGAACCTGCAGAAGGAAAAGGCATCCGCAAAATAATGGATGAGGTATTGGAAGAAGTGAAAAAGAAGAACGGATATAAAATAGATACAGACTTGTCGGTAGATGATCTTAAAAAATTGGTTGCTGAGTTTAAAGGTCTTATTAAGAAGCACCTCAAACAGGAGTTCCCCGAAGATGCCTGGGGGCAACTGATGGGTGGTATTGGTGCCGTATTTGCCAGTTGGAATGGTAAGCGTGCCATAGAATATCGCCGTATTGAAAGAATTCCTGACGAATGGGGTACCGCTGTAAATGCTCAGGCAATGGTTTTTGGAAACATGGGTGAAGAAAGTTGCACCGGTGTTGCTTTTACCAGAAACCCGGGTACCGGTGAAAACCATTTTTATGGAGAATACCTTGTAAATGCTCAGGGTGAAGACGTGGTGGCAGGTATTCGCACACCATCACCAATCAACGATTATTCCAAAAACGATCATAGCAAAGATCATATCACACTTCAAAAATTATCGCCAAAAGTTTATAAAGAACTTGATGCCATTCAAAAACGCTTAGAAAAGCACTACCATGATATGCAGGACATTGAGTTTACTGTAGAACAAGGCAAACTTTTCATGCTACAATGCCGTGTGGGTAAACGAAACGGAACTGCTGCGGTGAGAATGGCAACTGACATGTACAAAGAAAAACTGATTGATGCAACAACTGCTATCCAAAGGGTGAATCCTAATCAATTGGTTGAATTGCTTTTACCAATGCTTGACCCCAAGGCCGAAGCTGCAAGCAAACCCATTGCTAAGGGATTGCCGGCCGGTCCCGGAGGCGCTATGGGTCGTGTTGTATTCACCTCAGAAGATGCGGTGGCATGGGCTGCCAAAGGAGAAAAAGTAATTCTGGTACGTGAAGAAACCTCACCCGAAGACGTGGACGGCATGCACAAAGCCGAAGCGATTCTTACCTCCAAAGGCGGTATGACATCTCACGCTGCATTGGTTGCCCGTGGTTGGGGTAAATGTTGTATTGTGGGTTGTAGCGATATCGAAATCAGTGGCAAGAAAGTGGTTTGCAAAGATGGGCATGTTATCAAAGAAGGAGATTGGATTACTCTTAACGGTACCAAAGGATTGGTGTATGAAGGCCAATTAGAACTGTCTGCTCCTGATTTAGCAAAAAATAAAGCTTATACCGAACTGATGAAGCTGGTTGACAAGTATAAAACAGTTGGTGTAAGAGCAAATGCCGACACTCCTAAAGATGCTGCACAAGCCATTGCTTTTGGCGCAGAAGGTATTGGCCTGTTCCGTACCGAGCACATGTTCTATGGCGAAGGAAGCGATCGTCCATTGTTCCTGCTTCGCAAAATGATTATGAGCTCAACCGAAGAAGAAAGAAGAAATGCACTTGATGAGCTGTTTGAGTTTGTAAAGAAAGATATGAAAGCCACAATGGCTGTAATGAAAGGAAAACCTGTTACCATCAGGCTGCTCGACCCACCGCTGCACGAATTTGTTCCACACGATGCACATAAATTAGAAGAATTAGGTAAAGCCCTTAAAGTAAGTCAGGAAGTATTGAAAAAACGTATTGACGGGCTTCATGAAAATAATCCGATGTTAGGTCATCGTGGCGTGCGTTTGGGTGTAACCTATCCCGAAATTACAGAAATGCAGATGAGGGCTATTCTGGAAGCTGCCGGTGAATTGAATAAACAAAAAATTAAAGCGCTTCCCGAAATCATGGTTCCTGTAACCAGTGCAGTAGAAGAATTAAACCATCAGAAAGTGATTTTTGACAGAGTTTATAAGGAAGTATGCGCCAAACTGAAAGTGAAGAACATTCCCCATTTGTACGGTACCATGATTGAAATTCCAAGAGCTGCCTTGATGGCTAATAAAATGGCCGAAACAGCCGAGTTCTTCAGCTTTGGCACCAACGACCTTACCCAGATGGGCTTTGGCTTCAGCCGCGATGATATAGGCGGATTTTTACCAGATTATATTGATCAGAAAATTTTGGCAGACGATCCATTCCAAACAATCGATCAGGAAGGTATCGGTCAATTGATTCAATATGGAGTAGAAAGAGGTCGCCAAACCAAACCAAACCTGAAAATAGGTATTTGTGGTGAGCATGGCGGCGATCCCGAAAGTGTGAAATTCTGCGCCAGAATCGGCATGAACTATGTAAGTTGTTCGCCATTCCGTGTGCCTATTGCCAGACTGGCAGCTGCACATGCGGCAGTGGAAGCAATGGCAGCTTCAAAACCTGTAGCTAAAAAAGCAGCTTCAAAAAAGGCGGCTCCAAAAAAAGCAGCTAAGAAAGTAGCTAAGAAGAAATAAAAATTCCATTGAAACCTAATAAAAAGCTGTTCCGTTTGGAACAGCTTTTTTGTATTAAAACAGATTGAAGCCCAAAAACGGAATCTTTGAAAATTGATTATTTAAATAAAGGTATCAATCCACTGTTTTTTCTAAAACAAGCTCTGAATATTTTTCAGTGTAATTTCAGTCATCTGGTTTACAATCCAATCTGCATTTGACAGGTTTTGGTAATGCCCGTTAGGGTTGCTGTAGCCAATACATTTTAGCCCTGCACTTTTGGCAGAGGTTACGCCAAATTCCGAATCTTCTATGGCTACGCAATTCTGGGGCAATAAGTCCAATCTGGTTACAATTTCCTGATAAATATATGGAGCCGGTTTACTGCTAATCACTTCATTGCCCGAAATCCATTTCGAAAAATAGTTTGCAATATTCAATTTGTCAATAAAAGTTTCAATCACATTTGGAGGAGATGATGAAGCCAACCCAATAATTATATCATTAAATTTGAGTTCTTCCAATAAGTCTGTTACTCCTTCGATAGTAGAATAATTTCCATTCATCATGCAATCAATAGTACTTTCTACCTGCTCCGATATATATTTTTCGGGGGTATTTTCCATATTGAATTCGCTAATAACCACCTGCCACAGATTTTCATTGGTATCACCAATAAATCTGTTCAGATAATTTTCTTCAATATATATTCCGTGTTTGTTCAAAACCTGCTCCACAGCGTTAAAATGGATAGGTTCACTGTCAATCAACACGCCATCCATATCAAAAATTACAGCTTTCAGCATTATTTTTAAATAATTTAAACCTTATGCAATCATAGTATTTCTGTTTGCATTACAGAAACTAACAAATTAAAAATCACATCTGGTTTTCGGGAGTGAAAACATAACTCAAACACAGTTTTGAAAACTGTTTGATAAAAATATCAAGATCATATTCATTTTTTGTAAAGAAGCCTCTGAAACAACAATTGTCCACAATTTCGCGCAACTGGATATGCTGCCTGAAGTCAACTTCACCTTTGGAGTACCATTTGAAAACCGTTTCCTTTGCCGACCATATTTGAGTATATTCTTCAAGATGTACAGGATTTAATACTTCCATTTCAGCCTCGCTGATAAATTTTTGACGGATGCGTTTTACTTTTTCATCAGGTATTTCAATATCAATACCTACTCTGTAATTTTTACTGACAATTGCAGCAGCAAAATCGCCGCAATGCGAAATAGAAAAATGATATTCCTCATCGGGCAAATAAGGCTTTCGGGTATCTGCAATTTGTACTAAGTGCGAAGGAAAATCAGGAAATAAATATTTTAACAAAAAACGGCCTGCCAGATGCTGGAGTCTTTTGTGAGGGTGTGTAACGTGGCGGTGAAGCGGTACCTTCTCTCTAAAAAAAGCTTCATCCTCTTCAATCAGCCAAATACCTAACTTTGTCGTCGGATTAATATTTTTTTCAAAAAAAACAGACATTCCTAAGGGATATGGTTAATGAGTGCAAGATAATAAGTTTAGGGATGTAGTGTATTTTTTTTGACGTTTGTGGTAAATTTCTTTTTCAAAATATTTTTATGTCACCTTTAAACTGTTTTTAATGAAACCAATTAGCATTTTTTTATTAGGTTGTATTCTTACATTGTCTGCACTGGCGCAGGATAATTACACACCAACGCCGGAAGTATTGCAGTCCCGAAAGGATTTTCAGGATATGAAATACGGCATGTTTATTCACTGGGGGGCTTCCAGTGTTTTGGGCGATGGTGAATGGGTGATGAATACCAGAAAGATAAGAGTAAATGAATACAAAAGACTGATTGATTTTTTTAACCCTCAAAAATTTGATGCTAAAAAATGGGTGGCTCTTGCAAAGGCTTCCGGCATGAAGTATATCACTTTTGTATCGCGCCACCACGATAGTTTTAGTAATTGGGACACGAAACAATCTGACTGGAAAATTACAAAAACACCATATAGCAAAGATGTGGTGAAGATGCTGGCAGATGAGTGTCATGCACAAGGCATAAAACTGTTTTTGTATTATTCTACTTTGGATTGGTTTAGAAACGACTACCCGCACGAAACAGGCCGTACCGGCCAGTTTTCGGGAAGGCCGGGTAAAGGAGATTATGCAAGTTATTTAAAGTTTATGAAGGCGCAACTGACCGAACTGCTTACCAACTATGGTGAAATATCCGGAATTTGGTTCGATGGCCACTGGGATCAAACCAACCCTGAAGGGCAGGGCGACAGAACTTCGAGAATTGATTGGAAATATGATGAAATTTACAGCCTCATTCATAAGTTACAGCCTCAGTGTATGATTGGCAATAACCATCATTTGAGTCCTATACCAGGAGAGGATTTTCAGATGTTTGAAAGAGACTTGCCCGGAGAAAACAAAGCAGGATATAGTTTTCAAAAACCATCGGATGTATTACCTCTTGAAACCTGCGAAACGCTCAATGGATCATGGGGATTCAATATTACTGACAGAAATTATAAAACGCCAAAACAAGTGGTCCATTATCTCATCAATGCCGCAGGCAGAAATGCCAATTTGCTACTGAATATCGGCCCCATGCCCGATGGAAATATTCAGAGCGAATTTGTGGATACTCTTTTGACTGCGGGAAAATGGTTAGAAAAATTTGGGAATACTATTTATGGAACAAGAGCCGGTTTGATTCCGATACAGCCTTGGGGAGTAGCCACCACTAAAGAAAATACAGTATATCTTCATGTGCTTAACAAGCCCGAAAGTAACTTTATTGTGTTTGACAACCCTTCTTTCAAAATAAAAAGCGCCAAAGATTTTGTATCAGGGAATACCATCAAGTTTAAGCAAACCCGTTACATACTTTCAATTCCTGTGATGGAACTGCAACAGCATGACTATGATGGATATATCATAGAACTACAGCTAAAATAATATTTAAAAACAAAGGGTTGAAGCGAGAAACTTCAACCCTTTCTTTTTTTAAAAACAGATTAATAATGCCATCTTACAAAAGCTTCCATTGCAGCATAGTGTGTGAAACCTAAGTCGGCAAAAATGTTGGCAGTATTAGCATTTCTTTCTTCAGCTCTTTGCCAGAATTCTCTCGAATCGGTACCCTGAAACGGCACACTGTCTTTTTGCGACTGGTGGATAAAGATTCCAAAACGCTTTTTAATTACCTGTGCCGGGCTCATCGGGATGGCCATTTCAATATCTTCGATATTCCATTCCTGCCATGCTCCTTTGTACAGCCACATCCAGCAGTCTTTAATCCATTCGTCGCCGGCTGCTTTTATCTCTTGCAATGCTTTTAAAACTACATTGAAACAAACTAAGTGCGTACCATGTGGATCGGCAAAATCGCCGGCGCAAAATACCTGATGAGGCTTTATCTCGCGCAAAAGATCAACTGTTATTTTAACGTCCTTGGCACTCATCGGATTCTTTTCGATAGTTCCCGTTTCGTAGAAAGGCAAATTTTGAAAATGTATATTTTTCTCGTCAATACCTACATAAAGGCAGGTAGCTTTTGCCTCACCTCTTCTAATCAACCCTTTTATTTCCCTGATAGTAGGCGTATCCACCTGATTAGGCTTTTTATTGGCAATATATTTTCTTGCCTGAGCCAATAATTTTTCAGGTTTGTCAGAATCTATTTTTGCAATTTCATTGAACCCTACCGCAAAGTCCATAAACCGGGTAACAAACTCATCGGTAACGGCAATGTTGCCGGATGTTTGATACCCCACATGTACCTCATGACCCTGGTCATGCAGTCTTTGAAAAGTGCCGCCCATACTGATAATGTCATCATCAGGGTGTGGAGAAAATATTATTGACCTCTTTGGAAACGGAGTAGATCTCTCAGGATGCGTGGGCAGGTCGGCGTTTGGCTTACCTCCCGGCCAACCAGTGATAATATCCCTAATCAAATAATAAACCTGCAAGTTCACTTCGGAAGCATCTCCTTTTTCAACTAACAGTTCCCCCAAGCCATTATTGAAATAATCTTCATTGGTAAGACTTAGGATTGTCTTTTTCAATTTCAAAGCAGTATGAATTACCGCCTTTTTTATCAGTTTGGGTGTCCAATCTACTTCGCCTGTAAGCCAGGGAGATTTTATTCGGGTAAGTTCTGATGCCGCAGTATCGTCAATTACGAATTTTACGTTATCGTGACTTTGAAGAAATGAAGCAGGAACCATTTCTGTTTCTTCATCTTCTACAGATTTTTTTACAGCATTTGCTTTGGAACCGCCCCATGCCATCAAAATAATTTGTTTAGATTTTAATATGGTGCTGATGCCCATTGTGATGGCCATTCTGGGTACTTGCGATACATTGGCAAACTCATAAGAATTGGCGTATCGGGTGGATGGCGTCAAATTGATTAAGCGGGTTTTTGTATAAATTCCGGATCCCGGCTCATTGAAGCCAATGTGTCCGTTGTTACCAATTCCCAAAATTTGTAGATCAATACCTCCTGCTTTCTCAATCGCTTTTTCGTATTCGGCAGCATGTGCTTTTACATTATCTTTTTCTATTTCTCCATTTGGGATGTGCACATTTTTAGGGTTAATATCCACATGTGAGAAAAGGTTGTTGTACATAAAGGTATTATAGCTTTGCGGCGCGTCTTTCTTAATCGGATAGTATTCATCCAGATTGAAAGTAACTACGTTTTTAAAACTGAGTTTCTCCTCCTTATGCATCCTTATCAATTCGGCATACACCAGTTTGGGGCTGGAACCCGTAGCCAAACCCAAAACGCATTTTTGTTTGGCTTTTTGCTTTTGCCTGATTAAATCGGCGATGGTTTTTGCGATTGCAAGGGAACCTGCCTTCATGTCAGCATAGATTTCAACATCTATTTTTTCAAGACTGTCTAATTGGCTGCTTTTAGATTGATTTTTTTTGGCCATTGTTATTCTATTTAAAGTTAGTTCGAGATAAAGTTATTTATTTTTCTTGTAATAATTTACATCCCACAAGTCATATCTTTTTAATTGGGTTGACAAACGCTTCTGAAAGTCTTTATAATCCCTTTCGGCAGGCGTTGTCCACAGTACTTCACTCAATGCGGCACCTCTTGGAAAAAGCATATATTCAACTTTTGCAGGATTTTTCATGTATTCGGTCCACAAATTGGCTTGTCCACCCCAGATGTATTGCTTTTCATCATCTTTTAAAGAATTGGGAACGATACTCCAGGAATATACTTTTTCAATTGGTATATGCCATTTGTTGTTTGAAATGGTAACAGAATCATCATGCTTATCCTGCTGATAGTCGAAATAAACATAACTATTGGGAGTCATTATTACTCTGTGTTTTTCCTTTGCAGCCGCTATACCTCCTTCTTCGCCGCGCCAACTCATTACTATTGCATTGGGTGCCAGGCCGCCCTCCAATATCTCGTCCCAGCCAATCAAAGACTTCCCTTTGCTGTTAAGGAACTTTTCCATTCTTTTAATCACATAGCTTTGAAGATAATGCTCGGCCTGATGGTTTTTATCGCCTTTGATGCCTAATTCTTTTATTCTTTTTTGACAATTTGGACATCTTTGCCAGTGTTTTTTTGGACATTCATCAGCGCCTACGTGAAAATATTTTGAAGGGAAAAGAGGAATGACTTCATTCAGCACATCTTCCAGAAAACTGAAAGTAGATTCTTTTCCGGCACAGAATACATCATCAAAAACACCCCAGGTTTGTTGTACCTGTTTGCCTTCTCTCGGCCCGGCCCAGGGTGTATTTTTATCAATAGCTGTCGATTCTTCGGGGAAGCAACTCAGGTAGGGATAAGCCGCAATTGCCGCTGAAGCATGGCCGGGCATTTCTATTTCAGGTATTACTTCCACACAACGTT
>ENA-UOUJ01001435-UOUJ01001435.1-activated-sludge-metagenome-genome-assembly--contig:-NODE-1435-length-12536-cov-14.346286_pt1 | contig 12536 bp, 11 predicted proteins | sample MGYA00249839_ERZ747224 | MGnify/ENA primary metagenome ERZ747224 (study PRJEB28782, sample SAMN03220277) | activated sludge metagenome | biome: wastewater; feature: sewage sludge; material... | reverse complement strand
TGCAGGATGTGCAGGTTACAGGGTGCAGGTTACAAGGAGGCCTCCGTGGTAATGTACACCATTTTACTGTGTTTTAAAGGGAAGCACGTGTTTATCATTTCCACATTTTCAAATTTTCAAATCAAATTAGCTCATTTCGCCAGCTTACTATGCCTGTATCCATACAAAAAATAAATGGCGAGCCCCAATGCCATCCACACAAAAAACCACAGCCAGCTAACGGCAGGAATTTCAATCATGAGGTATAAACAAAACAACACACCCAGTATGGGAATAAGCGAATATTTCCGGATAAAGGTAAGTACCGCAAGTATGGTTGCTATTACAATAAAAAGCAGGAAAAGCACTTCCTGGTAATTTTCGTGCCCCAGGTTTTGTACCGCGTCTGCCACACGCTGCCGGAACAGGTAAATGAATACAGCAAGTAAAGCAGGCACAATATACCTTCCGTTGATATAGGGCAGCCTGAATCCACTATCACCTGCCGGCCTTGGCGGTAATAACAACACACCGCCCGATACCAGTACAAAAGCAAATAAGGTTCCTATACTCGTAAGATCGGTAACCAGTTCCGAAGCAATAAACAGCGAAGGTATACCTACTATAATGCCGGTAACAATGGTAGCAAAGGAAGGTGTTTGGTATTTGGGATGAATGGTTTGAAATTTCTTAGGTAATAACCCGTCGCGGCTCATGCTCATCCAAATACGGGGCTGACCGAGTTGAAACACCAGCAATACGCTGGTAGTGGCTACCACGGCGCTTACAGAAACGATCTTCTCTATCCAGGGGGCGCGCTGTTCAAAAACAAAAGCCAGCGGGTCGTTGATATTCTTAAAATTGGAATAGTTTTCAATACCCGTTAATATAAGCGCAATAAGAATATACAACACCGTGCAAATGATCAAAGAATAAATCATGCCCCTGGGCATATCGCGCTGCGGATTCCTGCATTCTTCAGCCGTGGTAGAAATCGCATCAAAGCCTATATAGGCGTAAAACACAGCCGATACGCCTTTTAATACCCCTTCAAAACCGTTGGGCAAAAAAGGCCGCCAGTTATTGGTATCTACAAAAAAAGCGCCGGCTACTATAACAAATATGATGACAGCAATTTTAAAGATCACCATAAAATTGGCCATACGCTTGCTTTCCTTCATACCTATATAAGCCAGCCAGGTAATGAGCCCCACAATAATAAAAGCAGGCAGGTTAAAAAACAATTTACCGTTTCCAAACGATGGCGCATTGTTCCAGGCATCAACGGCAAACTGGTATTTACCGGTGTCTGCGGCCGATAATGAACCTGCTGCCAGTGCCCGGGTGGCCTCCGTGTAAGCGCTTTGTGCCGTCATCGGGTCCACCAGCATCCAGTCGGGCAAATGAATATGAAATACGTGTACAAGCAGGTTATTGAAATAGCCGCTCCACGATATGGCCACCACCACATTGCCGATAGCATATTCTAATATCAGCGCCCAGCCTATTACCCAGGCAATCACTTCCCCGAACGTAACATACGAGTACGTATAGGCGCTGCCCGCTACAGGCACGCGGCTGGCAAACTCTGCGTAACACAACGCCGAAAAGCCACAGGTTACGGCGGTAATAATAAATAAGATGGAAATACCCGGACCACCATTAAATGCGGCATTGCCGATGGTAGAGAAAATACCGGCGCCCACCACAGCGGCGATACCCAAAAAAGTAAGATCACGTACCCCCAGCACTTTTTTCAGCCCACGGCTATGCTCATCCGCATCTCTTGCCTGCGCGTCCTCTATGATCTTATGTATGGATTTTTTTCTGAAAAGCGGGTGGCCCATGCTGTTGCATTTTGGTTGTTTCAATCCGCCAAAATAGTTTAAAATCGGGTAACGGTGGCAGGAGAATAAAAAAAGCGCCAAATCATAAATCATAAATACGAAGCCTGAAAACCTAAATACGAAGGAGTACAAAGAACCAAGAACCAAATGACAAAGAAAAATCAAAAGTCAAATCCGAAGAAGAAAATCCGAAATCCGGACACTTTGCAACCTGCAACTTGTAACTTGCTCAATGTTCCCTTTGTACCAAAAACAAGGCAAGCTCCTGCAACGGTTGCTTACGGCTGCTGATAACAGCGGTATCTTCTAAGTGCTGCAGGGCCAGTCCGAGGTATTTATCTTTCAGGTTTTTTGCCCACACATCCACTTTGCAATCTGTAAAAATCTGCAATACGCTTTCTACCTTTCCCGGAGGATTTTCTTTCATTAAACGCAACAGTTCTTTTTTCTGAACAGGCGTTGCTACTTCAAGCGCCTGTATGGTAAGAAAGGTTTTTTTATTGGCCATTACATCCCCGCCGGGTTGCTTCCCGAATTTTTCGGGATCGCCAAAGGCATCCAAATAATCGTCCTGCAACTGGAAAGCGATACCGAGATTTTTGCCAAAAGCATATAAATGATCCTGGTTACCTTCCCCGCTGCCACCCAGCATGGCGCCCATTTGTAAGCTGGCTGCCAGCAATACCGATGTTTTTAAGGTAACCATGTGCATGTATTCATCAAGGGTTACCTCCGCTCTTTCTTCAAAGTCCATATCTAACTGCTGCCCTTCACACACTTCCCTGGCTGTTTTGTTAAACACGTGCATGATCTTCGGCAGGTGCAGCGGGTTGATCTTACTTAAATAATCATATGCTGCTACTATCATCACATCACCGGCAAGCAAAGCGGTAGGCTCACTGTATTTTACATGAACCGTTTGCCTTCCGCGCCTGAGCGGCGCCTTATCCATAATATCGTCGTGAATGAGTGTAAAGTTGTGGAACAATTCTACGGCATGAGCCACATGCCAGGCATCAGGCTGAATAACATCGAACAACTCATTACCCATCAGGCATATCACCGGACGGATACGCTTGCCGCCGATAGACAGAAAATATTCCGCCGGCTGGTATAATGAAGGCAGTGTTTCAGGGAAATGCCTGGTATTGAATTTTTCAGCAAATTGCTTTGCGAGCGTTTCAAATGAAAACATAATGTTGTTTAATAAACCCGAAGCCGGGAATTCGAAATCCGAAGGGAATACAAAGCACCAGGAAACAAATTACAAGAAACAAATAATATACAGATACTTTGTTCCTCAGCATGACAGGCAAAATTCAAATCCGAAGTCGTAAATCCCAAATCCGAAAGCGTGCAAACCCTGAAACCTGAAACCTGCAACCCGAATCTACCTTCGCTTCCTCCCTTCTTTACCTTTAACCAATTTTACTTTTTGTGTATCATCTCCGTTATCGCCATTATCCCCGGGCTTTATTACCCATTCATAATCTAATTGTCTTTTTCCCAAATCGGCTGATATGGCTTTTATCCAAACTTTATCTCCCATTCTGAATGTTCTGCCGCTTCTTCTCCCCGCAAGACAATACTCCGCTTCTATTAACCGGAAATCGTCATAGTCCAGCAGGCTTTGAATGCTTACCAGTCCTTCACACTTATGCAGCACCGTTTCTACCCAAAAACCAAAGGCAGCCACGCCACTGATCACGCCTTCAAATTCATCTCCTATGTATTGCTGCATAAACTCAACCTGCTTATACTTATTAGCGGCCCTTTCGGCTTCCATTGCCGCCCTTTCCCGCACACTGCTGTGCAGGCATTTCTCCCCCATCTTTTTATCCGCTTTCGGGTGCCCGTCAAGCACATCCTGTAAAATGCGGTGCACCATAATATCGGGATAACGGCGGATAGGCGAAGTAAAATGACAATAGTTCTCAAAGCCCAATCCATAATGCCCTATATTTTCGGGCGTGTACGCAGCTTTTGCCATGGTACGTATGCCCAACTGTTCCAGCACATGCTGCTCCGGCTTACCCTGCACTTCCGCAAGCATTTTGTTGAACGAAGCGGCTATGCCGGCGGGTGTTTTGGTGTCGAAGCGGTGTCCGAATTTTTTAGCGAATTCCACAAAAGGTAAAAGCTTTTCTTCATCGGGGGTATCATGTATCCTGTATGGAAAGGGAAGCGGTTGTTTATTAACCTTTATCTTTCCCACCTGTTCCGCAACGGTTCTGTTGGCCAGCAGCATAAACTCTTCAATTAACTGGTGTGCCTCTTTGCTTTCTTTAATCACGATGCCTGTGGGCTTGCCATTTTCATCCAATGTAAACCGCACTTCCTGGGAGGAGAAATTAATGGCGCCGTTTTTAAACCGCTGCTTACGGAACTTTTGCGCCATTTCATTCAGTAGCAATATCTCATCTTTATATATGCCTTCTTTGCTTTCAATGATCTGCTGCGCTTCTTCGTAGGTATAGCGATGATTGGAATGAATGACCGTTCTGCCCAGCCAGCAATTTTTAACTTCCCCTTTGGCTGTAATGTCAAAAATAGCGGAGAAGGTTAATTTGTCTTCATTTGGCCGAAGGCTGCACAATACATTTGAAATATGTTCCGGCAGCATCGGCAATACCCTGTCTGGCAAATACACCGAGGTAGCCCTGTTATAAGCATTTTCGTTGAGTACGGTTCCCTCTTCAACATAATAGCTTACATCGGCAATGTGAACGCCAATTTCGTATAAACCGCTCTTTAATTGCCTGAAGCTGATGGCATCGTCAAAATCTTTCGCATCCGCGGGGTCAATCGTAAAGGTGAGGATATCCCTGATGTCTTTACGTTTTTCAATTTCCGCAGCAGGCAGCGTGTCCGGTATCCGCGCTGCTTCTTCCAAGGCGTCATCATCAAACTGAAGCGAAAAGCCGGCGTCAACCAGTATCTGCTTCATGGCCATATCATTTTCATCTGCGGCGTTTAAAACGCTTACCACTTCCCCGTTGGGGCTTTTGGCCTTTCTATCCCAATCGGTAATCCGCACTACCACCCTGTCGCCATTTTGTGCGCCGTTAAACTTACCGGCCGGTATATACATATCGGGTGTTCCCTTGGCTTTGTCCGGGATGAAAAAAGCAAAGTCGGTATTCATTTCCAGGCGGCCTATAAATTCCGTTTGCCTGCGCTCCACTACTTCCAGCACCTCTCCTTCCATTTTTCCTGTTCTTGGATTATGGCGCGTAACGTTCACTTTTACCCTGTCGCCATGCAGGGCGCGGTTAAAATCCTGCGGACGTACAAAAATATCTTTCTCCTGGTTTTCTACCACTACATAACCAATTCCTGAACGGGTAACATCGAGGGTTCCTTCATAAGTATGGGTTTGAGATTTGGGTTTTGCTTTGCGGTTGTTCTTATGTTTCATAAGTGCGCTCAGGATTTTATTTTAAAACCCTGTATAAAATTTTCGATTAAAAAATTGAATCGTTGCGATTCATTAAATAAAAAATAGGTTTCAATAGGCTGTACATACACCGGCATATTTTTTAAGGCTGCAGCAAACTTCACCAATCTTACCGCATCCTTTTCCGTTACGATAATCATTTTGTCCTGTGCGGCTAACTTTTCAAACCTTTGCCGGATCTCTTTGAGGTCATCTATGGTAAAAATATAATGATCCCGGTAATAAATAGCGTCATAGCTGGCGCAGGACTCCTGGATATGTTGTTTTAATGGTGCGGGATTGGCGATACCGCAGGCCAGCAAAACTTCTGTTTCTTTAGACATCCGTTTAATGCCTCTTGAAATAATATGATAGGGCGCCCCGTAGCGGATGCCGGTAAAAAAAAGATGCTGTCCTGCCGTGGGTTTTATTTCCGCCATGATCTCATGCTTCTGCTCACTGCAAAAAGTATCGCTGCATTTGGTAACAACTATAATATCGGCTCTTTTATAGCTGCTCCTGCTGTCGCGTAAATCGCCGGTAGGCAAAAAAATATCCCGGGTAAAAAGATTGTTATAATCGGTAAGCAAAATGTTAAAACCAGCTTTTACCGCGCGGTGCTGCAACGCGTCATCTAATATAATAACATCCGTTTCCGGGCGGTCGAATAATAGCTGCGGAATAGCGATGGCACGTTCTTCACCCACCGCTACCGTTACCTCCGGGAATTTAATGTGAAACTGCATAGGCTCATCACCAATATCAAGCGCCGTGGTTTTATCGTCTGCCAGCACATAACCCCGGGTTTTGCGTTTATAGCCGCGGCTGAGCGTAGCCGTTTTATAGCGGTGCATCAGCAGCCTTAGCAGGTATTCTACCATAGGCGACTTGCCCGTTCCCCCTACGGAAATATTACCTATGCATATTACAGGGAAGTTAAATTCTACAGATTGAATGATCTCATTATCGTATAAATAATTCCTTACCTTAACGGCAGTTCCATATAGAAAAGCGAATGGAAACAACAACACCCGGAACGACCTGAGCCAGACAGAACTAAAATTCATATACCTTTTGTGGTGTTACGCAATGCGTTAAAGGTATATCAAATTCATCAGTATCATCAATAAGCGGCTCTGCCTCAAAGAAAGATAACCCTACTTTAATCACATCTTTCCGGCATTCCGCCAGGAACCGGTCGTAATAGCCTTTTCCATAGCCTACCCTGCTGCCCCGTTCATCAAAAGCAAGCAGCGGAACCAGCACCATATCTATATCTGTACTGTTTATCATTCGCCCTCCCTGGGGTTCCATAATATTATAGGCGTTCTTTATCAAAATGGTGTTTTCATCGTATATATAATGCGCCATACCGTTGCTTTCCACATTAGTTTTAGGTACAACAATATTCAGGCCCGGATTGGAAAATTTCAGTAATTCCATAACAGGATAAGTATCCACCTCTTTTTGTATATCCACAGGCAGGTAAGTATGCAGGTAGTGCAGGAAAGGCAATGCCAGCTCCTGGAAGCGTATGGTGATCAGATCCTGCAGCTTATCCGTTTCCGCTTCCTTCAAAAGCAGCCTTTTTTGCCTGTATATGTGCCGGAGCTCTTTTTTGGTCATATTGTTTTTAGCTTAGGGTGGAAGGTATAAGGTGGAGGGTGCACTTTATACCTTATGCCTTATGCCCTATACCTTTATTACCTTATACCCTATACCTTCTTCCTTAAACTTTTCTTCCTCATACCTATGCCTCATTATTTACAAATATTGAAAACACCGTTGTGCCATAATGCCGCGCCGTTTTGAAATAAGGATGCTTTTCATAGTTATTGCGTGGCGTGTGTTCCAGCACAAACCAGCCTTTTTCAAACAGCAGCTTGTGCTTAAACACTTCAGCCGGCAGGTCGTCAATATTTCCCAGGGCATACGGTGGTCCTGCAAAAATAAAATCAAACTGCTCATTACATTGCCGCATAAATACAAAAACATCCATTTTAATAACCTGTATATTTTCAAACCCCAATGCTTCCCTGTTTTTAGCAATAAAAGCAAACATCTTAGGGTCTTTCTCCACTATTGTAAGCGCTTTTGCTCCCCGCGAAGCCAGTTCATAGCTGATGCTTCCCGTTCCGCCAAAAAGATCAAGCGTTTTTAAAGTACTGATATCAAGGTTATTTTCAATAATATTAAATAAGCCTTCCTTCGCAATGTCGGTAGTAGGGCGGGTATATGGCATTTTAGCAGGCGGGTTAAATTTCCTGCCCCCCGCTGTTCCGCCAATTATTCGCATAAGGCGGTATTAAACAGGGAAGAAAAAAAATGAAGCGGGTATTCATCGAAAGCCCCGGTATATTTAAAATCTGCAGGACGCTCATCCAGCTCAATATGCAAAAAATACTTCAGCAGCTCAGAATATACTGATGAATGATCGTCAAGGAGCCCCGATACATTCAATACAACCTGCCCGCAATCTACCTCAAACCTGCGACAGGCATTCAGCAAATGGTAAGTAACATCCTCAGCCGTTTCATATTCGAAAGTTTGTATGATTTGCAAACCGCCGTTCCTGAACAATGCAAAAAGGAGCTTATTGGGATAAAAGATCAGCGTAGCTTCATCGCCGGCTGCGTTTTCCATCGTTTGCGCTTTTCTTTTCAGTACAATAGTATAAGCATGGTAAAAATGCCCCTTAGGAAAATGCCCACCCAGCAGTTGGTGCAATGCCGCAGGTACCCTGTATACATTGTGTAAGTTCCATTCGTGCACATTATCTGTTAGTATTTCGCCCCTGTTCAGGTCGCCATATATAAGATCCAGGGCGGTTTTGTTTAACCCGGCATCTGATAGCGGTTCCGGCACCAATACGCTTTCAGGAAAATAGTACACCACGGTTACTTTATTATACGACCGGGCGAGCCATTCATTGTGGTAAACCAGCTCTTTACAATGATTAAAAGCATTGTATTTATCCAAGTTAACATATTGCAACGCAATGAATTCATGCTTATTATTGTCTAAAATGCCAAAGAGGAGATGATCTGCCGCTATCTCAACATATAAATTACATTGGGCGGCATCCTCTATTTCGCTAACCGGCACCTGTATCTGGTATGCAACATTCACGCTTATGATTTATTGCCGCAATAATAACACATTTTATACTATATTTCCTTGTTTTCCGCTTTGCGACAATATTCTTATCAGCAAAAATCGTAACTTCGCAAATAGTATAAATCATTTATTATGATCACAGTTTCTGCTTCTGCAAAAGACTATTTAGACCGGTTGATGGCAGAAGAAAAAAGAGAAGGAGATACCTTTGTAAGGGTAGGTGTTAAAGGCGGGGGATGCTCAGGGCTTGAATATAACCTGCATTTTGATGTAGAAAGAAAAGCAGGAGATGAATTATATGAAGATAAAGGTATTAAGATAGTTGTAGATATGAAAAGCCTTTTATATCTATACGGCACCGAATTGGATTATTCGGGCGGCTTAAACGGGAAAGGGCTTGTTTTTAAAAATCCGAATGCCAGCAGAACCTGTAGCTGTGGTGAGAGCTTCGCGGTATAGGTTCAGGCAATTCAGAACAATACATTATAATTATGGCTAATAACAGTGCCTCCATATTGGAGGAATATAGTGATAAAGAGTATGAGTTTGGCTTTGTAACTGATATTGAGATGGATGTGTCTCCCAGGGGGCTGAATGAAGATACGGTACATTTTATATCCGCTAAAAAAAAGGAACCCCAATGGCTGTTAGACTGGCGATTGAAAGGCTACCAGGCATTTTTAAAGCAGCCCGAACCCCATTGGCAGAACTTTGAACTCCCAAAAATTGATTTCCAGGATATATCCTACTATGCCGCTCCAAAATCAAAGGCAAAGTATAAGGATATGAATGAGGTGGATCCCGAACTCATTGCCACCTTCGAAAAACTGGGCATTCCCCTTTCGGAACAAAAAATATTAGCCGGGGTAGCGGTTGACGCTGTTTTTGACAGTGTTTCCGTAGCCACTACCTTCCAGGAAACCCTGAAAGAGCAGGGCATCATTTTTTCATCCATAAGCAAAGCAGTAAAGGAGCATCCCGAACTGATACAAAAATACCTGGGTTCGGTTGTGCCTTATTCAGATAATATTTATGCCGCTTTAAACGCGGCGGTTTTCTCCGATGGATCCTTTGTGTATATTCCCAAAGGCGTTCGCTGCCCTATGGAGCTGTCTACTTATTTCAGGATCAACTCAGAAAATACAGGCCAATTTGAACGCACCCTTATTATTGCCGATGAAGGCAGCTACGTAAGCTACTTGGAAGGCTGCACCGCACCCAAACGTGATGAAAACCAGATGCATGCGGCAGTGGTGGAGCTGATAGCCCTTGAAAACGCAGAAATTAAATACAGCACTGTACAAAACTGGTATCCGGGCGATAAAGAAGGTAAAGGCGGCATTTATAATTTTGTAACCAAACGCGGTGTTTGCCGGGGCGCCCACTCCAAAATTTCATGGACCCAGGTTGAAACCGGTTCGGCAATTACATGGAAATACCCCAGCGTAATTCTGCAGGGCGATTATTCGAGCGGTGAGTTTTATTCGGTGGCGGTAACTAAAAACAGACAGATTGCCGATACAGGCACTAAAATGTTCCATATTGGCAAGGGCACCAAAAGCCGCATCATATCAAAAGGTATTTCAGCCGGCGAAGGACAAAACAGCTATCGTGGACTGGTACAGGTGGGCAGCAAGGCAGAAAACGCGAGAAACTTTACCCAATGTGACTCCCTGTTGATTGGAGACCGTTGCGGCGCTCATACTTTCCCTTATATTGAATCCAAGAACAAAACCGCTACTATTGAGCATGAAGCTACTACTTCAAAAATAGGCGAAGACCAGATCTTTTACCTCAACCAGCGGGGAATAGATACTGAAAAAGCAGTAGCGCTGATCGTGAACGGCTATGCAAAAGAAGTGCTGAACCAGCTACCCATGGAGTTTGCAGTGGAAGCGCAGAAGCTTTTATCCATTACGCTGGAAGGAAGTGTGGGATAGGGAGTGAAAAAGTAGTAAGTGGTAAGTAGTAAGTGGGGAGATGTAAAAGCATTTATTGTTCCGGTTTATATAAACAGTTAACGAATTCAGTTCCGAAAGGAGTTATTACACAAAATAAGAAACACAGCAATATATCATGTTAAGCATAAAAAATTTACAGGCGAAGGTTGAGGATAAGCAGATATTAAAAGGCATTAACCTGCAGGTAAACGCGGGCGAAATACATGCGATCATGGGACCGAACGGTTCAGGGAAAAGCTCCCTTGCCTCCGTGCTCACCGGCAGGGAAAACTTTGAAGTTACCGGCGGAGAAGTGATATTCGATGGCAAGGACCTGCTGGAGCTTTCACCTGAAAACAGGGCGCGGGAAGGTTTGTTCCTTGCTTTTCAATACCCCATTGAAATACCCGGGGTTTCCAATATTAACTTTTTGCGTACCGCTTTAAACGAAATAAGGGCCTATCATAATGAACCGCCGTTAGAAGCGAAAGAGTTTCTTCGTTTAACCAGGGAAAAGCAAAAATTAGTGGAGTTTGATGCCAAGCTCACCAATCGTTCCTTAAACGAAGGCTTTTCAGGAGGTGAGAAAAAAAGGAATGAAATATTTCAGTTAGCCATGCTCAATCCCAGGCTCTCCATCTTAGATGAAACGGATTCGGGACTGGATATTGACGCTTTGCGCATTGTATCCAACGGCGTAAATAAACTGCGCTCCGAAAAGAATGCATTTATTGTAATTACCCACTACCAGCGTTTGCTGGAATACATCGTACCCGATTTTGTGCATGTATTATATGATGGCAGGATTGTAAAATCGGGCACTAAAGAATTAGCGCTTGAGCTGGAAGAAAAAGGCTACGACTGGATAAAGGAACCTGCTACAACGGCATCGGTTTGATGATTAACGCAATTTTGAAATGATTACAACTACATCACTATACGACCAGTTTATTACGCTATACAGGGAAAAGGAAACGGCGCAGGATAATAACTGGCTGAAACCTTTACGGGATAGCGCTTTTGAAGCGTTTTCCGGCAAAGGGTTTCCTACAACTAAGCTGGAAGAATGGCGGTTTACCAACGTGTCTCCTTTTTTAAAGGAAGATTTTCGCCTTCAGCCCGGTGCCGCTTCTTTGCACAAACTGCACAGCGCGGTACAAATACCCCTGCTGGATGCTTACGAAGTGGTTTTAAAGAATGGTATGCTCAATGAAGATGTGAGTATACCGGGTGTAAAAGTTCTGCCACTCCGTACTGCACTAAAGAACGATGACCTGAAAGCTTACCTGGGCCAACGCATTAACCTTCAAAAGCATCCTTTTGCTGCTTTGAACACGGCGCTGTTTGAAAACGGCATTGTAATAGAAGCGGAGAAAAACAGTGTTTGCGATAAGCCCATACACATTACGCATGTATACAATGCGGAAGAAGCCGTTTTTATTCAGCCAAGGATATTGATTATTGCCCACAGGAGCAGTAAAATACAAATTGTTGAATCGGTTGTGGTAATAGGCGATAAACCTCTATTTGTAAACAGTGTTACAGAATGCTATGTGGCAGAAAACGCGCAGGCAGACCAGTACAACCTGCAGATCGCCCCATCCAATGCGCACTTAGTTAACTTTAACCAAACCGTGCAGCAAAGCAACAGCCTGTATAATAACCACACGTACATATTACCTGACGCTTCTTTTGTGCGTAATAACCTGCATCTTGATCTGAACGGCACCAATACTGAAAGCCACCTGTATGGACTGTACCTTGCCGGGGCCAGGCAATTAGCGGATAACCACACAACGGTCAATCACCTGTTTCCCAACTGCCTCAGCAATGAATTGTATAAAGGCGTGCTGTTAGACAGCTCCCGGTGTGTTTTCAGCGGCAGGATATTTGTAGACCAGGATGCACAGAAAACGAACGCTTTCCAGCAAAACAATAATATGCTGCTGAGCAATAAGGCAGTGGTAGATTCGAAGCCGCAGTTAGAAATTTTTGCGGATGATGTAAAATGCAGTCATGGCTCCACCGTGGGCAGTCTCAACAAAGAAGCGCTGTTTTATTTGCAATCGAGAGGCATTGGCGAAACGGCCGCGAGAAACCTGATGGTAAAGGCATTCGCATTTGATGTTACCAATAAAATACAGATCCCTGCCGTAAGAGAATATGTTGAAAAACTGATCACCCGTAAAATGGCAGAAGCGTATGACTAACAGTGAA
>ENA-UOUJ01001434-UOUJ01001434.1-activated-sludge-metagenome-genome-assembly--contig:-NODE-1434-length-12546-cov-5.732047_pt1 | contig 12546 bp, 8 predicted proteins | sample MGYA00249839_ERZ747224 | MGnify/ENA primary metagenome ERZ747224 (study PRJEB28782, sample SAMN03220277) | activated sludge metagenome | biome: wastewater; feature: sewage sludge; material... | reverse complement strand
TAATTAGACTTGGGGTGCTAATTATGATTATCTTTTGTTTGCCCCTTTTTAGCCTGGGTCAGGTCAATACAGTAACCGGCACTGTATTAGACGATCAGGGTAAACCCGTTTCCGGCGCCTCTGTTATAGTCAAAGCTACTATGGCAGGCACTCGAACTAACGATGATGGACAGTTTAACATTGCTGCTGCAAAAAATGCAGTCCTCGTTATCTCTTATGTTGGGTTTGAAAGCCTTGAGGTCCCCGTAAATGGCCGCTCAGAGATTACAATTACACTTAAATCACTTACCACCTCTTTGGAAGATGTAGTGGTGGTTGGTTATGGTACAAAAATCAAAAGAGATGTAGGCGGCGCTGTCTTATCAGTTGATCAAAAGCTGCTGAAAGACCGACCTGTAACCAATACCTTATCTGCCCTCCAGGGAACAGCTCCCGGTCTGGTTATTACACGCACCAATGGACAGCCCGGAAGAGAGGGCATCAATGCCCGCATCAGAGGTATTACATCATTGGGAGCGGGCAATGCGCCGCTGGTTATCATCGACGGTATTGAGGGAGATATTAATGCCCTGAACCCCAATGATATACAAAGTATTTCTGTATTGGAAGATGCTGCTTCTGCCTCTATTTATGGAGCAAAAGCAGGAGGTGGCGTTATATTGATTACTACCAAAGGTGGTACGGTTGAACCAAAAAACCAATGTGGAAATCGTTTCAATGTACACTTTCAGAACCCCTTATGCCCGACCCGAGTTGATTAGCTCCAGAAGACAAGGCGAATTACAAAATGCAGCCCGCAAATTTGCAAATCAAAATGCCGATTTTACCGATGAACAACTCGGTTGGTTTGATGACCCAAATGTCAATGATGTATGGAATACTAATACTAACGCTTGGGACTACTATTACAATTACAACCTTGAGGATGTTTTGATGCGCAAACAAAGCCCGCAAAAAAATATCAATTTGACTATTTCCGGAGGTGGTGACAAATCAACTTTTCTGATTTCAGCAGGATTTTTGGAACAAGAAGGTGTATTTAAGTTTGGACCGGATAGCTATAGTAAATTCAATACAAGGCTAAATTATAATACAAAGTTTTCAAAAATTTTCAGCTTAGATAGTCGTTTATCCTTTACAAAGGAAAATATTGATGCTCCACCTGTGGGAGTAACAGGTGAGGGTCTAATGTACAATGTTTATTCCATTCGTGCTGCACGAAATCCAATATTTACCCCGGGTACTGATGAAACTAAATATGCTTTTATAGGCACCATTTCTTCTGCTTATCCTATACTAAAAGACGGAGGATATGATCAGGATAACAGATATAATATGAACGGCGTGTTTAGCTTATCTGCAAAACAAATACTGAAAGGGCTGGATTTAAGGGCAGTATATATGCCAGGATTAGTGCTTTCTAACCGCACTGTGTTTAATCGTACCGTTCCTCGCTGGTCTATAGATAAAAATATGAATCCGGTACCCGGCACACCTCTCAACCAAACCAATTCTCTTATTAAGACAAGGCCTTTCAGTGTTTCTCAAAACTTTTTTACTACAGCAGATTATAATTACGTGATTAGTCAACATACTTTTCACCTGCTGGGAGGTTATGAGTTCAAGTCTTATCAGTATGATTGGATTCAGGCCAGACAAAATGCTTTGTTGCTGAATGATTTCCCAACACTCAATTATACTACGCTTCCTCAAGCCGATGTTACGAACGTTGCCGATAACATTCAGGTTAATACCTGGCTTTCTTATTTTGGAAGATTGTCATACAATTTTGCAAACAAGTATTATTTTGAAGGAACGCTGCGTCAGGATGGTAGTTCCCGATTGGCTCCCGGGCATAAATTTCAAACCTTTTATGCCGGAAATATATTTTGGCGTTTAACACAGGAAGATTGGTTTAAAAATGCGCTGCCCTGGGTAAACGAATTTAAAATAGCAGCATCCTACGGTACAGCAGGTGGTGCTCAAACACAAGATCCCAATTCAAATAACTATGACTTTCAGGGACCGCTTAACAGAGGATATTATCCCTTTAATGATGCACGCACAGCTTATTTTTATCAAGGAAATTTACCGGCCGATAGTAAATCATGGGAAATCATAGAAACCACCAACTTTGGCGTAGATCTTGAAATAATTAAAAGAAAATTGCGCTTGCACTATGACTATTTTATCAAAAAGAATAATAACGTTTTTGTTGGCCAGCAACTTCCTGCACTTCTTGGCGTAACGCCCAACCAGGCCAACTTAGCCGCAATACAGGTAAAAGGCTGGGGGCTTACCATCAACTGGAATGATGTGTTTAGAAACGGTAGTTACTTTATTACAGCCAATTTGAGCGATGACGTTAATAAGGTAGTCAAATATGATGGATCTGTATCTTATGGTGCAGGAATCAACAGCTCATTACCGGGATTGTCCACCAATTCAATATTTGGTTATAAAGCCAATGGGTATTTTACAACAGCAGAAGAGGTTCAAAATACGCCACGCAGAACGCCGAACACAGGAATTGGCGACATCAAATTAATTGATATAAATGGAGATGGCCTGATTAACGAAGGAATAAATACTGCCGACAATCACGGCGATTTGGTTTATCTTGGTAATACGAATCCTCGTTACGTATTCGGATTGAACGGAGGTTTTAACTGGAAAGGATTCGATTTCTCAGTTCTATTTAATGGAGTGGGTAAAAGAAGCATTCTAATTGAACCTTATGCAGCCATTGCATTTTATGATGGCTGGAGGTTGCCTTGGGCCATTCATCAGGATTATTGGACACCCGAAAATCCAAACGCAAAATTTCCGGCTATCCGTTTCAGCGATAGAGTAAATAATGTTACATCCTCTCATTGGGTGCAAAATGCAAGTTATATACGTCTGAAAAATCTGCAAGTGGGCTATACTTTACAAAAGAAGGTGCATAACTGGAGAGCTATTGGAGACATAAGAATCTATTTCTCAGGTCAGGATATGTGGGAGAAAACAGGTATGAGGTTGAACTATTATGATCCCGATAATACAGACAGGATAACATTCGGCTATCCCATGTGGCGCAGTTATGCAGTAGGATTAAATGTTAATTTTTAATCTTAAAAACATTTTTGTAAAACGATAAAATATTAACAAAATGAAAATAGATTATAATAAAAATAGATTTATGCTCCTTTCTTTGTTTGCGGCTGCTTTGTTTGCAGGCAGCTGTACCAAGCAGTTGGAGCAAAACACAAAAACAGTGATTACCGATCCTGTTTTTTGGAAAAATACGAATGACTTAATGGGCGGTGTCAATTATCTGTATCAGAGTGTTCCCGATTTCGGTACACCATTAGATGATTTAAACAGTGATTTTGCGGCAAATGTTTTTGGCGGCACATTTAATACCATCAGCGACGGTTCCCGAAATGTACCATCGGGCGATGGCAACTGGAATAATAATTACGCCTACATCAGAGCTGCAAACAATATATTACAAAAAGCAGCAGGTATTCCTGACGATGCACTAAAAACTTATGCCATTGCTCAGGCAAGATTCTTCAGAGCATTGGCCTATTTCAAATTAGTGAGAATCTATGGAGATGTACCCTACATCGGCAGAACCATTACCGGACGCGATGATGAAGCGCTTTATACCCCAAGATCTGATCGCAGAGCAGTTATTGACTCCATTTATGCAGATTTGGATTTTGCAGCCGCAAACAGCCCGCAGGCTGATGAAATATCAGGCAGCACCTCTACTACCGGACAGTTAGGCAAAGAATATGGACGTGTAACACGCAGTGCTGCTTTGGCATTAAAATCGAGAGTGGCGCTATATGAGGGCAGTTGGGAAAAATACCATGGAGAGCCTGAATTAAAAGGACCGAAAGACCCCACCAAACACTTCACAATTGCCAGAGATGCTGCATTAACGGTAATGAACGAAGGCAAACACAGCTTGTTTACCGGCACCGGAGCCATGAGTTTTCAGGACCTGTTTAGGTATCCTGGTGAGACGTATTCAAAAAACAAAGAAAATATCCTTGCCCGATTGTATGGCAAAGACATACAGAATGTTGTAGCAAATAACGGCGGTTATATGCGTCCTTACAATACCGACGGACAAAATGCTGCTACCCGTGCTTTTGTAATGCTCGCACTTTATTCAGATGGGTTGCCTGCCGGCAAATCTCCTTTGGACTCTAATGGTAAAGAAACCGGTTTGCTTACCGATTATCAAAACAGAGACCCCCGGCTGGTATTAACATTGTTCAAAGTGGGCGATCCTTATGCTTCTATTTCGGGTGGCAACCCCACATACAGAAATACATACTGGTACCATCAACAAAAATACTGGACCGGTCAGGCTGACTTTTTGATAAGTCCGAATATCTTCCTTGATTTTATTGCTATCAGATACGGAGAGGTGTTACTGAACTATGCCGAAGCAGTTTATGAATTGAATGGAAGTATATCCGATGCTGATCTGGACAAATCAATTAATCTGTTGAGAAAAAGAGCTACCAACAACGATCCTTCAAAATTGCCTTTATTAACTAATGCGTTTGTAAATGCCAACGGATTAAATATGCGCGATGAAATCCGCAGGGAGCGCTCCATTGAGCTGGCGTATGAAGGTTTTCGCTATTGGGATTTGTTGAGATGGAAAACTGCAGAAATCGAGCTCCCCAAGCCTATTCTGGGACGCAAATATTTTGACGGTTTAGACTATGGCGGCAGCACTAAGCCTCCAATGTTAAACGGATATGTACTCTTTCAGGCAGCCGATAAAAGAAAATTCGATACTCAGAAGGATTATTTATGGCCATTGCCTACCGGTCAAATCGGTTTGAGTAACGGAACATTAACTCAAAACCCCGGATGGAAATAACGACTTTCTGTTAGTCGGATATTAATCCGCAGCCAAAGGCTATATCAATATTGCTTAACTTTGCTCAAAGTAAAACTATTGATATAGCCTTTGGTTTTTAGATTGCTCTTTATTTAAATTATATAAAGTCCTTATTAAAAATTTTCTCAAATCATGTTTAAATCAAATTACATTTTTGCACTACAGGCCATCATTTTTTTTGTTGCATGTACAACATCCAAAAAATCAGCAACAGGCGTTTCTGATGATTTTATTAAAAACAATTTCTCAAATGCCACCACCATGCTGAACAATATGCTGAAAACAGCAGATGAAAAATTTTCAGTAAAAAACGGCGCCTATCCCCGCACTACCAACAAAGAAGGTAAGATGGCTACAACCTCTATGTACGACTGGACGCCGGGCTTCTTCCCCGGCAATCTCTGGTACACTTATGAATTTACCAAAGACCCTTCGATAAAAGCCGAAGCAGTGAAGTGGACCGAAAAATTAGAACCGCTTCAATATTATACCGGCAATCATGACTTAGGTTTTATGGTGTATTGCAGTTATGGCAATGCCAACCGTCTGGCCGGCAAACCTGAGTATAAAAACATACTGATCAATGCAGCTAAATCACTCTGCTCCAGATATAATGCTACCGTTGGTTCCATCAAATCGTGGAACAGGTTCAACTCCTGGCATGGAAATGCATCTTACGACTTTCCGGTGATTATTGACAACATGATGAATCTGGAACTTTTGTTTTTTGTCACAAAAATTACAGGCGATAACTATTACAGAAATATTGCCATCAAACACGCTGAAACAACCATGCAAAACCAGTTCCGACCCGACTACAGTTCTTACCACGTCATTTGTTATGACAGTACTACCGGAAAGGTAGTGGCTAAAGAAACAGCTCAAGGTTATGCCGATAATTCTACCTGGTCGCGCGGGCAGGCATGGGCAATTTATGGTTTCACCATGACTTACAGAGAAACCAAAGATCCCCGCTTTCTGAAAACAGCTATTGGCCTTGCCGATTATTTTATCAATAATAAAAATCTGCCTGAGGATGGCGTTCCTTATTGGGATTTCAATGCTAATGAGCCCGGCTATACACCCGGCGTAAAATCCTACGCCAACAAGGTAACGACTAAATATCGTGATGCTTCTGCGGCACCTATCACCGCCTCCGGACTTCTTGAATTGAGTACTTATGTGGGTGGAAAAGAGTCGGAAAAGTATAAAAATTTTGCTATTAAAATGATTCGGTCATTGGCCGGCCCTGCCTACCTTGCCAAACCCGGAACCAATGGCGATTTCATCATCGAACATTGTGTAGGCAGTATTCCGCATCAGTCAGAAATTGACGTGCCGTTGGTGTATGCCGATTATTATTTTTTGGAATCATTAATCAGGCTCAACCGCATAAACAAAGGCCAGGCGCTGATTCAATAAAGGGTCAGGGGAGTAGGCTATTGCTTTTATTATAACTTAAATTGAACTCATTTTGAAGCGAATAATATTTCTAACCACTTCTTTATTTTTTGGGGTTTTTCTTTTCGGTCAAAAAAACAAACCGGCTGTGGTTTCCACCGGTGTACAGGACCGGGCTTACTGGGTGAAAACACTCGATAAAATAGCCTGGCCGGTGATCAATAATCTGGCAAATGGTACACTCAGGCAGAATATGCCGCTTGAATTGGGTCCTCAATATTATAAAAATGTGAAGGAAGTTACCTACTTGGAAGCGGTTGGCCGCTGCCTTGCAGGGATAGCCCCCTGGTTAGAATTACCGGATGATAATTCGCCCGAAGGAATGTTGCGCAAAAAATATAAAGACGCAGTGATAAAAGGGTTGACCAATGCTGTGAACCCCCAAAATCCGGATTATCTGAATTTCAGAACAGATAACCAACCGATTGTTGATGCTGCATTTCTGGCACATGCTTTTCTCAGGGCGCCAAAGGCTTTGTGGGAACCTTTGGATGAAGTTACGAAACAACGATTTGTTTCGGAATATAAATCACTTCGTGATCGTTCGGGTAGTTATAACAACTGGCTCTTATTCGCTGCCATCAATGAAGCTTTCCTTAGGGCGGTTGGTGAAGAGTTTGATCCCGCAAGAATTGATTTCGCAATCAACAAAATGCAGGAATGGTATGCCGGTGATGGCCAGTATAATGACGGGCCTAAGTTCAGTATGGATTATTATAATTCGTTTGTAATTCATCCGATGCTGGTTGATTTGCTGGCTTCGCTAAAGACCAAACCCGCAACAAAATACAATCAAAAGGGATATGGAGTAGAATCAGCCTATCAGCAGGCAGTAAAAAGAATGGTGCGTTATTCTGAATTTCTGGAACGATTGATTGCACCTGATGGTACCTTCCCTGCTTTTGGTCGTTCTATTACCTATCGCTCTGCGGCATTTCAGGCATTGGCACAAACAGCCCTGATGCATCAATTGCCGGAATGGGTGTTGCCTGCTCAGGTTCGTTGCGCCTTAACCAAAGTGCATTACAATCTCTACGATGGCAATCAAAACTTCGATGCCAAAGGTTGGTTAGTATTAGGTTTCAATGGACATCAACCCATGGTGGCCGATCAATATACTTCTACAGGAAGTCTATACATGGCCACACTTAGCTTCTTACCGTTGGGCCTTCCGGTAAATGATCCCTTCTGGACCGACCCGGCTGCAGACTGGACCGGCAAAAAAGTATGGAGCGGTCAGCCGGTGAAAAAGGATTATAAAGTAGATTATTAAAAGAGGATTTCTGTATTTCTGTAAATCATTTGCCATTCAATATGAACAGGTTTTTTTTATTATTGATTTTTCTTTTAACCGGGTGGATGGCAAATGCTCAGAATTCATCAGTACAAGACTGGGCATCATTTCTTTCGCGAAATGATATGGTTTACGACACCCTTACCACGAGATGGGAGGACGGTGTTTTCACCGGAAACGGTTCAATCGGTGCTATGCTGTATATGGCAGATGAGAACAGTTTCAGGCTCGAAAAAGGCAGAACTGATGTTACAGATCATCGCCGGGAAAAAATTTCACATCTCTACGGTAAGGCCCGACTGCCCATCGGACATTTTATGATTTCACCCATCGGTAAAATTTTAAAAAACAGCGCAAGATTACATCTTTGGGATGCGGAGGCAACAGGAGAACTAATTACTACCAAAGGCTCCATTAAATGGCGAACCTTAACTTTATCCCAATCGGATATCATCGTTTTTGAAACCGAATCATCCGGAAACGAAAAACCAAACTTCCGGTTTGTACCCGAAGAGTCAGTAAGCAGTCGTGTAAAATACATGTCTGATGTACCCGAAGGTTATGGTCCTAATCCTCCTTTTAAATTATTTGAGCGAAAAAACATATCCTTTTGCCGGCAACCTTTACTTGCCGGAGGCGATTACACTACTGCCTGGAAGACAAATGTTTCGGATAAAAAAGAATTCCTGTTTATTACCGTTCAAATTGAAAAACAAGGTTCTTCTGTTTCAAAAGCAGAAAAGCAAATCAATACTGTTTCTGAAAAAAATATCGCCGGTAAAATCGTTCAACACTGCAACTGGTGGCACAGGTTTTACCCCGAGTCATTTATTTCCATTCCTGATGCACGGATGGAGTCGTTCTACTGGATTCAGCAATACAAGATGGCATCTGCCACCCGTGAAGGCAAGATACCGATTGATCTGATGGGCCCCTGGTACCGCTACACCCCCTGGCCGGCTTACTGGTTCAATCTGAATATGCAGCTCATTTACTCGCCCATGTATGCCGCCAACCGGCTTTCGCTTGCCAAAGGTCTTTTACAAATGATTGATGCCGCCCAAAATAATCTGGTCTTGAATGTACCCGAACCCTATCGGCATAACACAATGGCTTTAGGACGTTCCGGTGGGTTGGACATGTACAGCCCCGTAAAAGTTTTTAAAGAAAGAGACCCTTCTGCCACTGATGCCCAATTGGAATTAGGCAATCTTACCTGGCTGCTGCACAACTACTGGCTGCATTATCGTTATACAATGGATCCGCAGATCAAAAAACAACTGATTCCATTGCTCAAACAAAGCATCAACTATTACCTTCAATTAGTTTACAAAGAAAATGACGGCAAATGGCATCTGCCTTATAGCTACTCTCCCGAATATCCCGGAGGCGTTACCCGCGACTGTAATTACGATCTGTCGTTATTGAGATGGGGATGTCAGACTTTATTGGATTTGGCGCCGGTTGATCCACTCTCCTCAAAATGGAAGGATATTCTTAAAAATCTCATTGATTATCCGCAGGATGAAACAGGGTTAAGAATTGGCAGAGATGTGGCCTTCAATCAATCGCACCGGCATTACTCACACTTACTGATGATATATCCGCTCTACACCATGAACTGGGATCAACCCGAAAACAGGGCATTGATACTTAAATCTCTTAATCATTGGCATAGTTTCAAGGGCGCTTTACAGGGATATTCCTTTACCGGCGGGGCATCCATCTATGCCACTATGGGCGAAGGCCAAAAAGCAGTGGACTATCTGAATCAGCTTCTTGACAGATACGTAAAAAGTAACACCATGTATTTAGAAACAGGGCCGGTTATAGAAACCCCTCTGGCTGCGGCAGCTTCCATACAGGACTTGCTGCTACAAAGCTGGAGTGGTAAAATCAGAGTTTTCCCCGCCATACCGGATATCTGGAAAGATGTGGCTTTTGAAAACCTGCGGACAGAAGGCGCTTTTTTAATTTCTGCTTCTCGTAAAGACGGAGAAACGCAGTGGGTACGCATTAAAAGCCTTGCAGGGCAGCCCTGCATTATTAACACGGGTATAAAAAGCATTTTGAAAACAAGCAGTGCAACTACGGTGATTGAACCTTTGGAAAACGGATTTATCAGGCTACATCTCAAAAAAAATCAGGAAATCATTCTTTTCAAAGAAGGTATTACTCATTTTAAGTTACGTCCTGTCAGTTGCAACAATATCAATCAGTTACATTTTTGGGGTAAAAAATAGCTCGGTTTATTTTGAAAAGACTGCAAAGTAAGCAAGGTATAATAATGGGTTGAATTAGATAAATTTTATTTGGCTAAAAAAGGCTGTCATCATTTTTAACAGCCTTCTTTTCTTGCATTTATATTCTTTTATGCTCGTTTAAACTCTATTTTCTTATCGGCTATAGTAATAACCAGTTTGCCTTCATTAATCTTCTCTATCGCCCACACAAATTTATTAGCCGCATCATTTGATAGTTTTATGTTGCCATTGGCATCTATTTCAATGTATTTGTTGTACTGCTTTAACATTTCTGCAATCAAATTATTCAAATCAGAGGATAAGCCATTTGCCGCTTTCAGATTAGTTACGGGTGTTCCGTTATTCAATACCTCAATTTTAAGATTGCTGATGAAAACGTTATCCTCCTGCAATATCCAGTTGCCGGAAACATTTACTGCAAAATTGAATTTGTAAGCGCCAAAAACTCCGGAAAGAGCAGCGCCAAACTTGAATGATTTGTCGTTGTTGAAACTCAACTGTTGTTTCACCCCTGCCGACTCGGCTACCCAACTATTTTTGGTAAGCGTTTCTTCTTTGCTTGATAAAACATTATCAGTGTTTTTTTGGCAGGCAAAAAGCGAAACAGACAATAATATAAAAATAAAAATATTTTTCTTCATTGTTTTCTATTTTATTAAAATGAATTTACTTTTTGTTGTTAATTTAATGCTTTTACGAAATTATGAAATGGATTTTTATAAAAAAATAATATTTTTTAAAATTTTCATATTGATCTATGGCATTTATATAATATTTTATCGACAGTAGCTTATTGATATTCAAGTTACAACAAATTATTAATAGGTATGCTGTTATTTTAGCCTGATTTTCCCAGAATTGAATGCTTCTTCTAATTTATTAAATCTCATCCGGCAAAATAATTTACCTTTGCAGCCCTAAAAACACATAAACAATCTGTTGAAATGTTAGATAAATTAGAGGCTATAAAAGCCAGATATGACCAACTGGGAGTGGCGCTTACCAATCCTGAAATTGTAGGAGACAATAAAAAATTTGCTGCTACCAGTAAAGAATATCGCAGCCTTGAAAAAATTGTAGTGGCTTATGAAGAATATAAAAAGCTTTTAAGCGATCAGGAGTTTAATAGAGAAGCGCTGAATGATAATGATGAAGAGCTTAGAGAAATGGCAAAAGAAGAGGCGCCACTGCTGGAAGAACGCAAAGAAGAACTGGAAACACATATCCGGCAATTGCTGATACCCAAAGACCCTCAGGATGAAAAGGATGTGATTCTTGAAATTCGGGCAGGAACCGGAGGCGATGAAGCAAGCCTTTTTGCAGGCGACTTGCTGCGCATGTATATTAAATATTGTGAGAAAAAAGGGTTCAAAACAGCTATCCTCAGCGAAAATGAAGGAACAGTAGGCGGATACAAAGAAGTTCAATTAGAAGTGACGGGCGATGACGTGTATGGAACACTAAAATTTGAAAGCGGCGTACATCGGGTGCAAAGAGTACCCAATACCGAAACACAGGGCCGCGTGCATACTTCAGCAGCCACTGTGGCAGTAATGCCGGAGGCAGACGAGATAGATTTTGACCTCAAAGAAAGTGATGTGAAGATGGAAACCGCTCGAAGCGGTGGCGCCGGGGGGCAAAATGTAAACAAAGTGGAAACCAAAGTGATGCTTACACACATTCCTACAGGAACAGTGGTCATTTGCCAAACTGAACGCACTCAGCTTGGTAACCGCGAAAAAGCGATGAGTATGATGCGTACTAAACTGTACGAAGAACAAGTGCGAAAACAGGAAGAAGAAATTGCACGCCAGCGTAAAAGTATGGTGAGCAGTGGCGACCGCAGCGCCAAAATAAGAACCTACAACTGGCCACAGGGCAGGGTAACAGATCATCGAATCAATCTAACCTCTTATAATCTGGATGCTTTTGTAAACGGAGATATTCAGGAATTTATAGATAAATTGCAGTTTGCCGAAAATTCCGAAAAGCTTACAAAGCAGGAGTAGTAAAAGCTGGTTTTATAGGTAAAAGATTAATAAAGTAGTTTCTTTGCGCAAGGATGATATTTCTATTCATGCAAAGAATAAGCAGTGTAATTGTTAATTGATTTAAATATTTGAATATGACTATTTTCTCAAAAATTATAGCGGGCGAAATTCCTTCTTACAAAATAGCCGAAAATAATAAATTTTACGCTTTTCTGGATATTTTTCCATTGAGGATGGGGCACACCTTAGTCATTCCAAAAATTGAAGTGGATAATCTTTTTGATTTGTCGGATGAATATCTGGCCGAAATGCTGGTATTTGCCAAACCCATTGCAAAGGCTATTGAAAAAAGTTTTGATTGCAACCGTTGCGGCATTAGTGTGGTAGGCATCGAAGTACCGCATGCCCATATACACCTCATACCATTGAACAATGCCAACGACCTGAATTTTGCGCAGGAAAAACTTACAGTAACTCCTGAAGCGTTAAAGGAAGTGCAGCAGAAAATACTGTCTAATCTGTAAGACAAACCAATAATTATTAACCTCATTTTGGTTGCCTATTTTAATGGCCTTGATTTTTTTTGTTACTTTTTTGTATCAAGGTTGAGATTAAGATTAAGGT
>ENA-UOUJ01001433-UOUJ01001433.1-activated-sludge-metagenome-genome-assembly--contig:-NODE-1433-length-12550-cov-3.465626_pt1 | contig 12550 bp, 7 predicted proteins | sample MGYA00249839_ERZ747224 | MGnify/ENA primary metagenome ERZ747224 (study PRJEB28782, sample SAMN03220277) | activated sludge metagenome | biome: wastewater; feature: sewage sludge; material... | reverse complement strand
CATGGGCGTTCAGACGCAGATTCGGATGCGCCGCGGGGTCTTGCAGACCATCGAGCCATTGTTGCCAACCGCCTTGCCAGTCGGCCGCGATCTGCGCAGCGCCTGTGGCCTTCAGCGCCGGCAGCGCCTCGCCCAGCACCGGCAGGGACTGCAGCCAGCCCACCAGTTGCTCGGCCGACGCCACGTTCAACGTCAGCTTGCCGCCACCGCTGGCTTGCTGCATGGCGGCATCGGCATCGAGGCTGAGTCCGGGCGCGGTGGCCTTGATGACAGCCTTGATGCTGTCGGCGTCCGGCAGCGCCACGCTCAGCCTGCCGGCATCGACCTTGGCTTGGAACGCATCGAGATGCATGCGCTCGACGTCGAGCCGTTGCGGCGACCAGCGGCCCTTGGCCTGGATGGCGCGCACGTCGAGGCGGCTGCGCTGGCTTCCGCCTGCTCCTGTGGCGGCGCCCTGGCTGCCGATGTCCACATCGAAGCCGACACCGCTGTCCAGCTGCCCGGTCGCTGCCAGCGTGCCGCTCAGGTCGGGCACCTGCTGGGCTGCCAGTTCACTGTGGACTTGCACCAGCGGCAACCGCTGGACTTCGCCGCGCACATCGAGCGCCTGCGTCTGCGGCTCGAAGTGGCCCTGCAACTGCAGGCGGCCATCGCCCACATGCGCCTGCATGGTCTCGGCCGTCCAGCGCTCGGGCGTGATTTGGGCCTTGGCCAGCAACTGCGACAGTGGCAGCCGCTGCTTGTCGATCAAACCGGTGGCGACGTTGCGGATGTCCGCTTCGATCTGCCACCGTGCCTGCGTCAGGTCGCCGGTCGGCTTCACGCTGGCGTCGAGCGGGCGCACCGAGGCCGTGCCGGTGAACGCGGTTTCCGGCAGGCTGGCCATCAAGGCTTGCAGATTCAGTTCGTGCAAGCCCAATTGCAGATCGGCCGTGTCCAGTTGCTGCGGGCGGGCCCAGCCCTGCAACTCGATGCTGCCGGCCGGCTGCGCGCCTTGCAGCATCACCTGGGCCTGTTCGACGTCGATGCGCTCGGGCGCGTAGCGAGCCCTGGCCTCGATGCTGCCGACCGGCAATCGCTGGGCATCCCAGGCACCCGGCGCACGGTTCCGGATCTGGGCCGCCAGCTTCCATGCCGCGGACGCCAAAGACGCTTGTGCGCCCTGCGCGTCATCGGGGTCGATATCGATACGGCCGTGCACATCGGTCGCTGGGGCTGCGGGATGGAACGCCCGGGCGTTCAGATGGTCTAGCTGCACATGGGCCTGCTGGACCGGCTGGCTGCGCCAGGGGTGCAGCGCGGCCTGCCCATGCAGCACCGCACCAGGCGGCCGGGCATCGGCCGCCTGCGCGTCCGCTGCCGTCACGTCCTGCAGCAGGCGGGCGATCACCGCGGCCGCATCGGCATCGGCACCGTGCTCCTGCACGTCGAGTCGCAGGTCGATGCGCGCGGCATCGCCCCCTGCCAGCGTCCCATCGGCCTGCAGCAGCGCCTGCAGGCGCAGCGGCGCATCGGGCACCCAATCGCTCAGCCAGGCACCGATCTTCGCTCGTACACCCAGATCGTCGGCGTTCAACTCCACTTCCGCCCGGGCATGGCTTTGACCATGGCGCAGGCTGGTCAATTTCAGGTCGTGCCAGGTGCCGTCGTAGCGGTACTGCGCGGCGATGTCGTCGAACGCCTGCACGGCACTGCTGCCGTCTTCCGCCACGGTCTCGATCTCCAGGCGCCCGACCTGCACCGGCAGCGTGACCTGTATCGGCAAGGTCAACTGCTCGGGCATGACGAACGGCTCCCGGGGCGGCTCGGGCTGGTCCGGCTGCGGGCTCAGCCTGACGTGGATGCGCTCGGCCTGCAGCGTGCGCACGTGCAGCGCGCGGCCCAGCAGCTCGGACAGGCTCCAGTCGATCTGCAACTGCTCGATGGCCAGATCGGTGCCAGGCATGCCCCATTGCAGGCGCTGCACGGTGCCGCCGCCGATGATGGAGCCGCTCGCCCCCTCGTAGGCCAGGCTCTGGCCGTCGGGCAGGTACTTCTGCGCCAGTTGCAGAGCGCGCGGCAGGGACCCATCGCTGGAAGCCCACCAGAGCAGCGCGCCCAAGGCCAGCACGAGCGCCAGCAGCAGCGCCGCCAGCAGCCACAGCAGGCGCCTGAACCAGCGCCAGCCCGCGCGCGGCGCTTTGGGGGCAGGGGGCTCGGAGGAATCGGAGGAATCGGAGGAGACAGCCAGGGTGCGATCGTTCATGGTCGAAGCCCGGACCCGGCAGTGTCGAACGAGGGATCGCCGGGTTCCATCGGAAGCATCAGAAGGAAAAGCCCAGCCGCAGATGCAAACGGATCTGCTGATCTCTAACGCCGTAGGCCACGTCGGCCTGCATGGGCCCGACCGGGCTGTTCCATCGGATACCCGTGCCGACGCCGGTATGGATCTTCATGTCGTCGACGTCGTCGGACACCGAGCCCACGTCGACGAACAGCGTGTGCTCCCAATCGCTGTGGTTGCCCATCAGCGTGACCGGGCGCTGCCATTCCACGCTGCCCACCGTCAGGTAGCGGCCGCCATAGAGCTTGTCCGCGATGGCGCGCGTGCCGATGCTCCGGTAGCCGTACCCGCGCACTGTGGTGTCGCCGCCGGTCAGGAACAGCAGGCTCGAAGGCAGTTCAGCATGGTCGTCGGCCAGCACGGCCCCCAGCTCGCCGCGCAGCGCCAGGCGGCTCTGGCGCCCGAGCTCGTCGCGTTGGCCCAGCGGCCAGAACTGCAGCGCATGCAGGCGCATGCGCAGGAACGGATCGCGCTGCGGCGTCAACGTATAACCGACGCCGGCCTCGGCGCCCAGACCGTAGCCGGCGGTCGGGTTGGTCTTGTTGTTGAAGTAGCGCCCGGTCCAGCCGTAGTTGGCCATCAGCGAGGATGCACTGCCGGGTGCATCACCACCCTGGACCTTGCTCATGTCGTACTGCAGAAAATAACGCCGGTCGATATGGCCGACGCTCTTGGTGCGTCCACCCTGCAGCGATATCGAGTTGGACTTGAAATCTCCCACTTCGGCGCGCTCGAGCCCCGCACCCATGAACCACGCCCAGCCCGAGCGCTCGGGCATGTCCGTCCACATCGTCGATGCGGCCTGGATCTTGGCATCCAGCGAGAGACGGCTGACCGCACGCCAGCCCAGCGGCCAGAGCTCGTTGTGCACGTGGTCGATCGACACGCGCGGCCCGGCGTCGGTGGTCAGGCCGACCCCGAACACGACCTTCTGATACTTGGCCTCGCGCAGCTGCGCGATGACGGCGGCATGCTCCGGGTTGCTTTCTTCTGGGTCGAGCATCAGGAAGGCCGAGTCGAAATAGCCGCTGCTGGCCAGGCGCTGCTGGGCATCGAGCAGTGCCTCCTCGCTGTAGTCCGCGCCGGTCGGAATGCGCACGATGTTCCTGATGCCCTCGGCGTCGTAACGTTCGACCCCGTTGAGCCTGACGTCACCGAAGCGGTAGGACGGGCCCGGGTCGTAGTGCACGCGCAGGCTGGCGCGGTTCTGGTCGGCGTCGATGGTGGCCTGGCTGTCGGCGATGCGCGCGGTCGGATAGCGCTCCTTCTGCAGGTCGCGCAGACCGGCATTCTTGGCCGCGTTCCAGTCGGACTGGGTGAAGGCATCGCCGTCCTTGAGCGACCACGCCTGCTGGACGCGGGCGCGCTGCGCCGCCGCTTTCGGATCGCTGTTCATCGGGTCGGCAAAGCTGAGCGAGTGGCTGATCACCTTGGTCTGCTCACCCGGCTCCACTTCGATGACGATGGTGCGCGGCGCAGCGCTGCCTGCGGCGGCGGCATCCACGCGCAGCGTCAGTTCCGGGTTGAAGTAGCCCAGGGCTGCAAGCAAGTCGCGCGCATTGGCGTCGGCCTGGGCCAGCAGGCGGTTGAACTCGGTGGCCTGAAGATCGGGGAACCGTGTGTAACGCTGCAGATCGAGGTGACGTTCCAGATGCCGGGCAATGCTGCGGTCCTCACTGATGACATCCACCTGGAAGACCTGCTCGCCTTCGGTTACCTCGACGGCGCTCTCTTCACCACGGGCCTGCTCGCCCCCATTGCCGCGCAACACGCCGCAGCCCTGCAGCGCAACGATCACGAAAGCCAGCAGGGCCAGGCGCAACGTCGGGGAGAAAGGAAAGCCTGGAGGCTTGGCAGCGGACTGGCCATCGGTGGCGGATGCGGTTACCCGGCGTTCAAGGGATCGACACTTCATCATCGCTATCTTGACACGTACTTTTTCTCCCATCGCCCGCCACCCCGGCAGGCGAGGCCGCTATGAATTCGGAGGCATGGAGCGCTGCGACCTCATCCTCATCCAAGTCCACGTCGCCGCGGAGAGGCCGATTGAAAGCACGCTGCCAGCGTAAGCGCGCGTTCTATGAGGGGTTTGGGCAAGGCCGCCACCTGCTCAGCCGTCGCCTTGGCCGACATCGGATTCTGGCCGGTCACCAGCCGGCCATCGACGAGGACCTTCGAGATGAACGGCAGCCACGCCTTCTCGTAGCGCGCCGCGTCTGGCCGCGCCTGAGGAAAGCGCCCGGGAAATGGACACGCGGGACGTCCCGGGACACGTCACAAGCCGAACGGCCAGGTGTCCGGCAGACCCTGTCGTACGTGCTCGGGTCCGAGGGGTGTGACCGCGCTGGTTTCGTCGAACCAGACGAAGGCGTCGAACTGCCCGGGCAGCGTGCACTCGGAATAGTGGCTCATCAGCTCGGTCTCGGGCCGGTAGATCACGCCAATGAAACGTTCGAGCCTGGGCTCCAGCAGTCGCCGTCGCATCGCCTCGTGCCGGTCCGGCGCAAGATCCAGCAGGAAGCGCGGCACGCCCGCGTCGTGGCACAGCCTCTCATAGCTGTCGGCGCGTGACGGCCGCACGCGCTTGATTTCCATTTCGCCGTCCCAGCCCGTGGCCGCAGCCACCGTGCCCGTATGCGTGCCGAAGCCGATCAGGGCCGCCTGTTCGCCGAACCGCTCACGGCAGAGCTGACCGATGTTCAGCTCGTCGCGCACGGCCCCCATGTCGGTATGGCGGGCATCGCCGATATGCGAGTTGTGCGCCCAGACCACAGCCTTCGAATTCGGCCCGCGGGCATCGAGCAGATGGCCGAGCGTTTCGAACATGTGCGTGTCGCGCAGGTTCCAGGATTCGGCACCGCCGTAGTACATGATCCGGTAGTAGCGTTCGGCCGACGCGACCAGCCGCGCATTCTGCGCGGCATTCAGAAAGCTCTCGCCATCCTGGCTCGCGTATTCGAGCCGCCGGCCCAGCAGTTCGCGGCACTGCTCGATGACCGCCTGCTCGCACTTTTCGTAGCCGGCCGTGAGCATGGCGCGTCCATAGGTGGACGGTTCCTTCTGCCAGGGCGTCAGGCAGCCGTAGCGTTCGCGAGCCACCGCAGCCGCCTCGGGGTCGACCTGGTCGAGATATTCGAGCACCGCGGCGATCGAGCCGCTCATGTTGTAGATGTCCAGACCGTAGAAACCCGCCTGTCGTTCGGGATCGGCAACGGCTTCGTTGTGTCGGCGCATCCAGTCGACGAAGGCCGCGACATCGGTGTTGCGCCACATCCAGGTCGGGAAGCGCTGGAACGGGAGCTCCTCGCCCGCCAGAGCGGGTCGGTGCCGGACATAGCGGTTGACGGCGGCGGCATCGGGCCAGTCGGCCTCGACGGCGACGATATCGAAGCCCTGCGCAGCGACCAGATAGCGCGTGATCGCTGCGCGGGCACGGTAGAACTCCGAGGTGCCGTGGCTGGCCTCGCCCAGCAGGACGACTCGACGGCCGGCAAAGCGCTCGAACAGTCGGCCGAAAGCGGAATCGTCGAACTCGGGGAGCGGTTCGGCGGCTTGCGCAATCAACTCCGGCAGGCTGTTCCCCAGGCTCTCCTCGTCGTACTCGGTTTCGCTCCTACGGGTGATTCGCATCAGGCGTTGCCAGTCGGTTTCCTCGCCGACCGGAATCACGAGCCGGCCGCCGATTCATTGCGTGGTTGCGTCCCGCTTGGCGGACTCTTTCGCCGCGGCCACGGCTCGTTCTGCGGCTGTCCTGGCCTCGTCGGCTGCATTGCCGGTCGCCTGAACGGTCGTGTTCGGCGCGTTGGTTGCCGGCACCCGTGCGGCATCGGACGGAGATTCGCCCGCCGTTGCCGTCGCCCGCGCCGCGCGGGCCGCATCCTCGGCCGCTCCGGCAGCGGTGGAGGCGGCTTCGGCCGCGCGCTCGGCGGCCACCGGCGTTTCGCTGTCCGCAGCTTCGTCGGCAAGATCGATCGCACGCTCGGCTGCGGCATTCGTATCGCGCGAGGCGGTTTCCAGCGCATCGCGACGCGCCTTGGCTTCGTCGGTCGGTCCGCCGCTACGCTCGATCTGTTGCGCACGTTCCGACATCGCCGCCTGGCGCGCGGCCTTTGCGGCTTCCTCGGCCATCAGGCCCGCTTCCTTTGCCGCATCCGCGGCCTGGCGGGCCGCCTGTGCGGACGGATCACGTTCTCCCGAACCGGCATCCGCTCCGGGAGGCCCGAGGACGCTCGTATCGGAGGCGGCCGACGGATCGGGGCCGGCGCTGCCCGTGCGGGAATTGACACCGGCGCCCGATGAGGCTGCGCTCGTACCTGTGCCGGTGTCGGGCGATGTGCCGGAAGGCTCGGTAGATGCGGCCGGCGGGGTGGTGCTGGTGCCTGCGTCGGACGAGCCGCTGCTCGGCGGCGGCAGGGTCGACGGAGCGTTTGCCCCGTTGTCGCCCGCATCGCACCCGGCGAGCGCGATACTGACGAGAGAGGCAAGGATAAGGGGCTTGTACTGCATGACTTCGGTCCTACGGTTTGGACAAGGGCATCCGCCCTTGTCCCCGAGAGGCATTTCGCGTGCCCGGGACCGTGTCGGGACGTTCAGCCCGCCCGCTGACGAATGACGCGCGCCGACACGAGTCGAGTCGTCGCGGAGCCGTGAATCAGCACGTCGAAAGTACGGTTCATTTCCTGACCAGCGGACACTTGCTGTCGGCCAGCGGAAGAGTGACCTGCTCGGCCGGGATGGTCTTCAGGATCTTGTAGTAATCCCACGGCGCTTTCGATTCGCCCGGCGACTTGACCTCGACCAGATACATCTCGTGCATCATGCGTCCGTCTTCGCGCACCTTGCCGTTCTTCGTGAAGAAGTCGTTGACCGGCGTTTCGCGCATCTTCGCTGCGACCTGCTTGCCGTCGTCGGTACCGGCCGCCTTCACGGCGTTCAGGTAGTGAAGCACCGACGAATAGACGCTGGCCTGGATCATGCCGGGCATGCGCTTGTTGCGCTCGAAAAAGCGCTTCGCCCAGGCTCTGCTCTCGTCGTCGCGATCCCAGTAGTAGGCGGTGGTCGCGATCAAGCCCTTGGCTTTCGCCAAGCCGAGCGCGTGGATGTCGCTGATCACGACGGCCAGGCCGACGAGTTTCTGTCCGCCATCCACCAGTCCGAACTCGACCGCCTGTTTCACCGAATTGACCGTGTCGGAGCCGCCGTTGGCGAGGCCGATGATCGGCGCCTTCGAGGCCTGTGCCTGCAGCAGGAAGGATGCGAAATCGAGGGTATTGAGCGGGTGCTTGACCTCGCCCAGAACCCGCCCGCCATTGGCCACGACGGTCTTCGTCAGATCGGCGGCCATCTGGATGCCGAAGGCATAGTCGGACACCAGCAGGAACCAGTCCGTGCCGCCGCTGTCCACGACCGCCTTGGCGGTGCCGACCGAGGCCGCGTAGGTGTCGAAGGCCCAGTGAAATCCGGTCGGGAAGCAGGCTTCGTTGGTCAGGCGCGTGGAGAACGGGCCGGAGGCCAGCGTGATCTTGCCGCGCTGCTGCGCGAGCCCCTGGACGGCCAGCGCAACCGCAGAGTTGGTCAGGTCGGCGATCGCGTCGACACCTTCGACATCGAACCATTGCCTCGCGATGCTCGAACCGACGTCGGGCTTGTTCTGGTGGTCGGCGGAAAGGATCTCGATCTTCTTGCCGAGCACCGTGCCGCCGAAGTCTTCGACAGCCATCCGGGCTGCGTCGACCGAAGTCACGCCGCCGAAGTCGGCGTAGGTACCGGACTGATCATTGAGCACGCCGATCCGGATCGCTGTCTCGCCTGCCAGGGCCGAGCCCCCGGCCAGGCATGCGACGGCGGCGAGCGCGAGCATCGATGTCTTCATGTCTCTCTCCCTGGCGCGGATCCGATCGGGCCGGGTCGCTCGGCTCGAAAAGCCCGCGGCAATTCGTTCTGATTGAAATCGGCGAGGACGATCCTGCCGATCGATGTTTAGTATGGTGCGTCGAAAGACATCGATCAACGCGTCGCTTCGAGGAGCTTCGATGCAATACCACGTCAACGGCTTTCAGCCCGGTGATCCCGATGTCCAGCCGGCAGCGCCCGGTCAACGTCGCGCGGGCGACCCCTTGCCGCAGGCGGTGGACGTGCTGATCGCCGGCTCGGGGCCCGCAGGCCTGTGCCTGGCCGCCCAGCTGGCCCGCGTGCCGCAGATCCGTACGATGCTGGTCGAGCCGAAACTCGAGCCGATGGTCAAGGGCCAGGCCGACGGCATCAGCGTGCGCTCGATGGAGATGTTCCAGGCCTTCGGCTTCGGCGAAAAGGTGATGCGCGAGTCGGTGTGGATCAACGAGACGACTTTCTGGGCTCCCGGCGCGAATGCGCCGCTGGTCCGTGTCGCCCGGGTGCAGGACGTTCCCGACGGGATCTCCGAGATGCCGCACGTGCTGATCAACCAGGCGCGCGTGCATGACATGTTCCTCGACATCATGCGTCGCTCGCCGACCCGGCTCGAGCCCGACTACGGGCTGAAGGTGGCCGACCTGACGATCGATCCCGCCGCCACCGAATACCCCGTCACCGTCACGCTCGAGCACACGGCCCCGGGCCGCGAAGGCCAGACCACGCAGGTGCGCGCCAACTACGTGATCGGCTGCGACGGTGCGCGCTCCAACGTACGCGCTGCCATCGGCGGCAAGCTGCACGGCGATGCGGCGCACCAGGCCTGGGGCGTGATGGACGTGCTGGCCGTGACCGACTTTCCCGACTGGCGGATGAAGTCCTTCGTGCGCTCACAGGAAGAGGGCATCCTGATGGTGCTGGCGCGCGAAGGCGGGCACCTGGTGCGCCTGTACGTCGAACTCGACAACCTGGGCGAGCACGAGCGTGCCGCCGACCGCGGCATGGACGCTCAGCACATCATCGCCAAGGCCCAGCGCATTTTCCGGCCGTTCGAACTCGACGTGAAGGAGGTGGTCTGGTGGTCGATCTACGAGATCGGCCATCGCCTGACCGACAAGTTCGACGACGTGCCGGAGAGCGAGGTGGCAACCCGCGCGCCGCGCGTGATGCTCGCCGGCGACGCGTGCCACACGCACAGTCCGAAGGCCGGGCAAGGCATGAACGTGTCGATGGGGGACACCTTCAACCTCGGCTGGAAGCTGATCTCGGTGCTCACCGGCCGCGCCGACGCGTCGCTGCTGCACAGCTACTCGGGCGAGCGTCGAGCCGCCGCCAAAGGCCTGGTGGAGTTCGACCACAAGTGGGCGCGCGTGGTCGGCGCGCGCGCCGAGGACGACGCCGCCGACGGCCTGCCGCGCGTAGCGCGCGAGTTCGTGAACAACCTGCCTTTCACCTGCGGGCTGACGATCCGGTACGAGCCCAGTGCGCTGACCGGCACAGCCACCCACCAGGCGCTGGCCAACGGCTTCGACATCGGCAAGCGCTTCCACTCGGCCCCCGTGATTCGCGTGGCCGACGCGAAGCCCATGCACCTGGGCCATTGCATCGAAGCCGATGCACGCTTTCGCCTTTTCCTCTTCGCACCGGCCGACGACTCGGGCCGCCCCGGCGGCACGATCGCGGCGCTGTGCGAGTGGCTCGAACAAGATGCGGCCTCGCCGCTGCGTCGCCATACCGCGCCGGGCGAAGACGTGGATGCCGTGATCGACACCCGCGCCGTGTTCCAGCAGCACCTGCACGAGCTCGACTACGCCGCGATGCCGACGTTGCTGCGCCCGCGCGTGGGCCGCTACGGGTTATGCGACTACGAAAAGATCTTCTGCGTCGACCACAAGCGCGGCGAAAACATCTTCGCGATGCGCGGCATCGACCGCGCCGGGGGTTGCATGGTCATCGTGCGGCCGGACCAGTACGTGGGGCATGTTCTGCCTCTGTCGGCGCGCGAGGAGTTGACGGCGTTCTTCGCGGGGGTGCTGCGGGTGCGGGGCTGAAATCGGCCCCAACTCAGTCGCGGGAACCAGACCTGCTCGATCCGTTGAAGATAAGAGGGCAGCGAGCACAGGCACAAAGGAAACGCGCACATCATGCAGACCGAAAAGGAAAATATGCTGGCCGGGCAGCTGTACGACGCCAGCGACCCGGAGATCCAGGCCGACCAGGCGGCATGCCATGAATGGCTCGCCCGCTACAACGCCACGCTGGCGATGCCGGCGACTCAGCGCCACGCCTTGCTGAGCGAGCGACTGGGCGGTGCGGGGAAGGGCGCGGTCATCCGACCGCCGTTTCATTGCGACTACGGCTACAACATCCACCTCGGCGACGGCGTGTTCCTGAACTTCAACTGCGTGATTCTCGACGTCGTCGAGGTCACGATCGGAGCTCGAACTCAGATCGGCGCCGGTGTGCAGATCCTGACCGCCGACCATCCGCGGGACCCGCGCGAACGCGCTTCGGGACTGGAATTCAGCCGCCCCGTCCGGATCGGCAGCAACGTCTGGATCGGAAGCGGCGCACTGATTCTTCCGGGCGTCGACATCGGCGACGACGCGCTGGTCGGAGCCGGCAGCGTCGTCACGAGAAACGTGGCTGCCGGTGCCACGGTCGCCGGCAATCCTGCCCGATCGATCCCGACCAGCAGGTCGGAGAGCTGATCACAGCGGCCGCGCCACCATCAGGTAGAAGATCGCGAGGAACGCGAACAGCGCCGGAAAACCGAGCGCGACCCAGGCGCCGAGCAGGCGCCAGTAGCGGCGCGGCAGCGGCTGGTGCTCGAGCGCCGCGGCAGCGGCGACATCACGCAGTTGCATCTGCAGCCAGACCACCGGAAGCCAGCAGGCGATGGCAAGCGCGTACAGCGCAAACGACCAGACGATCCAGCGCGACGACATCGGCATTCCTGCCAGGTGCATCAGGTAGAGCCCGCTGAGCGGCTGGAAGACCACGGTTGTGGCCGTGAACAGCCAGTCGGCGCGCACGACGAGGCGGGAGACCGTTGCGACCGCCGCCACGTTCTTGCTCAGGCTGGTGAACAGCAAGAAGAAGGCGGTGCCGACGCCGGTTCCGAACAGGAAGGTCGACGACAGGATGTGCAGCATCTTGACGATCAGGTATTCCATGGGCGCCGGTCGTATTCGTGCAGCAGCCACAGGACCGCGAGCATCGGCAGGTTCTTCAGGATGGGCGCGTACGGATGCAGCCAGAACTCGGGCAGCTTCCAGCTGATGATCGCCGTGTAGACGAGGACCAGCGCGATCTGCGTTCGCCACAACCATCGGTTGCGCCAGCACAGCACCGCGATGCCCAACGCCAGATCGAGCACCGCGGCGCCATACAGCGCGATCGATGCCGGGATTCCGTGCAGGCCGGTGCGCGCGAGCAGCGCGAGGCTGTCCTCCACCGGATGAAGGCCCAGCGAGACGATCCCGGTCACGATCCATACGGCAGCGATGCTCAGGCGCAAGACCGGCACGAGCCAGTTCATCGTCGCCTGCAGCCGCGCCGGCGCCGAACGATCGCGCATCAGGAAATCGCTGATCGGACGCGGTGGATGCCCGAGCAATTCGGTGGTCGCCTGCGGCGAGGCGGTGTTGCCACGTTGCAGCATCCGCCAGCTCTCCGCGTCGAGCAGGCCGAACGGCAGGCGCCCGGCGACCGCCGCCGACATCGTCACGAGTGGAGCCGGAACCGCAAGCACACGGAGTTCGCCGAGCCCCATCAATTGCCGCAGTTGCGCAAGCAGCTCGCGCAGACTGACCGGTTCGGGCCCGACCAGTGCGATGCGGCCTTGCCTGGCCGGGCCTTTGCCGGCCGGGCCGTTCCTGGCCGGGCCAGTCTCCGACGGCGATTCGATCAGCGCCATCAGCGCATCGATCAGGTCGTCTATGAAGATCGGCTGGATCGCCTGCCGCCCGCCGGCAGGCAAGGGCGTCAGCGGGAGGCTGGCCAGCGTGTCGAACAGCGTCGCACTGCCGCCGCCGGGGCCGTAGACCAGCGACGGCTGCGCGACGGCAGCGGAAACAGAAAGCCCGAGCAGGAATTCGTCGGCGCGCCGCTTGCTCAGATGAAACCGGCTCTCGGCCCGCGCATCGGCGCCCAGTGCCGACAGCTGGACGATCCGGCGCACGCCGGCCCGTTCGCAGGCCGCGAACAAGGCGATCGGCGCCTGCGTGTGCAGCGCGTCGAAACTCTGCCGGCCGCGCTCGCGGATGATGCCGACGGCGTTGACGACGACGTCGACGCCCTCGAGGCGCGGCAGCCAGTCCTCCGCCGAATGGTCGT
>ENA-UOUJ01001431-UOUJ01001431.1-activated-sludge-metagenome-genome-assembly--contig:-NODE-1431-length-12570-cov-3.161247_pt1 | contig 12570 bp, 11 predicted proteins | sample MGYA00249839_ERZ747224 | MGnify/ENA primary metagenome ERZ747224 (study PRJEB28782, sample SAMN03220277) | activated sludge metagenome | biome: wastewater; feature: sewage sludge; material... | reverse complement strand
AGGCCAACCATGCCGCCCTCGCGCGGTATAGATGCTTCATCATAATCTCTCCAAGGGAACAGGCGGCTGGAAGGGCAGGATATTGGTGCCGCGCCGGTCTGGATCACGGCGCAAATCATCGTCGCGATCGAACTTGAAAACCGTGCCGTGGTCGCTTCCAGTGCCCGCAGCGGGAATGTATGGCGGCAGAACCCTGCCTCGCCCGAACCGCCGGGGAACAGTTTTGCTGCATCCACCCCCGAAATGGCCTGCCGGACCGACCTGGCCGTCCCCAGCCCCGGAGGCAGCACCTGATGCCGCAGGTTCGCTTTGCGCGCATTCCGGCCCAGTCCCTCGACCAAGCCAGCATATGAATACGGACACGAGATTTGCGAACCCGGTCATAGATAGGACGCCAGTTCTGGATCGCCTTCGTGCCGCCGGATCAGGTAACCGGCAACGAAACGGGCCATGGCGGAAACACTGTCGGTGATGAGCAGGATCTTGCAGCCGTCTCGCATATCGAGCGAAAAATGCAGGTCCCTCACGTGGCTGCCGGTGAACACGCAAGCATAGTCGTCGATGACCATCGCGCTTGCCGAAAGACGGATCTCCTCGACCCGGTCCCGCAGGCCCTCTTCATTGCCGACAAGATCGCTGATGAAGCGCACAAGCAGACGGAAATTGTCGTTCGTATCCGAAGGGAATCGAACAACATTCGTCGCATCACCATCGACGCGCACCGCGATGCGGTCGCATCGTGCCGCCAATACGGCCCCTATCTCGCCCATTGTCGTTATCCCGCCCACTACCGGCAATCCACACGGCAGGAACCACGGCATTCTGGCGGGGGAGGAAGGGGCGGCTATCGCGGCGGCGTAGTCGAACCGACGCGATATACTAGCCTTCTCCGGAAGACAGGCCGCTCGCTCAGGAAATCATCAAGTCAAAAAAAGACTGTCACGTTTTCTCTGCGTGGAGCCGAGTGCGCAAAAGGGTTCCCTTTTGCAATAGCTGCCTACGGGCAAATGCAGAAACAGGATTATGGCAATTTTTTGGGGGAGTTAGAGGGGTTTGGGCTGCTCCGCAAGGGGTTAGAAAAACGAGGGACAAAAGGGAAGCCTTCTGTCAAGCCCCCGAAATGCGCTTTGCATGAATGGTTAAGGGGGCCCTAACGGACGAGGCGCAAAGAAAGACCAACAAATATATATGAGAAAGATAGGTTACGCTCGAGTCTCTACTGTAGAACAGAGCCTACAGCTCCAGATAAATGCGCTCCAATCCGCCGGTTGCACGCGGATCTATCGCGATGAAGGCGTCTCGGGCGCCTTGTCGGACAGAGAGGGCCTGAATGCCGCCCTCAAAGCACTCAAACCGGGCGACATGCTTGTGGTGTGGCGGCTCGATCGGCTGGGCCGATCGCTGTTGCACCTCGTCGACCTGCTCGATTCGTTCTCCCGGCAAGAGATCCAGTTCCAATCCCTAACCGAAAGGATCGACACCAGTTCAGCCGGGGGACGGCTCGTTTTCCACATGATGGCGGCGCTCGCCGAGTTCGAGCGCCATCTGATCAGCGAGCGCACAGTCGCGGGAATGGAGGCCGCACGACAAAAGGGATACCATATGGGCAGGCCGCCTTTATTGACGGTCGCCCAGCGGCACGCAGCGGCGCGTGCCGTGATCGATGAAGGCAAGCGATTCGCCGACGTCGCCAAACACTACAACGTCCATCATTGCACGATCCGCCGCATCGTCGCGGATGAAAGGGCGCGCATCGAGTTTCACGACGAGCCCGGGTGACAAAAGGGAAGGGAATGGAACTGGACGCGCATAGCCTTCAACCCTGCCAACGTCCGATATGTCGTGGCACGATTGAAGCCCTCCCGACGCGACCAAAGGCGGTGACGAGAATATCCTCGTCTCGAAATGCAACCGGCACTTTGCAAAACCCGGTGTTCAAACAATGGGATAGACCGCCAGTATAAGCCATCAGGCGCGCCCAGGCCGGACGGGCGCGCGATGCGCTCGCGCGCAATGCCAGAGGACGCAAGCGCATGGCGACAGGGCCTGACATGCCGTAAGGTCACTGCGATGATATTTCCGCTGAATAAGCCGCTTGACAGATCAAAAAAAAGATGTCCAGATAGCAGGAATATTGTCATTGCCTGCCAACGCAGAGCAGAGATTCCAGTTCGCGCCGACCGCCAATGATTGCCGGTTAGGTGCAAGGCAACAAAGCCTCATTCGGACCCAACCTGTCCGGTGAGGCTTTTTTGTTTTTCGTTGGGATTGCTTCTGCTGTGCGTGAATCCTAACCAAGCACCGCCGATTCTTCGGCGGAACGACAATGCATAAGAAGAAGATGAGGGGAAACCAATGATTATCTCGGCAGAAACCTGATACATCTCTGCTCTCGGCAGCGAGATCAGCTTTAAATAAAATTCTTATTTCTAAGGAAATTGCGCCCCCAGGTCCGCCTGGGGAACGGCGAAGCTTTGTCACTACATACCATGACTTCACTGATACATCGGGAGGACAACTGAATGATCAAGATTACGCGACGCCATTTGATGCAATCGACGGTAGCCGGTGCTGCCGCCATCGCAATGCCGTCAGTACTGCGTGCTCAGACGCAGGGAGTCGATGCCAATTCCGTGCGGCTGGGCATCCTTCACTCGCTCACCGGAACTTTCGCGATCGCCGAGGCGGCGATGGTGGAGGCGGAAAAACTGGCGATCGGGGAGATCAACGCGGCAGGCGGCGTGATGGGACACGAGATCGTGCCCTATATCGAAGACGGCGCCAGCGAGGCGCCGGTATTTGCCGAGAAAGCCAAGGTTCTTCTGCGCCGCGACAATGTGGCGGCGATCATCGGCTGCTATTCCTCGGCCTTGCGCAAGGCGGTTCTGCCGGCCGTGAACCAGGCCAAGGGGCTGCTCTACTATCCCACCTATTACGAAGGGCAGGAGATAGACAAGCGCTGCCTCTACACCTCGCAGGAAGCGACGCAATCCGTCATAGCGGCGGTGACCTGGATGGCGCAGGAGAAGGGCAAGAAGTTCTTCCTGGTCGGCTCCAACTACATATATCCGGTGACCTGCAACAAGATCGCCAAGCCCACCATAGACAAGCTGGGCGGCACCGTGGTTGGCGAGGAATATGTTCCTCTCGGGCACACGGAATTCTCGTCGATCATCAATAAGATCAAGGCAGCGAACCCGGACTGCATCTACAGTACCGTGGTCGGCGGCAGCAACGTGGCCTTCTACAAGCAGCTTCGTGCCGCGGGTCTCGACGGCTCCAAGATCACTCTGCTGTCCACGGTCGTATCCGAGAACGAGATCGAGGGCATCGGTAAGGACAATGCAGTCGGCTACTACGCCTGCATGGGCTATTTCCAGTCCATCGATTCACCGATGAACCAGAAATTCGTCAAGGCGATCAAGGACAAGTACGGCGCCGACCGCGTCGTCGGCGATCCTATGCAGTGCGGCTACAACTCTGTCTATCTGTGGAAGAACGCCGTCGAAAAGGCCCAGTCCTTCGCTCCGGACGACGTGTTGAAGGCCAGCCAGGGCCTGACCATCGAAGCACCGGAAGGGACGTTGCGCTTCGACGACGAGAACCATCATGTCTGGAAGAAGGTGCGCGTCGGACGCGCGCTCGACGATGGTCAGTTCGAGATCGTCCACGAGACGCCCGATCTGGTGCAGCCGGATCCGTTCCCGAAACTGTAGCTCTCACAGCCTCATGCCATGGGCGCTTGTGCGCTCGCGCCCATGGCGGTTCCCAATGCGGGCATGGAGGTGCCCGCATGCGAGCGGCTTGCAACGGGAGGACAATTTGAGTTTCGACATCATCATAATGCAGGCCTTCAGCGGCCTAAGTCTATTTACGATCCTGTTGCTGATGGCCCTCGGTCTGGCGATCGTGTTCGGCCTCATGGGCGTGATCAACATGGCCCATGGGGAACTGATGGCGCTTGGGGCCTATGTCACCTATCTCGTTGCGCTTTTCTTCGAGCGATATCTGCCCTCGCTGATGGGCGTCTATATATTCTTCGCGATCTTTTGCGCCTTCGCCGCAACATTCGCATTCGGATATGTGCTGGAACGCGGCTTCATCCGCTGGTTCTACAACCGTCCGCTGGACACGTTGCTCGCCACCTGGGGCCTGAGCCTGGTGCTGCAGCAGTTCTACCGCTCGACCTTCGGCGCCCAGGAGGTCAGCGTACCACTCGCCACCTGGCTGACCGGGGCATGGGAGCCCTTCACGGGCATCCAGTTGCCGCTCAATCGCATCTTCATCATCGGCCTCACGGCACTGGTGGCGCTCTGCGTCTTCCTCCTGCTCTACAAGAGCCGGTGGGGCCTGCGGGTCAGGGCGGTGACGCAGAACCGGCCGATCAGCGCTGCAGTCGGCATCAACACCGATCGGGTCGATGCGCTGACCTTCGCGGTCGGTTCCGGGCTCGCCGGCATTGCCGGCAGCGTGTTTACCATGCTGGGCTCGACCAATCCCGGCACGGGCCAGCTCTATATCGTCGACTCCTTCATCGTGGTGGTGTTCGGCGGCGTTCAAAGTCTGCTTGGAACCGCGCTTTCGGCCTTCGCGATCGCGGAATCGCAGACCGCTCTCGAATACCTTTCGACCGGCACGATAGCCAAGGTGACGATCCTGCTCTGCGTCATCGTCATGCTGTACTTCCGCCCGCAGGGCCTGTTCGCATCCAAAGTCAGGGGCGCGTAATGACCAACACCCGGATGATGGCCGAAATCTCGACCTATGTCGCGCTTGCGATACTGCTTTTCATAATACTGCCACTGGGGCTGGACGCCTATCGGCTGAACATCGTCAGCAAATATCTGGCGCTTGCCTTCGTCGCCATCGGCATCGTGCTGACCTGGGGCTATGGCGGCATCCTCAGCCTCGGGCAGGGCATCTTCTTCGGCATCGGCGGCTATCTGATGGCGATGTTCCTCAAGCTGGAGGCTTCTGCTCCGGAGTTGCCGGACTTCATGGTCTGGAGCAGCGTCGAAGAACTGCCGGTATGGTGGATACCCTATCACAGCTTCGCCTTCACCGTGCTGTCGATCCTGGTACTGCCGGCGGTGCTGTCCTTCCTGTTCTCCTATGCGATTTTCCGCAAGCGGGTCAGCGGCGTGTATTTCGCCATCGTCACCCTGTCTCTGGCATTGACGCTGTCGACGCTCCTGATCGGTGCGCAGGGCCAGACCGGAGGCTTCAACGGCATTACCGATTTCAACACACTTCTCGGCATCGACATCAACAGCGACGAGGCCAAGCTGGTCCTCTACATGATCCAGGTCGCGATGCTGTTCGGCGTCGGAGCCTTGATCAGCCTGATGGTCCGCTCGCGCTTCGGCAAAGTGCTTGTCGCTATCCGCGATCGCGAGGACCGCGTTCGCTTCTCCGGCTACGACACGGCCATGTTCAAGGCTTTTGCCTTCATGGTCGCGGCCATCCTCGCCTCCATAGGCGGCGCACTCTACACGCTGCAGGTCGGCCTGATCGCCCCCTCGGTGGTCGGCGTGATGTCCTCGGTGGAGATGGTGATCTACGCCGCGGTCGGGGGACGGCTCTCGGTTCCAGGGGCGATCGTGGGAGCCTTGCTCGTCGGTTTTGCCCGCTCCTATCTGTCCGAATACTTCCCGGAAAGCTGGTTGTTCTTCCTGGGAGGCCTGTTCATCGTCGTCGTTCTGGTGATCCCGAACGGCCTGTCCGACATCGTCGATCGTTTGCTGGCGTGGATCGGCAAGGCGCGGCTCTCGTCGCAGGGCAAGCGGAGTGTCGTGCAATGAGCGCCATGACTTACGACGGCCAAGATTATTTCGAGACGACCCGGGGACACGCAGCCACCATGAGCGGGAATTTATTGGAAGTTGAAGGGCTTACCGTCTCATTCGACGGCTTCAAGGCGCTCAACGATCTCAGCGTCAGCATAGCCCCGGACGAATTGCGCGTCATCATCGGGCCGAACGGTGCCGGAAAGACGACCTTCCTTGACATTCTGTGCGGCAAGACCGCGCCAGATTGCGGAAGCGTCATGTTCAACGGCATCGACCTGTCGCGGCTGACGGAATACCAGATCGTGCGCTGCGGCATGGCGCGGAAGTTCCAGACACCTTCCACCTATGAAGACCTGTCGGTGCTGGAGAATTTCGAAATTTCGATCCCGACCGGACGCGACATATTCGGTTCGCTGTTCTTCAAGCGCAACCGCGCGGTCAGGGAGCGCATAGGCCATATCGCCGAGCAGGTATTCCTGCAGGACAACCTTCACACCAAGGCCAGCAAGCTCAGCCAGGGGCAGAAGCAATGGCTGGAGATCGGCATGCTGCTGATCCAGGACCCGACGCTGCTGCTGCTCGATGAGCCCGTCGCCGGCATGAGCCCGCGCGAGCGCGAGAACACCGCCGAGCTTCTGAAACGGATCGCGGTCGGCAAGTCGATCGTGGTCATCGAGCACGACATGGAATTCGTCAAGAACATCGCCAGCACGGTGACGGTGATGCACCACGGCACGGTGCTGTGCACCGGCAGCCTGAGCGACATCCAGCGCAACGAACGCGTGATCGAAGTCTATCTTGGAGCCTGACCGGCAATGTTGAAAGTCAACGCGCTCAACGTGTTCTACGGCGAAAGCCACACCATCCGCGACGTCTCGCTTTCGGTCGGCGAGCAGGAGGCGGTGGCCGTCATGGGCCGCAACGGCATGGGCAAGACCACATTGCTCAAGGCCATCATCGGCATGCTGCCCGCGCGCAGCGGCGAGATCGTACTCAACGGCGCCTCCCTGCAGAACCAGCCGAGCTACCGGCGGGTCGAAGCCGGCCTCGCCTTCGTGCCGCAGGGACGCATGATTTTTCCCTTGCTCACGGTCAAGGAAAACATCCTGACGGGCACCGAGAAAAACCCGCTGCGCCAGGTGCCCGATTACATCTACGAGTATTTTCCGGTCCTCGGCGAGATGGAGAATCGCAAAGGCGGCAACCTGTCCGGCGGCCAGCAGCAGATGCTGGCGATTGCGCGGGCGCTGGTCAGCAATCCGAAGGTGCTGCTGCTGGACGAACCGACCGAAGGGATCCAGCCGTCGATCATCAAGGAACTGGCGCAGACGCTGGTCACGCTGCGCCGGGAGCGCGGCATCTCCATCCTCGTTTCGGAGCAGGTGCTGAGTTTTGCGCTGGAGGTGGCCGATCGGTTCCTGGTGATCGATCGGGGGCGCATCGTTGACGAGAAGCGCCGGGACGACGCCGGCATCGAGGAAATACGCGAGTTCTTGAAGGTCTGACCGGAAACACCGTCGCCTGGCGTCGGACCGTCTTTCGAACATTGGAGCTTTTTGTGCAGCCGAGGGCCGCCATTTGGAGGAGGAAGTACGATGAGAAAAGTAATCAGCATCGATCGGAAGAGATTGCCGACCGAGCAGGACGAGGCAGTGATCGTCAATCGCTGGCACCCCGACATTCCGATGATTGCGGAGGTAAATCCGGGCGATTCATTCCGCGTGGATTGCTTCGACTGGACCGGCGGCCAGATCAGGAACAACGACAGCGCCAATGACATCCGCGACGTCAACCTTGCGCCTTGCCACCATCTTTCGGGACCGGTAGGCGTCGCCGGAGCCGAACCGGGCGACATCATCGTCGTCGACATCCTCGACATCGGCGTGTTCGACGACGAGCGGTGGGGATATACCGGTATTTTCAGCAAGGAGAAGTTCGGCGGCTTCCTGACCGACTATTTCCCGCAAACCGCGAAGGCCGTCTGGGATTTCAACGGCATCTTCGCAACGTCGAGGCATATTCCCAACCTGCGCTTTGCCGGCCTGACCCATCCGGGCATCGTCGGCTGCCTGCCCTCCCATGAACTTCTCGACAGATGGAACAAGCGCGAGGCGGCGTTGATCGCGACGGATCCCAACAGGGTTCCCCCGCTGGCCCTGCCGCCCAACCCGCAGGACGTCATCCTCGGCAAGCTCAAGGGCGCGGCGCTGGAACAGGCGGGACGCGAGGGCGCGCGCACCGTCCCGCCGCGCGAGCACGGCGGCAACTGCGACATCAAGAACCTGTGCCGCGGCAGCCGCATCTACCTGCCGGTCTATGTCAAGGGTGGCGGCATCGTCGTCGGCGACCTGCACTTCTCGCAGGGCGACGGTGAAATCACCTTCTGCGGCGCGATCGAGATGTCGGGCTGGGTCGACATGCATGTCGACCTCATCAAGGACGGATGCAACAAATACGGCATCAAGCAGGCGATGTTCCAGCCAGGGCCCGTGGACCCGAACTACTCCGACTATCTCGTGTTCGAAGGCATCTCGGTGGAGGACGACGACACGCAGCGTTATCTCGACGTCACGCTTGCCTACAAGCAAGCCTGCATGAATGCCGTCAACTACCTCAAGAAGTTCGGCTACACCGGCGAGCAGGCCTACACCATTCTGAGCTGTGCGCCGGTCGAGGGTCATGTCAGCAGCGTCGTCGATATTCCCAACGCCTGTGTCGCGGTACAGATCCCCACCGCAATCTTCGACTTCGACATACGCCCCAACGCCAGGGGGCCGATGCGGCATGTCAGCCCCAGCGACCTGGCGTTCGAGACCTGAGTCCGACGGCGATTGCCGTCAAGGAGAGGCGCCTCCAGGCGCCTCTCCGCATCGAGAATGCGCGAGATCGAACTCTGCGATTGCTGGATGGCCAAACCATCAGCTAATGTAGCAAGGACATATGCAATGCCCATTTACGGATATCAGTGCAAGATTTGCGGACCATTTGAGGATTTCTGCGCAATGGGGGATTTCGCCAAGCCAATGTCCTGCCCCTCATGTGGCGAGCCCGCGCCGCGGCAAGTCGCCGCCGCGCAGCTCAATCGGATGTCCGGAAGCAACCGCAAGGCGCATGGCCTGAACGAGAAGAACTCCAACGAGCCGCGTATTGCACGCGCAAAAAGCTGCAGCCACGATCACCACGGACATGGCCACAGCCACGGGCATGGTCACAGCCACGGGCATCAGCATGCCTCGGCTGATCGGCCTTGGATGGTCGGGCATTGAGCGGTCGGCGCCCCGTGCCAAATCCAGCCACTATCTCCTAGGCGGGGAGCTGAACTCTTGGCGGATCACAGTCCGATCTATGTTGGCGTGCTGTTCTCGGTGACGGGCGACATCTCGACAATCGAGACGTCGCAACTGAAGGGCACGCTGTTTGCCATCGATGAAGTAAACCAGGCCGGAGGCATAAACGGCCGTGAAATAGTACCGATCCACTACGACCCGCAATCGTCTCCCGGCCTCTACAGGGTGCTTGCGGAGCGGCTTGTCCTTGAAAACAAGATCAACGTCATCTTCGGCTGCTACATGTCGAGCACCCGCAAGGCCGTAATCCCCATAATCGAAAGATGGAACCGGCTGCTGTTCTACCCGACGTTGTATGAGGGCTTCGAGTGCTCGAGCAACATCGTCTATACAGGCGCGGCACCCAACCAGAACAGCGTCCAACTCGCCGAGTTCATGACGGAGAACTACGGGGAGCGCGCCTATCTCGTCGGGTCGGACTATATCTACCCCTATGAATCAAACCGCATCATGACCGACCTGGTGCGGCAGCGGCAGCGGGGGGAAAAAGTCGGCGAGCGCTACGTGCCGCTGAACGCGACCTGCGAGGATTTCAAGGACGTCATCGCGGACATCAAGGACAAGCAGCCCGACTTCATTTTTTCCACCGTCGTCGGCAATTCGACCCAATTGCTTTATCGCGCCTATGCGGAGGCCGGTTTCGACCCCCGGACGATGCCGATTGCGAGCCTGACAACGCTGGAAGCGGAGATCGCCCAGATGGGCAAGGGTGTAGGCGCCGGGCATGTTTCCGCCGCGCCATATTTCCAATCGATCGCGACCCCGCGAAATCTGGAAAGCCTTGAGAAGTTCAGGGCGCGATTTGGTTCGGAAGTCGTGCCCAACGCGGGTTGGGAAGCCGCCTATTTTCAGGTGCACATGTTCGCCCAGGCAATGCAATCGTCGGGCAGTGACGCCATAGACTTATTGATGCCCAACCTGCTCGGGATGGAATTCGATGCGCCGCAGGGACGGGTGCGGATCGACCCGTCCAATCACCATACCTGTCTTTTTCCACGTATCGGTATCGCCAATGAAGATGGCCAGTTTACCATTGTCCGGGAGGCAACCCGCGCGGTGCACCCCGACCCCTATTTGATTGCGCACTCTCTCGGAGACTGGACCGTATCGCTTAAAACGCCAAAGTAGAGGTGTATATGTCGCGATGGTAGCCCAAAGAACTGCTACATCCGAGCTCCTGCGAAGTCTGCGGACTTTGACCGTCACAGCCTACCATCCGGCGGATGAAGATGGCGAGGAGCTGCTGTCGCAGCTAAGGCGCATCGGTTGCCGCGCCCAGGCATTCTGGCCACCGGCTCAATGCCTGCCGGAGCGCACCGATGTCGTGTTCATCGCAGTGGGGCCTGACACCATATTGCCGGACTGGCCGGCCATGCGGGACACCAAGTCCTCGCCGACCATGATCGCGATCGTCAACTATGAAAACCCGACCATCGTGGACAGGGTACTCAAAATGGAGGTGGACGGCATCGTCGCCTCGCCGATCCGCCCCTTCGGCCTGCTGTCTGCGCTGGTTGTCGCACGGCAGATCAGGAATTCTCGCACCTCGCTCGAACGGCAGGTGCAGCGCCTGGAAAACAAGCTGGCCGGCGTTCGGCATGTCGCTGAGGCAAAGGCAATCTTGATGCGTGGTCGGAACGTTTCCGAAACGGACGCCTACCAGATCATCCGTGACCAGGCGATGGCCAGGCGGACGACCATCGAACACATGGCCTATGCGATTGTGAGCGCCAATGACATTCTGTTTCGTTGAGGAATTTTGGCCAGCACCCATACTGGCATGCGTTCAATCGGAAGCGTGAGACTTGAACCGGTAGCAAACTCATGGAAGCGGTCGCGAAGGTACCGCGTGAGTGTTGCCGCTGCAAAACGGCTCGCTCCGGACAGGGGGGCGCCGCGCCTGCGGTCGATCATTCCTGTTCTGGGCGGGACGCAAATCCCTGCCTGGGGTTCATTCTATTATCTGCTCCGGTGCTGGCGGCGATCGGCCTGTTTCCCCTACTGCCAAAACGGCCTCCCTCATAGGCCTTTGGATGTAGCGGCAACGGAGGCGACCCTGCCTGCAGGCGTCAGTCCGTGCGCGCCTTCAATGCCTCGATCCCGGCCGTCAGCGCCTCGCGGGAGATCTCCCCCAGATGCAGGTCGACAAGCCTGCCCTCGCCGTCGATGAAAAGGGTCGCCGGCAGTCCTGCCACACGGTAGTGGCGACCGAGCCGGCCAAGACCATCGAGCAGCGAGTTCGGCAGATCGAGACCTTGCTCGGCGAAAAATGCCGAGACATGCGAAGCGCTCTCGCCCTGATTGGCAAAGACGAAACCGGCGCCGGTCGTCGTCGCGGCCACTTCCGACATCATCGGCATTTCGCGCCGGCAGGGCGGGCACCAGCTCGCCCAGAGATTGATCACCATCGGCCCGTCGCCGAGTTCCTTAAGGCTGATGGCTTCGCCCGCCATCGTCTGCAGTGGCTGTGCCGGCAGCGGGATCGCCTCGATGCCGGCGGTCAGGAGCGTCGCCGAATGCCAGACGAAAAGCCCGGCGGCGACGGCGGCCAGGCCGGCGACGCGCGAGGTCCAATCGCGCAGGAGCGGAAAGACAAGGAGGAGTGCTGCGGCGATGCCCGCCGGCCAGTAAAAGCCTCCCTGCCAGAAGGCGATGACGCGCCAAGGCTGCTGGACGAAGCCTTCCCAGTTGAGCGCGACATGTGCCAGCCGCGCTGCGGCCAGGCCGCCCAGAAGCGCGAAGGAGGACCATCGCCGGACCGGATCGCCCAGCTTGCGGGCGACCAGCGCCGACACGGCCACGAAGACCGCGATGCCGATGAGCGCGCTCGCGCGGTCGGCTGCGAAGACGAGAGGCCCGATCGCAACCGCATTCACTGCAGTTCCCCTGCCCTGCGCGCCGATCGAGCCAGTTCGGCCGGAGACATGCCGCCGATCAGCCTGGTGCCGGTCATTTCGCGGCGCGCCGCATCGAAGAACATCATGGTAGGAGGCCCGGCCACCTTCAGCTCATTGAGCAGGGCTTGAGTGTCCTTGCCGAAATCAGTCACGTCGAGCTTCACCAGATGCATATCCTTCAAGGCTTTGACCACTTCCTCATCGGGCAACACGCCGCGCTCGATGCTGCGGCAGATCACGCACCAGTCGGCCGTCACATAGACCATGACCGGCTTGCCGTCAGCCGCGTCGAACTGCTTGACCAGTCCCTCGATGGTCTCCGTCCTGGCAAAACGAAGCGGCGATTTCGGCGGGACGGAAGTGCTGAGCGAAATGCGCGCTGCCGCAGGAGGCATGGCTGAACCGTCCGCCAGCGAGGCGACGACCATGCCGCTGGCGGCGAGGGCCAGCACGAGGCTGGCGGATTTCGACCACAGGCCACGGCTGCGCAGCGCAAGGTCCGCCGCAAGCACCAGCATCACCATGGCATAGAGCGCG
>ENA-UOUJ01001429-UOUJ01001429.1-activated-sludge-metagenome-genome-assembly--contig:-NODE-1429-length-12586-cov-7.768255_pt1 | contig 12586 bp, 11 predicted proteins | sample MGYA00249839_ERZ747224 | MGnify/ENA primary metagenome ERZ747224 (study PRJEB28782, sample SAMN03220277) | activated sludge metagenome | biome: wastewater; feature: sewage sludge; material... | reverse complement strand
CGTTCACGTTCTTCACGAGCCAATTGTGCTTCGTGCAGGGCCGCGTGATGCCGACAGTGTCGCATTCCTGGAAGGCGTCGTTACCGATCAGGTGCGTCGGCACCTGGCCGGTGATGCAGACCAGCGGGATCGAGTCCATGAGCGCGTCGGTGAGGCCGGTGACGGCATTGGTCGCGCCGGGGCCCGAGGTGACGAGCACCACGCCGACCTTGCCGGTCGAGCGCGCATAGCCCTCGGCCGCGTGCACGGCACCGCCTTCCTGGCGAACCAGGATATGGCGCACCTTATCCTGCTGGAACAGCTCATCGTAAATCGGCAGCACCGCGCCGCCAGGATAGCCGAAGATATGCTCGACGCCCTGGTCCTGGAGCGCCTTGATGACCATTTCGGCGCCCGTCATCGTCCGTGCCATGAACTCTCTCACCCATGCTCGAAGGGAAACCCCGTGTGAGGCTGGAACCTAAGAGGGGGCGAAGATAGGGTCAAGAGCTATACTTTAATGATAGCACATAAGTCGCATACTAAACTTTCCATATATTGCGTATTCACCGATTTCCATGAACTCATATTGCTTCGAAGCCAGGTTACCTGGCGCTTGGCATACTGGCGGGTCTCGGCTTTCGCGCCTTCTATCGCCTCGTTCCGGGCGAGGCGTCCGGCCTGCATTTGCATGAGCGGACGGACGCCGAGCGCTCTCATGAGCGGCAGATCGGGAGCGAGCCCGAGACGCGCGAGGTCCTGCACTTCCTCCGCCGCGCCCTCCTCGATCATCGCATCGAAACGCGTATCGATCCGTTGCCGCAGCACCTCGCGAGGCGGAGAGACCACGAGAGGAAACGCGTCTTCGAGTTGTATGACAGGCTCGCCCGGCATCTCCTGCCAGCGAGCAAGCGACGTGCCCGTGGCCTCCAGGACTTCGAGCGCGCGCACGATGCGCTGCGGGTCGGTCGGCCGGAGACGCGCCGCCATGACGGGATCGCGCGCCGCGAGCAGCGCATGGAGCGCGGCGGCCCCTTGCTCGACCGCCGCGTCGCGCCAGCGCGCCCGAATATCCGCCGGGATCGCCGGGATCGGGGAAAGACCTTCGATGAGCGCTTTGAAGTAAAGCCCCGTCCCGCCGACGACGATGGGAACCTGGCCGGCCGCGCGCGCCTCGCCGAGGGCAGCGCGCGCCTCTTCCGCATAGCGCGCGGCGGAATAGGCTTCGCTGCCCGGCACGTGCCCGTATAGCCGATAGGGCACGGCCTGCATTTGCGCCTCCGACGGCCGAGCCGTCAGAATGCGGAGATCCCGGTAGACCTGCATGGAATCCGCATTGATCACGCTGCCGGACAGCCGCTCGGCCAGCATATGGGCGAGCGCGGACTTGCCGGAGGCGGTCGGCCCTGCAATCAGTATGACGACGGTCTTCTTCATGGGACCTTCCGCACCACGTTATGGTGCCTCCGCACATAGGGGCGTCGCGTCAGAATTCTTCCCTTTCGCCGACTGGAGCATTCGGTGGCACTCTTACACCTATTCCCGCGCTCGCATCCGTTCAAAAGGGGGCATCCGTTCAAAAGGAAGCGCGTCACGGCGCTTGCCGCCCGAACGCCCGTGTGGCTCCTCCTGCTGGTCTTCGTCGGGCTCATCATCGTTTCGGCCGCCATGCTCGCGGCTCTGGAAGGGTCCCCCAATCCGCACGCGTTCCTTCGCGACTGGGTTTATTTCGCCGGCTTCTTCGTGGGTGCGGAAGAACTTTTCGAGCGCGCGGACCCGCTCCGCATCTGGTGGGTCCCGATCCTTGCCGGCGTGATCCGCATGCTTCTGCACGCGGTGCTGCTCGGCGTCGTCGTGTTCAAGCTTCTGGTGCCGCAGAAGCTCTTCGTGTTTCGAAAGCGCTTCTTCGTCCGGCGCAATGCAAAGGGTGAGTGGGAGCTCCTGATCCGCCTCTACAATGCCACGGCCGCGGAGCTCGTGGATCTCAGCTTCGAGGCTTTCGTGCGCACGCCCACGCTGGCCGACGCGCGCCCGCCCGACCCCTCCACGCCCGCGCGTCATCAGAGCCTCAAGGTGGTCCCTTTCGTGAGCAACGCCAGCGTCGTGCTCGACGCAAAGAAGGACTGGCCGATTTCGATCAAACACGTACCCTATAGCCTGCCGGTCCCGCTCGAGCCCGGCGATGTCTGCGGCAGCGGCCCGAACGTTTTTCTGCGGCGCATCCAAGGGCATTCGATCACCCCCATGGGGATGACGGCCGACAAAGGAGAGGCGTTTCTGGTCGTGATCGCGCGGGGACGCGTTCCCAGCCTCGGGAGCGAGTTCATCGATACGCACTGGTTTCAACTCAGCGGAGAGGAGCGTGCGCGTGACTACGAATTCGGCGACTTCCACGACGTCATGGTCCAGCCCGGCTCGAAGCCCAGGCAGGCCGGCGGGCGCTCGAAGGATTGGGACGGGTGGAACGCGTTCGACGAGGCCCGCCCCGTGAACGCGCCAAAGTCGACGCGCCAAATGATCTTCGGGTACGGCTCGCTGGTCGATGTCGGACGGCTCAGCGAGTTCCTCAACGAGCATGGGCTCGCGCTCGGCGATTATCGCTACGTGACAATCCAGGGATGGCGACGCTCCTGGAGTGTCGCCATGGACAACCGGGAGATCATACCGGACTACAAATACTACATCGACCGCACGACGGGCGCGCATCCGGGCGTCTATGTGGCGTTCCTCAACATCGAGAGGGTGCGCAAAACAGGCACACCGGCCGGCGTTCCTGCTCCCGAGGTGGCCGGTGTGCTGTTCGACATCGACGAAGCGGTGCTCGCCGTCCTCGACGAGCGCGAGCGCAATTATTGCCGGTGCGACATCACCGATCAGTTCCCCGGCATCGAAGGACGGGTTTGGGCGTACCTCGGCAGTCCCGAAGCGGAGGAGCGCTATCGCATCGGATTGATGGAGGGATCGGTCGTCATCGATGCAGCTTACAAGACGGCCGTGGAGGGTGCGTATCGCAACGCGAACATCGCCTATACGGTGGATCAGGACCCGCGATTGAGGGAGATGGATCTCCAGCGCATCGATACGTAGCCTCGCCCGCGCCTCGTCGTCCAACCGCAGCCGGATCCGGACTCCCGACCATGTCCTCCAGCGTCACCGACACTCTCGTTCTGACAGCCGCGCCGGGCTCCGGCCATCTGACCCAAGCCATCATCGATACCGTCCGTGAAGTTGTGTCCGGTGCGAGCGGCACCTGGCTTGCGGCGGGGCAAGCGTGGGAGATGAGGCTCGACCCCAGCGAGCGAGCGATCGAGGATGTTCGAAGCTCCATCGAGGAGGCTATGGGCTCCGCACCGATCGACGTCAATGCCGTCTCCGCGCGGACCGCCTCCCGGCGCAAGCGGTTGCTGTGCGCGGACATGGAAAGCACGATCATCCGAGAAGAGCTCATCGACGAGATGGCCGAAGCGGTCGGGTGCCGCACGGAGATTGCCGCGATCACGGATGCCGCGATGCGCGGCGAGATCGATTTCGAGGGGGCTCTCGTCAAGCGCGTGGCGTTGTTCAAGGGGTTTGCGGCCGAACGGCTCGGCACCATCCTGCGCCGTGCGACGTTCATGCCCGGGGCGGCGACCCTGATCCGAACGATGGCGGCTCACGGGGCGAAATGCGCTCTCGTGTCCGGCGGCTTCACCTGCTTCGCCGACCCCATCGCGCGCCGCCTCGGCTTCGATACGGTGGTCGCGAACGAGCTCGTGATCGAGGGCGGCAAGCTTACGGGCGAGATCCGACAGCCGATCGTCGGGGCGGACGGCAAGGCGCAGGCTCTCGCGCGCCTTGCGGCAGAGAACGGCCTCGATCTTGCCGAAACGCTCGCCGTCGGCGACGGCGCCAACGATCTCGTCATGGTGCGCGCGGCCGGCCTTGGCGTCGCTTTCCGGGCCAAGCCGATCCTGGCCGCGGCGGCCCGCCTTTCTCCGTCCGGTGCCGTGGTCACGCACGGCGACCTCACGGCCCTCCTCTCCCTGCTAGGCATTCCAGAAGCTGCCTACGCGGCGTGACCGAACGTCACGCGGCAAGCCGTTTGACAAGAGCCCATTGATTCCATACTTCTATAGTCAAGTTTCAAAAACACTCAAGGGAGAGCCCATGCTTACGCGCTTCAGCCGTCTCGCCGCTACCTCGCTCCTTCTGCTCGGTACACTCGCGGGCACCGCTTCGGCCGCTGAAATCGAAGTCAAGATGCTTAACACCGACGGCGAAGGCAAGCGCATGCTGTTCCAGCCGGACTTCATCAAAGCCAACGTCGGCGACACCGTGAAGTTCGTTCTCGCGCAGATGCCTCACAACGCCGAGTCCATCCCCGAGCTGTGGCCCGAGGGTGTTCCCACGTTCAAGGGCAAGCTCAACGAGGAGATCTCGATCACGATCGAGAAGCCCGGCATCTACGGCATCAAGTGCATGCCCCACTACACCATGGGCATGATCGCGATGATCGTGGCCGGCGACGAGCTGCCGAACAAGGATCAGCTCGAGACCTACAAGCCCAAGGGCGCGGAATCCACGAAGCGTTTCGAGGAATTCAAGGCGCAGCTCGCCGCTCAGTAAAGCTGCGCGTTCGACAATAAAAAGCCCGTCGAGATGCGATTGCCTCGACGGGCTTTCTCGTGTCGCGGGCGGTCGTCAGGGGCGCCAAAATTCCCGCGCGGCTTCGGGCAAGCTTTCCAGCATTCTTTCCGGTGCGGCGGCGTCGACGTTTTTCCAGAGCGCGACCGCGACATCCCGAATGGTCGCGGTCCGGTATTCCATCGGGATGGTCACGGCCTATCCTCCCTTGCTCCCGGCGCCGCCCTCAATCGTCGAAGCCGCGCTCCGGATCTCGCATCGGTGTCGCTGCAAAAGCAAACACCTCTCCCCGGTCCGGAGGCTCAGGGGACGCTGGAGACGCTTCGAGCGCGGCCGCAAGCTCCTCGCGCGCCTTTTCGGCCTGGCGCTGGCGGCTCCAGAGGCTCGCGTACAAGCCGCCCTTCGCGATCAGGTCGGCGTGCGTGCCCTGCTCCACGAGCCGGCCCTTGTCGAGCACGAGGATCACATCGGCATGGATTATGGTCGAGAGCCGGTGTGCGATGACCAGCGTGGTGCGGTCCGCCGCCACGCGGTCGAGCGCGTCCTGGATTTCCTTCTCCGTATGACTGTCGAGCGCGCTCGTCGCCTCGTCCAGCATCAGGATGGGCGGCGCCTTGAGGATGGTGCGGGCGATGGCGACGCGCTGCTTCTCGCCGCCCGAAAGCTTCAGGCCCCGCTCCCCCACCATGGTCGCGTAGCCTTGCGGCAGGGTGGCGATGAACTTGTCGATCTGCGCGAGGCGGGCGGCGGCGTACACCTCCTCGTCGCTGGCGTCGGGACGGCCATAGCGAATGTTGTAGAGGATCGTGTCGTTGAACAGGACGGTGTCCTGCGGCACGACGCCGATGGCCGCACGGAGCGAGGTCTGCGTCACATCGCGAATGTCCTCGCCATCGATGGTCACGGCGCCTTCGTCGATGTCGTAGAAGCGGAACAGAATGCGCGAGATCGTCGACTTGCCCGCACCCGACGGACCGACGATGGCGACCATCTTTCCGGCCGGCACCTCGAAGGAGATGTCGTGGAGAATCTGCCGGTCACCGTCGTAGGAGAACGAGACGTTGTCGAAGCGGACCGTCCCCTCGCGCACGACGAGCGGCTTTGCGCCTGGCCGATCCTCGACCTCCGGCTTCTCCGCGAGCAGCGCGAACATGGTTTCGAGATCGACGAGGCCCTGCTTGATCTCGCGGTAGACCATGCCGAGGAAGTTGAGCGGGATCGAGAGCTGGATCATCAACGCGTTGATCAGCACGAAATCGCCAACCGTGTGCGTGCCCGACATCACGCCGGTGGCGGCGAGCCACATCACGAGCGTCATGCCGACCGTATAAATGGCCGCCTGGCCTGCGTTCAATACGCCGAGCGAGTAATAGGTCTTGACGGCCGCTTTCTCGTAGCGCGCCATCGAGGCGTCGTAGCGGCGCGCCTCCGCGTCTTCGTTTCCGAAGTATTTGACAGTCTCGAAGTTCAGGAGGCTGTCGATGGCCTTGGTGTTGGCCTCGGTGTCGCTCTCGTTCATCTCGCGGCGGATGGCGATGCGCCGCTCGGAGGCGACGAACGTATACCACATGTAGACGGCCACGGTGACCAGCAGGATCGCCACGTAGCTCCAGTCGAAGTAGTAGACGAGCAGCACGGAGACGAGCACGAGCTCGATCACCGTCGGCGCGAGCTGCATCACGCCCATGCGGATGATGAGATCGATGCCGCGCGTGCCGCGCTCGATGACGCGCGAGAGGCCGCCCGTGCGCCGCTCCAGATGGAAGCGCAGCGAGAGCTTGTGCAAATGGCGGAAGGTGCGATTGTTGAGCTCGCGGATGGCGTGCTGGCCGACGCGCGTGAAGAGCACGTCGCGCACCTGATTGAGCGCCATCATCACGATGCGCCCGACGCCGTAGGCGACGATCAACATGGAAACGCCGAGCACGAGCCCCTTCGCGGCGGCCTCTGCCGCCGTCATGTCGGTCGCGAGCCAATCGGTCACCGTCTTGAACGCGACCGGCACGGCCACGGTGACGAGCTTGGCGATGACCAGCACGACGAGGGCCCCGACCACTTCGAGGCGCAAATCCCGCCGGCCGGCGGGCCAGATGAACGGCAGCAGGCTCCGGAATACGGTCCAATGGCTCGTTTCGGCAGAAAGCCCGAGCAAATCCGGGCGCTCGCTACGGCTCGCCGACGATGTCGCGATATTTCTGGGTCTCATGTCTCTCAAGGCCCTACGTGGGCAGGCCCCACATCGGATCAGTGCCGAACGGCACCGGCCGCGGCGAAGCAGGCGAGAGACTTAGCCTCTTTTGCCGTCGAGTGGCCAGCGGGCAATCCCCGCGCGCTGCCCTATGTTCCCGTGCGCCCGCTGGTTCGGCTCATCCGGATGCGCTTGGAGCAGCGTTTCCGGACCTCCTTCACCTTCGACGGCGCGACGGAGCGGGCGATGCGCGCGGATTTCCGGCTGGAGACCCGGCGTGGCGCGCTGGCCCACAGCGTCGCCTCGCGGCGTTTCACAGTGCGCGCGCGCTTCCTGTGCGTAACTGCGGGCTTGCGCCACTTGCATCCGAGTGCGCTGCGCGGCCAGTAAGCGCGTTGCGTCGAAGCCCGCGCGCGGTGCGATCGGGCCGCACGGCGAACCTTCTTGCGCGGGGTTGCGGCGCGACGGGGTGTCGCGTCGGGGGCTGCGGCTGCGACGCGCGTGGCCGCGTGTCTTTCGCTCGCGGCGGCTGTGTCTGCCTCCGCTGCCGCATGGCGTTCGCTTGGAGGATCTGCGCGCTCGGGCGGCGTTGCCGGCTCTGTGTCTGCTGTCGGGGCCGCCGCTTGCGGAGCCTGCTGCTCCTCCTTCCGGTCCGCGGATGCTGCGGCCGTCTGCGCAGGTGCGGCATCGGTTTTCTGTTCGGGGGCCGCCTCGGGTGCCACGTTCGCCGCCGAACGACGTTCCGCGGCTTCGGTTGCGCGCCGCTCCGCGGCTTCGGTTGCGCGCCGCTCCGCAGCGACACGCCGTGCCTCTTCGAGCTTCCGGCGTGCTGCAGCCGCGTCCGCCAGCACCTGTGCTTGCGCCACCTGCTGCGCTTTCAAAGCCTCCTCGGTGCGACGGCGCGCTTCTGCCGTGCGCCGCTCGTCCTCGGCCTTGTGGGCGGCGTCCGCCTGACGCTTGGCCTCCGCGACGCGCCGCGCCTCTTCCTCCGCCTTGCGGGCAGCTTCCGCCTCCGCCACCTGGCGAGCTTTCTCCGCCTCCTCGGTTCTGCGGCGCGCCTCCTCGGCGCGGCGGGCGTCCTCTTGCGCCTGGCGTACTGCGGCGTCCGCCTCGGCCACGCGGCGTGCCTGCTCGGCCTTGCGCGCCTCGCTCAGTTTATCCTCGGCGGCCTTCAACGCCTCCTCGGCGCGGCGGGCTGCATCCCTGATGCGTTGCTTTCCGGCTTCGTCGGCCTCGTCGAACTCTTCGAGCTTCTTCAGCCCGTCCGCGATCAGCCCGTCCAGTTCCTGCTTGCGCTTGGCGAGTTCCGCCTTGCGCTGCTCGGCGCGTGCGCGCTCGGCATCCGCGAGATGGACGGCCGGAAGCTCTCCCGCCGTCGCCATCTGCACCGCCTCGCGCGAGGTCTCCGCCTCCCGGGCCGCGTCGCGCGCGACGGCTTCGGCGCGCTCTTCCAGCGTCTTCCATTCCTCTTCCGCCTCCTGGCGCGCTTCGGCCAGGGCGCGATTTTCGCGTTCGAAGCGGCTATCGGGGGCATAGGGCAGCTGAGGCGCCGGAAGGCCGACGGCCTCGTAGGCCCGATCCAGCCAGAACGAGAGGTAGCCCATGGCCGTATCGACCGCGCTCTTGATCCGGCCCCAGAACCCGAGTGCCTCCTCGGGCTTCGCGCCCCCGGCGCCGGCGAGGGCGCGCGGCACGGAAAGCTTCTCCGCGATCTCGGCCTGATAGGTGCGTTGCGCCCGCTCCAACCACCCCGTCACGTGACTGAACGCCGTGTCCTCACGCTGGGCAACCTCGATGCGCTCCGGCGCCGAGGGCTGGCCCGCGGCCGCGCCCTGCGAAACAAGCGGCCCGCCAAGCACCAGCACCGTGCCACAGACCCATGAAATCCTTATAAAATTCTGGTCCCGCCCCGTCCTCATTACGCAACCCACTCCCCACGCTTACGCTTCTGCGCCTTGTTCTTGGCCGCCAGACTACGGCACCCTTCGGCAAGGTAGCAAAGGAAGTTCCGATTTTTCTTAAGCGGGCGGGTCGATTACCCGCCAAGGCTGATGCTTTTCGGCCTCGCCATTGGCAGAGGCGCCGTCACACCCCATTTGTAAATACGGCGTTAACTTCCGCTTTCGGCCATCCCCACTTGTAAGGAATTCATTTGAAACATCCACCACCCACCTCCGCCCAGCGTACCCCTGCCGGCCAATCCGGCGCGCGGGCGAACGGAAATGGCAAACTGGAGCTGCGTCCCCGCCCCGAGAGGGTGCGCAGCGTCTGCGTCTACTGCGGCTCGGGCCACGGGGAAAACCCGATCTACTCGGACGCCGCGCGCACGCTCGGCGGGGCGCTTGCAGGCGCGGGCATCGATCTCGTGTACGGCGGCGGCGGGCTCGGCCTCATGGGCGAGGTGGCGCGCGCGACGCTCGAAGGCGGCGGGCAGGTCACCGGAATCATCCCCGACTTCCTTTCCGAGCGCGAGCAGATGCTGCACGACGTGACCGACCTGATCGTCACGGCCGATATGCACGAGCGCAAGCGGCTGATGTTCGAGCACTCGGACGCGTTCGTCGCGCTGCCTGGCGGCATCGGCACGCTCGAAGAGCTGGTCGAACAGCTCACGTGGTCTCAGCTCGGGCAGCACACGAAGCCGATCGTCGTTGCCAACATCGCCGGCTTCTGGAGCCCGTTTCTCCATCTGCTCGAACACATGCGCAGCCAGGCGTTCATCCGGCCCGGGCTCGAAGTCGGCTATGGCATCGTGACGGAGGCAGCCGACATCGTGCCGCGCCTGCAGGACATGCACGCGGAAGCCGGCGACGTTCAGCCGGCCACGCTCATCAAGTTCTGAGAGCTGGATGTGCCCGCGCGATCAATCCTTCGCGCGCTCGACGTAGGAGCCGTCGGCCGTCATGACGACGACGCGCGTGCCGGACCCGATGTGCGGCGGCACCATGATGCGGGCGCCGTTTTCGAGCTTTGCGGGCTTGTAGGACGACGAGGCGGTCTGCCCCTTCACGACCGGGTCCGCCTCGACGATTTCGAGCGTGACGCGGGCGGGAAGCTCGATGGAGATCGCGTTGCCCTCGAACAGCGAGAGCTTGCAGGTCATGCTTTCCTGCAGCCAGATCGCCTGCTCGCCGATCACATCCTTCGAGACGGTGATCTGATCGTACGTCTCGGGCTGCATGAAGTTGAAGCCGATCTCGTCCTCGTAGAGATAATTGTAGTCTTGCTCTTCGAGGAAGGCCTTCTCAACCTGGTCGGTCGTGCGGTAGCGCTCGGTGACCTTCACGCCATCCGAGATGCGGCGCATTTCGAGGTGGGTGACGGGCGTGCCCTTGCCGGGATGGATGTTCTCCGCCGAGATGACGACGGCGAGCTTGCCGTCGAGATCCAGGACATTGCCTTTGCGAATCGAGCTTGCGATCACCTTGACCACGGTCTTCTCCTGATGAACGTGTTGCGGCCCGGCGCCTAATCACAGCCTGGTGTCACAGCCTGGGCCGCAGCCCAGCGCGGGGCTCTCGTCTTTGTCGAGACCGGCGAAGCACGCCTCAGGCCCAGAGAGCCCGGCGCAGTCGTGGTCCGAAAATGGTGGCGCTTCATACTCTGGATCGGGTTCGAGGCCAAGGGGCGGGACCTGCGGGCTCCAAATCGCGGCCGAAATCGGCTTGATGCCGTCCCACGTGCCTCGATAGGGTGCGTCGCCAGCGGCCTCGCCGCCTCGTCTTCAAGGAACGTCCCATGCCCCTTCCCTCTCCCTGGTGGGACGCCGACCGCCACCGGGATCGCCGGCCGGGTCTTCTTCTGCGCGGGCGGATCAAGGCCGCGATCCGGGCATGGTTTACGGACCAAGGCTTCGTCGAGATCGACGCGGGTGCGCTCCAGGTCTCGCCAGGCAACGAGACGCACCTCCATGCCTTCGCGACCGATCTGGTCGACACGGATCTCGAGCGGCGGCGGCTCTATCTGCACACGTCGCCCGAGTTCGCGATGAAGAAGCTGCTCGCGGCGGGCGAAGACAAGATCTTCACGTTCGCGCCCGTTTACCGGAACCGGGAGCGCGGGGCGCTTCACGCCCCCGAGTTCACGATGCTCGAGTGGTATCGGACCGGCGTTCCGTACGAGACGCTGTGGGAGGATTGCGCGGCGATCCTGTCGCTCGCGGCGCGTGAGGCAGGCCGGACGACGTGGGCGTGGCGTGGACGAGAGGCGGCAATCGGCAGCGGCCTGGAACGGCTTTCCGTCGACGACGCATTCGCGCGATATGCGGGCTTCCGGCTGCTCGACACGGCTTCGGGCGGGCTGCCGGATCGCGATGCGCTTGCTGGGCGCGCTGAGGCTGCCGGCATCCGGCTTGCCAGTGACGACACCTGGTCCGACATCTTTTCGCGGGTGCTCGTCGAAAAGATCGAGCCGAACCTCGGCGCTCCGCTCCCTACGATCTTTTTCGATTATCCGTCTCCCGAAGCGGCGCTTGCGCGGCCCGTGCCGGGGCGGCCGGAAGCCGCGGAGCGGTTCGAGCTTTACGTTTCGGGGGTGGAGCTTGCCAACGGGTTCGGCGAGCTTGGCGATGCCGGCGAGCAGCGCCGACGTCTCCTCCACGAGATGGACGAGAAGGCGCGGCTTTATGGCGAGCGATATCCGCTGGACGAGGATTTCCTGGCCGCGCTTCCGCATATGCCGCCTTCCGCCGGGGCGGCGCTCGGCTTCGACCGGCTCGTGATGCTGGCCGCGGGGGCGGCGAGCGTCGACCAGGTGATCTGGACTCCCCTCACCTAAGGGCGCAAGTAAAGATGCCAGGTGGAACGACGAGCGATGACGCCATGACCCAGACACATTCCGGCGGGTGCCAGTGCGGCGCCGTTCGCTTCCGCGTCGACGGCGCGCTCGGCGACGCCTCCGTCTGTCACTGCCGCATGTGCCAGAAGGCGTTCGGCAGCCTCTACGCACCGCTCGTTTCGGTCGCCGACGCGACGCTGACATGGACGCGCGGTGCGCCTGCGAGGTTCCAATCGTCGAACATCGTCGCGCGCGGCTTTTGCGTGAACTGCGGGACGCCGCTCACGTACGAGGCGCCGGACGGCATCGCGCTCGCGATCGGCGCGTTCGACCGTCCGCAGGATTTTTCGCCCGTCGTGCAGTGGGGCGTCGAAGCAAAGCTTCCTTACGTGGATTGCGTCCACGAGCTGCCCGAGAGGCATACGCTCGCCGACGCCGGCGCGGCGTTTCTGGCCGACGTGGTCTCGAACCAGCATCCGGACCACGATACCGAAAGCTGGCCGCCGGCATGACCCGTTTGCGCCAGACGCTGAGGAGCGCGAGCGATCTCGTGGATGCCGGGTTCGTGCCGTCCGAGCGGGAGGACGCCATCGCCGAGGTCGGCGCGCGGTATGCCGTCGCGGTGACGCCTGCGATGGCGGAGCTGATCGATCCTCGCGATCCGGCGGACCCCATTGCACGCCAATTCGTGCCCGACGTGCGCGAACTCGACATGACGCCCGAGGAGCGCGCGGACCCCATCGGGGACCACGCAAAGAGCCCGGTGCGCGGCATCGTGCATCGCTACCCCGACCGCGTGCTTCTCAAGGTCGTCGGCGTGTGTCCCGTCTACTGCCGCTTCTGCTTCCGGCGCGAGATGGTGGGACCGGCGGCAGAAGCCAATCTCACGGCCGACGAGCTGGAGGCTGCGCTTTCCTACATCCGCGCGCATCCCGAAATCTGGGAAGTGATCCTGACCGGCGGCGATCCCTTCATCATGAGCCCGCGGCGCATGGAGGACGTGAGCCGCGCGCTCGGCGC
>ENA-UOUJ01001428-UOUJ01001428.1-activated-sludge-metagenome-genome-assembly--contig:-NODE-1428-length-12594-cov-3.901029_pt1 | contig 12594 bp, 11 predicted proteins | sample MGYA00249839_ERZ747224 | MGnify/ENA primary metagenome ERZ747224 (study PRJEB28782, sample SAMN03220277) | activated sludge metagenome | biome: wastewater; feature: sewage sludge; material... | reverse complement strand
GGGAAAGCTACAGGAAGATGGCCATGAGCCATGAGAAGACCGAGCGAACAATGGCCGGCGACTAACGACAAAAATGGCTGTGGGCCGTGCGGATTATATCGAGTTATAAAGCCATTTAATCTGCACGGTCACCAGCTAATCAGCATTCAGGAGAGTGAAGCGTGGACCTGAGAACAACATACCTGGGGTTTGATTTGAAGAACCCGTTGGTCGCGTCAGCCTCACCGCTGGCTCGCGAGTTATCCAACATCCGGCGCATGGAAGATGCCGGAGCGGCGGCGGTCGTTTTGAACTCCCTCTTCGAAGAGGAGATCAATCAAGAAAGCCGTGCTCTCGACCGCTACCTGAGCGACGGCACGGAGAGTTACGCAGAGGCACTGACTTATTTCCCTGAAGCACCGTCCTACAAAGCCATTGGGCCGGATGCCTATCTGGAACACATCTTTCGCGCCAAGCAGGCGGTTGATATTCCGATCATTGCCAGCCTCAACGGCGTCTCTTCCGGCGGATGGATCCATTATGCCAAAGAGATGCAGGGAGCCGGCGCCGATGCGATTGAACTCAATATCTACTACCTGCCGACGAGGATTGACTTAACCGGCGCTGAAGTCGAAAAGATGTACGTCGATCTGGTGCGTGATGTGCGGGCTTCGATCGATATTCCTATTGCCGTCAAGCTAAGCCCTTTTTTCAGCTCCACGGCCAATATGATGCATCAGCTCTCGGAAGTGGGAGCAAACGGTCTGGTCCTTTTTAATCGTTTCTATCAGCCCGATCTCGATCTCGAAAACCTGGAAGTTGTGCCGAATCTTGTGCTGAGCCGATCAGAGGAGATGCGCCTTCCGCTGCGCTGGATCGCCCTCCTCTATGGGCGAATCTCGGCCGATCTGGCGCTCACTACCGGCGTCCATGGCGCCGATGATGTGTTGAAAGCAGTTGCCGCCGGAGCCAATGTAGCGATGATGACATCGGAGATCCTGCTCAACGGCATCGGCCGCTTCTCCGAAATCCTGGCCGAGATGAAGCTGTGGCTTGAAGAGCGCGAGTATATCTCGATACGTGAACTACACGGCAGCCTGAGCCAGGTCAATGTCGCCGCCCCGACCGCTTTCGAGCGCGCAAACTACATCCAGATCGTGAAATCCTACGCGCCGACATTTCGTTGATTCCAACAATCAGTACTTTCGCTTGACACATAGCGGATCAATGCAGAAGAGGCCCGGGATTTCTCTCGGGCCTCTTCCGTCGGAGGTAGTGTTGTCGGAAAGCCGACTGTAGCGGAAGTAATGAATCCGTCAATTCATTAGAAGCGGTCGTTGTCGGGACTGTTCAGCGCCCACTGACACGGAATGCCGGCGAGGTTACACTCGATGGCGGCCGTGCAAGCACACATGCGGACGCGATACTCATCGCCCACGATACGAAGAAAGTCGGAATCAGGATAAATGCGGGTTTCTTTTAATTCAACGTCCTGGTCCAATATCTCACAATGTTTTGACCGGATAGTTACCACTGTCTTTATGGCCATTCCATCCATCCTTATGCTGTCCCGACGATCTCGTCATTGGTAGCATCATATCAAAACCTCATCGATCCTTTTAGTGTCAATCGTCATCGGATGAGATGACATTTGTCATCCTTCCTTGTGAAATATATCACTAATAAGTACAACCCAGTTTCATTTATGATATGGGGCAAAGGAGTCTTCCAAATGAATCAGAACCCACCATTGCCCTCACTTGATGCTTTATTACCCGCAGAAATGGCCAAAAAGGCCGAAAACGTCGGCGTGACCAAGGCGAATCTGGGGCCATTTCGCATGTTCGCGCTGGCGGTTCTAGCCGGCGCGTTCATTGCTATGGGCGCCGTCTTCATGACCATTGTAACCACAGGCGCGACCGGAATACTCAGCTATGGGGTCACACGACTTCTGGCGGGCCTTGCCTTTTGTCTCGGTCTCATCCTCGTCGTGGTCGCCGGGGCTGAATTGTTTACCGGCAATAATCTGATCATCATGGCCTGGGCCGGTGGCAAGATAAGTACCGGTAAATTATGGCGAAACTGGATCATCGTCTATCTGGGCAATTTCGCCGGCTCGATTCTGACCGCATACGGTATGTTTCTAAGTGGTCAGTATTTGTTTAACAAAGGCGCGGTTGGATTAAATGCGCTGAATATTGCCGCCGCCAAGACGAGCCTTGATTTCATTCCCGCTCTGGTGCTGGGCGTCTTCTGCAATGCCCTCGTGTGTCTGGCCGTCTGGTTGTGCATGAGCGCAAGAACGACAGTGGACAAGATCGTGGCGATCATCTTCCCAATCAGCGCTTTTGTGGCTGCCGGATTCGAACACAGCGTGGCCAACATGTACTTCATCCCCGTAGGCCTGTTCATCAAGAACGGCGCGCCGGCGGAATTCTGGGCAGCCATCGGCCAGACCTCGGCCGATTTCGCTTCAATCACATGGAGCAATTTCCTGATAGCCAACCTGTTGCCGGTGACGCTGGGGAACATCATCGGCGGAGCACTGATGGTCGGCCTCGTGTACTGGTTTATCTACTTGCGACCAAGCTGGACCGGCCGGAAGGATACCGCCGAAGAGCCGGATAAAAAGTTGAAAAGTACCTGAACCTGGGGGCAAGGTACCTCGCTGTACATCACCCGGACTCACCCATCCCAATAAACGAACAACCCCCTCCAGCATTGAGGCTGAAGGGGGTTGCCCGTTTAGATGAAGGAGAATCACAAACGTCTATAGATAGCCAAGCTTCTTCGCTGCGTGGGTAAGCTCGTCGCGGAAATCAGGATGAGCGATATTGATCAATGCCTGGGATCGTTGACGAATGGTCTTGCCATACAAAGAAGCTACTCCAAATTCAGTCACGACATAGTGAACATCGTTGCGGGTTGTCGTGACGCCCGCCCCCTCGGTCAGCAACGGTGAAATTCGACTGATCGTGTCGTTCTTCGCCGTCGCCGGGAGCGCGATGATCGGCAAGCCGCCCTTCGAGCGCGCTGCGCCACGAATGAAGTCTGCCTGACCGCCCACCCCACTATAGAGGACCGGGCCAATAGAATCGGCGCACACTTGGCCGGTCAAATCAACCTGCAAGGCGGCATTAATCGCTACCATGTTGTTATTTTGGGCGATATTAAAGGGGTCGTTGACGTATTCCGTTGGATGAAGTTCGACAATCGGGTTGTTATGGACAAAATGATAGAGCTTACCGGAGCCAAACAGGAAACCGGCGATCATCTTGCCTGGATGGAAAGATTTGCGGCTGCAATTGATTACCCCCAGCTCAAACAAGGAAACCACACCATCCGAGAACAGTTCGGTGTGAATGCCCAGGTCTTTATGAGTGTGAAGGTTTTGCAATACCGCGTCGGGAATACTGCCGATACCCATTTGAAGCGTTGCCCCGTTGGGGATCATCTCGGCGATATGTTGCCCGATTTGCAGGGTAGCCTCCGAGCTGCCACCTTGCGGCGCTTCCGGCAGAGGATAATCCGTCTCAACAACATATGACAATCGGCTGACGTGGATGAAGCTGTCACCCAGTGTCCGCGGCATCTGTCGATTCACCTCGGCGATGATGATACGCGCTGAATCGGCCGCGGGCTTGGTCGTGCCCACCTCCACCCCGAAGCTGCAGAAGCCGTGCTCGTCCGGCGGGGAGAGAGAAATAAGGGCCACATCGAGGGGCAAAATCTTGTTCTGGAATAAGCCCGGTATCTCCGAGAGGAATATCGGCGTGAAGTCCGCTCGGCCCGTCTGAACCGCCTTACGGACGTTATGACCGATGAACAGGGAGTTGGACCTGAAGGAGCCTTCGTATTCGGGCTTGGTATATGGCGCGTCAATGAACGTAAGGATGTGGATCAGCTGAACATCGCTCAGCTCAGGCGCGCGCGAACACAGCGCATTGACCAGGACATCCGGTGCGCCTGCGCCGCCACCCACGTAAACCAGATTGCCAGAATTGATATGCGAAACGGCCGTTGCGGCGTCTACGACCTTGCGGCGGTAAATTGTTTCCCAGTTCACTTGGCGCCTCCATTTACGGCGCTTTGTGAGCCGTTCTCGCCGGGGAGCGTGACCTCTTTTTCTTTACCCAGTGCGCCGGCAATTTCGGCATTCGACAGCTTTCCGTGGTACAGGTTAATGCCCGAGGCAACATACGGACGCTGCTCCAACAGACCCGACACCCCCGATTCGCCGAGGCTCAGTAAGTAGGGCAGGAGTGCGTTCGTCAGGCCATAGCTCGTCGTTCGGGCGACGGCGGCCGTCATATTCGGCACGCAATAATGGATAACACCATCCACGATATACGTCTGATCGCGCAACGTGGTCGGACGGCTTGTCTCCGCGCATCCACCCTGATCGATGGAAAAGTCAATAAAAACCGCGCCGGGTCGCATTTGCCGGATCATCTCTCTCGTGATGAGAACCGGTGCGCGGCGTCCGGGGCTTAGAACCGCTCCAACGAGCACGTCAGCGAATTCAGTGACACGCTCGAGATTGTAATTTGTGGCGAGCATCGTCGTCACATGGCCGCTCAGGGCCTCATCCAGGTGTTTCAGACGTGCGATATCGTTGTCCAGCACAACGACCTGAGCACCGGCATTCAGAAATGCGCGCGCCGCATTCGCACCAAGCACCCCGCCGCCGATGATGGCGACAGAGCCGCGAGGCACCCCGGGTATACCGCTCAGCAGCGTGCCTCGGCCGCCGCCGTTCGTCATGAGAAGCTGCCCGGCGATGACGGGCGCCAGGCGGCCGGCGACTTCGCTCATGGGCACCAGGATAGGATGATTCCCGTTTGGCTGGCGGATCATCTCACAGGCAATGGCGGTGATCTCCTTTTCGCGCAGCGCTTCCAGAAAGTCGGGCGAGGCCACAGCCATGTGGAGAAAGGCTATCAACGTTTGTCCCGGCTGAAATAGCGCGTGCTCAGTCGCTGTAGGACGAGTGACCTTTACGACTACATCCGAGCGACCGTATACCTCGGCCGCCGAGTAGACAATTTGTGCACCGCTAAGGCGGTAGGTCTCATCAACAAATCCGGCTCCGGCTCCGGCGTTTTTCTCGACGTAAACGGAGTGGCCGTGACGCACCAGCGATGCCACGCCCGCAGGGGTCAAGCCCACACGGGATTCCAGATCCCGCACCTCCTTTGGTATGCCAAATTCCACGATGCGACCTCCTGCCGGCAATTCGTAATCTTGCAGGCGTAATAACCAAATTGGGAAGTGGCCGGCTGTGATGCTGCGATGCATTGGCCGATAAAGCTCACGAAACCTGTACAGGCCAGCCAAAGTTAGTTTAGCATGGGGCCGGCTACAAACAGGTGACTTTCCTCATTAAATTCAACTGCCATTTGTCACTACAGATTAAGCCAGTCGTATGCGATACTGACACTAGATAGATACTCTTGCCTGGCGTTCCCGTTCCTTGACAACTTGGATCGACGTAAAAATCGAATAAGGCAATCCGGCGGAGCCTGCAAGCCTAACATTGCTCCGCCCTTCTTGTTTTATAAGAGCCAGGGGAGTTCAGGCACGTTTTCCCATCTCACCGGAGGTACTTTAGATGGCAACTGGAAGAGTTGTAATTGATGTGGAACGGTGCAAAGGATGTGAGTTGTGTCTCGGGGCTTGTCCTAAAGATGTTCTGGCTTTGGCTGAAGAGCTGAACAGCAAAGGATACAGGCCCGTGATTCTTTTAGACCCACATCATGATTGTACCGGTTGCGCGCTTTGCGCCACGGTCTGCCCCGACGGCTGCATCACTGTCTACCGCGACATCAATATTGAGAAAGGACGCACAGCCGCGGGCCGCTCCATGGAGGGCATCCCCACGAAACCAATACACAGTGTCGAACATGGAATCCCGGAGGTGCTGCATCATGGCTAAACAATTCTTGAAAGGCAACGTCGCCTTCGCCGAGGCTGCCATTCGCGCCGGGTGCGAAGTATATTTCGGCTACCCCATTACCCCACAAACAGAATTACTGGAGCATATGTCCAGCCGGATGCCGGAACTGGGGCGCGTATTCCTCCAGGCCGAGAGCGAAGTGGCTGCGGTGAATATGGTCTATGGCGCGGCCGCCGCGGGCGCGCGGGTCATGACGTCCTCCAGTAGCCCGGGGATCAGTCTGATGCAGGAAGGCTTCAGCTACATGGCCGCCTCCAATGTTCCCGCAGTGGTCATCGATATCATGCGTGGTGGCCCCGGCCTGGGCAACATCCAGCCCAGCCAGTCCGATTACAACCAAGTGACGAAGTCAGCCGGCCACGGCGATTTCCACCCCATCGTATTAGCACCTTCGACCGTTCAGGAAGCTATCGATCTCACGATACTGGCATTTGACCTGGCGGAGAAGTACCGCACGCTTGTTTTTGTCATCGCCGATGGGACTATCGGGCAGATGATGGAACCGGCCGAACTGCCGGAAATGCGCCCCGTTTCTACCGAGCGACCGACCTGGGCCGTCACCGGCGCCAGGGATCGGTCACACAACGTGATAACCTCACTCTTTTTGGGCGCTGAACAGTTGGAACAGCTCAACCTGGACTTGCAGGACAAGCTTCTGCAAATTCAGCAGGCCGGCGAAGTTCGCTATGACGAAGCCTATCTGGAAGGAGCCGAGGTCGTTATCGTGGCCTTTGGCACATCGGCTCGCGTGGCCCAGACGGCCGTCAAACGCATGCGCGAAGCCGGTTTGCCGGTAGGCCTTTTCCGGCCCATCACCCTGTGGCCGTTCCCCGAAAAGGAAATAGCCGAACTGCCAAAGCGAATTCCTACCCTAAAGGCCATTCAGGTTGTGGAAATGAACGCGGGTCAAATGGTCCATGATGTGCGCGAGGCGATCGCCGGACAAGTCCCCGTTCAGTTCATGGGTCGCATGGGCGGCATCATCCCCGTGCCGGAAGAAATCGAGGAGAAAGTTCGGTTGACGCTTACACCGGCACAGATGCCGGCCACCCTAAAGGAGTCGAGCAATGGCCGTGTCGCCCACTGACCAAAAAATCATGAAAGCCCCCGCGGTGGTGAAAGAGGAGATTGTCTACCAGCGCCCCGTCGCGCTGACCAATGTCCACACTCATTACTGCCCGGGATGTACCCACGGCACAGCCCATCGGCTGGTGGCGGAAGTTATCGACGAACTGGGGATTCGCGAAGATACGATCCTGGTCGCATCGGTAGGCTGTTCCGTATTTGCCTACAACTATTTTGAGGTGGATGCCTGCGAAGCCGCGCACGGCCGCGCGCCGGCCATGGCGACCGGCGTCAAGCGCGTTCATCCCGATAAGGTTGTTTTTACTTATCAGGGTGATGGCGATCTGGCGTCCATTGGCATGGGCGAGATCATGCATGCCGCCGCTCGTGGCGAGAAAATCACCACCATCTTCATCAACAATGCCGTCTATGGTATGACGGGTGGACAGATGGCGCCGACGACACTCCCCGGCCAGATCACGACTTCGTCACCTTTCGGCCGCGATCTTCAGATGTGTGGCGCACCTGTTCGGATGGTGGAGCTATTGTCGAACATGGACGGTACCGCCTACGCGGTTCGGCGGAGCCTCCACGACGCACGGCACACTATTCAGGCCAGGAAGGCCATTCGTACCGCCTTCGAAGCCCAAATCAAGGGGCTTGGTTTCAGCATCGTTGAACTATTGTCGTCTTGCCCAACGAACTGGGGCATGACGGCTTCGGAATCGTTGGACTGGATCCGGGACAGCATGATCCCTACTTACCCGCTGGGCGATTACAAAGTCGCACCTGAGTTAGTGCAGTCACGCAAATAAGATCATTTCATCTCATTAGAACGAAAAGCGCAAGGAGCAAACCTATGACAACTCCCTGGAATCATCGCTGCGCACAACGAATGCAATCAATGAAAGGCTCGGCGATTCGCGAGCTTCTCAAACTGACTGAGAGGCCGGACATCATCGCGTTTGGCGGCGGTATGCCCGCGCCGGAAGTATTTCCTGTCGATGCGTTTCGGGACGCAGCCGAACGGGTTCTGGCCAGGCAAGGCAAGCAGGCCCTGCAATACAGCGCCACCGAAGGCTATCGGCCGCTGAGAGAGTGGATCGCCAGGAAGATGGCCGCCTACGGGATCGAATCCGCGCCCGAGAACGTGTTAATCACGAGCGGCTCGCAACAGGCATTGGACTTGCTGGGCAAAGTCCTCATCAATCCCGGCGATCTCATCCTGACGGAAAGGCCCACCTACCTGGGAGCGCTCCAGGCCTGGCGCGCCTATCAGGCGGAGTTCGCGACTGTTCCCATGGATAATGAAGGGTTGCAGGTCGATCTGCTGGAGGAAGCGCTAACTGCCGGCCCGAAGTTCATGTACATCCTGCCGAACTTCCACAATCCGGCTGGGGTCACTCTCTCCCTCGAACGGCGGCGCAAACTGATTGAATTCTCCGATCGCTATGGCGTACCGATCATCGAGGATGACCCCTATGGGGAACTTCGTTATGAAGGGGAGCATTTGCCGCCCCTGGTCGTTCTGGACTCTGAACTGTTTAAGGGTCGGAAAGGCCGTGACGTGGAATCTAACGGTTATTATGACATCTCCAAGCCGATAAACGGCAACGGTCGGGCCTATATGCGCGGCAACGTCATCTATCTGAGCACCTTCTCCAAGACATTGGCACCCGGCCTACGTCTGGCATGGATGGTCGCGCCGGTTGAGGTCATCCAGCGCTGCAACGTTGCCAAGCAGGGCATGGATTTGCATACCGCAACCCTCAATCAGTTGATCGCCCACGAGATCCTGACCGGCGGCGAGCAAGGCGATGACTTCCTGAAGGGTCACGTGCGCCTGATTCGCGAAGTGTATCGCGAGCGCCGGGACGTGATGTTGACGGCGATGGAGCGACATTTCCCCGATGGAGTCACATGGACGCACCCGGACGGCGGCCTGTTCCTGTGGGTCACGTTGCCGAACTATCTGGACGCCTCGGAGATCCTGAAAGATGCTATCGAGCAAAAGGTCGCCTACGTCCCCGGCTCAGCATTCCACCCCGGCAATGACGGCAAGAACACATTGCGGCTGAATTTCTCCTACTGCAATCCGGAAAAAATTAATGAGGGCATCAAACGCCTCGGCCACGTCTTTGGCCAGGCTATCGAGCAACATGGGATGATGGACATGGAGAGTCTTGCTCGGTCCTTGCCCGTCGCCTTCTAGCCTTAAAAGGAATATCCCTATGGAGACATCAATCATTATCTCTGGATTCGGTGGACAAGGCGTTCTGTTTGCCGGGCAATTGCTCGCCTATGCGGGCATGGATGCGGGCAAGCACGTCACCTGGATTCCCTCATATGGGCCGGAGATGCGCGGCGGAACGGCCCATTGCGTAGTCATCATCAGTGATGATGTGATCGGCGCGCCAATCGTCACGCGGCCGGATATCACCGTCGTCCTTAATCAGCCATCTTTCGACAAGTACGAGCCACTAGTCAAGCCAGGCGGGCTTCTGGTGGTCAACAGTTCGCTCATCTCGGCCGAATCGTACCGGGATGACATCCAGGTCGTTTATGTAGCGGCCAACGCCATTGCCGAAGAGTGGGGAACGGCCAAGATGATGAACATGGCCGCGCTGGGCGCGATGCTCGCGGGTCGGCCGGTGTTGTCTCTCGATGTCGTCAAGAAGGCATTAGTGGAGCATTTTCCGGCCGGCAAACAGCATCTGGTCGAGGCCAACCTAAAGGTCATCGAGCATGGTTCGCTGATCAGCCAGCCCAGCAACAGTTGATGATCGTGGTTAATTAACCGTAATCGAGATTGCCCTTCATATTCCCAAATGAAGGGCAATTATTGTGCCCGTCTTTGGTTGGCCGGGTTCAACGATTCCGATAAAATGAATTTCCCAATCTTTTCCCGCCATCTGCCTAAAAGCTGGTGGCAATATACCCAGAGGTAAAATGAGACACGCATTCAAGCGCCTATCCCCTGTCCCATCTGATCTTGATATCGCCCAGGCAGCCGTTCCCCGTCCTATATCTGAAATCGCCGCCGAAATCGGCCTGACGGATGATGACTTAATCCACTATGGTAAGTATAAGGCCAAGGTTCACCTCGATACATTGCCAAAGTTGGCCAACCGCCCGACCGGCAAGTACGTTGATGTCACCGCCATCACACCGACTCCCCTCGGTGAGGGCAAGACGACGACCTCAATCGGTCTAGTACAAGGATTAGGCGCTCTCGGCCACAAGGCCATTGCCTGCATCCGGCAGCCGAGCATGGGCCCAACTTTCGGTATCAAGGGCGGCGCGGCGGGTGGCGGCTACAGCCAGGTCATCCCCATGGAGGATTTCAATCTTCATCTGACCGGTGATATCCACGCGATCACCGCGGCCCACAATCTGGTGGCGGCCGCCATCGACGCGCGCTATTACCACGAAGATCGCATGAACGATGAGCGCCTGGGAAAAGTAGGGCTGCGACGCTTGAACATTGATCCCTATCGCACCACCTGGAACCGGGTCACCGACACCAATGATCGCGCCTTGCGGAAGATCATCGTCGGTCTGGGGCCGGAGGAAGAAGGGCGGCCGCGCCAAACCGGCTACGACATCACTGTTGCCAGCGAGATCATGGCTATCCTGGCGCTCGTCAACGGCGACGATTACAAGGGCGCTCTGAAAGATCTGCGCCGCCGGGCAGGCCGCACGGTGATCGGCATTAACAAAGACGGCAAGCCAATTTCACTTGATGATCTGGAAGTCGCCGGCGCGGTAACGGTAATCATGAAGGATGCACTCCATCCCAATCTCTTGCAGACGCTGGAAGGCCAGCCCGCCTTCGTCCATGCCGGGCCATTCGCCAACATCGCCCACGGCAACTCGTCCATCCTGGCCGACCGACTGGCCCTGAAACTGGGTGATTACGTCGTCACTGAGTCCGGCTTTGGCGCAGACATCGGCATGGAGAAGTTCTTCAACATCAAGTGCCGTTATTCGGGCCTCCTCCCGGATTGCGTGGTGCTGGTCGCCACCATTCGCGCTCTGAAGATGCATGGTGGTGGCCCGCGCGTGGTGGCGGGGCGGCCGTTGGACAAGGCATATACGGATGAGAACCTCCCCCTGCTGGAGGCCGGTATGGCCAACCTGGCGGCTCACATTCGTAATGCCAAGCGCTTCGGCATCCCGGTCGTTGTCGCCGTTAACCGCTTCCCAACGGATACGGACGCTGAAGTCAAGGCAGTGGTAGACGGGGCAATCGCCGCGGGAGCAGAAACGGCCGTCATGAGCAATCATTGGGCCGAAGGTGGCGATGGAGCCATCGAACTGGCTGAGGCCGTTGTCGCCGCCTGCGAGAAGCCGTCGAACTTCGAATTCCTCTATCCGTTGGATCTGCCCATCAAGACGAAGATCGAGACTATCGCCAAGGAGATCTATAGCGCCGGTTCGGTCGTCTATGAGCCGCAGGCCGAGAAGCAGATCAAATCCTATGAGGATAACGGGTTCGGCAACCTGCCTATCTGCATGGCCAAGACTCACCTGAGCATCAGCCATGATCAATCCCTTAAGAACGCGCCGTCGGGCTATACCCTGACGGTTCGCGAGGTGCGAGCCTCGGTCGGCGCCGGCTTCATCTACCCGATTCTGGGAGAAATGCGCACGATGCCCGGCCTGGGAACCCGGCCGGCCTTCATGAACATCGACATCGACGACGAAGGGAAAGTGGTTGGCTTGAGTTAAACGTCCATCGCACAAGCGTGGCAGCTTGAAACAACTCATTTAATCGCCATGGAGACGCAAAGAACTTGTCTTTGCGTCTTTATTTTTGCGCTGTTTTCATTATCTGGGGCGTCACCATGTGTCGCCCGGCCAAGCCGTGCTAGAATCCGGCAATCACTTTGAATGCACCGGCTATTCTCAGGCCGAGCTGTCTGCCTGTCCACTCCTTTATTATGGCTGTGTCTATCGAGGAACATCGGGTGTTGTTTTTGCCCTCCGGGCGGAGAGGAATGGCCGGTGACGGCGAGACGCTCCTGGCCGTCGCTCAACGGCTGGGTGTTGATATCGAGAGTATCTGCGGCGGCCGCCAGACTTGCGCCAAGTGCAAGGTGCGCATCGACGAAGGTGATTTCCCCAAGCACGGTGTTCTTTCTTCCGCGTCCCATTTGAGCGAGATCGGTATTAAAGAATCGGACCTGCTTTCACAAGGGAATGGCTCTGAAACAGGGAAGTTCCGCCTCGCGTGTGCGGCCGCCGTTCATGGGGATGTGCTGGTCTACGTGCCCGAAGAGAGTCGTGCACACAAGCAGACGATTCGCAAGGTAGCAGGCGAGCGCGCGATTGACGTCGAGCCGGCGGTGCGCCAGGTTTATGTCGAAGTCGACGCCGCCCAACTTGGAGAACACCGCGGCGATTGGGGGCGATTACAATCTGCGTTGCATTTGCAGTGCGGTCTGTCGGACATGCAGATCGATCTCACCGCCTTGCGCAAGCTGCAACCTGCCCTGCGCCACGGAAATTGGGCGGTCACCGTCACGTTATGGCAGGATCATGAGGTCATCGACGTCCAACCCGGCTATAAAGAGGGTGTTCATGGACTGGCC
>ENA-UOUJ01001426-UOUJ01001426.1-activated-sludge-metagenome-genome-assembly--contig:-NODE-1426-length-12597-cov-2.958380_pt1 | contig 12597 bp, 14 predicted proteins | sample MGYA00249839_ERZ747224 | MGnify/ENA primary metagenome ERZ747224 (study PRJEB28782, sample SAMN03220277) | activated sludge metagenome | biome: wastewater; feature: sewage sludge; material... | reverse complement strand
ATAAGTTTTAAGAAAAACAAAACTACCAAAAGCAAAAAAGCTATCAGTAATATTCGTTTCACAAAACTATGTTTCAACATTTCTCAAAAATGAAAAAAGAATGATAGCTCTTATATTTATTGTGCAACAAAATCACATTCGATTCGCGCTCTGCATTTTTTAAAACTAACGTACTTGGAATTTGTTGTTGCTTGAATATTTGCGCAATTGCATAAATTGCAAAACTCACGGCTGTCATGTGTTCGCCACACAAATGCTTATATGCAAGCTGTGTAGCATCTTCAAAAAGGTTTTTGTTTATAGTATTAAATACAGCATCATTGCTTTTGTCGCCATTCATGCCGTTCATCACCACATCAACATCTGCATTTCTTAAATTATTTTTAGCTAAAAATTCTTGCAGTAGTATTTCAATATTTTCATTGTTATGCGCTGTTTTAAAAGCTTTCAACTTACAATAAGTAGTAGTATTTTGCTCATGCGCCATTAAAAAATAAGCTGCACCTTCGCCCACAATTACACCATCGTTATTTTGCGAAAACATTGCCAAATTACTGCAAGGCTCTGCCTGCAAATCGTTTGTTTGCATCAGCGAAGCATAGTTAAACTCTCCTATTTCTTCGTAAGTGCCCACCAACACATTTTGCTTACCTTCTTTCAATAAAAATTGAGCATCGTAAAGCGCACTTTCCAAACTAAACCACTTTTGCGAAAAAGTATTATTGTGCCCGTGGCAAGCTGTGAGCAAAGCGATATTTGAACTTACTGTATTGTGTGTAGATTGTATAAAAGAAGTTGGGCTTACTACGCCTTCATTCGTAGAAATAAAATCGCGCAAAAACCGCTGGGATAACTCTAACAGTCCATAACCCGTTCCGGTAGAAATAGCATCAGGAGTTTTTATGCCTGCATCGTTTAGTGCTATTAAACCGGCAGCAGTGCCATACTTCACTATACGGCTCATTCTGCGCAGAGCAGTAACATCAAAAAACTTTGAATAATCGGTATCTACACAATAAATTCTGTTAGTATTATATTCCTTTATTTCTTCTAAAAACACTTGGTTATTAAAAGTAGGTTGCGGAGAAATACATCCAATGCCATTTATATACATTTCTACTTCTTGTATTTTGAAAAAATAAGCGAAGAGCAATTTCCACCAAAGCCAAACGAATTACTCATTACATGATTTAATTCCACATCTTTCACAAGTTCTGTAACGGGCTTAAAATTCAGTTCTTTCATTTGAGTTGCAAACCTAAGATTTGGAAAAATTAAACCATGCTCCATTCCTAACAAACTATAAACTGCTTCTACACTTCCACTCGCGCCCAACGTGTGTCCCGTAAAGCTTTTAGTTGAACTTGCAGGCGGCACTTTAGAAAATATTCTTTGTATGGCTGTGCCTTCGCTCACATCATTATTTCCCGTTCCTGTGCCGTGCAAATTGATGTATGAAATATCTTCTTTTTGTAAGCCACTTTTTGCAAGCGCTTGTGTCATTGCCAAATAGTTTCCTTTACCTTCAGGCGAAGAAGCTGTTTGGTGAAAAGCATCGTTGGCATTGGCATAACCACTCACAAAAAATTTCTTTTCTTTATTTTGCTCTTGCATCACACGCTCCGAAGCCAAAACGATGTAAGCCGCACCTTCGCCCAAGTTTAAGCCGTTTCTATTTTCATCAAAAGGAGTGCAAGGTTTTTTATCCAATATCATTAGCGCATTAAAACCGTTTAGCGTAAAGCGCGAAAGCGAGTCTGCACCTCCGGCTACAACTACATCAAGCACTCCGGCTTCTATTAAACGAATAGCATACATAATGCTGTTTGCGGAAGAAGAACAAGCTGTGCTAATGGTTGTTACAAAGCCATTTATTTGCAAAGCCTCAGCTGCAATTTCCGTAATGGTGCCGCAATCGTGCTGAAGTACTCCGGTGAGTTGCGCTCCGGTTTTATCGATAAGAAATTCTTTGTAGCGCTGCTCGGTATTGTCCATTCCGCCAACGGTATTAGCTGAAATAAAGCCAACTCTGTATTTACTGAAATTTATCCCGGAATTTTCCATCGCTTCTTTTGCGGCAATGGTGCTAAGCAAAGATGTGCGCGGGCTTCCAAACTTCACTCCTGCCATTTCTGCTAATTCGCTATTAGTAAATTTTACTTCTGCAACAGGTAAAGTTTCGGAGTAAGCAGATTGCAAATACTCCATTTTTCCTATGCCTGATTTTGAATGAAGCAGCGAATGGAAATTTTCTTCCACATTTTTACCTATGGAAGTAATTACTCCTTTTCCGGCAATATACACGCCCATGAAATTTGTTTAGGCTGCTTTGTGAGAAGAAATATATTCTGCCATACTCCTAACTGTTTGGAATACTTTCGGACCTTCAGTTGGGTCGGCTAATTTTATACCGTATTTTTGCTGCAATAAAACTATCAATTCCAATGCATCAATAGAATCTAAGCCTAAACCTTCGCCAAACAGCGGTTGGTCTGTGCCAATTTCTTCGGCTTTTAAATGTTGCAAATTAAGCTGCTCAACAATTTGTGTTTTTAAAGTTGCAATTAGTTCTTCCATGATTTATCTAATAGTTTTTGTATGTTTTCTGTCGAATGAATAATTCCATTTTCGCTTTTCCGCACCAAATAAAAAAAAGCCTCTGTACTTTCTCCATAAAAATTTGCCCAACCACTTATACAAATGCTTACGCGTTTCTCTTCAAAAAGCGATTGTACATATTTTGTTTGAAATTCCGGATTAAACTCCTCAAAAATAAAAGTTGCCGTTTCTCCTTTTAAACCGTGGCGAATGCTTAATTCTCCTGCTGCAATATTGGGTAATGTGTACACAAAGAGTGCCGGACTTGGAATACTTTCAGTAGATTGAAAGTACTTTTCATCTGTATCTAAACAACCATCGGCTGTAGAAAAAATAAGCCCTTTTTCAAATGCCGAAATAACTTCTTCCGCAGCATCTTGTTCAAACAATTTATCACAAGTTACAAAAGCGAGTTTCGATAAATTATCCATCTTAAAAAATTTAGGATAATTCAGTTTCATTACTTCGTAATAGGTTGAAAAGAATGTTTCCATTGCACTTTCGAGCAATACATTTCCATTCACTTTTAAAGTGCCGTTTTTAAAAGATGCAAAGCTTGAGATTCTTACATTATTCATTTAACGGTGCAAATATAGCCGTTGCAACAACTTAATTTTGCCAACAGGTAAGATTGTTTACTATTTTGTTGAATTAGTAACTTTTGGTAGCGTTCACAAAAATCAATTACAACTTCTGTGCTTGAATTGAAATATCAAAATACTTATCCGGCTTGGTTACCGGCTGATATGTTTTAATAGCTATCTTTTTCGGATAATAAATACCGCAAAGCGTGTTGCTTACTCTGTAAATTGAATTTCGTTTTTCTGCCGGAGCGCCATCTAAAATTCCAGCAATCACATCGGCACGCATGTCTTCGTAATTGTTGCCACAATCGTGCCAAACTATTATTGAATTTTCATCTTTTAAAAGTTTAAAAACACTTGCCGTATCCGCTTTCACACCTTGGTAAGTGTGATCTCCATCAACAAAAATCAAATCAAATTTTTGGTTCAGCGAAGAAAAATCGAAGGTTTGAGAATTGTGCCCAATACGTTTTAAATTCGGAAAATCTTTTAGAAAAAAACCATCCATTTCAATGATACGCTCGCTAAATCCCATGTCGCGCATTTCTTGTTTCGATAAACTGATAGCAACAGCACTTTCGCACTCCGGAACCACGTTTACCAAGCTTTCACCACGCCAGCTTCCAATTTCCAAATAATTGCAATGCATAATTGACTTGGCTAATTCTTTCAAAAAAACTAAATCGTTTGGGTGCGAAGTTCCATCTAAAAAACTATAGCGCGTAATGCTTGAATTTAGCGCTGGTAACAGTTCCAACAAATCCACAACAGGCAATCCATTTTCAAAGCCGTACTGCTTCACCACCGATTTTGCTTTTTGAATTTCAGAAAATGCCATTAGCGATTTAATAAACTCAGATGTGTTATTCAAAACCGCAGGAATAAAATTCAGGATTGCTTCTTTTTTTCTACTCATAAATTTTCAATGGAAACTAATGCCAGCAAACATAAAAAAAGAATAACAAGAAAATGATGCGTCTAATTAGCTGAACGGAATACATAAAAGTGTGGGCATAAAATGCTGCTAAAGCGCTTAAAACATAGAACTTTGAATACTAAATACAGAACAGTTTTCGTTTAGAAACAAAATAATTACTATGCTATTACAAATTGCTTACGACAGCACTGCACAAGTTGCAAACGCCACTGCAAGCCAAGATTCCCTTAGCTTACTGAGCCTGATAATGAAAGGCGGCTGGATAATGGTACCGATTTTGGCGCTGAGTGTGGTTGCCGTTTTCTTAATTATTGAACGGTTTATTGTGATTAAACAAGCATCGAATGTTGACCCAAACTTTATGCGAAACATTAAAGAATTTCTCTTGGCAGGGAAAATGGATTCTGCATTAGCGATGTGCAAAAGTACAAATACGCCAATCGCAAGGTTGCTCGAAAAAGGTTTAAAACGCTTGGGTAAACCAATTAAAGAAATTGAAAGTGCGGTTGAAAACACAGGCAAATTAGAAATCTATAAACTGGAGCGGAACTTAGGCTACATCGGCATTATAGCTGCGATTGCACCAATGTTTGGTTTCGTGGGAACCATTTCGGGTGTTATCAAAATTTTCTACAACATCTCTTTAGCAGATAATATTTCAATAGGAATTATTGCCGGTGGTTTGTACGAAAAAATGATTACCACCGCAGCTGGTTTAATTGTTGGAATTATCGCTCACATCGGTTTCCACTTTTTAAATACGATGATTGACAGAGTGAGTTTTCAATTAGAAACTACTGCAGTAGATTTTATTGATATTTTGCAAGAACCTGCAAAGTAAACTCTATTAAAAACGAAGTAAACACAATTGAGTTATGCGTTTAAGAAAAAGCAGATTACATTCAGAAGTGCGAACAGATTCGCTCAGCGACATCATGTTTTTCTTGATGCTGTTTTTCCTTATTGTATCTACAATGGTAAGCCCATCGGTAATTAAATTGGTGCTGCCGAAAGCCGAAGCAGGGCAATCGGTAAGCAAGCAAAATATTACCATTTCGGTTGATGCACAAAAAAATTATTTCATCAACGATAAGCCAACTTCGCCCGAAACGGTTGAAACAGATTTAAGCGGAATAGTGAAAGATATTAGCGATGCAACAGTGGTAATTCGCGCAGATAATACTTTGCCGGTGCAAGTAGTGGTAGATTTAATTTCAATAGGAAACAGATTAAAAGTAAAAATGGTTTTGGCAACTAAAAATTCTTAGTTGTGGAATTTATATTTGGAAAATATCTTTAAAACATGCTATCAGCAACATTTGAAAATGAAAACAAAAACTTTGAGCAACGGAAGAAAATAACTTCTGTATTGTTCACTGTTTTAGTGCATGGCTTGCTGCTGCTTGTTTTATATTTCAGCACACTTTCGCTTCCCAATCCACCATACCAAGAAAACGAAGGCGGAATGAGCGTAAACTACGGCACATCTGATGTTGGCACAGGCAATGAACAAGCCTTTACTTACACACCTGTGGAAACGCCACCACAAACAGCGCCAAACGAAGCAACACCGCAAGCTGCACCTGAAATAGAAGATATTGCAACACAAGATATTGAAGACGCTCCGGTGATTGCAAAAACAGAAAAAGCAAAACAACCTACCGTAACCAAACCTGTAGAAACACCAACAAAACCAACCAAGCCAACAACCAACACCGCTCCTCCTACTCCACCGCAACCTAAAGCCGATGAAAATGCGCTGTTTAAACCCGGTGCTTATGGCAAACCAAATAACAGCACTGGCGATGGAACAGGTGGAGGAAAAGGCGACCAAGGCGAATTGGGTGGCGACCCAAATTCAAAAAGTTACGAAGGCAGCGGAAAAGGTTATGGGACAGGAAATGGCGATGGCATTGGAGATGGAAATGTACGCCTTTCAGGAAGGCAACTGCGCTTTAAGCCACAAGTAAATGATCGCTCGCAGGCAACCGGAAAAGTAGTAATTCAAATTAAGGTAGATAGAACCGGAAAAGTAGTTGAAGCGCGATATACGCAAGCCGGCTCCACTACTGCCGATGAAGGTTTAATTCGCACTTCTATTGAAGCAGCTTACAAATATCGCTTCGATGAAAATCTTAATGCCGCAGAAGTACAAAACGGTGCAATTAGTTTTATTTACAAAGTACATTAGCACTTTCTATTTTCGATTTTTTAAAATTCAGTTTTAAAACATGAACATATTTTATTGTGCAGAAGCAGCAGTATCAAATGTTTGCGCATTAGATGAAACTGAAGCACATCATGCTGTTTCAGTAATGCGCTTAAAAGTTGGTGATTCAATTTTTATTTTTGATGGAAAAGGGAAACTGTTTTCTGCCAATATTCTTTCAGCACATAAAAAAGAAGTTACTATAAAAATTGATGCAGAAAAAACAGAAAAAAAACTGCCTTACCATTTACACATTGCCATTGCTGCAACTAAGCAAATGGAACGCTTAGAATGGTTTACAGAGAAAGCAGTTGAACTAGGCGTGAGTAAAATTACACCAATAATTTGCGCCAGAAGCGAGCGCAAAGAATTAAAAACCGATAGGCTAAAAAAGGCGGCAATGGCTGCTTGCAAACAAGCTAAGCAATTTGAATTACCGGAAATTGAAGAAGCAGTTTCGCTCAATAAATTTCTACAATCGAACTTGCCTGAACATAAATTTATTACTTGGTGCGAAATGCCTGAAACTAAAATTGAACTATCAAATTTCACACATCAAAATTCTGTTTTCTTAATTGGACCCGAAGGTGATTTTACCGCTACGGCAGTTACTGCTGCAAAGCAAGTAGGCTTTAAAGAATGTAGCTTAGGAAATTCAATTTTAAGAACTGAAACTGCCGGAATTTTTGTGGCTGCGCTAAAACGGGAATAAACGCAAACTTACAATCTACCATTTGCTTTCTTCCTATTCTATTTCCAATAGTCTAATAAGTTTTTGATTGCTGTTTGAAACAACTGAGGTGCTTTTACGCCCAAAATAAGTTGCCCATTTTTATTGAGTAAAAAACCAATTTCTATTTCAACTATTGCTTCTTCTTCACTACCATACAAAACAACTGTTCGTGTTACTTTAAATTTAGGATAACTCTTCTTTATATACAGTTCATCAAACGCATCGTAACCTGCCAACTCTTCAATCCCATTTTTTCTAAATTGATATTGCTTCCCTTCAACATCAATCACAATCTTATTTGACAAATCAACTAAAACTAAATCAGGAATATTGACAATCTGCGATTTATCTCCTGCTTTATATTTTTCACGGTCTTTGTATTTCGCAAGTGGAATAGGTTCGCCTTTCAACGGAATGAAATATCCTTTTTCGCTTCCTGCGTGATTTTCAAAAATGGAATAACCTTGTGTAAAATTTTCTACAACCAAATGAATAAAAATCGTTCCTAATTTTTCTCCGTCAGTTTCATACCTCCAATAATCATTTGCAAAAGTTGTAGATGGTATCGATAATTTCTCAAGAGAGATATTTAGTCTATTTGCAAGTTGAATGAATTTGTTCTTTATCCCTACACTTTGCTGAGTTGGCAATTGATGTTTAGTAACTACAATTTTATCTTTCCAACCTAATTTTCTCAAAGTTTGAGCGATAATAGTTGTCATTCCAATATTGGGGTCGTGTGTTAATCTTCCACCATTTAGTAACTTTGCAGTTATCTCAATCCTGTCTTTCTTTTTAATTATTTCAACCGACTGTCCATTCCTCGTTGGGTTCATTTTTTCTTTTAGTTCAATAAACTCTTCTATTGAATTAAAAGCATTAAACCGCTTATCGTCAAGTCCTTTCTTTCCAAGAATTGTTACGCCTAATGATTTGAGCATTTTTGTTCCAAAAATATATGTATCAGTAGGATTCTTCTTTTGCTCAACTTGCAAATTGTAGAGCATTATTTTCTTTGCGTTTGGAAAATAATTGTCCACGAAAACAAATTTACTGCAACGTTGATAAACGCCCGTGTTTCGGCTTTCTTTGTCGTCTGTTTTTGTTTCTTCTATGGCGTAAATTGGTTCGTCTTTTTGCGTTGGTTCGTGTTCTTGATAGAAAATCAAAAAGTCCGTAAAACTTGAATTTCCCGAAACGGTTTTTACAAAAACACGATTTACTTTATTGCAACGAAAACCTGTTACTTCGTATGTGAACGTAAATTTGTCGTTTTCTAAAATCGGGAAAATGCGAATGGTGTCAATGAAAACGGCAAAGCCATAATCTTTGGCGAACTTTTGAAATATTGTTGCCAAAACCTCTTTTTTCAGACGTTCTTCCGTCATAAACCAAAGGTTATTAGAGCATTATTGGGGTGTTTCCCTTCGGGTCGGGCTATTGCTACAATCTTTTTCGCCTTGCAGGACAAAAAAGGATTTTCGCTACTATCCCTAACGCACAAAGAAAAGTCATTTCAATAACTCAACAATTTTTCTATCGTAATTTCTTCATTTTCGTACTTTTTGAAAAGGCAAATTTCACCATTTTTACAACTGCAATTCTGATTAGTGTGTGCTTCAAGTAACTCAACAATTATCCTATGTTCATTTTCATAATCTTTGTATTTCTTGCCTTTTGGAAAAGGAATAAATCTTCCTGCTTTTACAGATTCTTCATAAGTTTTCGGTGCATTTTTAAAATGCTCGTCCAAAATTTTATGTACCTTTTTTGTCAATTTTATTCTCATACTCATATGATTTAATCAAGAAAAATAAAATTACGATGATATTCTAAATATTGCGTTCTGTTTTCAATTGGCAAGTATTCATAAACTTTCTTTTGTTCAATACCAATAGATTTTATATTTTCATTATCTAATGCTTTTGAAATCAATAATGCTTTGTTGTCTTCAAAAGTAATTAAACCAATGTCAAATAATTTATCAATCGTTGGACTGAAAATAAAACCATTGTTTTTATCTAATCTTTCATTATTGTTAGAAACACGCCAAGGTTTAATGTGGCTTGCTGTAAGTATTCTTTTATCGGTTATACCTGTAATTGGACAAAAAGACATTTCTTCCAACAAATTTCGTCTAAACTTCTCTTGTCCTATTCTTATTGTTTGTTGAATTATTTTCGAGGTATTTTCAATTTCTTCTTGAATTACATTCTTTTGGAGTTCCTTATCTAAAAAATCATTTGGCTGATATTCCAATGGAATTTTATCTAAATGATTTACCAAACCATAAAGTCCGGGCAGAATTTTGTAAAATCGTTTATCTCTCTGAACTCTTTCGTTTATGGTCTTGTGCGGTGTTAATCCTTCAAATTTTTTGAATAATGGAGCAACTTCATAAATCTGTTTCAAAGTAGCAAAATATCCAAGTTGAATGATAGCTCTTTCAACTGCTTCCGACCAAGTTGGCACTTTTAATTCAGCCATATTTTGAAAGTAAAATTATTTGATGTCAGAACTTCAATACTTGCATTTTTATCTCGGACGATGGTTTGATAATTTGAGTTTGAATAATTGTAGTCAATGAAATTGATTTTGTAATTCGGATTTTTAGACACCCAACTTTTCAAAATATCGTTTGATTTTCCCTTGTGTTCCAAAACATTTGACAAAGCAAATTTTATGTTTTGATTGTCTAAATTGTCGAGTAAGCATAAAAGCTCTCGTTCCTCTTTTCCTGTCCAGCCTTTGAAACCACGTTTCCCGTCATTGTAAGTTCCTGTCGTAATTAAATAAGGCGGGTCGCAATACACAAAATCGTTCACTCCAAAACTGGAAAAATCAAAATGATTAAAACAAACATTGGCGAAGCCAATGTTTGTTTCTTTTATTCTGACAATGAATTTTTCCAAGTTTTGTTTCATTTTTGTATTGAAACTACTTCGCTCACGCCCAAACGGGTTATTAAATTCGTGACTGCTATTAAAACGAATTTGATGATTGAAAGTGAAAGCGATTAAAACAAATAAGTCTAACGGATTTTTTTGTTCATTGTAAAGCGAACGTATTTGTTTATAGCCGTCTTCATTTGTTAAAGATAAATTGAATTGTCTAATGCGATTTTCTATATGTTGAACCGTAGTGCCAAGGTCGTTTTCTTGAAATGCTTTATACATTTCAATTAAGTAAGTCAGAATGTCGTTACAATAAATCTTGTTTGCATTTACGTTAATTCCAACGTTGCAACCACCTGCAAAAAGGTCAATAAAATTATCAATTTCGTTTGGAAATAAAGGCAGAATTTGGTCAAGCAACTTCGCTTTTCCACCAATATAATTTAGCGGTGATTTGATTTGCTTTACACTATTTCTACTTGTAATAAACATTTATACTTCTTTTAATAAAGTTACTCTTTTTACTTATATTTTATAGTCTAACAATTTACTTCAATTTTATCAATTTATTGAAATTCATTTTCTCTAAAACACAAACTTACAACTTACCGTTTGCTCTCTTCCAATCTACTTCGGCAACTAAATAATCTCGTAGCGCTGTAAAATATAGTATTTCTGCATCTTTTAAAACATTTTCGGCATCAATTACTTCTTGATAAATTGCATACGCATTTTCATAGCGAACTTTCACATCGTTCAGAATTTCCTCTGCCAAATTGATGTTCTGCTGCTGGAATTTTACGTTGCGTGCAGCATTGGCTAAATTAAGTGCCGTAGCTTGTAATTGATAGTTTACTGATTGCTCAATATCCAAAAGATTATTGGCATTTTTCTTTAAGTTTAATTTTTGCTGTTGCGCTATTGCAGCTTTTTGCAATCCATCAAAAATTGGCATGGTTAATCTCAAGCCTAAATACGAAACCTGATTCCATTTCACTGCAAAAACATTCGCATCATTTGAAAAACCTTGTCCGCCAACATAACCAAAAAATGAAACGCTTGGCGCATACTGCATATTGGTTTTTCGCAACTGCCATTTGTTTAAAATCGCTTGCTGCATCTCGCTCTTGTACTCAATTCTATTTGCAAAAATAGTTTGTGCTTCAGCTAATTCAATAAGTGTATCGGGGTTAAAATTTAATGGTAAACTTTCCGCAACTTCAACTTGTTCTTTTATAGAAAAACCAATTTGCTGACACAAAAAAAGTTTTGATTGGCTAAGCGCATCTTGCGATAATTGCTGCTGATATTGCGCTTGCTTTAAATTTAAAAGCGCACGATTTACATCAGTTTTTGTAGCATTTTTATTATCGAATTTCACTTGAGTGCTTTCAAGTATTTTCTTGTTCCGCTCTACGGTTTTATTCGCTTTTTCAACTTGCTGAATATTGAGTTGTGCATTGTAATATGCTTTTGTAACATTTACCTTTAACTCAATGGTAGCTTGCTGAATTTGAAATTCGCTCAGCACTTTTCCTTCTTTAGAATATAAAATATCACCTATTGCTCCGGCATCAACAATTGGTTGGGAAAAATCTAATCCTGCTGTGCTATTATATTTTATACCAAATTTTATATCTTTAAAATCACCTGGTTTCCCGCCAAAAAATTGTGCCGGAATTGGTGTAACTGCTAAGTACAAATTATCTCTATATTCCGCAGTGACATTCACTTTAGGTAAATACTTTGTAATACTTTCAAAATTTTTTGAAGCTGCAATTTGCCTATTTATTTTATTGTTTTGAAAAGCCGGAGAATGTTGTTGAGCGTAATCTATCGCTTGCTGTAAAGTGAAAGATTGTTGTGCTGTAACCTTGAAACAAAAGCCCAAAACACACAAAACAAAAAAGCCGCACCGCATGGAATACATTTTTAAAATTCGAGTGCAATAAAAAACATAGAATTGAGATTTTTAACCCGAAATATTTCTATTGAAATATATTATGAAATTTTTGCCCAAATCGCTCCTTCTGCCATATTTTTTAAATATTCTTGAAGCGGCTTGTTTTCTTGCATTTCCAATGTAGGATCTTCTTCTAAGAGTTTAAAAGCTTGCCTTCGCGCAGCTTCCAACAATGGAGAATCTTGTGGTAATTCAGCAATTTTCAAAGCGATATCACCGCTTTGGCGCGTGCCATCAATTTCACCCGGTCCGCGCAAGCGCAAATCTTCTTCGGCAATAACAAAACCATCGTTGGTTTCACACATCACTCTTAGCCTTTGCTTGGCAGTATAACTTACTTTTTCACCCGTCATTAAAATACAAAACGATTGCTCTGCACCTCTGCCAACTCTGCCGCGCAATTGGTGCAATTGCGACAAGCCAAAACGCTCTGTGTTTTCAATTATCATCACAGAAGCATTCGGCACATTTACGCCAACTTCAATTACAGTTGTAGCAACCATAATATCAGTTTCGCCTTTCACAAAGCGCTGCATTTCGTACTCTTTGGTTGCAGCAGGCATTTTGCCATGCACCACACTTACTGCATAATCCGGCAACGGAAACCAACGCGCAATAGCGTCAAAGCCTTCCATCAAACTTTTCAAATCCAATGCTTCGCTTTCTTCAATTAAAGGAT
>ENA-UOUJ01001425-UOUJ01001425.1-activated-sludge-metagenome-genome-assembly--contig:-NODE-1425-length-12597-cov-8.675809_pt1 | contig 12597 bp, 10 predicted proteins | sample MGYA00249839_ERZ747224 | MGnify/ENA primary metagenome ERZ747224 (study PRJEB28782, sample SAMN03220277) | activated sludge metagenome | biome: wastewater; feature: sewage sludge; material... | reverse complement strand
AAGAACCCGAACGGCCTTCTCGTGGAAAGCGACCGGCTGGTGGTCGCCGCCTGGGGCGCGATGAACCCCGAAACCTTTGCGACCGAGACCCCGGGCCACCTGATGACGGTCTCCCTCGCCGACAAGACGATCACCGACCTCGGCGACGCCACCCCGATCGGTAATCTCGACGGCATCGAGCCGTTCGACGGCGAGAGCTACATCGTGACCGACTGGGTCGCGGGCAAGGTGTTCCAGATCACGCGCACCGGCGAAGCCCGCGAAATCCTGAGCCTCTCTCAGGGCACGGCGGATCTCGGCTTCATCCCGTCGACCCGCACCGCCATCATTCCCTTGATGATGGACGGCAAGGTCGTCGCCTACAAATTCTGACGAGCTTCGAGCCCCGCTCGCAGTCATCGGCCGGCCTCACACTCCGTGAGGCCGGCTTTTTCTTATTCGGCGGCTTCCGCCGTGACGTCCTCGAGTGCGAGGAAGCGTTCGGCTTCGAGCGCCGCCATGCAGCCCATGCCGGCCGCGGTGACGGCCTGCCGGTACACGTCGTCGGTCACGTCACCCGCCGCAAACACGCCGGCCACGTTGGTCGCCGTGGAATCCGGCGCCGTCTCAAGATAGCCGCCACCCTTCACTTCGAGCTGCCCGTGGAACAGCTCCGTCGCCGGCGCATGCCCGATCGCGACGAACACGCCGTCCGCCGGACGCTCGGTGATCTCGCCCGTCTTCACGTTGCGCAGCCGCACACCTGTGACGGAGCGCGGATCGTCGTTCCCCACGATCTCTTCGAGCGCACTGTCCCAGACCACTTCGATCTTCGGGTTCTTGAACAGCCGGTCCTGCAGGATACGCTCCGCGCGGAACGTGTCGCGCCGATGCACGATCGTCACCCGGCTTGCGAAGTTCGTGAGAAACAGCGCTTCCTCGACCGCGGTGTTGCCGCCGCCGACGACGACCACTTCCTTGCCGCGGTAGAAGAAGCCGTCGCAGGTCGCGCACGCCGAAACGCCGAACCCCTTGAACGTTTCCTCGCTCGGAATGCCGAGCCAGCGCGCCTGCGCGCCTGTCGCGATGATCAGCGCGTCGCACGTGTACGTATCGCCCGAATCGCCCACGAGCCGGAACGGCCGCTGCGAGAGATCCACGCGCACGATGTAGTCCATGATGATCTCGGTGCCGACGTGCTCGGCCTGCGCCTTCATCTGCTCCATGAGCCACGGGCCCTGGATCACGTCGGCGAACCCCGGATAGTTCTCGACGTCCGTCGTGATCGTGAGCTGTCCACCGGGCTGGTTGCCCTGAATGATCACCGGGCTCAGCATGGCGCGGGCAGCATAGATCGCCGCCGTATAGCCCGCGGGCCCCGACCCGAGGATGATGACACGTGCGTGCTTGGAATTGCTCATGATCGACCCTTCGATTCCGCGTGTCCCCAAGGCCATGACGTATCCGGCCCGACCAGCCCGACACGTGAACCCTCGGCCTCATAAAAAACTGGATCGCGATCGCGATCCAGGAAGCGGTCGCACTGATATAGGCGAGGAGGAGCGAGAGCGCGAGCCCTACCGAAAGCAAGCGAATTTCGTTCAGACGGCGGTCAGATAGGATACGACCGCGCGAATCACCGGCGGCGCGAACAGAATATTCCGGTGCCCCACGCCGTCGACCGCCCGAATCTCGGCCAGCGGACAGCGTGCTGCGATCTCCTCGGCGTGCGCGAACGCGACCTCGCAATCGTCGCGGGCGTGCACGACGAGCGCCGGCCGCTGCGTAGCGGCGAGCAGGTTCGCCACCGTGAAAGACGACATCGTACGATGCGCGATCCGTTCGAGGCGCCGCTCAAAGGCGCGCCGAGCCGATGGCGTGAGGCCGACCTCGTCCGCAAATTCGTCCGTGATCGTCTTGAAGCGATTGGGGGAGGCGATCAGAACGAAGCGCTCGAAAGGATATCCGGGGCCTATCGGCGGCCCGCCGACCGCCGCGAGCAAGGCGGCAAGACCGCCCATCGAATGGGCCACGACGAATGGCGTCGGGCCCAGCGCCTCGGCCACCTGACGCAAGGCGCGCGCACCATCGACCACGCTCGCCTCCGCGCGCGCACTTTTTCCGTGCGCAGGCTGGTCGAACGCAACGACGCGAAACCCGGCGCGCCGAAGCTGCTCTGCGATCACGGCCATGAACGAGGCTTCGCTGGTCCAGCCATGGGCGATCAGCACGCCCCCACGGCAATCCGCTTTCCTATCCGGCTCGAACACGTAGGCTTGAACCGGGCCTTCCGTCGTCGGCACGCGCACCCAGTCGGCATGGCGGAGATGAAAACGCGCCCGCTCCGCAAGCACCGCATGATCCGGGCTGCGGCGGGAGGAGAAACGCGGCTTGAGAAACCGTTTGTAGGCGAGATCGCCGGCGCGCGCAGGCGGAAAGCGGTCGAGGCGGTAAGGCCGCAATGCAGGATGGCGATCGAAGAAGGCTGTCATGGAACCGCCGTCACGGAGCCCGATGGGCGGCCGCGCTCAAATGAGTTGCATCGCCCGGAAGCTCGCATACCCAGCGCGACCGACGATGATGTGATCGTGCACTTGCACTCCGAGGGGCTTTCCCGCGTTGACGATCATCCGCGTCATGTCGATGTCGGCCCGCGACGGTGTCGGATCGCCAGAGGGATGGTTGTGGACGAGAATGATCGCCGTGGACGCAAGTTCCAGCGCCCGCTTCACGACTTCGCGGACGTAGACGGGTGTATGGTCGACGGTCCCGTGCCCGTGCACCTCGTCGGCGATGAGCCGGTTCTTCTTGTCCAGAAACAGAATACGGAACTGTTCCCGCTCCTCGAAGCCCTGCGCGGCGCGTAGATAATCGAGCACCTGCGTCCAGGACGACAAAAGCGGCTTGGACGAGATTTCGCCTTGCATGAGCCGCAGCGCGGCGGCGCGGATCAGCCGCAGCTCCGTGACGACGGCGTCTCCGACGCCCGTCACCTCCTTCAGCCTCGCGTCCGGTGCGTTCACGACCTGTGCAAACGATCCGAAGCGCGCAAGCAAGCGCTTGGCGAGCCCCTTGGTGTCCCGTCGTGGAATGGCGCGAAACAGCACGAGCTCGAGGAGCTCGTAATCGGGAAGCGCATCCGCGCCGCCTTTGCGGAATCGGTCGCGCAACCGCTGGCGATGGCCGGACACGAGCGAATCCGTGACGGGCGGCGCTTCGAGCAGAGACCCCTGCGCCGCCTCCGCTCCGGCGGACCCACTGGACCCGCCCGCCAGCGGGACCGGCGGAACAGGGACCTTCGGATCTCTCGGGCCGCTCTCCCGCATGGCTCGTCCGTTACGGCGTCAATAGTCTAGCTGGTCGGCCGCGACGGCCATTCGAGCCCGGCGGGCGAATGCGTGAACACCTCGACCCCCGTCTCGGTAACGCCCACCGTATGTTCGAACTGCGCCGACAGTTCACGATCCCGCGTGACCGCCGTCCAGCCGTCCGCCAGAACCTTCACGTGCGGCTTGCCGAGATTGATCATCGGCTCGACGGTGAACAGCATCCCGGGCTCCAGCGTCACCCCCTCGCCCGCTTCGCCGTAGTGCAGGATGTTGGGCCGGTCGTGGAACACGCGGCCCAGGCCGTGCCCGCAGAAATCCTTCACGACGCTGCAGCGCTCGCCCTCGGCGTAAGTCTGGATGGCCTCCCCGATGTGCCCCGTCGTATGGCCGGGCTTGACGGCCGCGATGCCCCGCAGCAACGCCTCGTACGTCACCTCGATGAGGCGTTCCGCACGGCGGCTGATGGCGCCCACGGCATACATGCGGCTCGTATCGCCGTGCCAGCCGTCGACGATCAGCGTCACGTCGATGTTGACGATGTCGCCCTCGCGCAGCGGCTTCGGCCCAGGAATGCCATGGCAGACCACATGGTTGATGGAGGTGCAGGACGACTTCATGTAGCCGCGGTAATTGAGCGTGGCAGGCACCGCGCCGTGCGCGAGCGCAAAATCGAGCACCAGATTGTCGAGCGTTTCCGTCGAGACGCCCGGCACCACGTGTGGCGCGAGCATGTCGAGCGCACGCGCGGCGAGCTGACCGGCCTTGCGCATTCCGGCGAAGGCTTCGGGTCCATGCAGGATGATCCCGCCGCTTTCCCGGTTCCGAATGACTTCGATATTCGACATCAAAACTCGCTCGCCTGTTCCGGTGGATGCTGTTCCGCTGGATGCGCTTCGACGCCCGCGCCTCTCATGTTTTGAGAGATCCGCGCCGAGGTTCGAAGGCAATGTAATCCAATTCGGGCGGCGCGCAACGCACGCGAACTGCGAAGGGCATCGCTGGGCGCGATCCCGCCTCTGCAAAAGAAAGCGGCGGCCGCCTCGAAGGCCCGCCGCCGCTCTCGATCCGGTCTCGTCAACGTCCCGCCAGCGAGCGGGCCGCCGAATTACGCCTTGTTCTCTTCCTCGGCGGGCACTTCCTCAGCGGAGGCTTCGGCAAGCAGGCGACGAGCTTCGCCGACCCAGTCGTCGCGCTCGATCTGGCCCTTGAGAGCCAGCACCTCGTCGACGTTCGCTATGTCCTCGTCGGAGAAATTCGCGACCTGGTCGAACTTGTAGCAGTTGAGGTGGCGCAGCCGGGCGGCGAGATCGGCGTCGATGCCCTTGATCTGCGTGAAATCGTCGGCCTCGCCCTTCGGCTTCTTGAAGCCCTTCCACTGCGCATTGAGGCGACGCGCACGCGCGTCCGTCCGCTCGACGATGCGCGCGGCCCTGCCGCGACGGCCGCGGAGGTAATAGAGCTTCGCGCGGCGAACCTTACCGCGACGCAGAACCTCGATCTCGGCGATGTAGGGCGAATAGACCGGGAACACGCGCTCCACGCCCTCGCCGTAGGAAATCTTGCGAACCGTGAAGCTCTCGTTAATGCCGCCGCCGGCGCGGGCGATCACCACGCCCTCGTAGGCCTGAAGGCGCGAGCTGCGGTTCTTGCCTTCACCCTCGACGACCTTCACCATCACCTTGACGGTGTCGCCAGGAGAAAATTCGGGAACCGAGCGGGTCCGGAGCACGGCGTCCATCTGCTCGCGATCGAGCTCTTGAATGATGTTCATTTGTTGCGCCTTTTTGCTTATGCATCATGGGCAGAGGAGCCGCACCCGGAGAGACTCCGGCAGGTACGGTTCATGCGGCTCCCTTAGGGAGCAACCCTTGAAAGGGGAATACTGGCCGCGGGCTATAGCCGAAAGGCCGGCGCCTGTCGAGAGCGATATCGTGTGAGCTGAGGTCCGCGGCCCTCGTCCGCGCTGTAGCACCGCGCCCCACGCACCTGCTCCACCCATTGACCCTGCCCAAGCCCGAGACACGCGCCCGGAAGCAGAGCAATCGCCCATGTTCGCCCGGATGGGAGAGAATTATAGCCAATTATTCAATTGGTAAGGGTGAAAAGATAAAACTGTATCTAAGCAAAAGCCCCGACTCCCATATCGTGAATGGAATTCCCCCATGCCGCGCCTTTCCTCCGCCCTCCACGCCATCCCCGGACTCCACGACATCAAACTGAAACACAAGGTCGTCGCGCTCATCTCGTTCCTGGCGCTCGTGCCCGTCCTCGGCGCCATCCTCTCCTATCAAAGCCTCTCCGCACAGGGCGCCGCCCAGGAGTTGGCGATGCAGGCGCGGACTGGCCAGACCTATCTCGAGCGGATCAACGGCCTCGTCTACGCCGTCGTCATGGACTCGCGCGGCATCTACATGTCCGACACCTGGTCTTCGGCCCGGCCGTACGGCGAAGGCCTCCTCAAGAACCTGTCCGAGCTGGAGCGCACGACGGACCTCTGGGCCGGAACGGTCGTCGAGGAGCAGCGCGAGGAATTTGCCAAGACCAAAGGCACGATCGGCGAGTTCATCGGCTTCCGCACCGAGCTGGTGCGCCTCGCCCGCGAGGCTTCGCTGCCCGCGGCGCGCCAGTTCGGCGACAACGACGCCAACCGGGCCAACCGCCAGGCGCTGAACGAGCAGCTTCGCAACGTCTCGAGCCACTACGAGACCTTTGTGGAAACGACCAACGCCGCTTCGGAACAAGCGCGCGACACCGCGGTTCGCACTGCGATCACGATGGGGATCATCTCGCTCCTCACCTTGGCCGCCGGCATCTGGCTCGTCATCCAAAACCTGGCGCGCCCCATCGAGCGCATGACGCGATCGATCCTCGAGGTCGCCTCCGGCCGCACCGACGTTGAAATTTACGGCGCCGGCCGCCACGACGAGATCGGCGAGATTGCGGGCGCGGTCGAGGTCTTCAAGCAGAACCTTCTCGAAACCGAGCGCCTGCGCGCCGAGCAGATCGAACGCGACAAGCAGGCCGCCGCCGAGCGTAAGGCGGAGATGATCCGTCTCGCCAACCAGTTCCAGGAAAGCGTGGGCCGCATCGTCGAGACGGTCTCGTCCGCCTCCTCGCAACTCGAAACGGCAGCGGGTCAGCTCACCCTCAATGCCGCCTCGACGCAGGAGCTGTCCGGCACCGTGGCCAGCGCGTCGGAGCAGACATCGGTCAACGTCCAGGGCGTCGCCGCGGCATCCGAGCAGCTTTCCATGACGGTCCAGGAGATCGGCCGCCAGGTCCACGAGAGCAGCAGCATCGCCGAAGAAGCCGTTCGCCAGGCGTCCGAGACGAACGCCAACGTCGTCGAGCTCGCCGAGTCGGCCGAGCGCATCGGCGCCGTGGTGGAGCTGATCAACCAGATCGCGGGGCAGACCAACCTGCTGGCCCTGAATGCCACCATCGAAGCGGCCCGTGCGGGCGATGCCGGCAAGGGCTTTGCGGTGGTCGCGCAGGAGGTGAAGGCCCTCGCCGCTCAAACCGCGAAGGCGACGAGCGACATCGGCAACCAGATCCTGAGCATGCAGACCTCCACGCGCAACACCGTGGAAGCGATCAATCAGATCGCCTCCACCATCAATCGCATCTCAACGGTCAGCGGTGCCATCGCGGCCGCCGTCGAGCAGCAGGGCGCGACGACGCAGGAGATCAGCCGCAACGTGGTCGAAGCCGCCAAGGGCACGAGCGAGGTCGCATCCTCGATCACGGCCGTGAGCCAGGGCGCGTCCGAAACCGGATCCGCATCCTCGCAGGTGTTGGCATCCGCCAAGTCGCTCTCGGGCGACAGCCGCTCGCTCAAGTCCGAGGTGGACCGCTTCCTCGCGACCGTTCGCGCCGCCTAGCGCGGCAAGAAAAAATAACCCGACGCCGCAAACCATTGATGCGGAATCGAGATCGGATCGGGCCGGCGGAAACGCCGGCCCGATTGCATGTGTTCGCCTTCCGTTCGCCGTAAACCGTTGCGAGTCCTGAGCGCGTGGGAGGCGTGAATCGCGCACGCCCGCGTTAACTGAAATTTAACAGCCCCCGTTTACCGCTCGTTAAACATGGGACTGCCTTTCAGCTCGCGTGGGCCTCGCGTATCATGGGATCCCTCGCGTTCGTGGTTCGTCAAAGTGAGTTGCGTCGAATGGGTGTGCGTCGTCGTGGTGTGCGTGCGGCTTCGGGAAGCCGCGCGGTTTTGGCTCGGGATCGGGCTCTGGCCGCAAACAAGATCCTGGTGGGGGATTGCGTCGAGCAGCTCGGCAAGCTCCCGGACAAAAGCGTAGACCTCGTCTTCGCCGACCCTCCCTACAATCTTCAGCTCTCGACCGAGCTTCTGCGTCCCAACAACACGCGCGTCGACGGCGTCGACGACGCGTGGGACAAGTTCGCCTCCTTCGAGGAGTACGACCGCTTCACGCGCGCCTGGCTCGCGGAATGTCGCCGCGTGCTGAAGCCGGACGGCGCGATGTGGCTGATCGGCTCCTACCACAACGTCTTCCGCCTGGGCTCCGCGCTGCAGGACCAGGGCTTCTGGATCCTGAACGACGTCGTCTGGCGCAAGGTGAACCCGATGCCGAACTTCCGCGGCCGTCGCTTCACCAACGCGCACGAGACGCTGATCTGGGCCGCGCGCGACCAGAAGTCCCGCTACACGTTCAACTACGAGAGCCTGAAGGCGTCGAACGACGATCTGCAGATGCGCTCCGACTGGCTGTTTCCGATTTGCTCCGGCCCGGAGCGTCTCAAGGACGACGGCGGCCGCAAGGCCCACCCGACGCAGAAGCCCGAAGCGCTCCTGCATCGCATCCTGATCGGAACCACGAACCCGGGCGATGTCGTGCTCGACCCCTTCTTCGGCACCGGCACGACCGGCGCGGTCGCAAAGCGGCTCGGCCGCCGCTGGATCGGCATCGAGCGCGATACCGATTACGCCAAGGCCGCCGAGGAGCGCATCGCGAAGGTGAAGACGCTCTCGACCTCCTCGCTCGAAACGCAGCCCTCGAAGCGCACCGAGCCGCGCGTGCCGTTCGGCGCCATCGTCGAGCTCGGCATGCTACGCCCCGGCGCGCCGCTCTACGACGAGCGCCGCCGCGTGCGCGCGGAGGTGAAGGCCGATGGCACGCTCGCCGTACCGGGCAGCCAGGGCTCGATCCACCGCCTCGGTGCCGTCGTGCAAGGCAAGGCCGCCTGCAACGGGTGGACGTTCTGGCACTACGAGCGCGGCGGCCGTCTCCACCCGATCGACAATCTGCGCGAACGCGCGAAAGTCGCCCTCGGTCTTTCCGGCAAGCAGCGCGCCGAACCGCTCGTGGCGGCGGAGTAGCAACCTCTCGATACGAAGAAACAAAGGAGGCGGCTCGCTTCGTTCTTTCACCATCCACAGATCGACAGCGTTAAGCGTTCCTTAGACCTCTTGGCCGACAGTCTCGCCATTCTGTAATCGACATCAGTTCTGCGTCGCGTGCTCAGCTCAATCCGAGAGGAAAACGTCGTGCGGAAACTTGTGGCAACGTGCCTGCTCTTTGTCGCCGCAACGACCGCTGCCACGGATCGGTCGATCGCAGACGCCAACGATTGGAACGGGCTTTATGTCGGGGCACATCTCGGCAAGTCCTGGGGCGAGAGCGGAAACGCGTGGCGCAACGGAACCAATCTCTGGTCCGTAGACGGCGACGTCTCCTACAGCAGCACATCGGGCGGTCTCCACCTCGGCCATCTCTGGCAGTACGGAGCGTTGGCCCTTGGCATTGAAGGCGATGTCACGTGGGCGACGCTGAGAGGAAACGACAGCCAGTTCGAAGGTTTGATGAACGCAATCGAGATGGACTACGTCGCCACCGTTCGCGGGCGTCTGGGCTTCGTCACCGGTCCCTCGTTACTCTACGCCACAGCAGGCGTCGCGTTCAGCGAGCTCGAAAAACAAGATGTCACCCGCGGAAAATCCACATCGAACGACCTCGTCGGCTGGACGGTCGGCGCCGGATACGAACACGCGCTGTGGGGCGGAATGCGGGCACGCGTAGAGTATCAGTACGTCGATTTCGGCAGCACCGTCTCGGCTCTCGATTACGACCACCGCGCCGACGACATTCACATCCATTCCGTCCGCGGCGGAATGAGCTACGGCTTCTGACGCTCCGTCGGGCGCAAGCGCTTATCAGTCGGCGTGAAAAGCGCGGCCCGCGTCCACCTCCGGCACGCCCATTTTCGCGCTGAACAGCCGCCGGTCCGCGTCCCGCAGACGCCGGCACACCTCGCGCCCCATGTTCATCTGGATAAGCGCGAACTGCTTCAGATCCTGCGCGTACACCTGATAGAGATCGGCGGACGAAATACGGATCGCGGTGCAGTCCCCGGTGGCACGGACGGACGCGCTCCGCGGACAATGATCCATGACGGCCATCTCCCCGAAGCAATCGCCTTCGGTGAGCGTCTGGAGGAGATGATCCTCTCCCTGCCACGATTTCAGCACCGCGACTTTTCCAGCTTCCAGGACGAACATCGCATCGCCCGGCTCGTCTTCTCGAAAGAAGAAATCTTCCGCGCCAACCGACACGATCGGACAGAGATCGATCAGGAATTCAAGAATGTCCGCACGCACGCCGCCGAAGACCGGCATTTGCTGGAGGAGCTCGATCCGCGCATCCCGCATGACACTCTCCATGATCGAACGCTCACCCGGGCGGATAGACGTTCTTGCCCAGGCGACGGAAGAAGCGGCCGCTGTCGATCTCCCAGATGCGGCCATCCGAACCCATGTGCCCCGTCACGAGATACTTGCCGTCGGGGCTGACGTCGACGGCGTGGCAAAGATCGCTGAAGGGGCCGAAGTGGTGCACGCGCCTGCCCGACGAGATGTCCCAGAGCTGGGCGTGGCGCAGCCCGACGATCAGCCGTTGGCCATCGGCAGTGAACGTGACGTCGAAGCTGCCGAACGTGGGATAGACCAGCACGGTGGCGAGGAGCTTGTTCTCGGCCGTCGCATAGACGTAGGCGTTTCCACGCACGGCCGCCGCGAGCCGCGCGCCGTCTCGGGAGAACGCCACGGAATAGGCGGAAGGCTCGCCCTCGGCTTCCGCTTCCCAGATCAGCTCGCCGGTCTCGAGCTTGCGAAGCTGAACGAGAACGCTGCGCTCTTTCGCACGCGCCGTCGTCGCGAGGTAACCCGCCGTTTCGGAGACCGCGAACACCGGATAATCCCGGGGCGTTCCCGGCACCCGATAACGCTCGGCCTTTGCCGCCACGTCGTAGACCACGAGATCGCCGCCGTAGCCGCCAAGGACGACGAGCCCGCTGCCTGTCGTTGCGATGGACGGTGGCATCGTCCACTCGGGATCGGTATGCGCATAGGGAACCTCGGCCACGACCTCTCCGCTCGCGACGTCGAAAATGCGCACGGGATGATCGTCCGCCGCCACGACGAGCGAGCTCCCATCACCGAGAAAACGCGCGGCCCGCACGCGGATGCGATCGTTGGCCGGCCTCATCGAAGGCAGTTTGATTTCGTCTTTTTCCCGCGCGGGCAGCTTGGCGATGTCGAGGGTTGCGACGGTCTTTCCGCTCGCGACATCCCAAAGGCGCACCGTGCCGTCCGAGCTTGCCGTCACGATCAGCTTGCCATCCGGGCTCCAGCGTGCGTCGTAGATCCAGTTGTTGTGGGAGGCATCGTCGGCGGCATCGGCCGTGTCGTGCACGGGATCAGTCGGCAGGTCGATCTGCTCGCAGACCACGTCCATGTCCCATTTGGCGGTCGCCTGCTCGTACTCGCCGCCTTTCGCGATCATTTCGCCGACGACCTTCTCGCGAAGAGTCGCGTCGGCGCAGATGGGCCGCATCAGAGCCTTCGCGGCTTCCTCGCGTTCGGCGCCGGAAAGCTCCTGGGAAAGAACCGCAGGGGGCCACAACGCGGCAACACCGGCGAAAGCAACGATGGCAGAAGCGCAGCGGCGCCAGGACGCGACGAGCATGGCACGCTCCTTAGACCATGATCGCTTCAGGCCCTATCAGCCTGAAGCGTGAATCATCGGTCTCACCAACGAGATAGAGCGTGATCCCAATTCAATCGAAAATGATCACGCTCGAAAGCGCCATTGTCCGCCCAGGGATCGGCCCTGCACAAGATAAATTTGGATGCCGCGAGCGCTCAGTGCTCGCGCAGCGCGTGCGCGATCGCCTTCTTCATCACCGAGGGCAGTGCCGCGTTCTGAAGCTCGTGACGCGGCACCCATCGGCACCGTTCGGGGCTCGCCCAGAACGTCATGCTCGCCTCCACCGGCACGATGGCGCGGAAAAGCTGAAGCTCGAGCCGGAAGTGCGTGAAGGTGTGGCTCACGACACCCGGCACCGCCCACCAATCGGCGCGCACGGGTTGCTGCACCAGCGCGAGATCGGCCGCGAGCCAGTCGTCTGCCCAGTCGGTGGACGGGATTTCGAGCATTCCGCCGAGCAGCCCTGCCTCGGGACGCTTGCGGACCAGCACATGCCCATCCTCGCGCAACACCAGAAATGCGGTACCGAAACGCACCGGCCGTTCGGCTCTCGCAAGCTTCACCGGCAGTTGCGCTTCGATGCCGAGCGCATGGGCGTGGCAATCCTGCTGCAGCGGGCACACGAGACACGACGGCCGCCTCGGCGAGCAGACGGTTGCGCCGAGGTCCATCATCGCCTGTGCGAAATCCCCGGCACGTCGCTGCGGCGTGAGGCTCTCCGCGAGACGCTTGATCTCGCGTTTCGCCCCCGGCAGCGGGCGGCGCACGGCGAACAGGCGCGACACGACCCGCTCGATATTGCCGTCGACAGGCGTCGCGGGCTCGCCGAACGCAATCGCCGCAACGGCCGCGGCCGTATAGGGCCCGATGCCGGGCAGCGCACCGAGCTCGGTCTCCGTTTGCGGAAACCGGCCGCCATGCTCCGTCGCGACCGCCTGGGCACACTTGTGGAGATTGCGCGCGCGCGAATAGTAGCCGAGCCCGGCCCACGCCGCGAGCACGTCGTCGAGATCCGCCGCCGCCAGCGCCTCGACCGTCGGCCAGCGCGCGAGAAACTTTTCGTAGAAGGGAATGACGGCCTTGACGGTCGTCTGCTGCAGCATGATCTCGCTGAGCCAGACCTTGTACGGGTCGGCCCGCCGCCCGCGCCGGGTGCGCCAGGGCAGATCGCGCCGCTCGCGATCATACCAGTCGAGCAGCGCCGCGACCGTATCCGGCCCGGCCGGCCGAAGGGGCAGTTGCCTGCGCGCCACGGTTTTCGCGGTGTCCCCCATCCC
>ENA-UOUJ01001424-UOUJ01001424.1-activated-sludge-metagenome-genome-assembly--contig:-NODE-1424-length-12609-cov-4.882747_pt1 | contig 12609 bp, 10 predicted proteins | sample MGYA00249839_ERZ747224 | MGnify/ENA primary metagenome ERZ747224 (study PRJEB28782, sample SAMN03220277) | activated sludge metagenome | biome: wastewater; feature: sewage sludge; material... | reverse complement strand
CTGGGGCATTCCAACGTCCTCCTATGGCTCAAAAACCTACTTCAGGGAGGACCACTTTTCAGGGGGCAGACCAGATTCGAGCGAGCAGCTTTCTGCCACCGGCGAAAGTGCCTTGGAACTCGTCAGCGAGCGCATGGCATGTCGGAAAGCTCGGCTACTGGATTTGGCGTCTCAAACTCCAAGAGCGTCCAGTGTCGTACCCGAAGCCACCACCAAGGACTGTGCCAGCCGTGATCAGCTGGCAGATGGTCACGCGGTGTGCTTCCATTATCCAGATAGAGGATGTTTTGTCGATCAGCCCAAAGCCCCTCGCGTAAGGCTGCTTCCGAGAGGTTGACCAGATTACGACCGCCAACTTGCTCCATGAAAGCCAACAACTCTTCGTCATGGGCGGGCATTGCTTGTCGCAGTTCAAGTATTTCGTTTATGCGCACTGTTGGACCTCGCCAAGAAATATAAGTTGGCGTTTATGAACGGCGAGGCTCAGTCGCAACGATTAACTGCCAAAGCGATCCAATCGCGCCAATTCCCTCATCACGGCAGGCGATATAACCTTGTCGTCCAAGCTCTTCGATATGTGCCGCCGGGTTGCGGAACTTGACAGTCAGATTAATCAGCGAACGATGAAGGCCGTCAGGAGTTAGCAGCCACAACGATCCTGGTCAATCGGCCATCATCTTGAGGAAGACTCGCGTTAAGGCGCTCGTTTCACGGCGCTGCTTGCTATGAATGACAGCCTGCAGAAAATGCGCAAAACTCCCAAGCTCGGGCGGCTGATGATCTCGTCCGTGCATAATGGATCGGTACCGGAGCTACTTTTGAAAAACAATTCCCCTCCGCAGCACGACGATGAACTGCAAGCATTCGATCCGCACGAGAACGGTTTGTTTATTGCCGCTGACGGATTCGATTCTTCCATACCTTGGAAGGTACAAAAATACGGAGTTGATGGACCACTCGCTGACGCGCAGGTAAACTCCATAGCCGCCAAGTTCGTTTTTGAATTCGATGATCTCAAAAAGCTCTCTGGATATTTGGGAATAGCACTTCATCCATCACAGAATCTGATCTCGATTAGTCGATCAATCGCGGTGGCGAGAGCCGCTAAAGAGGTCCAGCGCGCGCGCAAAGAGATTGAGACCGCGATCAAGGTCGTTAACAGCGCCATCTTGAGGCTCGAGAGCGTGCAATCAGTTTCTGGAAGCCCTGACGACGCCCAGGGATTGCAGCAGGCCATGGTGCTTTCTCTCAAAGCAAGCCTCCGCCAGCTCAGCGTCGCGCGCAGCGAAATCGTCGAAGGTTCGAAACATCCCAATGAGGTGCTTCTGATCGCGCCGGACGATAAGCGATGTTTGCACGACCGCCGGCGCGAACTCATCCTGCGGGCACTTTTTCGTTTCTGGGCGGATGCCGGCCGCGCTCTCACCTTTACCACAGACCCTCTCACTTCCGAACGACGCGGCCTGCTTATTGCGTTTGTGAACGCCGTGGTCGTCTGCGTAACCGAGCCGCCAAGCACCCTCAAGGCCGAAACCATCGTCGCCGAGCTGCGTAAATTCACGCGGCAAGAGCTCGACCGCATGCGAGACTAAGGCGAAGTGTATTGAATGCTTCCCGCAAAAGCGATCGCGACACTTAGACCTAGATCCCGCTCGGTGTCATGGACTTACCATGACACGTGGCCCGCTTCGTTCCCGTTCTGATGATGCTTCTAGCAAGCACCTGGATGACGCGCTCAGGCGTCTGATCCGCTTGCTGGCGCAGCAAGCGGCCGAAGAGACGTGTGCGGACGCACCTCGCATCCCGGAGAATCAATCCAATGCAGAAAACGAGATCTAGCTCGCAGAATAATGCGAGGGACATGCTTTTGACCGTAAAGGAAGTCGCGGCGCTCGACCACTGTTCAGAAAAGACGGTGCGCCGGGCCATCACGGCGGGCCTTCTTCAGGCGATGCGCGTGGGGCCCGGCGGGCGCCTTTTACGTGTCCATCCAGCTGCACATGCGGCGTACCGGCTGTCCGGCACAGAGTAGCTGGCCGCGGCCACAAATGTCCATTGAAGTCAATATGTTATGACGCATTCGGGAGCACACCCTCTCAGAAAATTTTTGATTTCCTATGCTATGCAACTCCCGAATGTCCACTCCTGGTACGACCTGTCCGCTCGAGACAATTTCTGACCAACAGAGCACCTCCCGATGAAGCACATTGATCCCAAGCAACTTGAGAAGTCTTTTGTCCGGAGCGGTTGCCCTATGTTCTCAGAGCTCGTGGCAAAGGTGGCTGAAGACAAGGGCCTTTCTCCGAATCGCATTCGCGACATGATCTCCGGGTTGCGGCGTGTTGCCAAAGCACTGAAGCGTCCGCTGGAGGACGTGCCAGCTGACCCGCGATGGCTCCAGCCCAGGCTTGCGCGGATCGCGCCCGCCGCCCTCGGACTTTCACCGAAGGCTTGGACCAATATCCTCAGCGATTCACGCGCCGCTCTGGCGCGTTATGGCATCGTAGAGCGCCGGTATAACCGCATCGACGATCTGACCCCGATGTGGCGCCAGCTGTGGGAGATCGTGCTGGCGTCAAGAGATCCAACGTTGCGGCCATCGCTCGGTCGGTTTGTTTATTTCCTCAACCGCCAGGGAGTTGCGCCTCAAGAAGTTAGCGAGGAGCACGCCCTCGCCTATCGTGAAGCACTCGCGCTGAACGAAATCAGCAAGTCGCCCGAGGTCGCTTATCGCGCAGCTGTTAACGCCTGGAATCTCGCGACGCGGCGTATTGCCGAATGGCCTCGCAAGACCCTTTCGCTCCAGTCGCGCCAAAAAATCATCAAGCTCCCGGTCGAGGTTTTTGCGAGCAGTTTTCACAAGGATCTTGATCGACTTCTGGATCGTCTGCGTCGCCCCGATCCCCTCGATCCAGAGGGCCCTCGCATTCCGAGGAAGCCAGCAACGATCAATCAGTACCGACGCCAGATTTTGCGGTTCGCCTCCGAGCTTATCCATGCGGGCGTTTCTCCCATTCAGATAGATAGCGTCCTCGTGCTGATCGACCCCGCTATGGCGGAGCTTGGGCTCCGGCATATGCTGGCGCGTCACAATGACGAAACCGGGCGTGGGATTGCAGAGACCGCGGGACTCCTCCGCAACATCAGCAGGATTTTAAACGCACCGGAAGAAACGCAGAAGCGGATGGCCGACTTGGCCAGAAGAGTCGGCATCAGAATGCAAGTTGGAATGACGCGCAAGAACCGTGAGCGTCTTCGCGTTCTTCAAAATGACGACAAGCTGCAGAATCTTTTGTTGTTGCCGGACCGGATCTTTGGACGAACGAGCGGCAGGTCCAAGGGTTACACAACCGCCCTTGCCCGCGAAGATGCGCTCGCCATCGCGATCCTCCTCGTCTGTCCAATCCGGGTGAAGAACCTTGCCGAGATCCATCTCGAACGGAATCTGCATCGCCCGGGAGATGGATGCGTCTTTTTAGTTTTCGAAGATAATGAAGTGAAGAATCAGCGCCCGCTCGAATTCGAGCTACCGCGAGATGTGAGCCGTATGATCGACCGGCATCTCTCGTCGCGCGTGCCAGAGCTTTGCCCGCCGGGTACACCATGGCTCTTTCCACGTCGGGACGGCCGTGGCCCTATCGATCCTAACCAGTTGTCATCACGACTGGCGAGGCGAATTCGCCGCGAAACGGGGCTGGAAGTGAACGCCCACCTTTTCCGTCACCTCGCGGTGATGGTCTGGCTTGATGCGAATCCGGGGGGCTATGAAGCTGCGCGTCGGCTCCTCGGCCACTCGGAGCTCAGCCAAACTCTGAACATGTATTCCGGGTTGGAAGCCCGTTCTGCGACCCAGGAGTTTGCAAGGGTTATTGCGCAGAAGAAGAGCCGTAAGCGATGAACCTTGTTCTGCCGATCCCAATTTGGCCAGAAGCTGACCGAGTGATGTGGGAGCGGCTGCTCCGGCGCGGCGGACCGCTCGACGACAACGGCGCGCTCTCGCATTTGCGAGCGGCCTCGCTCGCCACTCTGGAATATCGCTATAGTCGCTGGTTGGGCTGGCTGAGCCTCGTCGAGCCTGAGTCTTTGCTCCGGCTCCCGGCAGATCGGGCTAGCCTCAGCCGGCTCATGGCTTGGCTAGAGGCGCTCCGGCATCTAGCTCCCATGAGTAAGCTGATGTTCGTGAGCGGTACCCTGCGCGTATTAAGTGCCGCCGCCCCAAAGGTTGATTGGGGCCCTCAGCGGCGCCTGGAAGCATTCCTCAAGCAATCCGCAGGGCGCGGCAATCCCGAACGGAAACGCGGCCGCGTGCTCTCAAGCGCTGTGCTGCTGGACGCTGGCATCAAATTGGCGACCTTGCAGGCCGATGCTGCAACAACCGAATTAAGCGCCGCCAAGCAGCGGCGAGATGGCACTATGGTGGCGATGCTTGCGCTCATGCCGATGCGGAGACGGGCCTTTGCTGGCCTGAGGCTCAACCACTCCATCCATTTTAGCCAGAATGAAATCGTTGTCTCGTTGCCAGAGGAGATGACCAAAAGCGGCCTGCCCTGGGAGGCTCCGGTGCCTGCACAGGTGGCCGCGCTATTGCGCCGTTACCTGAACGAGACCCGACCTTGGCTCATGGCCCGGGGCAGGCAGTCCCATGACTACCTTTGGGTCGGGGAACGCGGTACACCATTTCACGGATTGAACTATTTCGGGAAAAGGATCGCGGAAGCCACAACGCGAATTACCGGCGTTCGTGTACCGCCGCACTTTTTCCGAGACGCCGCAGCGACGACGCTTGCGCGTATTTCGCCGGAAAGCGCGCGACTGATTCGCCCGATTCTGGCGCATTCCAGTCTCGGCACTGCCGAGCGTCATTACATTCAGGCTGGCACTATCGAGGCCGGTCGGGACTACGCCGCTATAATCAAAAGTATGAAGCGGGACAGACGATGACCCTTGTTGCAATCTATGCCCGGTTTTCCACCGAGATGCAGCGCGATGCCTCGATCGATGACCAGATCCGACTGTGCCAGGAACGAGCAGACCGCGAGGGCTGGCATGTCGTAAACACCTTCGCTGATCGAGCAATCTCCGGAGCGACGATGCTCCGGCCAGGACTTCAGAATCTCATCGAAGGCGCCGCCGCAGGTCTATTTGACACCGTCTTAGCCGAGGCGCTCGATCGGTTGAGCCGTGATCAGGCAGACATCGCCGCGCTCTATAAGCGCCTGAGTTTCGCGGGCGTACAAATCGTCACCTTGTCCGAAGGCGAAATCAGCGAACTCCACGTCGGCCTGAAGGGCACGATGAATCAGCTTTTCCTCAAGGATCTTGCGGCGAAAACGCGTCGCGGACTGCGCGGTCGCGTTGAGGCTGGATTCTCTGGCGGCGGCAATAGCTATGGATACGACGTCGTTCGCCGACAAGGGCCAGACGGTGCACTGGTAACCGGCGAGCGCTCGATCTGCGAGGAAGAAGCCAAGGTTGTCCAGCGCGTTTTCCGCGAATTCTCCGATGGCCGCTCCCCAAGTGCCATCGCGCACCGGCTGAACGCGGATGGCATTTCGGGTCCACGCGGCATGCTTTGGCGCGATACCGCCATTCGCGGACATCGCACCCGCGGTACCGGATTGCTCAACAATGAGCTCTATATTGGTCGCCTTGTTTGGAACCGATTGCGCTACGTGAAGGATCCCCTGACCGGCCGCCGAGTGTCCCGTATCAATCCGCGTGAGAGCTGGATCGTCACGGAAGTGCCGGCCCTGCGAATTATCGACGATGCGCTTTGGGCTAGCGTCAAGCAGCGGCAGGAAGAGATAGACGCCCAGCCCGCCGTCGTCGCAATCAAAACGACTCGATTCTGGGAGCGGCGGCGCCCTACTCACCTTCTCACAGGGCTGTTAGTCTGCGGACATTGCCACGGCAGGCTAACTTCCGTCGGCAAAGATTACGTCGCCTGTTCGGCGGCCCGCAAGCTCGGGACCTGCAGCCAAACGAAATCCTTCCGCCGAGGTGTGGTTGAGTCAGCAGTCCTCGATTTGGTGCGCAACAGACTAATGCAGCCCGATGCAGTGGTAGAGTTCGTCGCTGCTTACGGCGAGGAGCTAAATGCGCGCCGCGGCTCCGAAACTGCCGACCGCTCGCGACAGCAAAGAGAGCGGGGCCAGCTCGCGCGCAAGCTGGACGGGCTTTATGACGCCGTTGCGGACGGCTTACGGACACCCGGCCTAAAAGAGCGGTTGGAAGAGATGGAGCGGCGGCTGGCGCAACTCGACGCGGCCTTGGCTACGCCGGCGCCCTCGCCGGTGCGGCTCCACCCCAACATAGGGCAGGTTTACCGTAAGAAGGTGACGGAATTGTCCGCTGCCTTGGAAAATCCCGATATCCGCGCGCCTGCAATCGAGGCGATTCGTAACCTGATTGAACAAGTTACAATTTCCGACGGGGCGGCTGGTGTGACTTTGGACCTTGAAGGGGCGATCACGGCAATGATCGACCTCGCCCAGCCGCTAGCTGGGGAGGCCGATCATTGTTCGGTAAAAGTGGTTGCGGGGACCGGCATCGATCACAACTTGCAATCGACGCCGGTAAAGATGGTTGCGGGAGGCTGCAACCACCATTACTTGCGACCTACTAACAGCCATTTTCCTATCAACGCCAAATCCAACGCGGGGAGAATGGTTGCTAAAAATAGCAGCTTTCATTCCGTCCTATTCCGAACAGCAGCGTGAGTATCGGTTACACTACAACTCAACCGCCACGTTTTCCCGGCGAAAAATCCGGCACTGCGCGCCGAACGCGGTCAGCGCAGGTTCGTTTGTCATCTATCACCTCTGACCGACCTGGAACGGGACGCAGGACATCGCCATGCAACTGCGCCCTCAGTTCCAGCCAACGCGCCTTGAGAACCTGCCAGTTGTGATCGTCGTATGTGCCACTGACGACAATAGGGTGAACCCGAATGCGGGGCGGGAGACCATCACCATGATCCCTCCATTTCCGCCATTCGCGAAGCCAAAGACTGTTCTTGCGATCCACACGCCCAATCTGCTGCTCGACAATGCCGGGATTCCACTCCGCGTGCAGTAGAATCACTGTGCGACAGGCCTCATGCAGATTCAGGCCCTCACGCCCGACGCGGGATTGCGCGAGGAGCACCATCGGCCAACTGGACGACCGGTTGAATGCAGATTGCAGCATACGCCGCGTTTGCGGTGCGGTTGCGCCTGACATCATCCTGGCGAAGTTGCCCTCGCGCCCGGAATAGTCGTTCAGCCAGGCATCCAGCCGGGCTTTCTGCGTATCGTTGTTCTCTGCCTCATCATCCCCGGCAAGCTCCAGGAGCAGTTTTTCGAACAGTCCGAGCATTTCCCGCCCCGTCCAGGAAGCGCCCGCAACTTCCCGCCTGCCACCAAGTGCCTCGAGCAAAGCCCCGAATTGAAGGTCTTGTTTGCCGTCCTCATGGCGCAGAATCTCTGACAGAAATGCAGCAGTTCCTCCCTCCAGCGCAAGGTCTTCCAACTCCCGATGAAGCCGTGCGAGTTCAGCCCGGCGCTCGCTCGCCCACTCCTGATAGCGGGTTTTCAACATCACATCGATTTCGTCGACCCCACCCGCCACCGCAAGATCAGGATCCCTCATCGCCGCAATGACGGCTGCTATATTGCTTTCCCCGATCCCACTGGCAGGCCAGTGCTGTCCGTCTCGCAAACGACGCAGCATCTCACGCGCGTCCAGCAGTCTGGTCAGCACATTCATCGGCGTCAGGAACCTGCCGAAGACGAGCACTTTCTCGCCGGCCCGTGTATAGGCCTCGATTTGTCTCACAGCCGCCAGGATCGCAGGGTGGCTATAGATGTCGTTGCTCTCAGCGGTGAAAGCTTCCGTCCAAAACCCCGCCGGACCAACGAGGTTTGCATCTGTCATGCCTGAAGGGCTGTCTTCCTCATCCTCTTCAAAGCCGAACCCATACCCCTGGGCAACGGCGAGCCTGACCCGTTTCACACGCGGATCATCCTGAGGGAGTAACGACAGCGCCTCAGCCGCACAAAAGCGGCGCAACCAGTCACGGGTAAAACCCTCTGCCTCCGGTGAAACCGGGATATCGGTGACCTCACGATAATCACCATGACTGTCTTTGAAGACGCAGAATTCGGGGTCACTGCGTTTGTCCCGGCGCAGGACGTATGGTCGCAATGCTGCGTAGAACTGCCGGGCGGAGGTCTCGAATTCCCCGGTCAGCGTCTCGTCCAGTTCTTCGGTTTGAATCCGACGAACAACATCCACATAGCCGGTGATCCATTCCGTCAGCTCTGCGAGCGCAGTAATATCCTGATCGTCATCGCGACCATTGAGCCGCTCCAGCGTGTCGATCCACTGGCTGGAGTCCAGCTCGACCGGGGTTGCGGTCATGCCCAGACGAAAAGGATCATCCGCTTCCCAGCTTACCGGTCCGAGAATGCGCGAAAGGCTTGAATCTGCGCCGCGCGCCTTGTGGGCTTCGTCAACGACTATGAGATCAAACTGACCCAGGCCATAGCCGATCAGCGGCAGGATCCTGTTCTTGTAATCGTCCGCCGAAAGCCATTTCTGATCGCCGTTAATGGCATCGCGCGGCAGTTCGTGGTCCAGAATCGTTTGGGCAATGTGCCGCGCCGCACGGCGACTGGCATATACATAGCCCACCTCACCCGAATGGAAATTTTCGCGCATGAAGTTGCGCCGTCGGCCGTCAATCAGGCGGGCGACGTTGGGTAAGAGTTCCCGGCGCCAGCCTCCAGCGGGGCCTTCTCCACGATTGGGAAACTGCATGTTCGCGAAGGAATGAGAGATCATTATGATCTCTTCGGCGGCCCAGCCGTTCTCCGGCAACTCACGCTGCTTGCGGCGATCCGAAAGCCACTCCTTATGGCTGTGTAACCGTCTTGCGCTCCCCTCCGCATCGGTATCGTGCAAGAAACCGGAGATGAAACCATCATAGCTGCGCAGCGGCAGCAATGTCTTGTCGTCGGCGTTGAATCGTTTCAGTTCATGTTGCCATTGTGCCCCAAGGCCCGCGGGCAGAACAATGGCGCTGCGTCCGCCCGCCTCCCGCACCGCTGCGATCAGCGCCGCGGCAATGCGGGTCTTGCCCATACCCACCTCATCAGCCAGCAGGGCCGAGCGTTGGCCCGCCCGGATACGGCACGCTAGTTCTGTGACACTCGCCTTCTGGCCATGATCTAGCAGGGTATCATCAGACGTCCCTGCGATACGATCCAGAATGCTCGCGACCTCGTTCCAGTCCACCATCACGCGGCCTCCCGTTCCCAGAGCGATGGGTAAGCGCTGAGTTCCCACGCGACGGACACCGCCAAAAGCGCATCTCTCAATAGGTCTGGCGAAACCCCTTCCGGGCGCATACGCGGATCTGCCAGAGCAGGCAGAGGATTTGCCCTGGCGTTCCGGAAGAACTCGAGCATCGTTTTTTCGCGAGACGCGATAGCGCAAAGGTTCTGTTGCAACTCCCGACACCACCTTTGCCAGTCCCGCGGGTCCAACCTTGCCTGTGTCTCACAAAGACGCACCAGAAGTTCCATCATCCTGCGAATGGGATAGGCAGCTGGCGGAGCTTCGGTGGTATCTGAGGCGTCGGTGAGCGGCTCTTCGCCTTCCTCACCCTCATCTTCGCTGTCAGCATCACCTGGCTCGGGAAATGAGCCAAGGCTGGCAAGGATATCTTCGACCGACATATCGGAGGGGCGAGCGACAACAAGTGCTTCGGAAGAAATGACAGGCAGCCGCCAGCCGCCCTCCGCGAGTGTCACAATCGCTGGAGCCGGTGCAGGCCATGGACAAGGTGTCTGGGCCTGAGCCGCATCGACACCAATCACCATCACCGATTTGTCTTCGGGGGCCGAGAGCACCCCGTCTTGCCATATAAACCACGCAACTGGCGGCTGGGTTTCTGGCTCATCGGGGCGCACAAAGCCTTCTCCTTGCTGCAGGGCCTCGGGCGTCACCACATCAGTGAACTGGATCGGCAAAACAGCGGCGATACCGTTCCGCGTGTCTCTGCGTCGCGGCCATTTCAGTCCTCCCGGCAGATCGACGATCACACCTGCCTCAAGGTTTCCCCCGGCGCTTGCGGCACGCTCAAACCCGTTCATGCTCAGATTGCCGGATCCAAGATAAGCCCGTCCCGAGGCCTCGGCCTCGCCCGACGCCAGCACCACAAATTTTGCATGCAGGCACCCATCAGTTCCATGCAAGACAGAGCGCGGAGGGCGCAAGTTCCAGCCTGCGTCAATCAAGGCACCCGCCCGGGCAGCAAGTCCCTGACAGGAGGACGGGTTGAGAAACAGGTCGAGAGCCGCTGTTTTCGTCAGGGATTTCTCCTGCACCAATGCGCGGCGCAGTCGCTCTGGCAGGCCAGCAGCACCATCGCCGTCGCTCTCGAAATAGCCAGACCCGAGGATGAGACGGTCGGCCTTCTTTTTGGTACCCAGGCGCTCGATCACCTGAGGAAGCAGCGCCTGATTGCGGCTGTCGATGAAGCGGGGACGCGCGGATGACCTGGGCAAGGTTGTGATCGCGGCCTCCAGCAGGGCGTCTGGCCGGTGCCCGTCAAAACTGCGTTCGATCAGGGCGCAATCTGCCCGCTCGCGCAGCCATCCAAACATCTCATGCGCAGCGCGGATATCGGCAATGTCCTGTGCGTCAGGCACAGCAGAGTCCAGATCGATCGACCAGAACAGGTCGATGCTGCGAGTAAGCGGATCCTGTGTCCAGTTCCCCGTGCTGACAGCGAGGCGAATGACATAGCCATCTCCGCCGCGCTTGCGAAAACCCAGAAGCGCCGCCTTGGCATGGAGAAGGTTGTAGCCGCGTCCCACGAGGCGCATCCACATCCAGGCAAGTCCCGGAACGTCCGAGATCGCATTCACTGTTGGATGGATGAAGGCGGCCAGCACCGGGCGCGCCATCTCGCCTGTGAATGTTCGGCGGATCTGCCCCAGGACCTGCCGCGTCGCGGTGAAGCCGCACATAAGGCCAAAGTCGCCATAACAATCTTCGGGCGGCATGAAGAGGGAGTAGAGCGTCGTGTTCTGCATCAGACGGCCTCCGATCCCGCGTCACGGCTGCCCGGGTTCACCTTTCCGGACAGCTCCGTCACCAGACAATGAAGATTGTGCAGCCGGAAAAGCTGCGGCGCGAAGGCCTCGTCCTGAGGGGGCCGATTCTCGTCCTGGGTCTCCGAGCTGCCCCGCAACTCGCCCGCAGCCGGCCCGAGAACAATGTGGCCTTCGCGCTGACAAATCACGGTAGAATCGCGCTCGGCCAGCCTCTGGATCAGCTGCTGACCGGACAGATTTCGGATTTCCGCGATAAATCTGCGGCTAGTCTCCTCATTGCCCTGATCGACAAGCGCGCCTTTTGCCGAGGCCAGATCTCGCAATTGTTTCAGCGGCTCGGTGGCGACTTCGGCTGCGTCCGCTTCTGACAGGCGCACAGGCTGATTATCGTCGCGAAGCTTCAGCAGGTGCTGTTCCAACTGGTCCAACACCGACAACGCAGCATCGCGCAGATCCATAAAAGCCGCTCCTGCGCGCAAATCCGACCAATGATCCGGCGCCAGCCCCGCCAATGCGGTTTCCTGGTCCAAATGCGCGGAGCTGGGGCCTGTGCCGAGGCGCGCCAGGGCCCGGCGCCGGGTCGAGCCGGGATCATTTCCGTCGAGCAATCGGGAAAGGATCAGTTTACGCACCGCTTCCGGGACAGCCCCAACTGGGGAAAGCACTGTCAGGGCCTCCTTCAGGCCATGTGGCTGCCTGCCATGCGCCCAAGCACCAAGCAAACGGCGCGGTTCTTTCATCGCATTCAGCTCCAACAGCTCTCTGCCAGCGCTATGTATGCGGAACGCGCCGTAGCGGCTGCCCTGCACGAACCCGAGTGCGACCAGAGGCTGCACCATCGCCATGCGGATCGGCTGAACCACATAAGTTCCGCGACGCCTGAGATTGTGGAAACTGCTATCCTTCAAGCCCTGCATCTTCCTCGCCCCTCGCACGCGGCGATCCTGCGGACCCGCGATGACTTCAAGCATGACGCGCGCTTCGACCGCGTTGCCGACAGGCAGTGCCGGCACACCAAGTTCCTCGGCGATAGAGATCGCCAGAACCGACCAAAGGATGGGGATGGGAAACCACATGCCGCCGATTCCGGGGACCGCCCGATCATTGAAATGACGAACCGCCGCCGCAAGCCCGAGGTTCTGCTGGCGCCGTTGCGAAACCACGGTATCGGGCGCAAGTATTCCCCAGGGCATCAGTTAACTCTGGCCTGTGCGAAAGCTCCCGCTGACGCGCCCTCATCTGCCAGTTCCAGCCAACCGTGATCGACCCAGAACACCGCCACGCCCCGCAGCGGATGCTGCGGGTATAGTCCGGCCAACAGTCCGGCATAGCTAGAAAGCTGTGGCCAATAGGGGCCAAACCCGTCACCGCCGCCGCCGGATTTATGGTCGATCAGCATCGCGCCTGCCGGGCCGATGGCAAGAAGGTCGAGGGCACCGGGGATCTCTGCACCTTCGGGCGTGTGGCCAAGCACCGGAATCTCGGCGCGCAGATCCGTATAGCCCTG
>ENA-UOUJ01001423-UOUJ01001423.1-activated-sludge-metagenome-genome-assembly--contig:-NODE-1423-length-12612-cov-8.454010_pt1 | contig 12612 bp, 11 predicted proteins | sample MGYA00249839_ERZ747224 | MGnify/ENA primary metagenome ERZ747224 (study PRJEB28782, sample SAMN03220277) | activated sludge metagenome | biome: wastewater; feature: sewage sludge; material... | reverse complement strand
TGGGCGGCAACGCCACATAGTGAACCCTGCCGTCCGTGCCATCGACGATCAGGTAGCCCTTGTCGTACAGCTCGTCGGCCAGGCCCTTGGTGGCGACGCGGCCGAGGATCGGGCGGGCGACGTCGCCGGTCAGCGCCCCGTCCGCGATCAGGAGCTCGTTCGCCTGGTGCCGGGCGAAGCCGGCCGCCTGCGCCACGCGCTCGGAGAAGTAGGTGAAGCCGCCCGAGACGAGCGCCGTCTCCGCCCCGAGCGCCGCCATGGTGGCGACCAGCGTGCGCGCGCCGGGGTTGAGCCGCACCCGCTCGGCGTAGCATTCCTCGAGCACGCCCGCCGGCAGGCCCTGCAGCAGGCCGACGCGGGCGGTCAGCGCCGCCTCGAAGTCGAGCTCGCCCCGCATCGCCGCCTCGGTGATCGCGGCCACCTCGGCCTTGAAGCCGGCGAAGTCGGCGAGCTCGTCGATGCATTCGACGCCGATGATCGTCGAATCCATGTCGGCGACGAGGATGCGCTTGCGCCGCCCCTCGGCCGGGACGATGTTGGCGTCGCACCCGGGCACCGCGAGGCCGTCCGGCACCGCGCCGGCGAAGGCGACCTCGACCGCGGTGTCGGCGAGCCGCCGCGCCTCGCCGCCGAGCGCGCGGGCGGCGGCGGTGGCGACGGCCTCGGGCACCCCGGCCGCCGCGGTCAGGACGAGAAGGCGCGGCGCCACGCCGGACGCCGGCTCAGACCGCGGCGCGGTGCGCCTGCAGGCGCTGGTGCAGCATCCCGGCGACGAGGAAGGCGAGCTCCAGCGACTGCGCGGCATTGAGCCGCGGGTCGCAGGCGGTGTGGTAGCGGTCGGAGAGATTCTCGTCCGTCACCGCCCGGACCCCGCCGGTGCACTCGGTCACGTCGCGCCCGGTCATCTCGAAATGCACGCCGCCCGGGATCGTCCCCTCGGCCTCGTGCACGGCGAAGAACTCGCGCACCTCGCGCAGCACCCGATCGAAGGGCCGCGTCTTGTAGCCGGTCGAGGACTTGATCGTGTTGCCGTGCATCGGATCGCAGGACCAGACGACCTTCCGCCCCTCGCGCTCGATGGCGCGGATGAGCCGCGGCAGATGCTCGGCCACCTGCCCCGCCCCGAAGCGGGCGATGAGCGTGAGCCGGCCCGCCTCGTTCTTCGGGTTCAGCCGGTCGACCAGGCGGAGGAGGTCGCTCTCGGCGATCGACGGCCCGCACTTCAGCCCGATCGGGTTCTGCACCCCGCGGCAGAATTCGACATGCGCCCCGTCCACCTGCCGCGTCCGGTCGCCGATCCAGATCATGTGGCCGGAACCCGCCACCGGCAGGCCGGTCGTCGAGTCGATGCGGCAGAGCGCTTCCTCGTACTCGAGCAGCAGCGCCTCGTGGCTGGTGTAGAAGTCCACCCGGTGCAGCGTCTCGCTGGTCTCCGGGCTGACGCCGGCGGCGCCGACGAACTCGAGCGCCTCGGAGATGCGGTTGGCGAGCTTGTGGTATTCCTCGTAGCCGGACTGCCCGGCGGTGAAGTCGAGCGTCCAGGAGTGGATCCGGGTGATGTCGGCATAGCCGCCCTGGCTGAAGGCGCGCAGGAGGTTCAACGTCGCCGCCGACTGGGTGTAGGCCTGCAGCATCCGCGCCGGGTCGGGCACCCGCGCCTCGGCCGTGAAGTCGAAGCCGTTGATGATGTCGCCGCGGTAGGAGGGCAGCTCCACCCCGCCGATCGTCTCGGTCGGCGCCGAGCGCGGCTTGGCGAACTGGCCGGCGATGCGGCCGACCTTCACCACCGGCACCCTGGCGCCGAAGGTGAGCACCACCGCCATCTGCAGCATCACCTTGAAGGTGTCGCGGATGTTGTCGGCGTTGAATTCGGCGAAGCTCTCGGCGCAATCGCCGCCCTGCAGCAGGAAGGCCTTGCCCTCGGAGGCGAGCGCCAGCTGCGCCTTGAGCTTGCGCGCCTCGCCGGCGAAGACCAGCGGCGGATAGGAGGCAAGCCGCGCCTCGGCCGCGGCGAGCGCGGCGGCGTCGGGATAGTCGGGCATCTGGACCCGCGGGCGCGATCTCCAGGCGGACCTGCTCCAGTCGGCGCACATGGCGATGTTCCTCCGGTGCGGCGTGCGTTCGCCGGTTCCATAGCCGAGCCGCCGGGTCTTGACCAGAGCCGTGCGAAACCCCTTGACCGCACGCGGGCCGGTGATCACCTGTTGCCATCATGTGCCCAGCCGACGCTTCAGCCGCCAAACGCGACGTCACGCAGGACCCCGCCCGGCCGGAGCGCTTCGTCTTCCTCCTGCTGGAGAATTTCACCCTCATCGCCTTCGCCGGTGCCGTCGAGCCGCTGCGCATCGCCAACCGCATGGCCGGGCGCACGCTCTACGAGTGGCAGGTGGCGACCGAGGGCGGCGGGCCGGTCACCGCCTCGAACGGGCTGGTGGTCGAGGCCGACACCGGCCTCGGCGAGCTCGGGCGCGAGACGGCGATCATCGTCGTCGGCGGCATCGCGGTGAAGCAGGCGATCACCCGGCCGGTGCTGACCTGGCTCCGCCGCGAGGCGCGGCGCGGCATGCCGGTCGGCGCGGTCTGCACCGGCGCCCAGGTGCTGGCCGAGGCCGGGCTGCTCGACGGGCGGCGCTGCACCATCCACTGGGAGAACCACGACAGCTTCGAGGAGGAGTTTCCCGACGTCGAGCTGACGCAGAACATCTACGTCGTCGACCGCGACCGCTGGACGGCGGCGGGGGGCGCGGCCTCGACCGACCTCATGCTCAGCCTGATCGCGCGGCGGCACGGGGCGGAGCTCGCCAACCTCGTCGCCGACCAGATGATCCACACCTCGATCCGCTCCGAGCGCGACGAGCAGCGGCTGTCGATCCCGACCCGGATCGGGGTCAGGAACCCCAGGCTCGCCACCGTCATCCACCGGATGGAGGCGCATATCGAGGAGCCGCTCTCGCCGATGGTGCTCGCCCGCGACGCCGGCATGTCGACGCGGCAGCTGGAGCGGCTGTTCCGGCGCTACCTCGGGCGGAGCCCCAAGCGCTACTATATGGAGCTGCGGCTGGCCAAGGCGCGCAACCTGCTGATGCAGACCGACATGAGCGTCATCAACGTGGCGCTCGCCTGCGGCTTCGCCTCGCCGTCGCATTTCTCGAAATGCTACCGGGCGCTCTACAAGACCACGCCCTACCGCGAGCGCGGGAGCGCGGAGGCGCCGGCAGGATGAGCGAGCGGGTGGTGATCGTCGCGGCCGCCCGCACGCCGATGGGCGGGTTCCAGGGCGCGCTCGCCGCCGCCGAGGCGCCGGAGCTCGGCGGCGCCGCCATCGCCGCGGCGCTGGCGCGGGGCGGGATCGGCGGGGCGGAGGTCGACGAGGTGCTGATGGGCTGCGTGCTGGCCGCCGGCCAGGGGCAGGCGCCGGCGCGGCAGGCGGGCTTCGCCGCCGGGCTGCCGGAGCAGGTGCCGGCGACGACGGTCAACAAGATGTGCGGCTCGGGGATGAAGGCGGTGATGCTGGCGCAGGATGCGCTCCTGGCCGGGAGCGCGCGGCTGCTGGTGGCGGGCGGCATGGAGAGCATGACGAACGCGCCCTACCTGCTGCCGAAGCTGCGCGCGGGCGCGCGGCTCGGGCATGCGGTGGCGCAGGACCACATGTTCCTCGACGGGCTCGAGGACGCCTACGACAGGGGGCGGCTGATGGGGAGCTTCGCCGAGGACTGCGCCAGCGCGTTCCGCTTCACCCGCGCGGCGCAGGACGAGTATGCGCTGGCCTCGCTCGGCCGGGCGCTGGCGGCGCAGGCGTCCGGCGCCTTCGCCGCCGAGATCGCCGCGGTGGGCGAGGTGACGGAGGACGAGCAGCCGGGGCGTGCCCGGCCGGAGAGGATCCCGACGCTGAAGCCCGCCTTCCGCAGGGACGGGACGGTGACGGCGGCGAATTCCTCCTCGATCTCGGACGGGGCGGCGGCGCTGGTCCTGATGCGCGAGGGCGAGGCGCGGGCGCGCGGGCTGCCTGTCCGGGCGCGGGTGCTCGGGCATGCGACGCACGCGCAGGCGCCGGCGCGCTTCCCGACGGCGCCGGTGCCGGCGGCGCGGAAGCTGATGGAGCGGCTCGGCTGGGCGGTCGGGGACGTCGATCTCTGGGAGGTCAACGAGGCCTTCGCGGTGGTGCCGATGGCCTTCATGGCCGAGACCGGCGTGCCGCACGAGCGGCTGAACGTGCACGGCGGGGCCTGCGCGCTCGGGCATCCGATCGGGGCCTCGGGGGCGCGGATCCTGGTGACGCTGCTGCATGCGCTCGAGCGGCACGACAGGACGACGGGCCTCGCCGCCATCTGCATCGGCGGGGGCGAGGGCGCCGCCGTGGCGCTGGAGCGCGTCTGATGCGGCCGGGACCGGAGACGCCGGCGGTGGTGAGCGGCGGGGCCTCGGGCCTCGGGGCGGCCACGGCGCGGGCGCTGGCGCGGCGGGGGGCGCGGGTCGCGATCCTCGATCTCAACGCCGAGCGCGGCGCGGCGGTGGCGGGCGAGGTGCACGGGCTCTTCTGCGCCGCCGACGCGACCGATCCCGAGGCGGTGGCCGCGGCGCTGGAGCGGGCCGAGGCGGCGCACGGGGTGGCGCGCATCGCCGTCGCCTGCGCCGGCATCGCGCCGGCCGGGCGCAGCGTCGACCGCGACGGGCGGCCGCACGATCCCGGCCTCTTCGCGCGGGTGGTCGCGGTCAACCTGATCGGCACCTTCAACCTCGCCACCCAGGCGGCGGCGCGGATGGCCGCGGCGCCGACGCTGAACGGCGACGGGGAGCGGGGGGTGGTGGTGATGACCGCCTCGGTCGCGGCCTTCGAGGGGCAGATCGGCCAGATCGGCTATGCCGCCTCCAAGGGAGGGGTGGCCTCGATGACGCTGCCCATGGCGCGCGATCTCGCGCGGTCGGGCGTGCGCGTGGTCTCGATCGCGCCCGGCCTCTTCCTCACCCCGATGCTCGAGGGGCTGCCCGAGGAGGCGCAGGCGAGCCTCGGCGGCCAGGTCCCCTTCCCCGCCCGCCTCGGCAGCCCGGACGAATACGCCGCCCTCGTGGTGCAGATCGCCGAGAACGCGATGCTGAACGGCTCGGTCATCCGCCTCGACGGCGCCATCCGCATGGGGCCGCGGTAGCCGTTCCGGCAGCCGCGTCGCTGCTAGAGGTTGACGATCTCGCTTCGCAGCGAATTCGCCAGGACGAGGACCTGCTCGCGCGCACCTTCGTCGACGGCGTGTCTTTCCAGCGTCGCGGCGATGTCCTCGACCGCCGCGGCAAACTCCGCGTCGGTGATGTTCATCCCGCGATGCGCGTCGGGCATCGAGCGTCCCTCGTACCGCTCGGGCCCGCCGCTCGCCGCGCCGAAGAAAGCGCGGGTGTGCAGCTTGACCGCGGCGACGACGTCCGGACGGTCGAGATACGGCAGGAACCGGTGCCGGATCAGCGGATTCCTGAGATGGGCTTCGACCAGATCGTCAACGATCGCGGATATGCCGGCCGCGCCGCCGAGATGTTCGTAGAGGATCCTTTCCATGCTCTCACCCTGTCATCCGAGGTTGACAAGCGCCGGCGATCAGACGGGAACCGACCGGGCCGGCACGGTAAGCGCCGATTATCCGGCGAAGCTCGGGCGCGACAACTTCAGGATCTGAAGCTAGACTGCGCTCGAGGAGCGGGGCCTGCCAGCATGGCGGTGAAGCGAGGCTACGGACAGTTCTGCCCTGTCGCTCTGGCCGCCGAGATACTGGCCGAGCGCTGGACACCGCTCGTCATCCGCGAGCTTCTTTGCGGAAGCGTGCGCTTCAACGAGCTGCAGCGCGGCCTGCCGCGAATGTCCTCGGCTCTTCTCGGGCAGCGTCTGCAGAAGCTGCAGCTCGACGGGATCGTCGAGCATCGGAAGAATGCGGCCGGCAGCTGGGAATACGTGTTGACCCCCTCGGGCCGGGAGCTCCGTCCCATCATCGAAACCATGGGAGCATGGGCGCAGCGCTGGCTGCGGCATGACCTCGTCAATCCGGCGAACCTTGATCCCGACCTGCTCATGTGGGACATCCGCCGCAACGTCGTGGCGCGATTTCCGAGCCACGGGCGTCGTTACGTGGTGGAGTTCGACCTGTCGGGCGTGCCGGTCCGCAAGCGCCGGTACTGGCTCGTCGCGGAGAAGGACTATGTCGATCTCTGCTACAAGCCGCCGGGATTCGAGGTGGACCTGTTCGTGTCTGCCGCGCTGGCGGTGCTGACACAGGTATGGCTCGGCCATCTTTCGATCGACGGGGCGCTCGCGGACGGTCGGCTTCGGCTGGATGGGGGGCGGAAGGACCTCTCCGCCTTTCGCGCCTGGTTCGTGCTCAGCAGCTTCGCCCCTTTCGGCGCGCAAGCCGCGGGCCAGCCGGAGATCGACCTTCGCTGAGCAGCGGTGAATGGCGGGGAGCTGTTCTCACAGGGTCAGCCGGTTGCCTGGAGCCGGCATCGTGCCCCTCGCTCAGGCGACCTGCACCCCTGCCCTGCCGGCGCCCAGCCGCCGCTCGACGAGGGCGGCGAGGATGACCGGGCCGCCGGGCCGGGTGGCGCCGCGGGCGGCGGCCACGAGGTCGGCGTCGCCGAGCATCTCGCCGACCGAGCCGAGGAACTGGGCGCAATAGGCGATGGTGTCGAGATCCCCCGCCGGCAGCGCCTCGCCGAGGAGCGAGCGGGCGCGGCGCATGTCGTCGGCGAGCGCCGCTCCGACCGAGGCGCGGCCGGCGAGCGCGAGCTCGCGCTCCTCGGGCGCGCGGCGGGTGGCCGCGTCGGGCAGCACCGAGAGGATGCGCTCCTGGAAAGCGCGAAGGCTCGCGATCGGCTTCTCGAGGCAGCCCGCCGCGCCCGCCTCGAGCGCCTCGGCCTGCCAGCTCGCCCGCTCGTGCCCGCTCATCGCCACGATCGCCCCGATCGGCGTCGAGGCCGAGGCGAGATGCCGGATGAGCGCGAGCCCGCTGCCGTCCGGCAGCCCGAGGTCGACGATGACGACGTTCGGCCGGTAGATCGCGAGATGCCGCCCGGCAGCGTGCAGGCTGTCCGCCCGGCGGACCCGCGCGCCGCTCTCGGCGGCGTAGAGGCGGATCGCTTCGGACGCGCTGCGGCTGTCCTCGACGAGCAGGATGGTGACGGCGAAGAGGCACTGCCGGCGCAGGCTGCCCAGCGCGCGGAGCTCGGCTTCCGGGTTGGTGGGAATCATGGGACCAAGGCACTCCAGCACGAAGGGAACGCCCCATTTGGACGGCGGTTTGGCTAAGAAGGCCTTAACGACGGGCATTGCGGGGCGCCGCGGCGGGGCTCCGGCCTATCCGGCTGAAACGGCTCGGAAAGCCGGTATGGAACGCGCATGGACTCCATATGGAACGCATATGGGTGTTTTCGCCGCGGACGGTTGACGGGCGGCAGGCGACGCGAGAGGGTCGCCGGGCTGCGGCAGGGAGGCGTGCGATGAGCGACTGGTGGCGCGGAGCGGTCACGTACCAGATCTATCCCCGGTCGTTCCAGGATTCGAACGGCGACGGGATCGGCGATCTCAGGGGGATCACCGGGCGGCTTCCCTATGTGGCCGATCTCGGGGTGGACGCGATCTGGCTGTCGCCGATCTTCACCTCGCCGATGGCCGACATGGGCTACGACGTCGCGGACTATACCGACATCGACCCGATCTTCGGCACGCTGGCCGACTTCGACGCCCTGCTCGAGCGGGCGCATGCGCTCGGGCTCAAGGTCATCATCGACCAGGTGCTGTCGCATTCGTCGGACCGGCATCCCTTCTTCGTGGAGAGCCGGTCGAGCCGCGACAATCCGAAGGCCGACTGGTACGTCTGGGCGGATCCGAAGCACGACGGGACCCCGCCAAACAACTGGCTGTCGGTCTTCGGCGGGCCGGCCTGGGCCTGGGACGCGCGGCGGCGGCAGTATTATCTGCACAACTTCCTCGCCGAGCAGCCGGACTTCAACTTCCACAACCCGGAGGTGCGGGCGTGGCTGCTCTCGACCATGCGCTTCTGGCTGGAGCGGGGGGTGGACGGGTTCCGGCTCGACACGGTGAACTTCTACTTCCACGACGCGCTGCTGCGCGACGATCCGGCCGACTTCCGCCGCAAGAGCGCGCCGGAGGTGAACCCCTACGGGATGCAGTATCATCTCTTCTCGAAGAACCAGCCGGAGAACCTGCTCTTCCTCGAGGACATGCGGCGGCTGCTCGACGAGTACGAGGCGCGGGCGATGGTGGGCGAGATGGGCGAGAGCCATCACGCGATCCGGATGATGGGGGAATATACGAGCGGCAGGCGGCTGCATAAGTGCTATTCGTTCGAGATGCTGGGAGAGCGGTTCGACGCGGGCCATTTCCGCGGGCAGATCGAGGACTTCTATGCCGGGGCGCCGGGGGGCTGGCCGACCTGGGCCTTCTCGAACCACGACGTGCGGCGGCACGTCTCGCGCTGGGCGCGGCACGGGGTCGGGCCGGAGGCGCTGGCCAAGCTCGCGGGGGCGCTGCTCTTGTCGCTCGAGGGGTCGATCTGCATCTACCAGGGGGAGGAGCTCGGGCAGACCGAGACCGAGCTCGAGCTCTTCGAGCTGACCGACCCGCAGGGCATCCGCTTCTGGCCGGAGCCGATCGGGCGGGACGGCTGCCGGACGCCGATGGTCTGGGACGGGGGAAACGCGTCGAGCGGCTTCTCCACCGGCAAGCCGTGGCTGCCGGTCAAGGCGCCGCAGGCGGCGCGGCACGTGGCGGGGCAGAGGGGCGATCCGGAGTCGGTGCTGGAATTCTACCGCAGGATGCTCCGGCTGCGGCGGGAGACCGAGGAGCTCCGGGTCGGGCGGACGCGGTTCTTCGACGTGGCGGAGCCGGTGCTGGCCTTCACCCGCGGGGGGACGGTGCTCTGCGTGTTCAACCTGTCGCCGGAGCGGCAGGAGGTGGTGCTGAAGGGCGGCGGGGCGATCGCGCTGGCGCAGGGGGCGGAGCACAAGGGGGAGCGGCTGGTGCTGCACCCGAACGGCTTCGCGATCATGGAGGCGACGGCGGGGACGGAGGTGGCGGACCTCGCGCCGGCCGCGCACGCGCCGGCACGCGTGCCCGGTGTGTAATGGCCTGAAATCATGCGTCTTTTTTTGCGTATAGACAACGTATAGACGGATCTGGCGCTTCAGCGGCGCCAGTTCTGCCCCTTGAAGTAGATGCGAACGATCTCGAGTTGCCGTTCCGAGAAATAGGCGAGGATCGTTGCCTGGCCCTCGTAGCCGAAGGTGCGGAGACCGGGATCGTCGCCCCGCGCCGTGCCGAGGATCGCGCCACCTTCCGCGATACGGCCGAGCCGGTCGAGAAGCCGGTCGGCGTACTCACGGCCGAACCGGCCTCCGGCTGATCTTCAGGCGCCGCGGCGTCACTCTTCGAGGCTGTCCCGGATCATCTGCCGGACCTCGTCCGGATCCAGGAGGTCAGCGCCGGCTTCGATCTCGCGGCGCATGGCATCGTGCTCGGCAACCATCTCGGCGTCGGAGGGCAGGCCCAGCGGGTCGAGATAGGTCGCCACGGCCCATTCGATCAGCTCGGAAACGGAGGCGAACTGACCGCTCGAGACCTCCGCCTCGATCTCCGCGAAGCGCTCCTCGCTGAGCGATATCCTGACCTCTTTCATCGCCTCCGCCTCCAGCCGTGGCGGGAGACTAGCACGGCCCGGGGCGGGCGTCACCGCATCGGGGTGCCGTTGGCGTCGAAGCGGTGGAGGTTTTCCGCCAGGGGACGGATGCCGATGGTGGCGCCCCAGGGGATGGCGGTCTTGCCCTCCTGGCGGACGAGGACCGGCTCCTCGGCGCCGACCTCGACGAAGAGGTAGTTGTCGGAGCCGAGGTTCTCGGCGTGGACGACCTCGCCCTTCCAGGTCGGGTTGTCGTTGTCGACGACGATATGCTCGGAGCGGATGCCGATGGTGTGGGCGCCGAAGCCGCGGGCGATCTCGCCGTTGAGGAAGTTCATCTTCGGGCTGCCGATGAAGCCGGCGACGAAGATCGAGTTGGGCCGCTCGTAGAGCTCGGTAGGGGAGCCGACCTGCATGACGATGCCGTCGCGGAGGACGCAGATGCGGTCGGCGAGCGTCATCGCCTCGACCTGGTCGTGGGTGACGTAGATCATCGTCACGTTGTCCATGGCGTGGTGGAGCTTGGCGATCTCGAGGCGGGTGGCAACGCGCAGCGCGGCGTCGAGGTTGGAGAGCGGCTCGTCGAAGAGGAAGACGCGCGGGTCGCGGACGATGGCGCGGCCGATCGCCACGCGCTGGCGCTGGCCGCCGGAGAGCTGCTTCGGGAGGCGGTCGAGCAGGTGGTCGATCTGCAGCAGCTTCGCCGCCTTCATCACCCGCGCCTTGATGTCGTCTGCGCCGGCCTTCTGCAGCTTCATGCCGAAGGCCATGTTGTCGTAGACCTTCATGTGCGGGTAGAGCGCGTAGGACTGGAAGACCATGGCGATGCCGCGCTTCGAGGGGGCGAGGTCGTTGACCCGCTCGCCGTCGAAGAGGAGGTCGCCCGAGGTGATGTCCTCGAGGCCGGAGACGAGGCGGAGCAGCGTCGACTTGCCGCAGCCCGAGGGGCCGACGAAGACCATGAACTCGCCCGACTCGATCTCGAGGTCGACGCCCTTGATGACGTCGACGGCGCCGTAGGTCTTGCGGACGTCGCGGAGCTGGATCTGTGCCATGGTCGGGGTTCCTTCAGCCCTTGACGCCGCCGGCGGTGAGGCCCGCCACGATCTTGCGCTGGAAGATCAGCACAAGGACGATGAGCGGCACGGTGACGATGACCGAGGCGGCCATGATGATCCCCCAGGGGGTCTCGTACTGGGTCGCGCCGGAGAGGAGCGCGATCGCGACCGGCACGGTGCGGGTCGCGTTCGACGAGGTGAAGGTCAGCGCGAAGAGGAACTCGTTCCAGGCGCCGATGAAGGCGAGAAGGCCGGTCGTCACCAGCGCCGGCCACATCAGCGGCATGAAGACGCGGGTGATGATGATCCAGGGGCTGGCGCCGTCGACGATCGCCGCCTCCTCGATCTCGATCGGCAGGTCGCGCATGAAGGTGGTCAGCACCCAGACGGTGAAGGGCAGCGTGAAGATGGTGTAGCTGAGCACGAGCGCCCAGGGGGTATTGTAGATGCCCAGCGCGCGGATGAGTTCGAAGAGGCCGGCGAGGACGGCGATCTGCGGGAACATCGAGACGCCGAGGATGGTGAGCAGGAGCAGCGCCCGGCCGCGGAAGCGGACGCGGGCCAGCGCGTAGGAGGCGGTCACGCCGAGGAAGAGGGCGACCGCGACGGTGAGGGTCGCGACGATGACCGAGTTGAGGATGTTGCGCGGGAACTCGCCCTGGCTGAAGACGCTGACGTAGTTCGACCAGTCGAACTGGGTCGGCAGGTAGTTGACCTGGAAGAGGGCGGTGCCGGTTTTGAAGCTGGTGATGATCGCGTAGTAGAAGGGGAAGACCGAGACGACGACGATCACGACGACGGCGAGGTAGAAGGCGCCGGACTTGACGAGGTTCATTGCTTCTCTCCCCCGAGGTCGACCTTGCCGAGCCAGATGTAGAGGATGACCGACAGCGCGATGATGAGGAAGAGCAGCGTCGACTGCGCCGAGCCGTAGGCGAACTTGTCGAAGTCGATCAGGTTCTCGCGGCTGATGACCGACATGGTCTTGGTGGCCGAGGAGTTCGGCGTCAGCACGTAGATGAGGTCGAAGATGCGCAAGGCGTCGAGCAGGCGGAAGATGACGGCGACCATCAGCGCGGGCTTCACCAGCGGCAGGGTGACGCGGAAGAAGACCTTGACCGGATGGATGCCGTCGATCCGTGCCGCCTCGTACATGTCGCGCGGGATCATCTGCAGGCCGGCGAGGCAGAGCAGCGCCATGAAGGGCGTCGTCTTCCAGATGTCGACGATGAGGACGGCGTACATCGCCGTGTCGACGTTCGCCGTCCAGGCGATCTTGTGGTCGATGAGGCCGAGGCTCATCAGCATGTCGTTGACCATGCCGAACTGGTCGTTGAAGAGCCAGGCCCAGAGCTTGGCGGAGACGATGGTCGGGATCGCCCAGGGGATGAGGATGGCGGCGCGGACGATCGAGCGGCCGGCGAACTCGGCGTTGAGCACGAGCGCGACCATGAGGCCGAGGACGGTCTCGATCGAGACCGAGATGATGGCGAAGCGGAAGGTGTTCCAGACCGCGTTCCACCAGGCCGGGTCGACGAGGGTGCCGCGCCAGACGGTGCGGCCGGAGGAGAGGGTGCGCCAGGTCAGGTAGTTGTCGAAGCCGATCCACTTGCCGGCGCCGAGGTTGGTGAGCGAGGTGTCGGTGAAGCTGAAGTAGATGGTGCGCAGGAGCGGCCAGGCGGCGACGAGGACGAGCGCGAGGATCATCGGCAGCAGGAAGATCCGGGCGGCGCGGACCCGTTCGGCCTGCAGCTCGGATCGCCTGGCCGGCCGGGCGATGCCGGCCGGGGGCGGAGGTGCGCTCATCGTCGTGCTGGTCACGCCCGAGCCTCCCTGCTCGACCCCTGCGGGCGGGCGCGCGCGGCGCCTGCCCGGCTTCTTCC
>ENA-UOUJ01001422-UOUJ01001422.1-activated-sludge-metagenome-genome-assembly--contig:-NODE-1422-length-12614-cov-11.160522_pt1 | contig 12614 bp, 13 predicted proteins | sample MGYA00249839_ERZ747224 | MGnify/ENA primary metagenome ERZ747224 (study PRJEB28782, sample SAMN03220277) | activated sludge metagenome | biome: wastewater; feature: sewage sludge; material... | reverse complement strand
GGTGAAGAGGTGAAGAGGTGAAGAAGTGAAGAGGTGAAGAAGTGAAGAGGTGAAGAAGTGAAGAGGTGAAGGGGTGAAGAGGTGAAGAGTTGAAGAGTTGAAGAGGTGAAGAGGTGAAGAGGTGAAGAAGTGAAGAGGTGAAGAAGTGAAGAGGATGAGGTGTGGTGATCGGCAGTTCTTCGCTTTGCATTGAGCGGTTGGCCGAGTGGATCCGAAGGGGGGATTCAAATGAGGATCTTGCCCGCCTGCCTATATTCGTGGCGATGTCGTTGAAGGAGAAAACGATCGGGCGCATGTACTGGACGATCGGCGAAGTGGCCGATGACTTGGGCGTGAACGCTTCCCTACTGCGCTATTGGGAGAAGGAGTTCGGCAGCTTGCGGCCCAAGCGCACCAACCGTGGCGACCGCCTTTACACCCGGGACGACATCGAGCAGTTGCGGCAGATCCAGCACTTGGTGAAGGAAAAAGGCTTCACCCTGCAAGGGGCCAAAGGGCAGTTGCGCCATGGGGACGCCCTCGCCGCCGCACCTGCGCCCGACATGCCCGACCTGGAGGGCCTGCGCGACCGGTTGTTGCAAGTGAGAAGCCTGCTGGTCCGGCTGCGGAACAACGAGCCGTGACGCGGTCCACCTCCCGTCCCTGACTTCGGCCGCACGCCGTAGTTTCGCGGGCCGCACCCCGCAAGCGGAAGCCCCACCGGCGATGACCTTCACCCTGAGCAAAGCCAACCTGGAACGCATCCAGGAAAACATCGCACAGCAGCGCGACGATGAACTGCTGGCAGCGGTGAAGGACCTGCACCCGGCGGACATTGCCGAGGTGCTGGACCAGTTGAGCCTGAAGGAAGCCCAGTACCTCTTCGAGCGGCTGGAGCCGGAGATGGCCGCCGAGGTGATGCTGGAAGTGCCCGAAGACCGGCGCGATGAGCTGTTGGGCAACTACACCGGCAAGGAGATCGCCGAGGAGCTGATCGAGCACATCGAGTCGGACGATGCCGCGGACGTGATCGCCGAACTGCCCGAGGAAGTGCGCGAGGAGGTGCTGGCCAACATTGAGAACGAGGAGCACCGCAAGGAGATCAGCGAACTGCTGACCTACGACGAGAACACCGCCGGCGGCCTGATGGCCAAGGAGCTGGTGAAGGTGCACGCCAACAGCAGCATGCTGGATTGCGTGCGCGTGCTGCGCACCCATGCCGAACACGTGGACGACGTGTACGTGATCCTGGTGGTGGACGATCACGACCGGCTGGTGGGCACCATTCCCATCAAGGCCTTGCTCACCACCAGCCTGCGCACGCCGGTAAGGGAGGTGTACGACCCGGACGTGATCAGTATCCGCGCCCACGAGCATGTGGAGGAGGCGAGCCGGATCATGGAGAAATACGACCTGGTGGTGCTGCCCGTGGTGGACGACCGCGGCCATTTGCTGGGGCGCATCACCATCGACGACGTGGTGGATGCCATCCGCGAGGAGGAAACCGTGGATGCCCACCGCATGGCCGGCATGGAGGCCTTGGAATACTCCTACAGCCACAGCGGCCTGTGGGAGATGGTGAAAAAGCGCGTCGGCTGGCTCATCATCCTGTTCGTGGGCGAAAGCTTCACGGCCACGGCCATGGGCTTTTACATGGACGAGATCGAGAAGGCCGTCGTATTGGCGCTCTTTGTGCCTCTGATCATCTCCAGCGGGGGCAATACCGGTTCGCAGGCCAGCACGCTCATCATCCGCGCCCTGGCCTTGGGCGACATCACCGTGAAGGAATGGTGGCGCATCTTCAAGCGGGAGATCAGCGTAGGCCTGATCTTGGGCGCGATCCTCGCCGTGGTGGGCTTTGCCCGCGTGGCCATCTGGAGCCAGTTCGTCAGCCTCTACGGGCCGCACTGGCTGTTGGTGGGCATGGTGGTGGCGCTTGCCCTGCTGGGCGTGGTGGTCTGGGGCAACTTGGTCGGCTCGCTCTTTCCCCTGCTGCTGAAGCGTGCAGGCATGGACCCCGCCAGCGCCTCCGCCCCGTTCGTGGCCACCGTGGTTGATGTGACCGGCTTGGTGATCTACTTCAGTATCGCCTCGATGTTCCTACGGCAGATCCTGGCATGAAGATCAACTTTGTAGACAACGTGCACCCCGTGCTCAGCACGCGCCTCACGGTGGCTGGGCATACCTGCGAGGACCTCAGTGACCGCTCCGGCGAAGGTCTGCTGGCCCAACTCCGTGACTCGGAAGGCTTGGTGGTGCGCAGCCGCCTGATGATCGACGCCAAGGTATTGGATCGGGCACCGAAGCTGCGCTTCATCGCCAGGGCCGGCGCGGGCATGGAAAACATCGACCGCGAGGCCTGCCAGCAGCGCGGCATCCGGCTGTACAGTTCGCCCGAAGGCAACCGCGACGCCGTGGGCGAGCATGCTATCGGCATGCTGCTCGCCCTGATGAACCACTTGCCCCGCGCCGACCATGAGGTGCGCCACGGCATCTGGGACCGCACCTCCAACGCAGGCCATGAACTCTGCGGCAGCACCGTGGGCATCATCGGCTTCGGGCAGATGGGCACGGCTTTCGCACAGCGCCTACTGGGGTTTGGCGTGAAGGTTCTGGCCCACGACAAGTACCGCACCGGCTTCAGCAACGAGCAGGTGGAAGCGTGCAGCCTGGAAGACTTGTTGAACCGCAGCGACGTGATCAGCCTGCACCTTCCGTTGACGCCGGAGACCACGCATTATGCAAATGCTGATCTTTTCGCCCGGTGCGCCAAGCCGGTGTGGTTCATCAACACCGCGCGAGGACCCATCACCGATACGGCCGCATTGTTGGACGCCATTGATGCAGGCAAGGTGCGCGGCGCCTGCTTGGACGTGCTGGAGTTCGAGGAACGCTCCCTGGGCGGCCTGAAGGCTGAACAGGACAGCACGTTGAAACGGCTGTACGCTTGCGACAAGGTGCTGTTGAGCCCGCACGTGGCGGGCATCACGGAACAGAGCTATTTCAAATTGGCGAACGTGCTGGCCGACAAGATCCTCCGGGACATCGAGGAGGGAAAACTCTGACCTGATCTTGGACAGGATGAACAGGATGGGCAGGAAGAATGCGGGATTGATAACTGGGGTTGGAATGCCGTGGACAGGATGGGCAGGATGAGTGCATCCCGAACCACAGAGGTCCACGGCCACCGCGGCTGTGGCGGCTCATTCCCGGCCAACTCCGTGAAGGCCTTCCTGGAGGCCGCACGCACCGGCTGCCATTGGCTGGAGATGGACGTGGTGATCACCGGCGACAATGATGTACTGGTGAGCCATGAGCCGTGGATGGATCCCGCCACCTGCATAGGCCCCGCAGGAAAACCACTGAGCGCGGAGGAAGGACGTTCAGCGAACATTTTCAAGATGACCGTGGAGGAAGTGCAGCGCTACCGCCTGCTTCCTGCAAGCACTTTTGCACCGTGGAAGCCGACACTCACCGAAGTCCATGCGCACATTCACAGGGCGTGCGCGGAAAATTCGGTACCCATGCCCCGGTTCAACATCGAACTGAAGAGCGATCCAACGTGGTACGGCACCTATCAGCCATCACCGGCTGTTTTCGCGCAACGCATGGTACAGGAGATCCATGTGGTTGGCCTGCACGGGCATTGCCTGGTGCAAAGCTTCGACCCCGCCATTCTGGAGGCGATGCACCGGGCGGATCCTTCAATCCCATTGGCCCTGTTGGTGGAGAACAGGTCAAGTGTGGCGGAAAATCTGCGGTTGCTGGGTTTCCTTCCCGCGTATTACAGCCCTGAACACCATCTGATCGATGGTGGCACCATGGAGGAACTCCGCAACCAGGGCATTGGCCTGCTGGCCTGGACGGTGAACGATGAAACGGAAATGCGCAGGCTGATCGCCCTGGGCGTGGACGGTTTGATCACCGATGAACCTGGGAAGGCCATGGCCCTGCTGGCCGAACCTCACTGATCGCGGTGGCGCGCCAACAACTCGCGCAGGGCGGATTCCAAGGCATCCAGGTCCGCGTTCCATTGCGCGGCATCCTGCTCTGCGCCGGGGGCCTTCAAACGCGCCACCAAGGGGCCAAAGCGGCCGGCATCGAAACTGAGCAACAAGGGCTTCATGGTGGCCACCACGCGCAACACCTTGTCGTGGTCGCCGCGCTTGCGCGCATCCCGCAGCGTGGTCAGGCGCTCCGGCGCATCCTTGTTGAACATGCCCGCCACCACCGGCTTCATGGCTTCATCCACTGCACTTGCCCCCGAAGCTGCGGGGGGCGGGTTATCACGTGCCACAGCCCGTGCGGCCTCCTTTCTTCCCAAGACCTCCACCTCAGCACGCAGCGCTTCGATGGTGGCGCGCATCCGTCCGGTGGTGCGCCCCATGCGGTAGAAAAGCACCAGCACCAACAGCACGCAAGTGATCAGCGCCGCAAAGGCCGCCACCATCCAGCTGCCCGATCGCCGCTGCAGCTCCGCAATGGTGGCTTCCATAGCCTGCCCACGTGCTTCCGCCGCCTGCGCAAGACTGTCACGTTGGGCTTCCATCCGCGCCGTGTGGGCCACAAGGCTGTCCTCCATGCGTTGCAACTCCTGCAACCCATGCCTCCGTTCCAGTGAATCCGCATGGAACAGGTTCGAATAGGCGGCCCGGTAATTCCCGGCATCCGCCCAAAGCACCGCAGACCATCGGCCGGCCGCCGCGCCCAAGCCAGGCAGGCCCGCACTGTCGGCCAACATGCCGGCCCTCACGGCCAAGGCCATCCGCTCCTGCTTGCCCGCGAGCGGTGCCAACAGGATCATGTTAGCCAGCTCCTGGTCCAAGTTTCCCGCATGGCGTGCTTGGAGCACCTCCGTGCGCAGGCTGTCGATGCGATCCGCATCCGTTTGTGCCCGCAGCGGGCCGGACGGCAGCACCAAGGAGGCAATGCACCCCAGGAAAAACTTGCACCGGTTCATGTTGCGAATCTATTCGTGGGCCCTTCACCAAATCAGTGCCTCACACCACCACGTAGCGGGCGGTGTTGCGCGAGCGCTGCTCGATCAGCGGCTCCCTTCCTTCCAACAGCAAGTCCAAGGTGGCCTCGTCGAAGTGGCGCACGGTGAGCAGCGCACAGCCTTCGTTGTAGCGCACCTCGTACTCCTTGCGCAGTTCTTCGATCAGCAGGCGGGCGCGCGGCGTATCGTCCACCGCCACGGTAAAGGCCACGGCACTGTTCTGCATCAGCTCGATGCGCACATTGCGCGCGGCGAAGAGCTTGAAGATGCCGCTGAGGTTCTCCTCCACCACGAAGCTGAGGTCGCGCGGGGTGATGCTGATGAGCAATTGGCCGGGCTTCACAATGAACGAGGGCACCAAGGAATCGTGATCGCTCAGATGGTCGATGGTGGTGCCGGCTGCAGCCAGGTCAATGAACGAGCGCACGTAGAGGGGGATGCCTTTGCGTTGCAGCGGCTGCAGGGTGCGCGGGTGGATCACGCTGGCGCCGAAGTAGCTCAGCTCGATGGCCTCCTTGTAGCTGATGTGGGAAAGCAGCTTCGTGTCCGGGAACTTGTTCGGGTCGGCGTTGAACATGCCGGGCACGTCCTTCCAGATGGTGACGCTCTCCGCACCTAACGCATAAGCGAAGATGGCCGCGCTGAAGTCGGAGCCCTCACGGCCCAGCGTGGTGGTGAGGCCGTCCTCGGTTTGCCCGATGAAGCCTTGCGTGACGATGCGGTGTGGCTGTGCGGCGAACGAGGGCAGGTGCGTGGCGCAATTCACCTCCAAGGCCTCCCACTTCACGTTGGCCGCGCGATGACCTGCATCGGTGGTGATGATCTTGCGGGCATCCACCCACTTGTTCGCGTAGCCTGCACTGTTCAGGTAGGCGCTGACGACCAGCGTGCTCCACACCTCCCCGAAGGACACGATGTGGTCGTAGTCGCGGTCTTCCTCGTGTTGCACGGGCTGCGCCACATATTGCTTCAGCGCCTCGAACGACAACATCAACGCCGTCGCGGAATCACTATCCTCCGGAGCCACCTCTTCCAAGGCGACAGCATGCATGCCTTGCAACGCGAGGATCAGCGGCTTTGCATTACGCCCATCGCGATACGCCTTCACCACTTCCTCCAGCGCATTGGTGGTCTTGCCCATTGCGCTCACCACGATGAGCAGGTCATCCTGCGCGAAATGCGAGAGCACCTTCGCCACGTTGCGCACGCCCGCCGCGTCCTTCACGCTGGCCCCCCCGAACTTGAAGACTTTCATTCCCCCCCGGTTTCAATTCACGGCGCGAAGATGCGCAACGGTCACCGATCACCGCTTTGTTGTTCCAGGGCTATCGCGTCTTACCAGCAGCACAGAAAGGTATGCACTGTGCGACGCCCTTTGGGGTCGACCACCGCGCAGGATGTGGTTTCTACGTTGTGTGACCCACTTCGGGGTCACCAGTCGTGTTTTCTCAACTGACCCCAACGGGGTCACAGAGCGTAGCAATAACACGATAAATGGAGTTCGACCCCGGAGGGTGTCGCACAAAATCCCATGCCTGACCAGGGAATAAGACGCGATAGCCCTGTTCATTGTCCCATGTTGGGCAACTGGGCGCAAGCAACCGTCCATGGGCCGCCAACGTCTTGCCTTCAACCATGGCAGCACGCTTCTTATTGCTGATGACCGGGTGGGCGTTGGCCACCTACGCCACTGCGCAGGTACCCATCATCGACTACGGCTTCCTGGCTGTGCCGCCCAGCACGGAGGTGAACAGCATTGTGGTGCAGCCGGACGGCAAGATCCTCGTGGGCGGGGCCTTCACCAACTATGCCGGCAGCGGGAAGAACAACCTGGTGCGGCTGAACAACGACGGCACCGTGGACCCCGGCTGGAACCCGGGTGGAGCCGGGCCCGGGCATGTGGTGCAGGACATCGTTCTGATGTCCGACGGGCGCATCCTCATCGGCGGGGCGTTCACCGCCTACAACGGCCAGGTGGTGCAGTTCGTGGCGCGCTTGCTGCCCGACGGCACGCGCGACACCACCTTCAACATACCGGACAACACCATCAACGGCGCGGTGCGGGCCATTGCGCTGCAAAAGGACAACAAGGTGATCGCCGTGGGCGATTTCTTCGAGTGCTGGGGCCACAGCAGCCCGCACATTGCGCGCTTCAACCCGGACGGCTCGCCGGACCTGGATTTCGACATGGGCACGGGCTTCAATGAAAATGTACACGACGTGCTGGTGCTTCCCGACCTGCGCATCGCAGTCACCGGAGCCTTCACGCTCTATGATGGGCACAACTGCGGGCACGTGGCGGTCCTTACTGAAGATGGCCCGTACGACACCAGCGTGCAGAACGACCCTGGCTTCTCCGGCACCGGCAGCGTGGGCGAAGCGCTGGCCCTGCAGCCGGACGGCAAACTGCTGGTGGCCGGCGAGCTGGTGTACCACAACGGCACCGCCGCAGGCGGCGTGTTACGGCTCAACCCGGATGGCACGCGGGACAACAGCTTCACATCTCCCTTCTACCCATTTGCAAAGGCCATCGCGGTAGCCGTACAGGCGGATGGCCGCATCCTGGTGGGCGGCGAGTATACCGACGCCATGTACGACATCGGCATCACAGGGCCCAACCGGCTAACACGCTTGTTGGCGGACGGCACCATCGACCCGTCCTTTGCCGTAGGTGCAGGGGTCCTTCCCGACCCCGGCACCACCGCCTACATCCGCGACATCACCGTACAACCCGACGGGCGCATCCTTGCGGGCGGCCGTTTCGGTGCGCTGGACACTGAAACGCAGTACCGGCAACTGATCCGGCTCTACCCCGAAGCACCCAATGGCATCGCCGAACATGGTCCGGCGGCTCCGCTGCATGCGTGGCATGATCCGGCCACCGGCCATGTGTGGCTTCAGTGGACCTCCACCACCAAGGGCATGGCGCAAATATGGATCCACGATGCTTTAGGCAGATCGGTTTTTCAAGCTACCGTGGCAACAACGGGTCGTGATGATCTGCGCTTGTCGCCGCGCTTGGGAAGTGGTGTGTACACGGTCGCCGTTCGCCAAGGTGAACAGCAGGGCGCGGTGCGGTTCGTGGTGCCTTGACCTCAGCCGGCAAGCGCGCGCAGTTGCGCTTCAGTAAGATCACCGTTCAGCCAACCGGCGGATACCTCCGCGCCGAAGCGCTCATAGAACCGGATCGCGTCAGTGTTCCAATCCAGCACCTGCCAGCGCATGCCGTGGAAGCCATCGGCAACAGCATGTTCCATGCAGGTGCGGAACAGCCGCTCGCCGATGCCCTGCCCACGTGCCGCACGGGTCACCACAATGTCCTCGAGGTACAAGTAGCGGCCCTTCCACGTGGAATAGCGGGTGTAGCAGATGGCCATGCCGAGGATGGGGTTGTCATCCCGGCGCAGGCCGGGAGTCGGTTGCTTGTTGTCAGGGCCGCCGCCGGTGCCTCCCCTTTCAACTGACAACGAATAACTATCAACCGGCCCCTCGGCCACCCAGCCGAACCACACCGGATCCTGGCCGAAGCCCGCATCCAGCATGTGTTGCTCGGTCACTGTCACCTCGTCGGGAGCGCGCTCGAACAGGGCCAGTTCCCGCACCAGTTCCAGCATGCGGGGCACATCCCGGGGTTCGGCGGGGCGGATGGTGGTGTTCATGCGATAACAGTCATATCAGCTATCCTATGGTAGGCCCCACATTCAACCGATGGGTGCATGTATACAGTCGGTTCATGGTTCCTTGTTTCCATGGGCATCCCCGGCCCCAAGTTGCGAAGCACGCTTACGTTCCCGTTCCAACTCGCGCTTGAGTTCTTCCTCGCTGGGCAGGTAAGGCAGGTATTTCGCAGCGAACAGTTGTTGTTGATCGGCCAACACGGAATACTTCACCACAGCTTCGCTCTTCTCGCTGCACAGCAACAAGCCGATCGTGGGATTGTCGTCCGCACCCCGGATACGCTCGTCATACAAGCGCACGTACGTGTCCATCTGGCCCACGTCCTGGTGGCCCAGCTTGCCCAACTTCAGATCAAGCAGCATGAAACACTTGAGCCTGAAATTGTAAAAGACCAGGTCCAGGTAAAAATCCTCGTCACCAATGTGGATGCGCTGCTGCCTTTCCACGAAGGCGAAGCCTTTCCCCAGTTCGAGGAGAAAGTCCTTCAGGTTGTCGATGATGGCCTGTTCCAGCGTGCTTTCCTGATAGGTCTTGTCCTGTAGGTTCAGGAAATCCAGGATGTACGGGTCCCGCAGGAAGTCCTTTGGGGATTCGGCCAGTGGCGCTGTGCGCTCGGTTGCTTCCTTGACCACCGGCAGCTTATCCTTGCTGCTGAGCAGTCGTTCGTAGTAGAGCACGCCGATCTGGCGCTCCAGGGCACGCACGCTCCAATTCGCGCTAATGGCCTCGTGGGCATACCACTCCCGCGCCGAAGGGTTTTCCAGCCGTGCGAGCAGGTTGTAGTGCGACCAGCTTAATTCAAGAGACAGTGTCTCTCGAATTGGAAAGGCCAGATGAAATCGCCTCATGTTCCGCAGGTTACTGGCATCGAAGCCTTTGCCGAACTGCTCGGAGAGGCGCGTGGAGAGCTCCGCCAGCTGCCGCTTTCCGTAAGCCGCGCGGGCCTGGCCTTGTTGCTCATGTTCCACGATCAAGCGGCCGATCTCCCAATAGCTGGCCACCATGGCGCTGTTCACGCTTTGGCGCACTTGGCCGCGGGCCTGTTGGATGATGTCGGCTATCCGGCCGACAAGCGGGCTCAATTCATCGGTCATGTGGCTGGTAGGCAATACGGATGCATGGCACGAAGGTCGGGCAAGTCCGATATTTGCAACGAAGTACAATCGTCCACGTCCAGCATCACCACATCAGCTGATCTTCCGATCACCCGATCCTCCTCCCATGGCCCAACCCATCACCACCCTTTCGGAATTCATCATTGAGCGCGAGAAGGATTTTCCATTCGCCTCCGGCGACCTTTCGCAATTGCTTACATCCATCCGCCTGGCGGCCAAGCTGGTGAACCGCGAGGTGAACAAGGCCGGGCTGGTGAACGAGATCCTGGGCGAGACCGACCAGCACAGCGTGAACGTGCAGGGCGAAAAACAGCAGAAATTAGACGTGTACGCCAACGAGCGCTTCATCAACGCCATGCGCAACCAGGGCGCGGTGTGCGGCGTGGCCAGCGAGGAAAATGATGAGCACATCGTCTTCGACCATCCCGTGTCGGCCGGTGGCAAGTACGTGGTGGCCATGGACCCGCTGGACGGCAGCAGCAACATCGACGTGAACGTGAGCATCGGCACGATCTTCAGCATCTACCGCCGGCTCAACGACAACGAGGTGACGGTGAATGATTTCCTGCAGCCCGGCAGCGCACAAGTGGCGGCGGGCTACGTGGTGTACGGCAGCAGCACCATGCTGGTGTACACCACCGGCAACGGCGTGAACGGCTTCACGCTGGACCCCAGCATCGGCGTGTTCTGCCTAAGCCATCCCAACATGCGCATCCCGGAGAACGGCAGCATCTATTCGGTGAACGAGGGCAACTACTTCGACTTTCCGGAGCAGGCGCGCAACTACATCGATGCCTGCAAGAAGAAGAAGATGAGCGCACGCTACATCGGCAGCTTGGTGGCGGACTTCCACCGCAACCTGCTGAAGGGCGGCATCTACATGTACCCCGGCACCACGGCCAAGCCGGAAGGCAAGTTGCGCTTGGTGTACGAGGCGAACCCCTTGGCGATGCTTATAGAGCAGGCGGGCGGCGCCGCCACCGACGGCAAGCAGCGCATCCTGGACATCAAGCCCGGGAAGCTGCACCAGCGCACGCCGCTGTTCATTGGTAGCAAAGCGATGGTGGAGGAGGCGGGGAAGGCGTAACTTGGTGCAAAATTGCGTTGATGGGCGAAGCAGCGAAGAAGAAGACCGGACGGAGGTCCACGATAAAAAAGACCGTCCCGAAACGGCAGAAAAGGCCATTGCCGGACGTACGCAGGTTTGCCGGCTCAATACCCGGCATAGATAAGTGGGCGCTTGAGGAGGTAAGGCGTATGCGCGATGAGTGGTGAACGGATCGTTGCGGATACCAATGCGTTAATCCGCATGTTCGCGGGTGAAGCGGCCGTGGTGAATCTGCTTGTTGGAACTGACATCCACGTTTCGTTTATTACGGAAATCGAGCTATTGGGCACTACACGGATCACCACTGCACAAGCCAAGAAAATCCGTGCCTTCCTTGATCAATGCCGGGTGATCGGGGCTGTAAAAGACATACGGAACTACACGATCGAGTTTCGCAAATCCACGGGTCTATAACTGCCCGATTGCATGATTGCTGCAACTGCTGCCTATCTCAATATGCCCTTGGTTACCGGCGACAGGCATTTTGACCGGTTGGAACAGGAAATTGCCTTGTTCCGCATCTGAGCGGATATTAAGCAGCACCCGGCTATTCCACCACCATCTTCGCCAGCAGTGCCCGCACCTTGATGCGGTCCGTCATGCCTGAAATGCGGTACTCGGTGCGCGCCGTGAAATTGATGATCAAGTCCAGGTCGTCGGCCACGCCCATGGTGAAGGGCCTGCCGCCGCTGAAGCCCATGGCCAAATACTGCAGGCCGGGCAGCGGGCGGAAGTTGTGCCGCAAGGGCGTGTAGCTCTTCATGGCCTCGGTGGCCGTGGCCATGCGGTCATCCTTCACGTTGGTGAAAGCCGCGCCCTTGCGGAACAAGGCCCAGGCCATGGCGTTCGCCGATGCCGAGGTGTAGCGTTCCGCCGGTAGTTGCTTGAAAACGTGGATGCTGTCAATGCGCTGTGCGCTGACAGGCCGCGCAAGCAGCAACACGAGCGGAAAAATCAATCCGTGGCGGGACAAAATTGACATGGGGGACCAATGTATTGCGCCGGCCTGAGGGTCATGGCCGGAATCCAGACCGGCTGGCTTCAAAGACTCAACCCACCTGTCAATGATAGTGTTTGGCCCACTACATACCGCCAGTCCGCACCATCTTTGGCAAACCCATGCGAACACTCCATACCCTGCTCCTTTCCGCCCTCGCCCTTTCCGCCAGCGCCCAGCAATGGGAGTTGATGACCCCGATCAAGAACACCAGCGAATACGAGGACATCGTGATGGTGAACGAGCTGGTGGGCTATGCAGCCGACCGGCCCACAGGCACGATCATCGCCACGGAAGATGGCGGCAACAAGTGGGTGCGCAGGCAACATCTATTGAGCAACAACCCCTTGGCGATCCACATGTGGGATGAGCAGCGCGGTGTGTGCGTGGGACAGACCGGAAGCGTGTTGCGCACCACCGACGGTTTCCGCACGGTACAATCCTCTTGGAACGCGGGGTACGGGCACCTCAACTGCGTGTTCTTCATCAACGATACGCTGGGCTGGGTGGGCACACAAAGCGGGCGCATCTACCGCAGCACCGACGCGGGTGCTACCTGGAGCCTGATGCAAAGCGGCCAAAGCAGCACCAACTACATTACTTCCATCTATTTCGTGGACGAACACATCGGCTATGCCAGCTGCTACGGCGGCGGCAAGATCCTGAAGAGCGTGGATGGCGGCCTGACCTGGCAGAACCTCGCTTCGGAGATGTCGGTATTCCTCCGCGACCTGCACT
>ENA-UOUJ01001421-UOUJ01001421.1-activated-sludge-metagenome-genome-assembly--contig:-NODE-1421-length-12633-cov-5.418190_pt1 | contig 12633 bp, 10 predicted proteins | sample MGYA00249839_ERZ747224 | MGnify/ENA primary metagenome ERZ747224 (study PRJEB28782, sample SAMN03220277) | activated sludge metagenome | biome: wastewater; feature: sewage sludge; material... | reverse complement strand
CCATACAATGTGCTAAAGATTCCTCTGTCTGTAAATGTTCCATCTTTTTTAAAATAGATGACTGCCTGGCAACCGGGTTCATCGAGGTAGTTCAATTTTGGATCTTTACCCCAGTTTGGCGCAACATGAGTATAGGCTCCTTCAATTCGCAAGCTATCTACATCAATACATTTATAAAAACTGCCAATGTAACCATCCCTGTCCATTTTGATGGCTGATCTTTTAGTAACAGCTATTTCATCATATTTATTTTTGAATTTTCCCTTTGTTCCTCTCATTGTAAACCGGCCCCATGATTCAGGATGATAAGATTTATCAAAATTTGTTAATCCTTCATATGGGGCATCAGGGTAATAGTCGCCATTAGGATATATTACATAATAATCTGTAATTGTTCGCTGCATGGCTGTCGGGTCAGTTATATCCCACGAAATATACCTGGTCAAAGACCACAACCCGGGTTTGCTTTTACTATTGACAGTGGAGGATGAAGTTGCTGATGCAAGCCCCTTGTCTTTTGTTGCTGAATTTTGATTCAGTGTAACAGACTCCAGGAAGCCCTCCATTTCTTTCTGAAATTTTTGGGTATTTGTCAAAATGAGGATATTGAACATCCTGTTGTTTTTAGAACTGGTAACCAAAATGGCAGCGCCTTTTAAACCATCCTTTTCAAAAGGAGCAGAACCCATAAGATTCTGCCAACCATTGTCGGTAGTTCCCGGCTGCATGGTAACTTTACCTGCTCCGAGGTTATTTTGTGCCATGCTTTCCCAACTTAGATTAAAGTTTGCCTGTGCATCTGCCCCAGCCTCAACCGATTTGCAAAGGGTGATCACACAATAATTGCCTTTTTCATCTTCTTTACTAAAGGAAACGGTTTCTGTGGTGTAAGATCTTTGCCATCCAACAAGTGGCTGGTAGGATACGATGTCGAATTGTTGTGGTTCATTTTTGTTCTGTGCATGCTGTGCTTGCCCGAAGGAACCATTTAACAGGAAAACGAGCACAAGTATATTTTTCATGATAGCTTTTTTTTTAAAATTCTATAATGGTTACGCCGCTTAGTACACCGGTGCCGGAAACGGTGCCTTGCCCGCTTATAATACCGATGCGACCTTCCACGCCTATTGTTATGTTTCTTTCAATATTGTCCTTTCCGGGAGCATTGTCATCTATCACATCTGTGCCCGCACTTATTTCTACTTTTCCTATGATCGTTACTTCTTTGGTGCCTTTGCGATCCCTTTCTATTTCTACGCTTACACCAGCTTCCGCTCCTATTTTCACAGGTCCCATTTCTTTATCAGGTCCCAGTTTTTTCTTAGCGCTTACTTTTATGGTACTACTCACATAGGTATCGCCTTCAACCCGCTCAAAATCATCTTTGCGGACATACTTGAAAAAGTCCAGGTCAATCTCGGTGGTCATACGGCTGCAATCATTTGAGATTTTCATAAATTCCCAATCCAGCTTACTGTGGTACTCGCAATGCACATCGTCAAAATTTTGCAGTTTGGTGAACTCCGGTTCTTCTTTGAAATTGTTATTACAGGAATATTCATTGAGCGTGATAGAAACAAAGGGGAAACCTGAAACATAGGCTGGTGCTCCAAACCCCTTTTTCAAAAAATTGAGCCATTCTATCTGGTAGTCATATTTTGCCACCTGAAACTCATCGGGCCACAACATATACAAGACATAGTGTGCCGATTCATTGATCATTTCTTTTTTCAGTGTTAATGCATCAAGGTACTGGGCCTGTAATTTGCCGTTGATGTCTTTGAGGAATTTATCTGTAACAACCCGATATTTAGGACAATAATCTTCATTAGCCCGGTGATCCCCTGTTTGGGCATCATCTTCTCTTCTCAGTTTTTGCATTTCCTCATCGTATGCCTTTTTTAATTGCAGGAGTTCCTGTGTGTAAAAGGCCTGCTTGCTATTGAAAGCTTCCATTTTCCTTTGCTCCAGATCCATGGTCGCCTTTAATATTTTTGTAGCCCTGATGGCGTACATAGGTACCACCAGCATTTGCCCGCCTGTACCGGGATTATCCTTAGCTGCTTTATTGAAGGCATAATTTTCATTCATTCTTCGCTCTTTTCCTTTCATAGCGGCAGCTTCCGCATCTTCCCGCAGTTTTGATAAGCTGTTTATTTTTTCGTCTATCTGTTCATAAAACGCTTTCCATTCTATTTCGGCTGTGATACATCCAACTGAACTCATGGGAAAAAATGGGGAACGAAATCCGTCCAGGTTCAGGACGTCTATTTTTCGACGAGGCGGTAACAGATACTGCGTATGCGATACTTTTTCACCCAGTTTTGCCAGTTTTTCTTCCTTTTCCTGGGTATAGGCATGCTGCATGGATTTTTTTATGGCTTCTTTTGCTTTTTCTTTGTTCCCTTTACTTTCGGCAATAGCCGCTTTTGCCATATTAGCTTGTGGGTGCAAAGGGTACAACACTAAGGCTTTGTTTAAATATTCTTCTGCTTTTATCAGATCTCCCAACCCCAGCCAGGCCTGCCCCAGGTTATTGAGCAGGGTGCTGTTGTTGGGGAATTTCACATTGAGATTGTTTAGAATGGGAATAGCCAAATGCTGTGCCCCCTGCATGGATAGCATAGCAGCATAATTGCTGAGGTTATCGGTATTCGCAGGGTCATGGGTGATCACTTTTCCTAACACATACATAGCCATTTGAGGTTTGTCAATTATCCAAAACGCTGCAGCCATATTGCCTGCTTCTGCACTATTGTTACTGTTAGACTGGATGTAGCTAAAAATCTTATCACCCATTTTTATCACTCCGGCGTCCAGTGTGGCCATCATTTTCTTTTGGATCGTAGCAACATAGGTTTCCATTCGTGCGGCAGTAACGCCTTTGGTAATAGCTGCAATTCTTGCGGCATCCCGCTTAGGCACTACCCGGCTTTCATTTTCCCATGCCCGGGCTAGCTGCTTATCTGAAACTTTGGGTGTATTTTTAAAATCAGGCATTTTAATACCCAGGCTGTCCATCATTCTTTTGTCTTCGGGACTCATTTCGTCCATAGCTTCTTTTATTTGCTGGTTTGCCTCACGCATCATCCTTTCCATTTCAGCCTGGTTGGGTACTTTTTCTACCTGTCCGAATAGTTGGGTTGAAACCAATAAGAGCAGGATGGGGATCAAATACATCGTTTTCATTTATATATTCTTTTAGAATGAATTGGGATTAATTTGGCTTTACTGCAGGATAATGTTGCAAAAAGCCATAAACAGTAATAGAATTTTCATAAAATAAAATTTTGAATTGTTAATACTTCAGCAAAGTTGAAACATAGTACAGCCCTAAACAATCCTGCAAAAACTTGAATTTTCAACTAAAAAATATCCCCTAAAGGCGTGAGAAACGTAAGAAAATAAAGTAGGATATTTGCAATTGAAAAATCGATTAATTGATTTATGCGTCAACTGCTTTTACTTTTTACGTTTATTTCCTGTAACGGTGCAATGAATGTTGTTGCACAAACGCATAGCAATATAGACAGCTTGCAACAGTTAATAAAAAAGGAAAAGGACAATGAGAATAAAGTATTGTTGTTGATTCAAATCGGGCAGGAATATGAAAACAGTGATTTGGAAAAATCAAAATCCTATTACCATCAGGCAAGAATTTTAGGACATAAAATCAACTATCCTTTAACCGAAGTTAAGTTCGTCGGCAATTACACGTTTGCCCTCAATATGCAGGGCAAATATGATTCGTCGCTGTATTGGAACTTAAAGGGTATTGAAGTAGCAAAAAAATTAGACGATGATATGCAATTAGCCAAAGCCTATTTCAACACAGGAACTTCTTATCAATATATGTCCGATTATCCATCGGCGGTTGAATACTACCAAAAAGGCTTGGCGTTATTTGAGAAAATAGACGATAAAAAATTTACAGCCCAGGCAAGCGATATTTTGCAGAACCTATATGCATCTATGAAGCAGTACAATCGGGCAAAAAAATATGGAAATGACGCAGTTGCTGCATTCAGGTTGCTGAACGAGCCCAAAATGTTGGCTTATGCACTAACCAACCTTGGCCATGTTTACGGTAAAAATCAACAAATTGATTCAGCAAAAATATTCTATTTGGAAGCTGAAAGAATTGCCACAACTATTAGTGACGATGTGCTGCTTGCTACAATGAAGTTGAATTTAGGTCATGTTTTTTTTGAAGAAAAACAGTTAGCAGCAAGCAAGAAATATTATGAATCTGCGTTGTACTTAGCAGAGAAAAACGATTTACCCGATAATAAATCCATTGCCTTGCGTGGATTATCGTACTATTATTTTTATACAGGCGACTATGCAGCCTCGCTGCCTTATGCAGAGCAGGCGCTTTCAATTTCTAAAAAATATAACATACGAGATCAAACGGTTTTAAATCTTGAACAGTTGGCTTTGTTGGCTTTCGTTGCAAAAGATCCGTGGAAAGGAGACACGTACCAAAACGAAGCTACTTTATTGAGGGATAGTTTGCTGAACGAAGAAATTCTTCAAACCACCATCAACACAGAAAAGAAATATGAATTGGATAAAAAGAATACCCTCCTTGCTGTACAGGAAGAACGTATAGAAAAGCAACAATTGCTGAATGGTTTTCTAATTGGGGGTATGGCGTTACTTGCTTTGGTTCTTTATTTGGCTTACCGTAATTATAACCAACATAAAAAATTGCAACAACAAAAAATAATCGAACTCGAAACCGAAAAACAATTACTCGCTACCCAATCCGTTTTAAAAGGCGTGGAAGAAGAACGTAGTCGTATTGCTAAAGATTTACACGATGGTTTGGGCGGATTGTTGAGCGGTGTAAAACTACAATTGGGTGCTATGAAAGGAAATTTGATTTTAACCGAAGAAAACGGAATTGCATTTAACAGGGTGCTGCACAACTTGGAAGATTCCATTGCAGAAATGCGGCGGGTAGCTCATAATATGATGCCTGAAACGCTGCTGAAATTCGGATTGGAACAAGCGCTTACTGATTATAGCAACAGCTTATCGCATCAGCAGCATTTCACCATTCAATGTACATTCCGCGGTATGGAAAAACGGTTGGACAATTCTACCGAAGTGGTCATATACCGCATCGTTCAGGAACTGCTCAACAATTCCGTGAAACATAGTGGTGCCGATACTATCCTGATGCAACTGATGAAGCACGATGAAGCACATATCAACATTACGGTAGAAGATAATGGCAAAGGATACCAACCAAATGAGGTAAAAGAAAATTCTGCCGGGCTAAAAAATATTGCGTCAAGAGTAAAATATCTAAACGGGAAAATGGATATTCAGTCCGAGCCGGGCAAAGGAACTTCCGTATTTATCGAATGTGAATTAAAATCATGACGGACAAAATAAAAATAATTGTAGTAGATGACCATCCTATGGTGATCGAGGGCATGCGTGCCATGCTACAACAAATTCCTTATGTAGAACTTTCGGCAACAGCAAAAGATGCTTTTTCTGCTTTGGAAAAAGTGCAGGAAGTTCAACCCGATCTTATCATTACCGATATCAATATGCCCGAAATAAGTGGCATTGACCTGAGTGCCAAATTGAAAAAAGCTTATCCTAAGATGAAGATAATCGGCATGAGTACCTTTAACGAACGCAGCTATATTTCGCAAATGATTCAAAACGGCGCAGATGGTTTTCTGGTAAAAAGTGCATCCAAAGAAGAAATTGAAAAAGCCATCAACACTGTGTTAGACGGACAAATGTACCTGAGTGTAGATGTGAATATGAATGCGCAAGAGCAAAAACATTTAAACAACTTACCTGTTCTTACCCGTCGGGAAAAAGAAGTATTGCACCTCATTGCCGAAGGGCTCACCAACCCACAAATTGCCGAAAAATTGTACATCAGTATAAATACCGTGGACTCTCATCGCAAGAACCTGTTGACGAAGTTTGAAACTTCCAATACCGCATCGCTTATCCGTAATGCAATGCATTGGGGACTATTGTAGTGCTTTGATTTATAAAAAATGGCGGTATCAAAATATCAAGGCTGGTATAGATAATTGTAAGAGAAATTACAGCAAATCAAAAAATACTTTCAAAAGTTTATAGGAGCTAATCTATAAAGAAATTGCCTACACATAGGTGTAAGCACATACCGCAGGCACACCTCATCTGCCCACAAATCCAACCTGCAGTAAAAGCTTCCACCCTGCCCATAAATTATTTTTTAAATCCCCTAACCATCAAAATAAGAAATAAATTTTCAGCTAAGCTATTTAACATAACGCAAACCATTATAGAATAAAATTGATTACAGCACGTGCGCTCAGCCCAACGCCGGGGGCACCTTTAAGGTAGGCTAAATCTGGTACGTGGGGTGTTTACGACTGAAACGAGGATACAAACCGGAGAATTTGTTGATTGAAAGCAGCGGCCCCATCAAACAAAAAAGTGTGTCTTACCGGCAACACATACACCGGAAAGCCGGTGAGCTCGTTGGCAAATTTTTCAAGACGTACGCCGTCTTTTTCTGTAGTCAAAACTATCTTCTGATCCGATTGGATTTTGTTGAAGCGTGTGCGGATATTTTGCAAATCATCCATGTTGAATATATGATGATCCGGAAATTGCATCCAGTCAACCTGCTGATATTGTTTATGCACGAATTGAATCAGTGGTTCAGGTTGCGCAATGCCGGAAATCAACAAAACAGCATCCCCGCCGGATGGCTGAACATTTTTTCCTGTGAATACATGTTGAGGTGCTGAATATGTTAGGGATGTAAAAAATACAGATTGGTGCGGCAGCAGTTTCAATTTCCTGATTACCTGATCACGGGATGCAGCCGACAATGTTTCAGGGCATTTTGTAACTACAATAATTTCGGCACGTTCGGCACTGGATGGAATATCTCTTAAACTGCCCGCCGGAACCAATGCATCATCCGAATACAATGCATGATACGAAGTGAGTAAAATGTTGAGTCCTGCTTTTACCGGACGGTGTTGAAATGCATCATCCAGTATAATCACCTGTGTTTCCGGCCGGTCATGCAACAGCTGAGGAATAGCAATAAGTCTTTCTTCTCCTACCGCTACTGTGATGCCCGGAAATTTTTTATGGAACTGCATGGGTTCATCACCAATGTCAATGGCTGTGGTACGCTCGCCTGCAATGGCAAATCCTTTTGTTTTTCTTTTATATCCACGGCTTAATGTGGCCACATTGTAGTTCGATTTCAATAAAGTGACCAGGTATTCGGTCATTGGTGTTTTGCCTGTTCCACCCAATGCAAGGTTGCCTACACAAATAATGGGGAAATTAAAACCGGTAGACTTCAATATCCCTTTATTATACAACCAATGCCTGCCTTTCAGGATGGCTCCGTACAAGCCGGATATGGGATACAGTGCATAATTTTTTTTAGCGCTCAAAGTATATCAGATTTAAAAAAGATAACAAGCATTGGGTGTGATACAATAATTCAAAGGTACGTCTCCTTCAAACACATCAGAAATCTCCTGCACCGGTTCAAAATAACTGAAACCGATCATTACCACATCTTTGCGGCATTGTTTCAGGAACCGGTCGTAAAAACCTTTTCCGTAACCTACACGGTTACCCGAAACATCCGCAATAACCATCGGAACAAATATCATATCAATTGTCTTTGGATCCAGCGGATGACCGTCTACGGGTTCATCTATATCCATACTGTTTTTAAGAAATGCTGTATCAGCATCCGTGAGCATTGGAATCAGGTCATGGCCTTTCATGACGGGATACACGAATTGAACTGTCGGATTTTTAAACAAACAATAATCTTCAATAAATGCGGGGTTGAATTCAGCAAATTTCTCCAGTGGTGCGTATGTCATAACCGTATCCGGTATTTCGATACCGCTGTGTTGAAACTGAATCAGCATCAGGTCATCCATTTTAACACGTTCACTATCTGTAAGGGCTAAACGCTCTGCCCGATATATTTTTCGCAGTTGTTGTTTGATCATACTGCCGCTTTTTCAAAAAATGAAAATAAAGTAGTACCATAATTTCTTTCCATTACAAAGCCCGGAGCTGATTTGTACTGATTGCGTGGCGTATGTTCCAGAATGAACAGGCCATCCTTTGCTATTAAATCTTTTTGGTGGATTAATTTGGGCAGATCATCAATACGGGTTAAGGCGTACGGCGGACCTGCAAATATGAAATCGTACGAATCATTACAATGGTCTAAAAATTTGAAAACATCCATCTGAATCACTTTCAGGTGTGCGATGCCGAGTTGATCGGCAGTTTTTCGGATGAACGCAGCCATAACGGGATCTTTCTCAATAAGGGTTTGGTCAGCCGCTCCCCTGCTGGCCAGTTCATAGGAAATGGAACCAGTTCCTCCAAATAAGTCGAGTGTTTTTATGCCCTCAAAGTCAATTCGGTTTTGGAGGATGTTGAATAAACCTTCTTTAGCTATATCGGTGGTAGGGCGCGTATGTGGCATCTTTGCCGGGGGATTTATTTTTCTTCCTCCATATGTGCCACTGATAATTCTCATGATAATGCAGCAGTAAGTTGACTGAAATAATGATGGGTCGATGCATCCATTGAATCAGGCCAAGATATGGCGGCATGATCCGGTTGGATATTTAAAAAATAGCGACTAAGTTCACTATACAAATTTGATTCAGGATCAATCATTCCGGATATCTTCAGTGAAACGGTTTCCCTGTTTATAGAATAAATATCGCAGATGTTCAGCAGGTGATACGCTGCATCTTTGGGTGTTTGAAAATCAAAATATTGAACCAGTTGCAACACATTGTGCTGTACCAGAAAGACTTTGATATAGTTCGGGTAAATAGTACAGGTGATACCTTCTGTACATCCTGCAATCTGAAATTGAGTGGCATGAGCCGGTTCTATTCCCGGAAAATGTGATTCAAAATAACGCGCAACGGGAGCGCATACACGATAAATCACTTCTGTTTGATCATCTCCCTGAACCTTACCACAATACATTATGCCTTCCTCATTTCCAAAAAACAACCCCATCATTCTGGCATCGGCATCAGCAGGATGGTATTCCACAGGAACGGGTAAAGATTCTTTATTGTTGTATAAAAGCCGTACCTGCTGGTCCTCTATCTCCAATGCACGTAATACCTGTTGAATTTGTGCTGGGTATTCATTAGCGTCGGTACCTACGTATTGAAATGTCTGGATACCTTTGATGGCCTTTTCCTCACGATGATACCAAATGATTGTGAGGCCATAACTTCCTGCTTCAATTAAAATGTGTCCTGCATCCTGCACCAGATGCTCATCAGTCGTTGAGTTGAACAATGCTTTCACTTTCCTCCGTTTAGGAGGGCAAAATACGATAATTTTGACTCCTTTATGGAGATAACAGCCAATGAAAACCTGAAAGTTCAGGTGAGTCATAAACAAATTCTCACGATTGCCCTGCCCATTACGTTGGCGGTATTGATTCCTCAAATCAATATGCTCACCAACAATATTTTTTTGGGCAGATTGAGTGAAGAGGCGTTGGGGAATGCAGGAATCACCGGGGTGTACTATCTCATCTTTGCTGTAGCCGGTTCTGGACTGAGCAATGCCATGCAAACGGTTTTTTCAAAATATGCAGGAAAAAGCGAAGCTGAGAAGTTAACAGTCATACTATCACAGGGTGTTCGTATCAGTTTAATGTTGTCTTTTGCTGCTATTGTTTTCACCTGGTTTATTGCTCCGTTTATCATGCAACCTTTCTCTGATCCGGATGCTTTCCATAAGGAAATGGAATTTCTGAAGATTCGAATCTGGGGGCTGCCGTTTTTAATCCTGTTTCAGTTAGGGAATGCATTTTTGATTTCTTCCTTAAACAGTAAGCTATTGATGACGGGTTTTCTGTTTGAAGCCATGACGAACATACTATTAGACTATGTACTCATTTTTGGAAACTGGGGATTCCCTGCACTTGGATTTAACGGAGCAGCTGTGGCTTCGGTGCTGGCAGAATGTACCGGCATGTTGGTGGTGTTTATGGTATTGATGAAATCCGGTTTAAAGAAGCGGTACCGGTTGCTGGCAGATTTTAAATATCATTCCCTGTTAAGTAAAGAGATTATTCGGGTGTCATTGCCACTGGTATTTCAATATGTAGTGAGTGTTACCACGTGGCTGGTCTTTTTTATTTTGCTGGAATCTCGCGGGCAAACAGCCAAGGCCGTGAGTAACACCATGCGCAATGTATTTGGTATGTCGGGTGTTTTTATTTGGGCCTTTGCCAGTGCGTGTAATAATATGGTAAGCAATATCATCGGACAGGGAAAGCAAACCGAAGTGTTGAAACTGGTGCGCATGATTATGATGTGGAGTATGTTGTTTACGGCAATAATGGTAATTACCCTGAATGTATTTCCACACTTGTTTTTCAGTTTGTTCGGGCAGGGTGAGCATTTTGTTCAGGAAGGTACATCGGTGATACGTATGGTATCATTGGGTATGATATTCATGAGTATGGCAAATGTGTGGTTGAATGCGGTAACCGGTACCGGTAGAACCCGTGTGAATTTATTGATTGAAATAGTAGCCATCATTTTGTATATGGTGTACACCTGGTATTTCATGAAGGTGAATTATATTTCTCTGGCTGTTGCCTGGAGCAATGAATTTATCTATTGGCTTTCGGTTTTGGGTATGTCGTATTGGTATATGCGCAGTGGGAAATGGAAACAATCAGTCACTTGATTTTAATGCAATGTAACAGTATGATGATGTACTAAAAATCAATTACAGCCCATGTCTGATTATTTTTAAAACGGAGTATAGGATGAGAGAGAACAGGTTACTTCCACGACTTTAATAAATCCATTGCTTCACGTTTTACCAATACATCATCTTCAGTGTATTCTTTCATGGCAATCACTTTCTGCAGATGTTGTACGGCTTCTTTTTTATCTCCGTTTCTGTGCTGGGCTTTTGCCAGTTCCAGATAATTCAACATAAACAGTGGTGCGTACTGTTGGGCTTTCTTATATGCTTTTATGGCCTCGGTAAGTGAAGAAGGAGGCATTCCACCGAATAGAAGTTTCAATGCAGCCTTTTCAAACAGGTTTAAATTACTAACCTCATAATGCCATTTGCCTAAGATATGCCAGGCCTTAAAATTTGCAGGATTAACCTGAAGTGCAATTTCAACATGTGTTTTAATATCTTTTGCCGCTTTTACTTTTTCTTTACCTGATTGCGTCATGCCTATTCTTCCCAGTGCCATCGCCATCGATACACGTGCACCATCATCCCGTTCGTTTATAGTAAGTGCCCGCTCTGCCAATTCCAGAGCGTTTTGATAATAACGTAAACTGGTTTTTTTATCGGCCATTCGTTTCCCGATTCTACTATACAGTTCACTGCTTTTTGAAAGCGCATACATATTCTTAGGCTCATATTGAAGCACCATCAACAATTTATGCAGTGAAGCGGTTTCATTGGGCACCTGCTCCAAACTATCTGCTTCTGCAATCCATTGCTGTATAGATTGCGCTGATACAGTATTTGCTGAAATCAACAGCAAAAAAATAATCGTACATCTTATGAAAGGTTTCGGGAACGGCTGATACATACACCGAGTTTACCACAAAAATTTAATACAGGAGGATTTAATTTGTTAATGTTTACATCAATTTTATAAATCCTGTCGTCTGATTGAAATATACTATCCATAATGGCTTCAGCCAGTGTTTCCAGCAATTGGTGCGGCTGATTCATCGATGATTTAATTAAATGATAGATGGCTACATAATCAACCGTATCATTCAAGGATTGAATTCGGTTCACCCACGACTGAAAAAACACTTCCACGTCTACTTCAAACCACCCTCCTATTTGTGTTTCCTCATCAAACACGCCATGGTGGGCATAAAAACGTAATTGGTTTAAGCGTATGCTGTTCATTTTAGTGCAACCCTTTTTCACTCAGGTAACGCTCGGCTTCCAGTGCCGCCATGCAACCACTACCGGCTGCCGTTACTGCCTGACGATACACTTTATCTTGTACGTCTCCTGCAGCAAACACGCCCTCAATATTGGTTTTGGCTGTTCCGGGAGTGGTGAGGATATATCCGGTTTCATCCATATTCAGCCAGTTTTTAAAAATGCCACTATTGGGTTCGTGACCAATAGCAACAAAAAATGCACTCACCTCTAACGTAGTTTTTTCACCGGTTTTATTATTAAAAATGCGTACACCCGTAACCGTTTGATCTCCCAAAACATCATCTGTTTCGTGGTTCCAGTAGATTTGAATATTGGGAGCTTGTTTCACACGATCCTGCATAATTTTACTGGCGCGCATTTCATCTCTTCTTACAATCATGTGCACCTTACTACATATTTTCGACAGGTACAGGGCTTCTTCTGCAGCGGTATCACCGGCACCAACAATGGCCACTTCTTTTCCACGGAAAAAGAACCCGTCGCACACCGCACATGCGCTTACGCCAAAACCATTCAGCCGTTGCTCGCTTTGTAGTCCCAGCCATTTGGCGGATGCGCCGGTGGCAATGATCACGGCATCTGCTTCTATTATTTTATCCTCATCTATCCATACTTTGTAAGGGTGTGCCG
>ENA-UOUJ01001420-UOUJ01001420.1-activated-sludge-metagenome-genome-assembly--contig:-NODE-1420-length-12635-cov-9.386010_pt1 | contig 12635 bp, 15 predicted proteins | sample MGYA00249839_ERZ747224 | MGnify/ENA primary metagenome ERZ747224 (study PRJEB28782, sample SAMN03220277) | activated sludge metagenome | biome: wastewater; feature: sewage sludge; material... | reverse complement strand
AGGAATATCTCTCCCGCGGCACCTACGTCTTCCCGCCCGAGCCGTCCCTCCGGCTCATCGCCGATGTCGCCCAGTACTGCTACCGCTCGGTCCCGAAGTGGAACCCGATGAACGTCTGCAGCTACCACCTGCAGGAAGCCGGCGCGACGCCCGAGCAGGAGCTCGCCTTCGCGCTCGCCACCGCCCGCGCCGTCCTCGACGAGGTGCGCGGCCAAGTCGACGCGCAGGACTTCGCGCAGGTCGTCTCCCGCATCTCCTTCTTCGTGAACGCCGGCATCCGCTTCGTTACCGAGATGTGCAAGATGCGCGCCTTCGTCGAGCTCTGGGACGAGATCTGCCGCGACGACTACGGCGTCGCCGACCCGAAGCTCCGCCGCTTCCGCTACGGCGTCCAGGTCAACTCCCTCGGCCTGACCGAGCAGCAGCCGGAGAACAACGTCTACCGCATCCTGATCGAGATGCTCGCCGTCGTCCTCTCGAAGAACGCCCGCGCCCGCGCCGTCCAGCTCCCGGCCTGGAACGAGGCCCTGGGCCTGCCGCGTCCCTTCGACCAGCAATGGTCGCTCCGCATGCAGCAGATCATGGCCTACGAGACGGATCTCCTCGAATACGCCGACCTCTTCGACGGCAACCCCGCCGTCGCCGCCAGGGTCGAGGAGCTGAAGGCCGGCGCCCGCGCCGAACTCGCCACCATCGACGAGATGGGCGGCGCCATCGCCGCCATCGACTACATGAAGTCGGCGCTCGTCGCCGCCAACACCGCCCGCCTCGCCCGCATCGAGGCGGGGGCCACCACCGTCGTCGGCGTCAACCGCTTCACCGAGGCCGAGCCCTCGCCGCTCACCGCCGGCGAAGGCGGCATCCTCGTCGTCGACCCGGCCGTCGAGGCCGAGCAGATCGCCCGCCTCCAGGCCTGGCGCGCCGCCCGCGACCCCGCCGCCGTCGAGGCGGCCCTCGCCGCCCTCAAGGCCGCCGCTCGCGCCGGCGCCACCGTTATGCCCGCCTCGATCGCCGCCGCCAAGGCCGGCGTCACCACCGGCGAATGGGGCGCCGCCATGCGCGAGGTCTTCGGCGAGTACCGCGCCCCGACCGGCGTCGGCAAGGCGGCCGCCGCCCCCGCCGGCAACCTCTCCGAGGTCCGCGCCGCCGTCGAGGCCGCCTCCGCCCACCTCGGGCGGCGGATAAAATTCCTCGTCGGCAAGCCCGGCCTCGACGGCCACTCCAACGGCGCCGAGCAGATCGCCGTCCGCGCCCGCGACTGCGGCATGGAGGTGCTCTACGAGGGCATCCGCCTCACCCCGGCGCAGATCGTCAACGCCGCCCTGGAGGAGAGCGTCCACGTCGTCGGCCTCTCCATCCTCTCCGGCTCCCACCTCCCCCTCGTCACCGAGGTCATGGAGCGGATGCGCGCCGCCGACCTCGCCGACGTGCCGGTGGTGGTCGGCGGCATCATCCCCGACTCCGACGCCGCCCAGCTCCTCGCCGCCGGCGTCGCCCGCGTCTACACCCCCAAGGACTTCGAGCTGAACCGCATCATGCTCGACATCGTCGCCCTCGCCGACGCCGCCACCCGCGAGGCCGCCTGACCGCGGCGGCGATTCGCCCCGACCCGTTCGCCTGGTGCATGTACGGGGATGAGGGAGGCGCTTGACGCAGGTGCTACCCGGTCGTACCGTGCCTGAGCAGGCCAGGAAGGAGCACAGGTGACCGTCAAGTCCTCGATCTCGCTCACCGACGAACAGGACGCCTTCGTCCGGTCGCTGGTGGCCGCCGGGCGTTACCCAAGTGCGAGCGCCGTCCTCCAGCAGGGAATCGACCTGCTGCGGCGGCAGGTGGAAGCCGACGAGGCCGACGTCGCCGCGCTCAGGGCCATCCTGCGCGAGCGGCTCGAAGGACCGTTCCTCTCCGCGGAGGCGATGAGCGAGCAGGTCGAGGCGATGATCGCGCGGAAACGCCGCGATGTGGCGAGTTGAGTTCGCCGCAGCGGCGCATCGAGATCTCGAGCTGCTTTTCGACCACCTGGCCGAAACCTACCGCGGCTTCGGCGAAGCCCCGGAGGAAGCCTTCGACCATGCCGCCCGCCGGATCCGCAGCATCGTCGCCTCCGCCGACCGCCTCGCCCTCGCCCCGCACCGTGGCCCGATTCACGAGGATCTCGCCCCCGGCCTCCGTCACGTCACGCTCGACCGGGCAATCTACTACTTCCAGATCGAAGGCGCGCGAGAGGAGGGGCGCGTACGCATCCTCGCCGTGTTCTTCGGCACTCAGGACCACCAGCGCCGGATGCGTTTAAGGATCCTGAGCGACCGCTGACCTGCGCGCGCGGCAACCTTCGTTGAAATGCGGCAAGCGTCGGTAGTTGCAGCAGGTCATTTCAACGACATGGCAAATGCCGTGCGCGCACGACACCCGCCCCGAGCAGCCTCACATCTCACATCCGCCGCTCGACCATCAGCTTCTTGATCTCGGCGATCGCCTTCGCCGGGTTCAGGTGCTTCGGGCAGGTCTGGGTGCAGTTCATGATCGTGTGGCAGCGATAGAGCTTGAAGCCGTCGTTGAGATCGTCGAGCCGCTCCCCGGTCGCTTCGTCCCGGCTGTCGATGATCCACCGGTAGGCGTGCAGCAGCGCCGCCGGCCCGATGTAGCGGTCAGGGTTCCACCAGTAGGACGGGCAGGCGGTCGAGCAGCAGGCGCACATCACGCACTCGTAGAGCCCGTCGAGCTTGCGCCGGTCCTCGATCGACTGCTTCCATTCCCGCTCCGGCGTCACCGTCTCCGTCTCGAGCCACGGCCGGATGCTGGCGTGCTGGGCATAGAAATGCGTGAGATCCGGCACCAGATCCTTCACCACCGGCATGTGCGGCAGCGGATAGATCCGCACGTCCCCGGTGATCTCGTCCATGCCGTAGATGCACGCGAGCGTGTTGATCCCGTCGATGTTCATCGCGCAGGACCCGCAGATCCCCTCGCGGCACGACCGGCGGAAGGTCAGCGTCGGGTCGATCTCGTTCTTGATCTTGATCAGCGCGTCCAGGATCATCGGCCCGCAGCTGTCCATGTCGACGAAGTAGGTGTCGATCTGCGGGTTGCGCCCGGAGTCCGGGTCCCAGCGGTAGATGCGGAAGGTCCGGACGTTGGTCGCGCCCTCGGGCTTCGGCCAGGTCTTGCCGGTGACCATCCGGCTGTTGCGTGGCAGCGTGAACTCGACCATCGCCCGCTCCTCAGTACACCCGCGCCTTGGGCGCAATCTTCTTCACATCGATCCCGCCCTTCTCCACCGGCGTCAGCGGATCGAGGTGGACGGGGCGATAGCTCAGCGTCACCGCATTGTCCGGATGCACCACCGCGAGCGTATGCTTGCGCCAGTTCCCGTCGTCGCGGTCGGGGAAGTCCTCGCGGGCGTGCGCACCGCGGCTCTCGTGCCGTGCCTCCGCCCCGACGATGGTGGCGAGCGCGTTCGGGACGAGGTTGGTGAGCTCGAGCGTCTCCATCAGGTCGGAGTTCCAGATCATCGAGCGGTCGGTGACCTTGATGTCCGGCATCTGGTCGGCGATCGCCTTCACCTGGCGGCAGCCGTTCTGCAGCACCTCGGCGGTACGGAAGACCGCGGCGTCCTCCTGCATGGCGCGCTGCAGCCTGAGCCGGAGCTCGGCGGTCGGGATCGACCCCTCGGCATGGCGCAGCCGGTCGAACCGCTCGACCGCCGCCTCGACCGAGGCCGCGTTGAGCGGCCGGTTCGGCGTCCCCCGCTCCACCACCTCGCCGGCGCGGATCGCCGCCGCCCGCCCGAAGACCACGAGGTCGATCAGGCTGTTCGACCCCAGCCGGTTCGCCCCGTGGACGCTGGCGCAGCCGGCCTCGCCCACCGCCATCAGGCCGGGCTGGATCGCGTCGGGATTGTGCTCCGTCGGGTTCAGCGCCTCGCCCCAGTAGTTGGTCGGGATGCCGCCCATGTTGTAGTGCACCGTCGGCAAGACCGGGATCGGCGCCTTGGTCACGTCGACGCCGGCGAAGATCTTCGCCGATTCCGAGATCCCCGGCAGCCGCTCGGCCAGCGCCTCGGGCGGCAGGTGGTTGAGGTTGAGGTGGATATGGTCCTTGAGCGGTCCGACCCCCCTGCCCTCGCGGATCTCGATCGTCATGCAGCGCGACACCACGTCGCGGCTGGCGAGGTCCTTGTAGGTGGGCGCATAGCGTTCCATGAACCGCTCGCCCTCGGAGTTCGTCAGGTAGCCGCCCTCGCCGCGCGCCCCCTCGGTGATCAGGCAGCCCGCGCCGTAGATCCCCGTGGGATGGAACTGCACGAACTCCATGTCCTGCAGCGGCAGACCCTGCCGCGCCACCATCCCGCCGCCGTCGCCGGTGCAGGTATGCGCCGAGGTCGCCGAGAAATAGGCCCGCCCGTAACCGCCGGTGGCGAGCACGGTCATCTTGGCGTTGAACCGGTGCAGCGTCCCGTCGTCGAGCTTCCAGGCCAGCACGCCCTGGCAGATGCCGTCCTCGGTCATGATCAGGTCGATGGCGAAGAACTCGATGAAGAACTGCGCATTGTTCTTCAGCGACTGCCCGTAGAGCGTGTGCAGGATCGCGTGCCCGGTCCGGTCCGCCGCCGCGCAGGTGCGCTGCACCGGCGGCCCCTCGCCGAACTCGGTCGTATGCCCGCCGAACGGCCGCTGGTAGATCCGCCCGTCCTCGGTGCGGCTGAACGGCACCCCGTAGTGCTCGAGCTCGTAGACCGCTTTCGGCGCCTCGCGCGCCAGATACTCCATCGCGTCGGTGTCGCCGAGCCAGTCCGACCCCTTCACGGTGTCGTACATGTGCCACTGCCAGTGGTCGGGCCCCATGTTGCAGAGCGAGGCGGCGATGCCGCCCTGGGCGGCGACGGTGTGCGAGCGGGTGGGGAAGACCTTGGTGATGCAGCCGGTCCTGAGGCCCTGCTCGGCCATGCCGAGCGTGGCGCGGAGGCCCGCCCCGCCGGCGCCGACCACGATGACGTCGTAGCTGTGGTCGGTGAACTCGTATGCGGCCATGTCGGGGCTCCTCAGGCGGCGAAGGCGATCATGGCGACCGCGAAGATGGCCGTCATCGCGAAGGCGAAGGTCAGCAGCGTGTTGGCGAGCTGCAGCCCGACCATGAGCGGCTTGTCGTGCACATAGTCCTCGATCACCACCTGGATGCCCTGCTGCAGGTGGCGGAAGCCGACCGCGAAGAAGAGGATCGCCACCACCGCGTTGAACGGGTGGCTGTAGACCTCGCGCACCCGCTCGAAGTCGGAGCCGAGCGCCTGCACGAAGGGGAAGATGAAGACGATGGTCAGGGGCACCAGCGCGATCGAGGTGATCCGCTGGCTCCACCAGTGCCCAACGCCGTCGCCGGAGGCCCCGAGGCCCTGGACGCGCTGCCTGTCGGTGCGGAACTGCATGGCGGCCTCCTCAGAGCGCGATGACGAGGGTGAGGAGCGTCATGACGCCCGCCGCCACCAGCACGGCGATGCCGCTCGGGCGGATCTGCGCCTTCTCGAGTCCCACCCCGGCGTCCCAGACCAGATGCCGGAGCCCGGTGAAGAAGTGATACCAGAGCGCCGCGAGCGAGACGACCATGACCAGCGTGCCGATCCACGAGGTCAGCAGCCCGTCGACGAAACGGAAGTATTCCGGTCCCGTCGCCGCCGCCAGGAACCACCAGACCAGCAGCATCGCGGTCAGCGCCAGCCCGAGCCCGGTCAGCCGGTGGCTGATCGACATGATCGAGTTGATCTGCGGCCGGTAGATCGGTCCGATCATGAAGGGTGAAAGCGGCCGGTTTCCCCGGTTGGCGTCAGACATGTCTACCTCCGCATTCCCCTGACATAATATTGCGTCAGCACGTGAGCTGGGTGGATGAATCGTTAATGGCACCAGACGGTGCCCCTTTGCAAGGCGGCCTGATCACTGCGGCACCAGGACCCAGTAGTCGAGATCGAGCAGCACCTCGGGCAGGTACTTCCCCGCCTCGTCGCGCAGCGCGAAGGCCGGCCCCGTGCCGGCGACGGTGCGCAGCCGCAGCGCGCCCACCCCCGGCGCCGCGGTCTCCGCCCTGTCGAGCACCTCGCTCCAGGCGCCGACGGTATCGCCGGCGAAGCAGGGATTGACGTGGCTGCCGGCGTTGATCGCCACGACGAGCTGCGCGTTGGCCAGCCCGTTGAAGCTCAGCGCCCGCGCCAGGCTGATGACATGGCCGCCGTAGATCAGCCGCCGGCCGTCCTCGCGCTGGGTGACGTCGAAATGCACCTTGGCCGTGTTCTGCCAGAGCCGGGTGGCGAGCATGTGCTCGGCCTCCTCGACCGTCACCCGGTCGACATGGTCGATCCGCTCGCCCACCGCATAGTCGCCCCAGCGCCAGGGCTCGCCGGCGAGGGCGAAGTCGTAGCCGGTGAAGTCGAGCCCGGCCGGCACCACGAGATCGCCCGCCGCCACCGCCGGCGCGAGCTCGGGCACCACCGCCTCGGGTGCCGGCGACGCGGAGTCGCGCTTCCTGACCATCACCCAGCGGCAGTAGCGCAGCACCGCCCGGCCGTGCTGGTTCCAGCCGGTCGAGCGCACCCAGACGACGCCGCTCCTGCCGTTCGAGGTCTCGCGCAGGCCGATCACCTCGCTCGTCGCGGTCAGCGTGTCGCCCGGCCAGACCGGCTCGAGCCAGCGCGCCTCGGCGTAGCCGAGGTTCGCCACCGCGTTGAGGCTGATGTCGGGGACGGTCTTGCCGAAGACGATGTGGAAGGCGGCGAGCTCGTCGATCGGGCTCCGCGGCAGCCCCGAGGCGCGCGCGAACTCGTCCGACGAGGTCAGCGCGAATCGGGCGGGATAGAGCGCCGTGTTGAGCGCCCGCTCCCCCTCGGTGACGGTGCGCGGGACGGCGTGGGTCAGCACCTGGCCGACCGCATAGTCCTCGAAGAAGTTGCCGGCGCGCGTCTTGGTCATTGCGGGAAGGGCCAGTAGCCGAGCCAGCCGTGGATCGCCGTGATCACGGCGAAGAGCACGACCGAGATGACCACCCAGCGCACCGTGCCCGCCGTCGTCCCCGGCCCGGGCCGCACCCAGGCCGGTTCGCGCGCGCCGATGAGGAGCATCTCCGCGATCGCCCAGAGCCCGAGCCAGCCGAAGAGGACGAGCGAGGCGCGGTCCCCGTTCACCAGCAGGTGCGCCACCGCCCAGATCAGCACGGCAGTCAGCATCGGATGCCGCATCCAGGTCCGCGCGACCCCTTTCGAATGCCCGGCCCCGAGCAGTCCGACCGCGCAGATCATCAGGAGGTTGTTGAGATGGATCCCCCAGCCCGGCGGATCGTAGACCGGCACGACCGGCGCCCGGCGGAAGCCGACGACGATGAGCAGGGTGCCGAGAAGCAGCAACGCCGCGATGACGCCGCGCGCCGGCCCGGCGCCCACCGCCCCGTCCAGCGCGGCGCGCGCGCCCGGCGCCGCCCGCTTGAAGAGATGCACCGCCGTCCAGAGCAGCAGTCCGAGGACGAGCAGGGTCATTGCGCCGCCTCCAGCTCGGCGATCACCGCCGCGCGCGCCAGCAGCCGCTTCGCCGTCACCACGTGCAGGTTCTCCACGATCCGCCCGTTGACGACCGCGACCCCCTCGCCGCGCGCCTCGGCGGCCTCGAAGGCCGCGACCTGCTCGCGCGCCAGAGCCACGTCCTCGGGCGAGGGCGCGAAGACCTCGTTCGTCACCGCCAGCTGGTCGGGGTGGATCAGCGTCTTGCCGTCGAAGCCCATCTCGCGCCCCTGCACGCAGGCGGCGCGCAGCCCCTCCTGGTCCTGGAAGGCGTTGAAGACCCCGTCGACGCAGACCAGCCCCTCGGCGCGGGCGGCCAGCAGGCAGAGCCCGAGGCTCGCGACCAGCGGCAGCCGGTCCGGCGTGTGCGCGGCGCCCAGCTCCTTGACGAGGTCGTTCGTCCCCATGACGAATCCCTCGAGCCGCGGATGCGCCCCGGCCACCGCCCCGGCGTTCAGCATCGCCCGCGGCGTCTCCATCATCGCCCAGATCGTGCAGCCCTCGGGCGCCCCGTGCCGCGCGAGGAGATCGGCCGCCCGCGTCACGTCCGCCGGCGTCTCGACCTTGGGCAGCAGGATCGCATCCGGCCCCGCGGCGCAGGCCGCCGCCAGGTCCGCCTCGCCCCACGCGGTGTCGAGGCCGTTGACCCGCACCAGCAGCTTGCGCCGCCCGTAGCCGCCCGCCGCCACCGCCTCGGCGACCAGCTCGCGCGCCCGTGGCTTCTCGGCCGGCGCGACCGCATCCTCGAGGTCGAGGATCAGCGCATCGGCCGGCAGCGACCGGGCCTTTTCCAGCGCCCGCGGCCGCGAGCCCGGCATGTAGAGGACGGAACGGTAGGGATGATCGTCCTGCGGCATGGCGTCCCGGAAGCTTTTGCTGCACCGCGACATGACTTACCCCACCTCCCGCGAAAGACAAGCGCCAATTGCCCCGACCCGTTGCGCGGTGGCCGCGCGGAGCGCGCGCTTCGTTAACAAAGGGTTCTCCTTTCGCCCGGAGATTTTCCACCACGAACGCGGGGACAGCGAAGCCCCGCGAGGCAGAAGGAGCAGGACCTTGCCGCATCTCTCGTTCCTTGTCCGGGCCGCAACCGCCGCCGCGCTTCTCGCCGCCACGCCCGGCGCGAACGCCGAGGAAACCACCTGCGCCGACCGCACGCGCGTGGTGCAGAGGCTGCAGGATCGCTTCGGCGAAACGCTGAGGAGCCTCGGGCTCAACCGCGACAACGGCATCGTCGAGGTCTACAGCTCCGAGGAGACCGGCACCTGGACGATCCTGATGACCCGGCCCGACGGCATCACCTGCCTGCTCGCCGCCGGCCAGCTCTGGGAGCAGGACGCCCGCCCGCTCGACAAGGCCGGCAGCGACGCCTGAAGCCACTCCGCCCCCCTTGCCAACCGGTCGCCGAGAGGCTAGCCACGAGCCGGTTTTCACACCGCACCGGGGGACAGACGGATGGCTAGAGCGAAGATCGCACTGATCGGTGCGGGGCAGATCGGCGGCACCCTCGCCCATCTCGCCGCGCTCCGCGAACTCGGCGACGTGATCCTGTTCGACATCGCCGAGGGCATTCCCCAGGGCAAGGCGCTCGACATCGCCGAGTCGGGCCCGATCGGCCGCTTCGACGCCAAGCTCAAGGGCGCCAACTCCTACGAGGAGATCGCCGGCGCCGACGTCTGCATCGTGACCGCCGGCGTCCCGCGCAAGCCGGGCATGAGCCGCGACGACCTGCTCGGCATCAATCTCAAGGTGATGAAGGCGGTCGGCGACGGCCTCAAGGCGCACGCCCCGAACGCCTTCGTCATCTGCATCACCAACCCGCTCGACGCCATGGTCTGGGCGCTGCGCGAGTTCGCCGGCCTGCCGAAGCAGAAGGTCTGCGGCATGGCGGGCGTGCTCGACAGCGGCCGCTTCCGCCACTTCCTCGCCGAGGAGTTCGACGTCTCGGTCAAGGACGTCTCGGCCTTCGTGCTCGGCGGCCACGGCGACAGCATGGTGCCGCTCGCCCGCTATTCGACCGTCGGCGGCATCCCGCTCCCCGACCTCGTCGAGATGGGCTGGACCACCCAGGAGAAGCTCGACGCCATCGTCCAGCGCACCCGCGACGGCGGCGCCGAGATCGTCGGCCTGCTCAAGACCGGCTCGGCCTTCTACGCCCCCGCCGCCTCGGCGATCGAGATGGCCGAGGCCTACCTCAAGGACCAGAAGCGCGTGCTGCCCTGCGCCGCCTGGGTCGAGAACGCCTACGGCCTCAAGGGGATGTACGTGGGCGTCCCCACCGTCATCGGCGCCGGCGGCATCGAGCGCGTCGTCGAGATCAAGCTCGACCGCGGCGAAAAGGCGGCCTTCGACAAGTCGGTCGAGGCCGTGCGCGGCCTCGTCGAGGCGTGCAAGGCCATCGACACCCGCCTCGCCTGAGGCCTGCCGCGCTTCCGTTCGGCGGGAACGCAAGCCCGTGCTAAGCTGTTTCCCCTGAGACGCACATTCAGGGAGGAACGTGTCATGCACCTCATGCGAGCCGGGCTTGCGCTTGCGCTTCTGTCCGCCGTCCCCGCCCTGGCGCAGGACGACCAGGTGAAGACCGCCCAGGCGGCGATGACCTCTGCCGAGGGCGCGGCCCTCGGCACGCTCGTCCTCAACAGCACGCCGGCCGGGGTGATGATCCAGGGCGAGCTCCAGGGCCTGCCGCCCGGCCCGCACGGCTTCCACGTCCACGCGACCGGCGCCTGCGAGCCGCCGTTCGACAGCGCCGGCGGCCACTACAACCCGACGGGCGCCGAGCACGGCTTCCTCGTCGAGGGCGGCCCGCACGCCGGCGACATGACCAACATCACCGTCGGCGCCGACGGGACGGTGGCGATCGAGCTCCTCGACACCTTCCTCGCCCTCGACAACCGGCTCTTCGACGAGGACGGTGCCGCGGTCCTCGTCCACGCCATGCCCGACGACTACGCCACCCAGCCCTCCGGCCACGCCGGCGACCGCATCGCCTGCGGGGTGATCGTAGCCGACTGAGCCGCAACGGCGAATCGGGTCGAATCCCCCTCCGCGGACACTCGTGATCACAGCAATTTCCCATGTGATCACGTAAGATCGTTTTCGGCCCGATCACGCCTCCGGCGCGCTTAATTCGATTGCAACTTGCGGCAAAACGGGCCTAACCAAGCCGAAAGGCCGCAGGGCGAGGCGAGGGACGGAAATGAACATCCACGAGTACCAGGCCAAGCAGCTCCTCAGGGAGTACGGCGCTCCTGTCTCCGACGGGCGCGTCGTGCTCCGCGCCGAGGAGGCGAAGACCGCCGCGGGCGAGCTCGACGGCCCGATCTGGGTGGTGAAGGCGCAGATCCACGCCGGCGGCCGCGGCAAGGGCAGGTTCAAGGAAGCCACCGCCGGCGAGAAGGGCGGCGTGCGCGTCACCAAGTCGGTCGAGGAGGCCGCCGAAGAGGCGCAGAAGATGCTCGGCCGCACCCTCGTGACCAAGCAGACCGGCGCCCCCGGCAAGCAGGTCAACCGCATCTACATCGAGGACGGCTCCGACATCGCCCGCGAGCTCTACCTCGCGCTCCTCATCGACCGCGTCAGCTCGCGCATCGCCTTCGTCTGCTCGACCGAGGGCGGCATGGACATCGAGGAGGTGGCCCACAACACCCCGGAGAAGGTCCTGACCTTCACCGTCGACCCGGCCTCCGGCATCTCCGGCTTCCACGGCCGCCGCGTCGCCTTCGCCCTCGGGCTCGAGGGCAAGCAGGTGAAGCAGTGCGTCGACCTCATCGACAAGCTCTACCGTCTCTTCACCGAGAAGGACGCGGAGATGGTCGAGATCAACCCGCTCATCGTCACCACCGCCGGCGACATCAAGTGCCTCGACGCCAAGATGGGCTTCGACTCGAACGCGCTCTACCGCCAGAAGGACATCCTCGCGCTCCGCGACGAGACCGAGGAGGACCCCAAGGAGCTCGCCGCCTCCAAGTTCGACCTCAACTACATCGCGCTCGACGGCGAGATCGGCTGCATGGTGAACGGCGCCGGCCTCGCCATGGCGACGATGGACATCATCAAGCTCTACGGCTCGGAGCCCGCCAACTTCCTCGACGTCGGCGGCGGCGCCACCAAGGAGAAGGTGACGGAAGCCTTCAAGATCATCACCTCCGACCCGAACGTGAAGGGCATCCTCGTCAACATCTTCGGCGGCATCATGCGCTGCGACGTGATCGCCGAGGGCGTGATCGCGGCGGTGAAGGAGGTCGGCCTCCAGGTGCCGCTGGTCGTGCGCCTCGAGGGCACCAACGTCGAGCTCGGCAAGAAGATCCTGAACGAGAGCGGCCTCGCCATCATCGCCGCCGACGACCTCGCCGATGCGGCCGAGAAGATCGTCAAGGCGGTGAAGGGATAGGCGCCAGGTCATGAAGAGCATCAAGATCGACGATGATCTCTTCCAGCGGGCCGAACGGCTTGCCGTGGAGCGGGGATTGAGTGTCGACGATCTCGTCTCGGATCTCGTGGCCAAGGTCACCGGCGGCGAGACGCCGGAAGCCTACCGCGCCAGGATGGAAATGGTCGAGATGGCCCGCAATTCCCACCGCGGCATGATCGGCGAGTGGAATCGCGAGGAAGCCTATGCCGAGCGCCTTTCTCGATACGAACGTTCTGATCTACGCGGCGATCTCCGAAAGGACACATCCGGCGAAGTGGAAGGTGGCAATGGACGTTCTTGACCGGAGCGACTTCGCCATTTCCGCCCAAGTCATGGCCGAGTTCGTCGCCGTCGTGCGGCGGAAGGCATCGCCGCCGCTCTCCGACGGCGAGATCGACGGATGGCTCGCCTCGTTGGAGGCGCGCCCTACTCTGCCCATCGACGCCGCGCTCGTCCGCCGCGGCGTCGCCATCTCGGCCGAGCATGGCCTCAACTACTACGACGGCGCGATTCTCGCCGCCGCCGAACGTCTCGGCTGCGACACCGTGCTGAGCGAAGACATGACCGACGGGCGCGTCTATGGCGCCGTGACGGTTCGCAATCCCTTCAAGGAAGGCTGAAGAATGGCGATCCTCGTCGACGAGAACACCAAGGTCATCTGCCAGGGCCTCACCGGCTCGCAGG
>ENA-UOUJ01001418-UOUJ01001418.1-activated-sludge-metagenome-genome-assembly--contig:-NODE-1418-length-12643-cov-6.562123_pt1 | contig 12643 bp, 7 predicted proteins | sample MGYA00249839_ERZ747224 | MGnify/ENA primary metagenome ERZ747224 (study PRJEB28782, sample SAMN03220277) | activated sludge metagenome | biome: wastewater; feature: sewage sludge; material... | reverse complement strand
TTAAAAATAAAAAATAAAGGGACATGTTTCTTTCAAAAAAAACATTGCACAATTTACAACAAAGACAATAAAATCAACTTCTTTTTTTGAGAAAAAAAGGGACAGATTTTTGTCTATCCCTTTAATATTTGCTTCTCTTGAGATCTCCCAAAAGTATGAAAATTCAATAGTTTAATAAATCCATCCCGGGGTCGGTTTCAGGTTTTTATTCAACTCTATTTCTGCCTTTGGAACCGGCCAGGTGTACCAATAATCGCCAATCCATTCATAAGTGGTACCTCCTGTATTTTCGGTGCCACCCCAAGCATGTTGTGCTACTTTTTGGTCAAACTTCGTTTCCTTTAAAGTTTTCCAGCGCATTTCGTCAAAGAAGTTTACGCCTTCACCAATCAATTCACGACGACGCTCATCACGTACATAATTGCGGGCAGTGTTTTTATCGGCAAAAGAAGACGACATTGTAGGAATTCCTACTCTGTCCCTTACCTGTTTTACTTTCTGCATGGCGCCTTGAAGATCACCCATTTCAACCAGTGCTTCAGCCCACATCAATAACACATCGGCATAGCGAATAATTGGTTCATCCACCGGATTTTGCTCACGACGGGCATACTCTAATCCTTCTCCAACAAATTTGCGATGTATGTATTTGAATTCTGCCTGAGCATTACAAGTGCCGGAAGTATAATACGTACTTGGGAGATTTTTATTCAAATTGGGCTCGGCACCTGATTGATCAACATAATATTTTCCGGTAACAGGAAATCTGAAGGTGTACATTCCTTCCGCGGAGGAATTACTATTCACCCCCTTAAAATTAGCATAAGGAGTAACTACATTAAATGCCAGACGAGGATCTCTATTGGAATATGCTGCTTTTAGTCGTGCTTCATTACCTTCTTGTAAGTATAATGCTTTTGCACTGCCATCCAATTTATTTAACTCGGCATTAATAACATTTGTAATAGTTGGATGAACCTCCATTCCATTTACTTTTTGGTCTCTCAGGAAGAACACTTTTCTTTGAGCGGTTGAAATACTCGATAGTGCATCCCACTGAGGGAAAAAGTCTGACCAATTAAATGGCTTTACAGTAGTTGGATTTACTATAACCTCATAGAGGTTCACCAATGCCGGCGTAACTTGCAAGTCGGTCCAGCAACCCCGGCTATCTTTAGAACCTTGTTGAAATGCTGCGCAGAACTTTTGAAGGGCAGTACCATAACCGGTAGGTTCTTCAATATACTGCACGCTCAAAATCATTTCTTCGCAACGCTCTTGTGCTACCTTAAATAATTGCTGATAATTCGAATATAATTTATAACCCATTTCCCCTACTTTAGAAAAATCGGCAGCTGCCAAATCATATTTATTTGTCATCAGATAAGCCCTGCCTCTTAATGCATAGGCAGCTCCCTTACTTGCACGACCCTCACCTTGTATCTGATTATTAGGGAGATTAGATTCATTAATGGCATCAGTCAGGTCTTTAATAATTAAATCCCAAACTTCTGATTCTGGGCTTTGGCCTTTATTGGCATCAGTTGGGCTTATAGGTTCTGTGTAAATTGGTACTCCCAAACCGTCACGACCATAAAGCTCGTTCAACCTCATATAGAAGAATGCACGCAACACTTTACATTCAGCTACAAGTCTTTTTTTCTTTTCCTCCTTCATTTGCGCATCGGGTATATGCGCAATGGCATCATTGGCACGGTGAATACCATCGTAGCACCATTTCCAATGATGAGTAAAATAACCGGCGCTTGGCTTTACTGCACTCGAAAATAAATTGTCCAAATTGTATTCACCCTGACCGGTCATACCAAATGCTTCATAGCCATAGTACCCAATGTTTTGAGCTGTTCCTATTAGCCCATTACTCCTTACCGGACGTTGTAATGAATAATACACCCCAATCACACCTTGATCCACTAAACCTTCAGTGGACCACATGGTTCCCGAAGAAATTTTATCATTAGGTGATGTTTCCAATAATTTCTTGCACCCGGGCAAAGCCCCCAATGTATAAATTACCGTTATTAATAATAATATCTTTTTCATAACTTGTTTTATTAGATTAATTAAAAAGTAAGTGTCAAACCGCCGGAAATCAATTTTGCAATTGGATAAACGATAAGTGAGCTACCCAATTCCGGATCTACACCCTGAAAATCTTTGTTTTGGATTGTCAGCAGATTTTCGCCTGATACAAAAACACGAAGATTACTAATTCTGGCAGAATTTAACCAGTTTTTAGGCAATGTGTAACCTACCTGCAAAGACTTCAATTTAAAATATGAAGAGTTATACAGGTAAAAGGTATTGGATGTCATGATCGAACTGGCAGACAATAATCTTGGAAATTTATTATTGATTTTTGCATTCGGGTCTGTTGCCGGATCATAATTATCATAATCAGAATTTGCTTTTACGGCGTCATAAAAATAATATTTGGTCCAGGAGTCCGCAGGAACCACATCGCCGGTGTTTGACAGAATAGAACCGTTAGCTCCTCTATCATTAATGTAATGGTAGGAGCCCAGTCGGCCTGCCCAAAGCATATTCAGATCAACTCCCTTCCAGGCAGCAGTCATATTTAAGCCAAATACAAATTTTGGAACAGAGGATTTACCCGTAAATTCTCTGTCATCATCATTACCATACTTACCATCACCATTAACGTCTGCCATAATCATCTGACCATACCAGATATTTGCAGCGCCAGAACCAACTTTATTATTATTAAATGAATAACCGGCGGCTATCATTGCTTTCACCCATTCCAAATCGGCTTTGGATCTAATCATACCATCTTTAGGCCCACCGGCAGGATTAACGGTTCCATCAGCATTTGTATAACTGCCATTCCCCGAATAAGGACGGCGCAGGAACCATTCGTCAATCATGTGCCCTTCTACACGGCGCGTATCTCCGCCGGTTGACACATCGGCCAGATTAGTATAACGCCAGGTGGGATTGCCCCATATATCCAAAGTGTTAGGGTCCTGCTCGTATCTCAAGGAGCCTTTAAAATTAGTTACATGGTTTGCATTGTAGCTAATATTAGCATTGATGCCATATCTGAAATCTTTTCCTGCTCTGTCATTCCATCCCAAGGTCAACTCAACACCTTTATTTGTCATAGAAGCTGTATTGGCCATCGGTGCGCTGATATTTCCCATTGTCAGATAAATGATGGATGCAGTGAGAATATCAGATGTATTGCGCACATAAAAATCCAACTCAGTATTTAAACGGTTGTTGAGGAGCCTTGCTTCCAAGCCCAGATTATAGGTGGTTAATTTTTCCCATGATAATGTCAGATTCTGAATTGTTTGCTGAATCACTCCATTTGCCACCTGCTCGTTAAACACATTATTCACTTTTTGGTACAGTGTCTGCCAGTCATAGTTACCACTTACTGTATTACCCAGTGTGCCATAGGAGGCTCTTAATTTCAGGTAATTGATATAATCTCTTGCAGAAGCAAAGAAAGATTCTCTACTAATAACCCATCCTGCTGAAAATGAAGGGAACATTCCTGTGCGTTTGCCGGGTGCAAATTTTGAAGAGGCATCCGAACGGAAGTTGGCTTCAAACAAGTATTTGTTGTCATAAGCGTAATTGGCACGCCCAAAATAAGACAACATAGCGTAACCTCCTTTTGCATTACCTCCGATTGCTTCCATAGTAGCAGCAGATGTAATGTCTGTAATACTCCAATCCAATAACCCCTTTTTTGTAGCACTGAAACCACTGCTTTCATATCGGTATTGTTCATAACCGGCTAATCCGCCTACATCATGTTTACCAAAAGAACGCATATAACGTAACAGAAGATTAGCGGTATAACTATTTGAATTATAAGAATAACGATAGGAGGTTGCCTGGTCTAAGTTTCCAAGACCCTCCTTTGGAGTTTCAAAACTCTCACGAAAACTATATCTTGGCTGATTTTGAGAGTAGTTTTCGTCTGCCCGAATATATTCGCTATAATTAAACCTGGCTTCGGCTACCAACCCTTTCCAAATATCAACATTAGTGTACCAACTGTTATTAATTCTTGTAAAATTGTTCATACCGCCATTGGCTGCAACCTGTTGAAGAATATTGTCTTTTTGGGTAGTGTTCGGGTCCTCACTGGCTCCATATTTTCCCTGATAAATGGGTGTTATAGCTGGGAATGCCTGAAGCAAGAAGGTCATAGAGGTGCTACCCGGTTCTTTATACTCTTTGGTGGCATAGGTTTGGGTTCCAAAAGTAATCCTGTCTGCTATTTTTGTTTCCAAATTCGCGCGAATATTGAAGCGCTGCATTCCGGTATTTTTTAGAGTGCCGGGATTGTTTTGATACCCTAATGACAGTAAATAGGAAGAAGCTTTTCCGCCTCCTGTAACGGAAGCGCCATATCGCTGGTAGTACTCAGGTTGGAAAAGTATTTGTGCCCAGTCGGTATTGGGGAATGCCAGCCAGTTTGGAATAGTTTGTCCGGTAACAGGATTGGTATAAGTTCCATTGGGATTGGCATCTGCAGCTCTCCATTCATCTATAGTAGAATAAGCATAGTCAGGAGAAGTGGATGTGGGGTTTGCATTCAATTTTGCTATATTATGCAACTCCATCCAATCGGCAGTATTTGCCATAAATTTTAAATCTGTTACTGCTTTCTCACGTGCATATAGCGTATTGATGGAAACCTTCGGCGCTTCATTTTTCTTACCTTTTTTGGTAGTTACCAAAATAACACCATTTGCGGCACGGGAACCATAAATAGCTGCCGAAGAAGCATCTTTCAGGATTGAAATACTTTCTACATCATCAGTATTTACAGGAACCATATCGGCAACCACCCCGTCCACCAAAACCAAAGGATCACTGTTATTGAAAGAACCTGTTCCGCGTACACGAATTGAAATTCCTTCTGCACCGGGGTTGCCTGCACTTTGGGTTACTCTCACGCCCGGAGCAGCGCCACCCAAAGTAGCCGCAAGGTTCATCACCGGTCTGTTGGCAATCTTATCGGCGCCAACAGAGGTTACAGACCCCGTCAAATTCACTCTCTTCTGTACACCATAGCCCACTACCACCACTTCATCCATACTGCTGGCAATAGCTGTTAAGGCTACTATTATTTCATTCTGATCACCAACTTTTAACTCTTGTGCATTATAACCCACTGCCGAAAAAACTAATACATCTCCCACATTGGCATTTATAGTGAAACTTCCATCTTCTTTGGTTACCGTACCTACAGATGTTCCCTTTACAATTACTGAGGCGTGTGCCAGAGGCTCGCCTTTATCGTTCATTACAGTACCGGTAATGGCTTTTGCCGCAATAATTTCAGTAGAATAATTGAGAAAAATATTATTTGATTTCTCAATTGACCATTTTACGGGTAGCCCTTCCAGAATCCTGTTCAATACCGTCTTAATATCTGCATTTACAACATTTACCGAAATCAATTTATTGCCGGGCAAAACGTCATTACTGTAGTTAAAACGGTAAGAAGTTTGCTTTTCAATGGATTTAAACACTTCGGACAGTGAAATGTCTTTTGCATTCAGGTTGATTTTTCCCTGCGCAAAATTTGTAGCCGACACCTGCATGGCAAGCAATAAGAAAATAGCCGAAATTTTCATAAATAGAATCGTTTTTTTGATGGACAACGTATTTGCCGATACGCCTCCATAACCTTTCTTTTTCATATTTTTGTTTTAAGCGATTAATAAATGAACATCAGCAATTGCTTAATTTTTCACTGATGTTGTTTTTGGTCCGTTGGGAGGATGTTGCCGCATTCTCCCTTTTTTATTGAGTATTTTATGTAATCATTTGATAATTAATGGTTTAAGATGATGAAAAAATATTAGTCAATTATTAAAATGTTATTGTTTAAGGAATAGTCAAATTTTTTAAGACTTTTCAGGGCTTTTAATGCCTCTTCTAAGCTGTAATTATCTAAATACACAGTGTAATGAAAACTCTTTGATTGATTTGTTTTAAAAACAACCTGAATATTAAATTGTCTTTCAAGCTCGGCAGCTATTTCTACCAAAGGTTTATTGACGAAACTCAGATGGTTTTGAGTCCAGGCAGTTTCGGAAATGATGCTATCGTGTATAGTTGTCACCTGTGTCAGATCCGCCTCCGGTATCTTTATTTCTTCTCTGAATATTTTTGTATTAATGTCTTCTGGCTTGGCAATGGTGTATTTTTCCATGGGCTTCAAAATCACTTTCTTAGCCGATTTTTCTGCCGGTATCACCTCTACCTTTCCCTTTATCAGGGTAGTTTCAAATATACTTTCTTCGGGATAGTAGCGAACATTGAAAACGGTTCCCAATACTTTCACGTCCGCCTTATCGGTATGAATCACAAAGGGCATAGCGGCATTGTGCGACACTTCGAAGAAGGCCTCACCCGTAAGTTGAACATTTCTGGTTTTTACATTAAAATCAGGCCCATAGCTCAATTTACTGTCTGCATTTAACACTACAATACTACTGTCGGGCAGTACAATTTTGGTTTTGGAGCCTTTATTGGTAGTGGTGGAAACAAGCTGTTTGGAAAACTTATTTATTTTAGTATCTGAATAATTATAGAAAAAAGCAGTGCCTATTATCAGTATAATGGAAGCAGCTACTGCCGCAATTTTTAGAATGGAATAAATTTTCTTAGACTTGTTTTGAGGAGAATTGCCGGTTGCGGAATCTCCGATTCTTTCTTGGAATTTTTGCCAGTGACTGTCAATATACTTTTGTTCAAATTGTTGGTTGTGGTCAAACAAATTTGTTTTATAAAGTTCTTCTATTGATTGGGCAAATGCAGCGAACTCGGGATTGCTATCAATCATTTGTGATAGTTCCCTCAGTTCCAATAAAGACATCTCTTTGGATTTCTTTTTGGCAAGCAATTCTATGAACCTGTTTTCCTGCATTTATTATGGGCTTCCTGTAATGAAAAGACACATAACAAATGTTTTACCCCCAAAGAAAATTGGAAAAATTTATGGGAATCTTTTTTTTGCCTTATTCCGGAATAGCAGGCCATTCTTTTGGGCAATTTCAAATAATCGTCTGAAAGCAATATTCATCTGGTTTTCAATAGTTTTTACAGATAACCCCATCGTATCAGCCGCTTCCCGATAACTCAGGCCTTCTTCCTTTATAAGCCTGAAAATAAGTTTACACCTTGCGGGCAACTGATGAATGGCATCCATTATAATTTTCAATTCCTGCTTATCGGAATACTGATTTTCTGGGTTTTGCGGGCTGATAAGTTCTTCTTCGCCAATATGGTCGAAGTTCGCATAGTTTATGGTTTTATTTCGGCTGAGATGGTTAATGGCTCTGTTTTTGGCGGCTGCGTACAGGTAATATGACAGTTTATTGATGGTATGCAAGGTTTTTCGGTTGTGCCATAAATTGACAAACAAATCGCACACGATATCTTCAGAAGTTTCTTTTTGCCCGATAATGGAGTGAGTATAATTGACAAGTTGGATGAAATAATGCCTGAACAATTTTTCAAAAGCAGACTTATCGTCTTTTTCAACAATAGAATGTATCAGATATTTCAATTCCTTATCATCCATTGACTGCAAAGGTATGCAAATGATAAAGAATTGTTAAAAGAAAATAATTCTTATGTGAAATGTCCTAATCAGATGATAGTCAATGTTTTACATTTTTTGAATAGTTCAGTTTAAAGAATATCATGGTTAACGACATTCCCAAAACCACCACATTGGTCAGAACAATTACCATATCGCTTTTCAAAAAACCATATACAATCCACATTACCTCATTGATGGCCGCTATCAAAAACATGTTTAAAGAAATATCCCGGGCAGATTTTTCTCGGTAGGTTTTTATCACCTGAGGCAAAAAAGTAAGTGTGGTAATGAAACCGGCGCTATATCCTAAAATATCTACTCCATTCATTTTGAATAGTTTTTATGGTTTAATTCGAAATTTGATGGCAAAAATAATAGAAAGAATTTCTAAATATTAAAGAATTAAGTGCATTAGGTTAACAGAAATTAATATATTTAATCCGAAAAATTCTGCTTTTTTGAAAACCGACCTGTACATATTCTTTAGAAAAAATCCTTTTGTCAGGTTAATCATACCGCTTTCTTTAGGAATTGTATTTCAATGGTATCTGCAAATTCCATTTTTTATTAGTATTTCTTCGTTGGTTATCGGACTTTTGTTTTTGATTATTTATAACCTCTTTTCTTTGTCTCAGAAATACAGATTATCAATGATTTACGGATTGGTAATCCATTTGGTAATGTTTTTTCTGGGGATGCTGCAGGTGTTTACCAAAGATATCAGACACGAAAATAACTGGTTTGGTAAAAAATATCTGCCCGATATGACCATTAAAGCCATCCTTGATGAACAACCGGTTGAAAAACCCAAATCTTTTAAAACTGAGGCAAAAATCACGCAATTGATTACCAAAGACAGCAGTTTTAATGTTGACGGGAAAATAATTATCTATTTCAAAAAAGATAGTTTTAACCAACGGTTGAAACCCGGAACACAAATCATTTTCAACAAAGTGCTGCAGGAAATCAGGAATACAGGCAATCCGGGTGCCTTTGATTATAAAAGATATATGCTTTTCAACAAAGTAACGCATCAGGCTTACCTCACTTCTGATGATTTTCGTTTGTTGAATGAAAAAGATATTTCCTGGTTTGAATCGTTTCTTTATTCGGCAAAAACTTATGTGTTGAATGTATTCAAACGATTTATTCCTGGAAAGAAAGAGCGTGGCCTTGCTGAAGCGCTTCTTATTGGATATAGAGACGATCTTGATAAAAACCTGTTGCAATCTTATACAAATACCGGTGTGGTACACATCATTGCGGTATCCGGAATGCATCTGGCGCTAATATTTCTGGTACTTGATTTTGTATTTAAACCACTGCTTCGGCACCGTAAGACAAAATGGCTTCATCCTGTATTAGTTATTTCAATTCTCTGGATATTTACCTTTATAACAGGAGGCGCGGCATCAATTGTTCGTGCTGCCGTAATGTTCACCTTTGTGATGATTGGCAAAACACTAAAGAGAGAAGCTTCTATTTATAATATTCTGGCTGCATCTGCTTTTTGTTTGTTGCTCTACAATCCTTTCTGGCTATGGGATGTAGGCTTTCAGCTTTCATATACTGCAGTTCTGAGCATTGTTGTTTTTTACAAGCCGCTTAATAATCTGGTTTATTTCAAAAATAAATCTCTTGCCTGGCTGTGGAGCCTGCTGGCAGTGAGTATTGCCGCTCAAATACTTACTACCCCGCTAAGTGTTTATCATTTTCATCAGTTTCCGGTTTATTTTCTACTGACCAATTTGTTTGCAGTGCCTGTTTCGAGTGTGGTATTGATCGGGGAATTAATTCTGGTACTTCTTTCTCCAATAAAATTTCTGGCTGTTATTCTCGGCAAAATCCTTGATGGCTTGATCTGGTGGTTGAACACATTTATAGAACGGTTAGAACAATTTCCATTTGCGCTCTGGAGCGGATTACAAATCAATACTATTCAAACGATTTTACTTTTTATCTTAATTGCCGGTGTTGGCTTCTGGTTGTTTCAAAAAATGAAAGCAGGATTCTGGATAGGCATTGTAGCGCTGATTCTGTTTTTCGGAATCAGGTCTTACTCGTTTTATGAAGCAGCGAGCCGGAAAAAACTGATTGTTTACAATGTGCCTAAATACCAGGCGATTGATTTCATAAATGGCAGGAAATATTTTTTTATAGGCGACCTTGAAATTATTGAAGACCCCGCACTTACTAACTTCTATCTGAGGCCTTCAAGAATTGAACAAAGGATTACTCCGGATTATCAACTCCCCGGGTTAAAGATTTATGAAAATCAGTTTATCTTCAATAATAAAAGGATAATAATAGTAGATGCGCCCTTGGTCAATACAGATAAAAGCGTTTCTGCAAATGTGGATGTGGCGATACTTTCAGGTAATCCTAAACTATATATTTCAGATTTGAAAAAACAAATCACTCCTGCTCAAATAATTATTGACAGTTCGGTGCCGGCATGGAAAGCGAGTTATTGGAAAAAGGATTGCGACTCACTTCAAATTCCCTATTTCGATGTGAGTGAAAAAGGCGCTTTTGTTATGAATTTCTGATAACGTACTTTTGCGGCTCAATTTTTTAAAAACCTAAGGGATGAACAAGAAAATTCAATCAGCATTAATTTCAGTTTTTTATAAGGATGGCCTCGAGCCGATTGTTAACGAACTTTCAAGGTTAGGGATTACCATTTATTCCACCGGAGGCACCCAAAAGTTTATTGAAGACTTAGGCATCAATGTGGTACCGGTAGAAAACCTTACGAGCTACCCTTCGATATTGGGCGGCAGAGTGAAAACCCTTCATCCATCAGTATTTGGAGGCATTTTGGGAAGAAGAGATCTGGAGAGTGATCGTAATGAAATGCTTGAATATAAAATTCCGGAAATTGATTTGGTGATTGTGGATTTATACCCTTTTGAAGAAACCCTGGCCAATACAGATGATGAAAAGGCAATCATCGAAAAAATTGACATTGGCGGCCCTTCGATGATCAGGGCTGCTGCCAAAAACTTTAAAGACGTATTGGTGGTGGCTGCCAAAAAGGATTATGCTGCGATAGAGGAACTGCTGAAAACCCAAAACGGAGAAACCACTATTGAGCAGAGAAAAAGATATGCTGCAAAAGCGTTTGAAATAGTAGCTCACTATGATGTGGCTATTGCACATTATTTTCTGCCTGATGGCGGCGAATATTTTCTGGAGTCATCTCCACAACCACAAATTATGCGATACGGTGAAAACCCTCATCAGCAGGGCGTTTTCTATGGCAACCTGAATGAGTTGTTTAAAAAACTAAATGGCAAAGACCTTTCGTACAACAATTTGGTGGATGTGGATGCAGCGATTCAGTTGATTAAAGAATTTAATGTTGATGCTGCAAAATCATCTGAGCAGGAAGTAGTATTTGCCATCATCAAGCATACCAATGTGTGTGGTGTGGCGCAGAGAGCCTCCGTTCATGAAGCCTGGAAAGATGCGCTTGCCGGAGATCCTGAAAGCGCTTTTGGCGGAATATTGATAACAAATGGAACTGTGGATGCACTAACAGCCAATGCCATCAATGAGCTTTTCTTTGAAGTGCTGATAGCGCCCGGTTTTGAAGAAGCTGCCTTACAAATTCTGAAATCAAAAAAGAACAGAATTTTATTGCAATTAAAAAATTTACCAATCAGAACAAATCAATTTCGCTCCATGCTGAATGGTGTACTGCAACAATCCAATGATGACGGAAACTATAATGAATGGACTGAGGCCGGCGGCAGACAAACAACAGAAGAAGAAAAAAAGAACCTGATTTTTGCAAATATTATCTGCAAACATTTAAAATCCAACGCAATTTGTTTAGTAAAAAATAATCAATTGATTGGTAAAGGTTGTGGTCAAACCAGCCGGATTGACGCACTAAGACATGCTATTGAAAAAGCAAATCAGTTTAACTTTGATTTAAAGGGCGTAGTGATGGCAAGCGATGCCTTTTTCCCGTTTGATGATTGTATAAAACTGGGTCATGCTGCCGGTATCGAAGCCTATATTCAGCCAGGCGGTTCAATAAGAGATAAAGACTCTATCGAGTATGCCAAAGAAAATAACCTGTCGATGGTACTAACCGGTATGAGGCATTTTAAACATTAAATAGAAGATAAATTAAGTCGAAATATCTTCGAAACCACGAAAAAGACGTCATTAATCACAGACTCATTTCGTGGTTTTTTATTACCGAATATGCCGGATAGGGGGCCGGTTTTATAAATAAATATAATTTTTACCGGCCATTCCCCTTTTTAGGGGATAGATAAACAATATAATTTACTTTTTATTTGTAAATTGAATTGAGAACTTTTATCGATGGTTCTAAAATAATTTAAACAGAATGATTACGGTATTTATCACAGATGATCATTACATGGTTGTAGAGGGAATAAACGCATTGCTTGCCAATGATAAGGATATCAAGCTCATTGGTTCTGCGTCTAATATTGCTTCCTGCAAAAGCTTTTTGAAAAACCAACAGCCGGATGTTTTGCTATTGGATATTAATTTACCGGATGGAAACGGTATAGATTTTTGCAAAGAACTGAGAGCGCAATATCCATCCATGTTTATATTGGGTGTCAGTACATTTAATCAGGTCAGTTATATCAAGGAAATGATGAACAATGGCGCTTCGGGATATATACTGAAAAATGCTACTCAGAAAGAACTCTCTGAAGCCATACACTTGGCATCAATAGGTAAGACCTATATGGCTTTTGAAGTAGCGAAAACATTGCATGCCGCTAACAATCAATCTTCAGATAAAATAATATTAGGAAGAAGAGAGAGCGAGGTACTGAATCTGATTAAGGACGGATTTACTAATTCGGAAATTAGTGCAACCTTAAATATCAGCACCAATACTGTGGATACCTACCGGAAAAGCTTGTTGTCAAAGTTAGGGGCCAAAAATACAGCAGACCTGGTCAGGCTGGCCTTTTTGGCTAATTCTTTTTTTGAGGTGCTATGCAAAATAGCCTGCTATTCGATACA
>ENA-UOUJ01001417-UOUJ01001417.1-activated-sludge-metagenome-genome-assembly--contig:-NODE-1417-length-12647-cov-4.448221_pt1 | contig 12647 bp, 12 predicted proteins | sample MGYA00249839_ERZ747224 | MGnify/ENA primary metagenome ERZ747224 (study PRJEB28782, sample SAMN03220277) | activated sludge metagenome | biome: wastewater; feature: sewage sludge; material... | reverse complement strand
CGACCCGGGCGAACTCCACGCGCTCGGCGACGCCATCAGCGGCAGCGATCGCGCCACGCTTGGCGCTTTCGTCGACAGCGTGGACCGCTGGATCGGCGAGCGACTCCGCATCGGCGATGCGAACGCCGATCTTCCTCGTCTTGCACGGCTGGCGGAGGTATGGGAAAAGATCAATAACGCCGCGCGCGAGACGGAGACCTATAATCTCGAGCGAAAACCGCTGGTTTTTTCGGTGTTCGGGCTTCTCGCAGAAGCAACGCGGTAAAAACATTCCGCTCATGATTGTTCTCGACCTCCAGCCTGCTTCATAAGGAATTTGTGGTGGCTCCCGCTAAAAAGAAAACGGCCAAGAAACCTCGCGTGAAACGCCGCAAGCCGCGTTCCACCACCACCGGCCGTAGCCCGGCAGCCAAGACGCGCAGCAGGACGGCGGTTAAAAAGACCGCCAAACGCAAGAACAAGGAGACGAGCACGAAGGCGACGACGAAAGCGCGCGCGCCGAAGACGGCTAAAAAGGCGGCAAAGAAAAAGACAGTCAGGAAAGCGATCGGGAAGACCGCCCGGAAAACCGTCAGGAAGGCGGTTAAAAAGCAGCCGGCGACAAGAACCCCGAAAAAGGTCGCGACCAGGAAGACAGCGTCGAAGAAGGTAACGCCAAAGAAAGCCGCGACGAAGAAAGTTACGCCGAGGAAGGTTGCGCCGAGGAAAACCGCACCGAAGAATGCGACGCCCAAAACGGCTGCGCCGAAGCGATCCGCTACAACGCGTCCGGTGAAAAAGACTAAGCCGCGAGCCCCGCGCAAGGTTGGCGCCAAGGTTGATACGACCGTCGATACGACCGCTGCATCGCTCCCCTCAAGTCCGACGTCATCGCACGCCAATACGTTCTATATCACCACAGCCATCGTTTATCCGAACGGCGCGCCGCACATCGGTCACGCATATGAGGCCATCGCCACCGACGCGCTCGCGCGTTTCCAAAGGCTCGACGGCAAGGATGTGTTCTTCCTCACCGGCACCGACGAGCACGGCCAGAAAATGGTGCAGACAGCGCAGCGGGAAAACATCTCAGCGCTTGAACTCGCCACGCGAAACGCGGAGCTGCTGCGGAAACTCGACGAAACGCTGCACATCTCGTTCGATCGGTTCATCCGCACATCGGAATCCGCGCACCATCGCTCGGTCCAGGAAATCTGGAAGCGCATGGCCGAGAATGGCGACATCTACCTGTCGAACTACTCCGGATGGTACTCGGTGCGCGACGAAGCCTATTACGCAGAGGACGAGACGGTCGTCGGCGAGGACAACGTGCGGCGTGGCCCGCAAGGAACGCCGGTCGAATGGGTGGAGGAGAAGAGCTATTTTTTCAAGCTCTCGGCCTATGAGGACAGGCTTCTTGCCCTGTACGAAAGCCAGCCGGACTTCATAGGTCCGGATTCCCGCCGCAACGAAGTCGTCAGCTTCGTGAAGGGCGGCCTGAAGGATCTGTCGATTTCGCGCACCACCTTCGACTGGGGCGTCAAGGTTCCCGACGACCCCGAGCACGTCATGTACGTCTGGGTCGACGCACTGACCAACTATATCACCGGCGTCGGCTATCCGGACGAGGACGAGAGCAACTGGCGCTTCTGGCCGGCCGACGTCCACATCATCGGCAAGGACATCATCCGCTTTCATGCGGTCTACTGGCCGGCCTTCCTGATGTCGGCGGGAATCGCGTTGCCGAAGCGGGTGTATGCGCACGGCTTTTTATTCAACCGCGGTGAGAAGATGTCGAAGTCGGTCGGCAATGTCGTCGATCCCTTCAGCCTTGCCGCGCAGTACGGCGTCGATCAGATGCGCTACTTCTTCCTGCGCGAGGTGCCCTTCGGACAGGACGGCAGCTACAACCACGAGGCGATCGTGGCGCGCATCAATGCCGACCTCGCCAACGACTTCGGCAACCTCGCACAACGCTCGCTGTCGATGATCGCCAAGCAGCAAGGCGGCGTTCTGCCGGAGCCCGGAGATTTCAGCGACTCCGACAAGGCCATCCTTGCACAGGCGGACGGCATGATCGCGATCGCGCGTGAGGCGATGAATGCGCAGCAGATCCATCAGGCCCTCAATGCCATCTGGTCCGTCGTCGCCGAAGCCAACCGCTATTTCGCGGGCGAGGCGCCCTGGGCCCTCGCCAAGACCGACCCGGCGCGGCAGAAGACCGTGCTGTACGTTACCGCCGAGGTCGTGCGCCAGATCGCGATCCTTGCTCAGCCCGCGATGCCTGCCGCCTGTGCGAAGCTTCTGGGCAGTCTCGGCATTCCCGCGGACGAGCGGAATTTTGCGACGCTTGGCGGCAACGTCCGCATCAAACCGGGTTCGGCCTTGCCGGCGCCGGTTCCTGTGTTTCCGCGCTATGTCGAACCGCCTTCAGCATGAAACCGTTAAACGCCGATGCTTGTCGACAGTCACTGCCATCTTGATTTTCCCGATTTCGCCGATGAACTCGACGCCGTGGTGGCGCGCGCTGAAGCGGCGGGGGTAGGGCGCATGATCACGATTTCGACCCGGGTGAGGGAGCAGGCGAAACTGCTCGCCATCGCGGAACGGTTTTCGAATGTCTATTGCTCGGTCGGCACCCATCCGCATCATGCCGACGAAGAGGACGGCATTTCGACCGACGAACTCACCGCGCTGACACGCCACCCAAAAGTCGCCGCGCTGGGAGAGGCGGGGCTGGACTATTTCTACGAGCACGGCTCACCAGAGGCGCAGGCGCGGGGATTCCGCGCTCACATTGCGGCCGCGCGCGAAACCGGCTTACCCTTGGTGATCCACACCCGCGAGGCGGACGAGGATTGCGGTCATATCCTTGAGGAGGAAATGACGAAGGGCGCGTTCCGCGCGGTGCTGCATTGCTACACGGGTGGGCGCGAACTCGCGATGAAAGCGGTCGCGCTCGGATTGTATGTCGGCTTCACCGGAATTCTAACCTTCAAGAAATCCGATGCATTGCGCGCGCTCGCCGCGGAATTGCCCTCGGATCGCATCCTGATCGAAACCGATGCACCGTATCTTGCGCCCGGCAAGTTTCGCGGCAAGCGCAACGAACCTTCTTATGTCGTGGAGACCGCGAAGGTGCTGGCGGACGTGCGCGGCGTTTCATTCGACGACATCTCGCGACAAACCACCGAGAACTTCTTTCGGCTGTTCTCCAAGGTACCGCATCCGGACGCCGCCGCATGACGCTGACGCTGACCGTTCTTGGCTGCGGTTCGTCCGCCGGCGTGCCACGTCCGGCAATGGGCTGGGGCGCCTGTGATCCGGCGAATCCGAAGAACCGCCGCCGCCGCTGCTCCCTCATGGCCGAGCGCACCTCGGAGGAGGGCACGACCCGCGTTGTGATCGACACCTCGCCTGACCTGCGGGAGCAATTGATCGACGCCAATGTCGATCATATCGATGCAGTGTTCCTGAGCCACGAACATGCCGACCAGACTCACGGAATCGATGACCTCCGCTCCGTCGTCCTGCATCAGGGCCGGCGGATTCCGGTGTATCTCAACAGGTCCACCGCTGTGGATGTCATGCAGCGTTTTGCTTACTGCTTCGAGACACCCGAGGGCAGCTTCTATCCGCCGATACTCGAACAACGCTCGATTGAAGCGAGCGAAAGCCGGACCATCAACGGCAGCGGCGGCGCGCTCACATTGTCGGCCTTTCTGGTGCAGCACGGTCAGATCACGGCGCTGGGCTATCGGATCGGCGACGCCGCCTATACGCCGGATCTTTGCGACATTCCGCCGGAAAGCTGGCCTGCTCTGGAGAATCTCGATCTGTGGATCGTCGATGCGCTACGCTACGCGCAGCACCCTACTCATTTCAGCGTCGCCGATGCGTTGTCGTGGATCGAGCGATTCAAGCCCAGGCGCGCCGTGATCACCAACATGCATTCCGACCTGGATTACGAGATACTGCGGCGGGAGCTTCCGGCGAATGTCGCGCCGGCGTATGACGGAATGCGTCTCACGATCGATACGGCCTGAGGGAAACCCGCTCGGACTGAAAGATGGATTTCACCGCTACTTTCAGAAAACTCACCAAGTATCGATGATTCCTCGATATATTTATCGACGCCATGATCGGATCGACGTCCGCTCCCGACGCGTGTTTCTTCGGAGAGGATCGGAAGCAGTCGTCCAGCAACACGGATCGAAGTGATCACACCTGCTGCATATGTTGGCGCCGCCATTGCGGAAATCGCCGGTTGCTTCGCATTCTGGGCCTGGTTGCGTCTCGGAAAGCCGGTCTGGTGGCTCGTGCCGGGAATGGCTTCCCTGGCGCTGTTCGCTTATCTGCTCACATTGGTGGACAGTGAAGCGGCAGGGCGCGCCTACGCAGCTTACGGCGGCATTTACATCGTCGCCGCGCTTGGATGGCGCTGGTCCGTGGAAGGCCTTAAGCCGGACAGGTGGGATCTCACGGGCGCGCTGATCTGCCTTGTAGGAGCCGCGGTCATCCTGTTCGGACCGCGCGAAATCTGAGTAAGCATCTGATCCTTCTATTTAAAAGCCTGACAGAAAAATACCGCCAATTAATATTCCATAATATACCTTATGCGAATAATACGGGAGCGTGTTTACCGTGCCGCAAGGAGCAAAGATGAAGCAGAAATCCAGGCCGGGCAAAGCGCCGGCAGACCAGATGCTGACGGATATTCCGGACACCCGAAAGACCGCCGCATTCCCCCGCGACTCAGGATCGCGCGGCTTTTCGCCAAATGCGAACGATCAAGAATAATCGTGCGGTCGCCCACCCGGTAGGACAAACGTGCCGGGTATCTGGTTTGCCCGTTAATGAGTCCGAGACGCGTTACGGATCAGCGAGACCGCCATCAGGCGCGCACGTTGAATGGCACCCGACCGAGGCCTAACTGCCGCAGTGACCAGACTGCCATCATATATGATGGAAAGTTGCTCAGCGATTTCCCTCGCTGCCTTGATTCCAGCAGCGGTAAGCATCCGTACGAACGTATCGCGCACCGCCAATTTGTGAATCCGAACCCAGCGAGGCGCGGAGGAGTTCCGACCATTCTGCTCAATTGCGGCAACGACAAACAGGCAACCTCGGAAGGTCGATTTCGACGCAACGTCCAACAGCAAATCAAATACGTCGCTGATTTTTGATTCTAACGGGGCAGCCCGGATTTCTATTTTCCTTAGCCGTTCGAGAGAGGCCTTATGACGCGACTCGAGACAAGCCTCCACGAGATCGTCCTTGCTCGGAAAGACCGAATAGAATGAGGCTTTTGCAACCCCAGCCTGATCAATGAGCTTATTGATCCCCGTTTCGTGAATTCCTTCCTTAAAGAAAAGATCATCAGCCGTCGCGAGAACGCGCTCTCGAACACCAAGGGTTCGACGCTTTGACCTGTCAGTTCGCGATCTGCCACGAACCGCGCCGGGCAAGAGCTCTGCTTTCTTAGTATCTCTTACTCCCATCCGCCTATTTTCGCTCCGTAAAGAGGCGCTAAAGTCAAGTCCTCCGCTCAAACTACAGCGAACCCGTTAATCGTCGCCGGATAATCGCGCCCATGATTTGTACCCGTCAGATTCAACGGTAGCACGTATATTGCAAGCCACTGCTGCGTTCTGCCCACACCCTTCTTTCTGTCATGCGAAACGCTCATAATCTTGTTACCGCTGGACGCGCAGAAACGCTGTTGACAGTGGTCACTTATGCACTAGCATGGACAGACTTGTCTGTCTAAGTACACATCAAACTGGAGATTATGTATGCTTGATTGGGCGAATTTTCGGAATAAGTTGTCGGCACGCGTCGGCGAACTGCGCAAACTTTCACCTGACACCGTTGATGCCTATCGAATGGCTGGCGGCGCAGGCGCCAAGACGGGACATCTGGATGAAAAAACCCGCGAGCTCATCTCGCTTGCTGTCGCGGTAACGACGCGCTGCGACGGCTGCATCGCCGTTCACTCGGCGAAGGCGGTAAAAGAGGGCGCAACGCGCGAGGAAATTGCCGAGGCGCTCGGAGTTGCTGTTGCTATGAACACCGGGGCCGCTGTCGTCTTTTCTGCAAGAGTTCTCGACGCAGTAGATGCGGTCGAAGGCGCGCGATAAGCCGCTTCGATCCGTCCCGCCTCCACCCGGCGCGGATACCGGCACCAGTCATCTGTTCTGCCGCCCGTCCCTGACGAACTCGCGGCCAGTGATGGGTTGTGCGCCGGAATCCGGCGCCGGGTGGAAGTCTTTTCGGAACAGGATATACAACGCCGGCAGCACCAGCAGCGTGAGGATGGTGGACGAGATGATGCCGCCGATCACGACCGTCGCCAATGGGCGCTGGACTTCCGCGCCCGCTCCGGTCGCGATCGCCATCGGAACGAACCCCAGCGAGGCGACCAGCGCCGTCATCAGAACCGGCCGCAGCCGGGTCGATGCACCCTGATGCACGGCGTCCAGCACGGGTTTTCCCTCGCGCCGCAGCCGCTCGATGAATGCGACGATGACCATGCCGTTCAGCACCGCGACCCCGGACAGCGCGATGAAACCCACTCCGGCGCTGATCGAGAGCGGCAGGCCGCGCAGCAGCAGCGCCAGCACGCCCCCTGTCAAAGCGAGCGGCACGCCGCTGAATACCAGCAGCGCATCGGCGACCGATCCGAAGCTCATGAACAACAGCAGCAGCACGAGCGCCAGCGCGACCGGCACTACGATGGTCAATCGCTGGGTGGCCGAAACGAGCTGCTCGAACTGCCCTCCCCATCCGATCCAGTATCCCGGCGGCAGCTTGACCTTTTCCGCGACCGCCAGCTTCGCGTCAGCCACGAATGACCCAAGGTCGCGTTCACGAACGTTGGCGGTGACGACGATGCGACGCTTTCCGTTCTCGCGACTGATCTGATTGGGGCCTGGCGCGACTTCGACCGCCGCCACCGATGACAACGGCACATAACGCATCTGCGCCGGCGGCGGCGCCCATGCCACCTTCGTCGCCTCCGCCGCTGCGATCCCGGCTGAAGGCAGCGGAATGGAAATGGCGCGGATCGATTCCAGGCGGCCCCTCAGGCTTTCGGGGAGCCGAACGACGATATCGAAACGCCGGTCCCCCTCGAACAACTTCCCGGCACTCTTGCCACCGATGGCGATCTCCACGACGCTCTGGACGTCAGCGATGCTGAGGCCGTAGCGCGACAGCGCCTGACGGTCGAGCTTAACCGTCAGAATGGGTAGTCCCGACACCTGCTCGGCTTTCACGTCGCTCGCGCCGGCAATACCCCTGATGACGTCCCTCACCTGCTCCGCGGCTCCCAGCAGAATATCCATGTCGTCGCCGAAGATCTTGATGCCGAGGTCGCTCCGCACGCCTGAAATCAGTTCGTTGACGCGCAACTGGATCGGTTGCGAGATTTCGTAGCTGCTGCCCGGAATTTCATTCGCGGCCGCTTCAATCTCCTCCACCAGATCGGACTTCAACCTTGACGGATCAGGCCACTCCCGGCGTGGCTTCAGCATGATGTAGCCGTCCGAGATCGACGGCGGCATGGCATCGGTGGCGACCTCCGCCGTGCCGGTTCGCGCGAAGAAATCCCTTACCTCGGGTAGCTGCTTTATTCTTCTTTCCAGCGACATCTGAAGGTCGAGCGATTGCGTCAGGCTGGTCCCGGGTATCCGGATCGCCGCGATCGCGACGTCTCCCTCATCGAGTGACGGAATGAATTCGCCACCCATGCGCGTCGCCGCAACTGCGCTGGCGAGGACGATGACGACGGCGCCAGCCGCAACCATGTGCCGGTACCGGATCGCGCCATCAAGCATGGGCAAATAAACCTGCTTTGCGCCGCGCATGAAAATGTTCTCCTTTTCGGAGACCTTGCCAGTGACGACGATCGCGACCGCCGCCGGCACGAACGTCACGGAGAAAAGGGCGGCGCCCAGCAACGCCATCAGCACCGTCAGCGCCATCGGCGTGAACATTTTTCCTTCAATGCCCGTGAGGGTCAGCACCGGCAGGTAGACAACCGCGATGATCATCGTGCCGAAAAGGCTTGGCTTGATGACCTCGCGGGATCCATCCAGTATGGTCTGCAGCCGCTCATCGAGTGACAGAATCCGGCCTTTCCTGCGCTGCTGTTCCGCGAGGAGCCGCAGGCAGTTTTCGACGATGATGACGGCGCCATCGACGATGATGCCGAAATCAATGGCGCCGAGACTCATGAGATTGGCGCTGACTTTCGTTTCGACCATCCCGGTGATGGTGAAGAGCATGGAAAGCGGAATCACGCACGCCGTCACGATCGCCGCGCGGATGTTGCCGAGGATAATGAACAGAACCGCGATGACGAGAAGCGCGCCCTCGATCAGGTTTTTCTGAACGGTTCTGATGGTTGCATCGACCAGGACGGTCCGATCATAGACGGTGCGCGCGATCACGCCTTCCGGCAAGGACCTGACGATCTCGTCGAGCTTTGCAGCCACCAGTCTTGCGACAGCGCGACTGTTCTCTCCTATAAGGAGCATCGCCGTACCGAGCACGGTTTCCTTCCCGTCCATCGTGGCGGCGCCGGTCCTGAGATCCCTGCCCTCCTTCACATTCGCCACATCACGGATGCGGACGGGAATGCCCTCGCGCGAACCAATGACGATGTCCTGGATTTCAGCGATGTTGGCGACCTGCCCCGGCGCGCGGACGAGATATTGTTCGCCGTTCCGCTCGATGTAGCCCGCGCCGACGTTGGCGTTGTTGGCCGCAAGCGCGGTCATCACGTCGCGAAACCCGAAATTGTAGGCCATCAGGCGTCCGGGATCCGGCAACACATGAAACTGGCGCTCGTAGCCACCGATCGTGTTGACTTCGATCACGCCGGGAACGTTGCGAAGTTGCGGCTTGATGATCCAGTCCTGAATGGTGCGCAGGTCGCTCGGTGTAAACTCTCCTCCACCAGCCGTCCGGGCGCCCGGCCTCGCTTCCACGGTATACATGAAGATTTCGCCGAGGCCGGTCGACACCGGCCCCATCGCGACTTCGACGCCGGGCGGCAATTGATCTCGTACGCGCTGAATGCGCTCGTTGACGAGCTGGCGCGCGAAGTAGATGTCTGTGCCGTCGAGAAAGACGACAGTGACCTGACTCAGGCCGTAGCGCGAACTCGAGCGCGTGTAGTCGAGTTTCGGCAGACCGCCCATCGCGGTCTCGACAGGAAATGTAATCCGTTGTTCGGTTTCCAGCGGCGAGTAGCCCGGCGCGCGGATATTGATCTGGACCTGCACGTTGGTGATATCAGGTACGGCATCGATGGGAAGCCTGGTGAAATTCCACGCTCCGAGGACGCCGACCCCCAGCACGAACAGCGTTATCAGCCAGCGCTGGCGAATGGAGAAGGCAAGGACAGCATCAATGCTCATGCTCGCCCTCGCCCTTGCCCATCTCGGCCTTCACCACGAAGCTGTTTTCGGCGACATAGGGTTCTCCCGCCGCCATGCCGGCTCGAATCTCCACGAACCTTGCATCGGATTCTCCGACCTCGACCGGACGAGCCTCGATCTTGTCTTTGTCCTCCCGAACGAAAACGACCGTCTTGTTGTCCAGCGTCTGGATCGCTCCGGCGCGAACGGCAACCGGCACACTGCGTTTCGTCAGGACTAGCCTGGCCGTAACGAACAGTCCCGGGCGCAGGCGTCCGTCGGTGTTGGTCAGGACGAGCCGGGCGATCGCGGTCTGCGTGTCGATCGATCCGATCGGCGCGACATAGGAGATGTGCCCTTTGATGTCCGCACCGCCGTCATCCGGATCGATCAGCACTTCATCTCCGGTTCGAACCCGCTTCAGATCCTGGCGATAGATCGAAAGGTCGACCCAGATCGTCGACAGGTCCGCGACCACGAATGCGGGCTTCTGTTCCGAGGCATACTCGCCGAGCGATATCTGGCGATCGATCACGGTGCCGCGGATCGGCGCTTTGAGATCGTAGACGGTGAGGCTTTGATTGCTTTCGATCGATGCAAGCAGGTCGTTACTTGCGACGGTGTCCCCGATCCTTTTCCTGATCGAGCGGACGATGCCCGGAAACCGCGGCGTGACCTGAACCACAGTCTCCTGATTGGCCCGCAACACACCGTTGAACGATAGCGTGTCGCTGAGCGTAACCTCTCCGGCCTCGGCAAGCACCGCTCCGGCGGCCGCGAGTTTGACATCGCTGATCAGGATGCGCTTGGCGCCATGCTCGTCCTCCTCGACATGTCCTCGCCTGTGTTCATCAGCCGCGTGATCGTGATCCTCACGCCATGCGTGAACACCGGGGTCTGTCAGGCCCAGCATGCGATAGCCGACCCCTGCGACTGCAAGCACCGCGACGGCCAGTGCGATGATCGTGAATGCCTTCATCGGGAGACTCCTCGCGTCAATGCAAAGGGGTTTCCGACGAGACCCTCGATCGTTGCGACGCCGACGTGAAAGTTCTGCTGCGCCTCCTGCTCACGCAGGCGCGCCTGTGCGACATTCGCCAGGGAATCCAGCACTTCGAGCAATGAGAAGCGTCCCTGCCCGTATCCTTCGAAGATCGCGTCGGCGGCGCTGCGCGACTTCGGAATCGCAACCTCACGCAGCACCTTCAGTTCGCGTAACGAACCTTGCAGCGAGTCATAGGCGCGTCCTGCCAGCACAATCAGCGTGTTGCGATTGGATTCACGTTCGGCCCTGGTTTTTGCAAGGTTTTCCTGCGCGGAAAGGATGTTGCCCTGATTCCGGTCGTAAACCGGGATGGGAACCGAAAGCGAGAGTATGACGGCGTCATCATTGGTCGTGTTGAAATGACGCCAGCCCGCGCTGATGCGAACGTCAGGATAGGGTTTTAGCCGCGCCACCAGAAGTTCGGCGTTGCGCTGAGCATAGATAGCGGTCCAGCGCATCAACTGCGGATTCGCGTCGATCGCGGCAACCACGGCCTGAAAAGACGGAGGCCGGCCCAGGTCGTCCAACCGTCCCGCAACGGACTGAAATCTGGCGGAGGTATCCCCCATCAGCGCGGTCAGTTCGCGCTTCGCGCTGGCGAGCCTCGCCCGAACCCGCTCGCGGTCAGCTTTCATCAATGCGGATGCGACGTCCGCCCGGCCGATCTCGGCGGATGACGACGCGCCGGCCTCCACCCGCCGCTGTAGTAACGGCGTCAACGCATCGATCGCGGCGATCTGCATCCAGAATCTGGATCCTGCGTTGGGCGCCGAGAACGCTCAGAAAGGCGACGGCCGTCTCGGACAGGACTTCCAGGCGAACGGCCTTGCGTTGGATCGCCGCTGTCTCCACGCCGGCCCGGCCGACGGCAATTCGCGCGTCGCGCTTGCCGAAAAGCTCGAACAACTGGCTGATCTGGAGCGTGGTTTCCGCCGACCGCGTTCCGCGATAATTTCCGGAACCGAGCGAGTTATCCTGCTGATAGGATGCTTCGGGATTTATCAGCATCCCGGCCTGGATACCCCTGCCGGTTGCGATGCCGACATCGCGCCCGGCGGCGGTCAGACGCGGATTGGCAGCGAGCGCGCGTTGAAGCGCGGCCCTCAAGGTCAGCGTCTGCGAATATGACGGCGACATCAGCCAGGGGCTGATCAGCAGCACCGTCACCCACGCAAGATGCGCGGCGGACTTTAATAGCATGGAGGATCCTGGCGAATAACGGAATCAGGACGTCGATGCGCCCGTGAATACGTTCAGCCCAGGAGTTTCGGCGGTGGCGTATCGATGCCGGGGACAAGATCGGAGGCTTGCGTCATCGCCCGAGGCACGGCGACCGCTTGATGCTCGATCGCAACAGAGACCAACGGCGGATCGGGCAGCGAAACCTGGAAGCACCCGTGGCAGTGATGATCCGCGAGTATTCCCGGCGAGTCGATGTCGATGTGAACCGAGGACATCGAGAGAACGATCCGGCTTTCAGGCGCAGGCACATTCATGTCGAGACAATGATGCGACGCGCCCGACAACAGATAGGTCACGATCAGAAACACAACCGCAACCCTGCTACGTAATGCGCGCAGACAAAGAGTTCGAACGTCGTTTGCGGTGAGGATCAAAAGCGTACCCGTCTCAAGTCGGCACTCGTTGTTTATAGCGTTTTCGAGCGAAGTGGAATCCGGCTCGCGTGAAGAAAACCCGTCAAATAAATATCATAGAATTTCGCTTCTGATTCAATCAGAAGCGATAATGCTCTAGCACGCTCGCGGACATCAAGTCGACTGCAACACTATAACACCTCAGACGGCTTCCAGGCGGATGGCCGGTTGGAATCGACAGATTGATGCCGCCCGTCCGGTCCGGCGGCATGACGGGAGTCAAGCGGTCCGCGCCGCGTATTCGCGCCAGCCTTTTGCCCGCAACCCGCACGCCGGGCACTCGCCGCAGCCATAGCCCCAGGTGTGCCGCGCACCGCGCTCGCCGAGATAGCAGGTGTGAGAATGTTCACGGATGAGATCGACCAACCCGGTCCCGCCGAGTTCATGCGCAAGCGACCAGGTTTCCCCCTTGTCGAGCCGCATCAGCGGCGTATGCAGTTCGAACTGTCTGGCCATTCCAAGATTGAGCGCGATGCGCAGGGCACTGATGGTTTCATCGCGGCAATCAGGATATCCGGAATAATCGGTCTCGGACATGCCGCC
>ENA-UOUJ01001416-UOUJ01001416.1-activated-sludge-metagenome-genome-assembly--contig:-NODE-1416-length-12664-cov-3.477516_pt1 | contig 12664 bp, 8 predicted proteins | sample MGYA00249839_ERZ747224 | MGnify/ENA primary metagenome ERZ747224 (study PRJEB28782, sample SAMN03220277) | activated sludge metagenome | biome: wastewater; feature: sewage sludge; material... | reverse complement strand
CAACGCATAGCCCTTGCCTATTGCGCTGCGGGCTTAATGATCCATTTCTTATCCAAAAGAACGGTATGGGCTTTAAGCGTTATTTTTTTACTGGGTTACTGGCTGATCCTGTACATTGGCGGAGATTACAGCATGACAGGCAATGCGGGGCATAAATTAGATGTAATGCTTTTTGGGGAGAACCACTTGTATCATGGTGAAGGCGTGGCTTTTGATCCTGAAGGGCTGTTGAGTACTTTGCCATCCATTGTAAATGTAATAGCCGGGTATTATGCAGGTATTTTTATCCAGCAAAAGGGAAAAAGCTTTGAAACGGTGGCTAAGCTGCTGATTGCCGGCTTTGTACTGCTTTGTATCGCTTATTTCTGGGATTTTGTATTTCCCATCAATAAAAAGCTCTGGACCAGCGCCTTCGTTTTATATACCGTGGGGCTCGACCTTGCCATTTTGGGCATACTTGTTTTTATTGTAGAAATAAAAGCCATAACAAAAGGAACCTATTTTTTCCAGGTTTTTGGCAGAAACCCCTTGTTCATCTACATCTTATCCGAAATATTGTACGTGGTGTTCTATATGATCAAAACAGGTCCGGAAACGCCGCTGTTTGTGGGGATCAATAACAGCATCTTTCAAAAAATACTTCCCGGTGCCTGGGGTTCATTGGCCTTTGCACTGTGCTTTATGCTTTTGTGCTGGTTGGTGGGCTACTGGATGGACCGGAAGAAGATCTATGTGAGGGTGTGAGGGGGGTGAGTAGTAAGTGGTCAGTGAGAAATTTCCGGGTAATGTTCATTATTCCGGGACTGAATAAATACTTTTAGCATTAATCCGGCGGCCTGTCTCCCCGGAACAATACCTTTGTACAAACCCGGAATTATGCCATTTAGTTTTAGCGAACTACTAACGGTTATATTTACGCTTTTTGCGGTAATTGATATCATTGGGTCTGTGCCTATATTGATTTCCCTGAAACAAAAGATAGGCGGTATTAATGAGTTGCGCGCCACGCTCATTTCCGGGGGATTGATGATACTGTTCTTATTTGCGGGGGATAAGTTTTTGCGTATCCTGGGACTGGATATCAAAACTTTTGCCGTAGCCGGATCGGTGGTCATTTTTATACTGGGATTAGAGATGGTACTGGGACTTGAATTTTTCAAGAGTGAAAAAGATGTAAAGGCGGCAACCCTTGTACCCATTGCCTTTCCGCTGATAGCAGGTTCCGGAACGCTCACCACCATTATGTCGCTTAAAGCCAATTTTTCCGACCTCACTATATTTCTCGGCATTTTTATTAACCTTATCATCATTTACGTGGTTTTAAGGTCATTGAACCTGATAGCCCGGATCTTAGGAAATGCCGGATTAATTGCCGTGCGTAAATTTTTTGGTGTAGTTTTGCTCGCCATTGCCGTAAAAATATTTGCAGAAAATGCGCATGGGCTGATTAAATAATTTGAAAATTTGAAAGTGTGGTAATTTGAAAATGAATTTTCAAATTAGTTTGGCCTCGTAGTACAATGCCCGCCCGGCTGAACGCCGTTCGGACGGGGATAGTATAAGAGTTTCCGAAAACGTGCGGCTTATATAGAAGGGCCGCCGATAGGTTTGATGGCAATAGTATAAATTAAGTAGTTCTTTTTAATAGTTCCTGGCCTCGTAGTACAATGGATAGTATAAGAGTTTCCGAAGCTCCAGATCCTGGTTCGATTCCAGGCGAGGCTACTAACGTTCTGTATGTTTTACGCCTATATTTTAAAAAGCACCAATCACAATTATTATTACAAAGGCCATTGCCAGGATCTTGAAAAAAGGTTGCGCCAGCACAATTCAGGAATGACGGAATCAATCCGGCCTTATATTCCCTTCACCTTAATCTATCTTGAAGCGTTTGAATCGGAACAGGAAGCAATAGAAAGAGAAAAATATTTCAAATCTGCTGCCGGAAGAAGATATTTAAAAAAGATACTGCTCTTGTAGTACAATGCCCGCCCGGCTGACGCCAGTCGGACGGGGATAGTATAAGAGTTTCCGAAGCTCCAGATCCTGGTTCGATTCCAGGCGAGGCTACTAACGTTCTGTATGTTTTACGCCTATATTTTAAAAAGCACCAATCACAATTATTATTACAAAGGCCATTGCCAGGATCTTGAAAAAAGGTTGCGCCAGCACAATTCGGGAATGACAGCATCAATCCGGCCTTATATTCCCTTCACCTTAATCTATCTTGAAGCGTTTGAAACGGAACAGGAAGCAATAGAAAGAGAAAAATACTATAAATCTGCTGCTGGAAGAAGATATTTAAAAAAAGGTACTGCCCTTGTAGTACAATGCTTGCCCGGCTGACGCCAGTCGGACGGGCCCGCCCGGCTTTTTGGTGAACATCAATGCCTACATAAATTATTTTTCCCTTATAATCTATCAGGGTTTTACCTTTATGCAGGGGTTCGGACGGAGCTGAAGTTTGCTGTTTCATAATTTTTATTTTTTAGCAAAGTTCTTCATTGCAGCCGATTTGAGGACTGCTGCTCACCAGACCCCTTTTACATATAGACTGAACGCCGTTTGGGCAGGCCCGCCTGCCCGACTGAGTTATTCGGGCGGGGCAGAACGCCGTTCGGGCAGGAATAGTATAAGAGTTTCCGAAGCTCCAGATACACCCGCCCGTACCGAGCGGCACCTGCCCGAAAGTTCGTTCAGGCGGGCGTTCGGGCGGGGGTTCGATTCCTGTCGAGGTCAACAAATAATTTAGCATCATTGATTTTCAGTTGTATTCAGAAACCTTTGGTCTTCTTTGCTATTAATGCCACGCAAATTTTATTTCTCCTACGTGGGAAAATATCACAATAGATCAGTAGGCAATCTTTATTTTGAAAAACTGTCAAAAACACCTATTATTCTTCTGACTGAAATTTGTCTGATCTTCCTGTAACCTTCACAAGGCCTAAATAGGTTTAGTTAACCTATATTTGATAGTCAGCAACTTTTAATGAGGAAAGACTAATTCTGAATGTTTTGGTACTTTTGAATGTATTAGATTCCCGATGCTACAATTGTCAAAAGAACTTAAACTACAACTCTTCATAGAATCCCAATCCGATCCATTCGGACAGGGATAAACTATTCCTGACAAAATATGGTTATTCTTGACAAAAAAGCCATATTCGTGACATTTATTTGCTACATTTGTCACGAATAATTTAATCTTGTCACGAATATGGCAAAGGTTAACACACAGGAATTGGAGGTGATTAAAAAAGTATTACAAGGCTTCCCGGAAGGGGCAAGTCAAAGTGATATTCTGGAAGCCAGTGGTTTGAATATAAGTTGGAGGACGTTACTTAGAAGACTGGAAATATTTATAGAGCAGCATGAGGTATCGGTAACTAAAGCAGGCCGGTCAACCCGCTACTTTTTGATCAGGCAGCCAGTAACTCCGGTAATTACGAAAAGCCCGGATATTCCCATACCCCTTTCTGAAGCATCCAAAGCCATATTTTCCCAGGTGAGTAAACCGGTGGAACAACGCACCCCCGCAGGCTACCACCGTGAATTCCTGGAAAATTATATCCCTAACACGAACAGTTACTTAACGCCCGAAGATAAAAAACTACTGGCAGACATGGGTAAAACAGCTCAGCCCGACTATCCTGCGGGGACATATGCCCGTGAAATTTTAAGTCGCCTCCTGATTGATCTTTCCTGGAACTCAAGCCGCCTGGAAGGCAACACTTATTCTTTGCTGGATACCGAGCGGTTGATTGCTGCCGGAATTGTCGCCGATGATAAATCTGCTATGGATGCCCAAATGATTTTAAATCACAAGGATGCTATTGAATTTATTGTAAATGGAGCGGAGGAAGTTGACTTTAACCGATATACGATTCTGAACCTGCATGCGTTACTGTCCGATAACCTCCTTCCTGATCCCACAGCATCAGGCCGGCTTAGAAACCATCCTGCAGGAATCAACAAGTCTGTATTTACGCCACTGGCCATACCACAACTGATCGGGGAAATGTTTGATCTGATACTTGAAAAAGCCGGGCAGATCAATGATCCGTTTGAACAAGTATTCTTTATCATGGTACACCTCCCTTACCTGCAGCCATTCGATGATGTTAACAAACGGGTATCCCGGCTGGCGGCCAATATTCCGCTGGTAAAACGCAACCTGGCTCCTCTGTCATTTACTGACGTTCCAAATGATATGTATATAAGCGGTTTACTCGGCGTTTATGAAATGAATAGAGTGGAACTTTTAAAGGATGTATTTATTTGGGCATATCAGCGATCTGCATTTCGTTATGCTGCTGTGCGCCAATCCGTGGGAGAGCCGGATGCTTTCCGGTTGAAGTACAGGTCGGATCTCCGCACCCTTGTAAACGAGATCGTCAGAAATGCCTACCCTTATAAACAGGCATCTGAAAGCATTCACCGCTACGCAGCAAAGATTAGCGAAGCTGACCGGCAGAAATTTATTGAAGTTGTCGAAAGTGAACTGTTGTCCCTTCATGACGGCAATTTTGCCCGGTATTATATCAGCCCTTCGGAATTTAATCGATGGAAAGAAACATGGAAGGTAGGAAATCGGTAAATCTATTTTCGCCGAGGTCCATCAGGCATCTCTTTGCTTTCCCTTTTATGTAGAAAACCTCACCATCCTTTACTATATTAATTTTTTCTGTGGCAGCGATGTTACCAGCATGGCTGCCAATACATTTGATCACGCCAACCTGAAGATGAGCCAGGTATGGGCAGTGCCGGGACCAATAGTGGGTACTTTAAAGATAAAGTGTCCGGAAAAAGCTAAACCGACATTATGTAATGGCTTAACCCCAAGTAAACGGATAAAGAGATAATACATTAATCTGCTGCCGGAAGAAGATATTGATAGCAAATTCGAACGCCGGCTGTTCGCGCTGGTGAAACTTCGCTCTGAATATGTTCCGGTTCAGTGCGGTCATTTGAACAGGTCCCCCATCTTTACTTCTGCCTCTTTGGAGCCGGGCATCTCTTTCAGGATTTTCTTTTCTGTCTCCCGCCCGATGATCGGTTATGTCATAAGTTATGGACAGGTTTATTTTTTTATAATCGTTCAAACGAAGTTTTAAAATATGCAATGATTGTAGCTTAAGACATAACAGATCATCAATAGCTTTTTCCTCAGTACCGTCAGGCGATCTCACAGATCATGCGTTCATCCATCTTATATACCAGCCTCACCAGGTACAGCAGGTGCCGGTAAAACATCACCAGGTCTGCCCGGGGTATTTCCTTCGCGCCGTTGTAAGTGATCACTCCTTCCAGCAAGTCCAGCAGCTCCGCTTTTGCATAGCTGTACCGGAATGTCTGGCGGAATTGCTGTATCTCCTGATGCGGGTTGCCCTGCTCCGCTTCGCTGAGGTAAAAAGGACGATTGGCGTTGGCCAACAATCCTTTAGTAGAGGCTGGTATGCTTTGTTGTGCCGGTGTGCCTGCATGGATGATGCAAAAAGCTTCTGTCAGCCGGTGCAGGTGCTGCACAAAATCCATCAGGTCTTCCCTTTCGCCACCATTTGCATAGGCGCTCTGCTCGCTGGCCAGGGCCGCGTGCAGCCACAGGTTCAATGTGTCCCTGAAATCGTGCAGACGAAAGTTCCCAAATACAGCTTCAAGGCCTTCGTAAAAATGCTTGCCTATATTATTGGGCAGGTGGCAGGGCTTGTGAAAACGCTTACGTGGTGATGGTGATAGCATGATGGGATGTTTTTCTGTGGTGAGGTAAGATTTGTTTGCGGTGATGTTGGTGGAAATGGTGATGTTGGTGGAAATAAGGTAAGAGAACGATCATTTATGAAGAATCTCGGGGAAACATTTCAGGTTTATTTTAGTTGATCAAATATAGTTAAAAATATAATTAAAGTTAATTAATTAACTTTAATTATATCATTTTTTTCTTTTTGACTATTATTCATTCTTTTTCTGTTAGTTGCCTGGTACAACCAACTTCACTTATTGAAAAAGCTCTTATGGCAACACAAAAAAGGCGTTTTAACCGAATAAAGATTGTTCTTATTGAAAAGGAAAAAACGAATATCTGGCTTTCAGAACAGGTAGGCGTAAGTAAAGCCGCTGTATCAAAATGGTGCACGAATGATAACCAGCCTACGGTTGAAACATTATTTAAAATTGCGGAGGTGTTGGAAGTGGATGTGTGCGAGTTGTTGGTGAGGAAGTAAAATAGAATGTTTGGTATACTCAAATAAATAAAATTACATAAGCACCGAATCTCAACTAAATACCGGGAAAAGCTTAACATTGATTATGAGTTCAATAGTAAATGAATCGCAAATCGAATACGGCTTCGTACAAAAACTTCGCGATCTTAAATATACTGTCCGGCAGGATATTCGTGACCGCAGGGCGCTGGAGGAAAATTTCAAAAAGAAATTTGAAGCGCTGAATCGTGTTACTTTATCCGATGCGGAATTTGCCCGCCTACGGGATGAGATTATCAACCCCGATGTATTCGCGGCTTCCAAAACTTTACGCCAGCGCAACACGTTTATTCGTGAAGACGGCACACCACTGCAATATACACTTGTCAACATCAAAGACTGGTGCAAGAACGATTTTGAGGTCGTCAACCAATTGCGGATGAATACCCAAAACAGTAACCATCGCTATGACGTAATACTATTGATAAACGGCGTACCCGTAGTGCAGATTGAATTGAAAACGCTGGAAGTAAGTCCGCGCCGCGCCATGCAACAAATCATTGACTACAAAAGCGACCCCGGCAATGGCTATACCAATTCGCTGCTTTGCTTTATGCAGCTCTTTATTGTAAGCAACCGTAGCAATACTTACTATTTTGCCAACAACCGCAGCCAGCATTTTGCTTTTAATGCCGATGAACAATTTCTACCCGTGTATCAATGGGCAGACGAAAACAATAAAAAAATTCCCAACCTTAACGATTTTTCAGAAAAGTTTTTAGCCAAATGCAGGCTGGGCGAAATGATAAGCCGTTACATGGTGCTGGTAGAAAGTGAGCAAAAGCTGATGGTGATGCGCCCGTACCAGATATACGCTGTGGAAGCCATTACAAAGTGTATTGAACAAAACAGGGGCAATGGCTATATCTGGCACACCACCGGCAGCGGTAAAACACTTACTTCTTTTAAAGCATCTACGCTGTTAAAAGATAATTCCGAAATTGAAAAGTGCCTGTTCGTTGTTGATCGCAAAGATCTCGACCGGCAAACCCGTGAGGAGTTCAATAAATTCCAGGAAGGAAGTGTAGAAGAAAATACCAATACAGAAACGCTGGTGCGCCGTATGTTATCGGAAGATTATGCCGATAAGGTGATTGTTACCACCATCCAGAAATTAGGGTTGGCGCTCGACCCTGCTAATAAAAGGAACTATAAAGAACAACTGCAACCGCTCAGCCAAAAGCGGCTGGTGTTCATCTTTGATGAATGCCACCGTTCGCAATTTGGCGAAAACCATAAAGCCATCAAAGAATTTTTTCCCAATGCACAATTGTTTGGCTTTACAGGTACGCCTATTTTTGAAGCCAATGCAAACTATCAGCAAATAGACGGTACTGCAGGCTCCTATAAAACCACCAATGATATTTTTCAAAAACAACTGCACGCCTACACGATCACTCATGCCATTGACGACCGCAATGTGCTGCGCTTTCATGTGGATTATTTTAAGCCGGACGGAAAAGTAAATATTGGAAGCGGCGCTCATCGTATTGCAGTGGTAGAAGCTATATTAAACAAGCATGATGCCGCCACCAATTCCCGTCGTTTTAATGCTGTGCTGGCGACAGCTTCCATCAATGAAGCGATTGAATACTATAACCTGTTCAAAGAAAGACAAAAAGAAAGAAAAGATAAAGATGAAACCTTTCAACCGCTAAATATTGCCTGCGTATTCTCCCCACCTGCCGAGGGTAATAAAGATGTACAGCAAATACAGGAAGATCTGCCGCAGGAAAAAAAAGACAATGAAGAAAATCCCAATGAAAAGAAGATAGCATTAAAGACTATTATCAATGATTACAATGAACAATATAGTTCTAACCATAGTATAAATGAGTTTGACCTGTATTACCAGGACGTGCAAAAACGCATTAAAGACCATAAATACAGCAATACCGACTATGCACATAAAAACAAAATAGATGTGATGATAGTGGTGGATATGCTCCTCACGGGTTTCGATTCCAAGTATCTTAATACTTTATATGTAGATAAGAATGTAAAATACCACGGGTTGATACAGGCTTTCTCACGTACCAACCGTGTACTGAACGACAGCAAGCCTTATGGCAATGTTTTAGATTTTCGCAGGCAACAGGCTTCGGTGGATGAAGCCATCGCGCTGTTCAGCGGTGAAGATGCCGGCAGCGCCAAAGAAATATGGCTGGTGGACGCCGCACCGGTAGTAATTGGCAAATACGAGAAGGCCGTGGAAGCCCTGGGTAAATTCATGCGGAATCACGATCTCGATTGCAAGCCTGAAGAAGTAAACAACCTAAAAGGCGATGCCGCCCGTGCAGAATTTGTTAACCACTTTAAGGAAGTACAACGACTCAAAACGCAACTTGACCAATATACCGACCTGAATACAGAAAACGAGAAAAAAATTGAACAACTGTTACCGCAGGAACAGTTACGTTCATTTCAGGCGGCATACCTGGAAACGGCCAAACGCCTGAAAGATAAACAAAACGGAGATAGCGATGGTGAAGATCCTGTGCAGCAATTAGATTTTGAATTTGTGCTTTTTGCTTCTGCATTGGTGGATTACGATTATATTATGGCGTTGATTGCCCGCTACACCCAAAGCAAACCTGCCAAACAAAAGATGACAAAGGAGCAACTCATAAAGCTGCTCAGCTCCAGCGCCAACCTGATGGAAGAAAGAGACGATATAGTAGCCTATATTAATAGCCTTGAAACAGGCAAAGGCCTTACCGAAACCGAAATGCGGGAAGGTTACGAAACTTTTAAAGAAGAAAAACATGCACAAGAGCTTGCTGCTATCGCTCATAAGCACGGCTTGCAGGCTGCCGCACTGAAAAGCTTTGTGGACGGCATATTAAACAGGATGATATTTGACGGTGAAAAATTAAGCGAGTTATTAGAGCCGTTGCAATTAGGCTGGAAAGACCGCAGCAAAAAAGAACTGGCTTTAATGCAAGACCTGATACCGCAATTAAAAAAATTAGCGCAGGGGCAGGAGATATCAGGGTTGAAAGCATATGAGTAAAGAAAAGATGTTTAAATGAGCAAACCGTCGCCAATATATCAATATAAGAACCTGGATGATCTGGGTAATAAATTCAGGGATGATCTGGGTAATCCAAATCAGCATTTTATATTGCTATATGCATACAATGGTACCGGTAAGACCCGTATTTCAATGTTGTTTAAAGACAAGGCTAAAGAGAATGGTGAAGGCAAGCGGGACACATTGTATTTTAATGCTTTTACAGAAGACCTTTTTCAGTGGGACAATGATTTAGAAAACAACAGGGAAAGAGTACTTAAAATAAATGCTGATTCTAATTTTTTCAACGGGTTTAAGGAACTGGCATTAGAAGAAAAGATATTTCCTTATCTGGAACGATATGCTGACTTTGATTATAAAATAGATTACGAAAAATGGACTATCAGTTTTAGTAAAAGTATTCGTATTGCAGAAGAAGAGGATGGAAATTTAATAGAAAAGACAAAAGTTATTGATAACATTAAGATTTCAAGGGGGGAAGAAACTATTTTTATATGGTGTGTATTTTTAGCGATCTGCCAATTAACAATTGAAGGCGCGGAAGCTTATAACTGGGTAAGATATTTTTTTATTGATGATCCTATTTCTTCATTAGACGACAATAATGCCATTGCGGTGGCCAGTGATTTATCGCAATTATTACTGAAAAATGGACGTAAAATAAAAACTGTTATTTCAACGCATCACATCTTATTCTTCAACGTTTTGTTCAATGAATTAAAAAATGAGCAGTCGCTTAGATATTTCCTGCATAAAAATGCAAAAGATACATATACGCTAAGGAAAACGAATGACTCTCCATATTTTCATCATATCGCATCTTTGAGTGAACTAAAGCAGGCTGTAGAATCAGGAAATATCAAAACATTTCACTTTAATATATTGAGAAGCATATTGGAAAAAACCTCATCATTTTTCGGATTTAAAGAATTTGGCAAATGTATTCATGGCATAGATGATGACGTGTTGTTCAAAAGGGCATTGAACCTGTTAAGCCACGGCAAGTATTCGGTTTATGAACCGGTGGATATGAATGAAGACAATAAGGATCTATTTAAAAGAATATTTACTGCTTTTCTGGAAAAATATCAATTTGAATTACCTGTGCTTCTTCTTGAAGAAACAATACAAACAACATAATTATGACCGCAATAGAACAACAACAACTCGGTAAAACACTTTGGGCAATAGCAGACGATTTGCGTGGGGCAATGAATGCAGATGATTTTAGGGATTATATGCTATCGTTCCTGTTTTTACGTTACCTCAGCGATAACTACGAAGCAGCAGCCAAAAAAGAATTGGGCGCAGATTATCCTGCATTGGAGAAAGATGATAAACGTCTGCCTTTGTCGGTGTGGTACAAAGCGAATAAGGCAGATATAGAAGACTTTGAAAAGCAAATGCGCCGCAAAGTGCATTATGTAATAGAGCCGAAATATTTGTGGAGCAATATTGCAGAATTGGCGCGTACACAAAGCGACGAACTGCTCCGCACACTTCAAAAAGGTTTTAAATATATCGAAACCCAGTCTTTTGAAAGCAGTTTCCAGGGCTTATTCTCAGAAATCAACCTTGATTCGGATAAGCTTGGCAGGAGCTATACCGAACGAAATAAAAGGCTTTGCACTATTATTCAAAAAATAGCCGAGGGCATTGCGAAGTTTTCTACCCATACCGATATATTGGGAGATGCTTATGAATATCTGATAGGCCAGTTTGCCGCAGGATCGGGTAAAAAGGCCGGAGAGTTCTACACCCCACAACAAATTTCTGACATCCTTTCGGCGATCGTAATATTGGACAGCCAGGACCCTTCTTTGGGAAAAAAGAAAAAACTGGATAAGGTACTGGATTTTGCCTGTGGTTCAGGGTCATTGTTATTGAATGTGAGAAAGCGTATCAAAGACAATGGCGGAAACATTGGAAAAATATACGGGCAGGAAAAAAATATTACCACTTACAACCTTTCGCGTATGAATATGCTGCTGCATGGCGTAAAGGATACAGAATTTGATATTCACCATGGCGATTCATTACTGAACGATTGGGATATACTGAACGAAATGAACCCGGCTAAAAAAATGGAATTTGATGCTATTGTAGCCAATCCGCCGTTCAGCTATCGCTGGGAGCCGTCAGAAGCAATGGGAGAAGATTTCCGGTTTAAAAGCTATGGGTTGGCGCCTAAATCTGCTGCAGACTTTGCTTTTTTATTGCACGGATTTCATTTCTTAGGCAAAGAAGGAACAATGGCAATTATCCTGCCACATGGCGTTTTATTTCGCGGCGGAGCAGAACAGCGCATCCGTACCAAGCTGTTAAAAGACAATAATATTGATGCGGTGATAGGATTGCCTGCCAACCTGTTTTTCTCTACCGGCATCCCTGTTTGTATCCTGGTACTGAAAAAATGCAAAAAGTTTGACGATGTACTTTTCATCAACGCCAGCGAACATTTTGAAAAAGACAAACGGCAAAACAAGCTGAACGAGGAGCATATTGAAAAAATTATTGACACATACCAAAACCGAAGGGAGATAGAAAAGTATAGCCATCGTGCCCCTTTACAGGAAATTGCTGAGAACGATTACAACCTTAATATACCCCGCTATGTCAACAATTTTAAGGAAGAAGAAGAAATTGACATACAGGCGGTGATGAAAGAAATAAAAACATTAGAAGCCAAACGCAGTGATCTGGACAAACAGATTGAAGGGTATTTGAAAGAATTGGGATTGATGGATTAATTTTTTTACTATGAAAGACGAACAAAACATAATCATTTATAAAACACAGGATGGCAAAGCAGCAGTTTCGCTATATGCCAGGGATGGTTCTGTATGGATGAACCAACAACAACTGGCGGAGCTTTTTGACACCTCTGTCCCGAATATCAGCATGCATATATCTAACATACTGAATGACAATGAATTAAATGAAAAATCAGTTATTAAGGAATACTTAACTACTGCCGCTGATGGGAAGAATTATACAGTAGCTTTCTATAGCCTTGATATGATCCTTGCCATTGGTTTCAGGGTGAGGAGCAAAAGAGGAACACAGTTCAGGCAATGGGCAAACCGCCATTTGAAAGAGTATATGATCAAAGGTTTCGTGATGGATGATGAGCGGCTGAAAAACCCCGATGGCAGACCGGATTATTTTGATGAGTTGCTGGCCCGCATCCGGGACATCAGGGCTTCCGAAAAACGCTTTTACCAAAAGGTAAGGGATCTATTTGCTTTAAGCAACGATTACGATGCTACCGACAAAGCCACACAAATGTTTTTTGCCGAAACTCAAAACAAATTACTCTTTGCCGTTACAGGTAAAACAGCCGCGGAGATCATTGTAAGCCGTGCTGATG
>ENA-UOUJ01001415-UOUJ01001415.1-activated-sludge-metagenome-genome-assembly--contig:-NODE-1415-length-12665-cov-5.111975_pt1 | contig 12665 bp, 12 predicted proteins | sample MGYA00249839_ERZ747224 | MGnify/ENA primary metagenome ERZ747224 (study PRJEB28782, sample SAMN03220277) | activated sludge metagenome | biome: wastewater; feature: sewage sludge; material... | reverse complement strand
GCTGATGGCGGGGCAGTAGGGAAAGCAAAAACAGGGGTCAGAGTACTGTTTCCGCTTGCGGAAACAGTACTCTGACCCCTGTTTTCCTGGCTCATCGCGGAATCGTGTGGGTCGACTCCGGCGGCATCGCGTGCGCCCGCGACGGGCGCAGCTCCAGCCACAGGCTGTAGGCGGCGGTCAGCGCCGGCAGCAGGTTCTGCAACACGCCGACGGCGTCCTGCTTGGCCGAGAACAGGAAGTACGACAGGGTCATCACGCTGCCGCACAGGCTCATGATCCAGAAGCTGCGCGGGACCACGGCGCGGCCGGCGCGGCGCGAGGCGGCGAACTGCACCAGCCAGCGCGCGCCGAACATGGTTGCGCCGGCCAGTCCGATCAGCTTCCACGGCGTCAGCGCGATGCCGGTCCAGGCGAGGATGGCGATGGTCTCGTTCATGGCAGTGCCTCCGTTTCGCGCACGACGCGTTCGTCGGCGATGGCGCGGGTGTTACGCCGCAGCAGCCAGAGCACGCCGCGCAGGTCGCTGATGCCGACCAGGGCGCGGCCGAGGTTGTCGTACTTGCTGCTGCCGTGCCGGCGCGGGCGGTGGTTGACCGGCACGCTCAACGTTTTCCAGCCGGCGCGCTGCATCAGCGCCGGCAGGTAGCGGTGCATGTGGTCGAAGGCCGGCAGGTCGAGGAAGGCCTCGCGTTCGAACAGCTTGATGCCGCAGCCGGTGTCCGGGGTCGAGTCGTGCAGCAGCCGGGCGCGGATCGTGTTGGCGATGCGCGAGGCCCAGCGCTTGCTGGCGGAGTCCTCGCGCTGCACGCGCCAGCCGGCAAACAGGCGCACGTCGTCGTCGGCATCCGCGCGCGCCTGCAGCAGCTTCGGCAGGTCGGCGGGATCGTTCTGGCCGTCGCCGTCGAGGGTGGCGATCCATTCCGCGCGCGCGGCCTTGACGCCGGTGCGCAGCGCCGCGCTCTGTCCGCTGCGGACGCGGTGGCGGAGCACGCGCAGGTGCGGTCGGGTCGCGGCGCAGGCGGCCAGTGCGGCGTCGGTGCCGTCGTCCGAGGCGTCGTCGACGCAGACGATCTCGTAGTCGACCAGTGCGCGCATCAGCGCCGCGTCGATCTCGCCGACCAGCACCGGCAGGTTGGCGGCCTCGTTGTACGCGGGCACCACGACGCTGAGCATGGGCGGCCACGGGCCGCGGGCCGGGGACAGGTTCATGGTCATGTGCTGCACCTCGCGAAGACATCGTGGTTCTGGTCGTAGAGCGCGGTGCGCACCTGGAGCAGGCCGAGCACCGAATGGAACAGGTCGTCGTGGCTGGTCGGCTCGGCGGCGCGCTGGCGCAGGCAGGCTTGATCCACATGCCGCGCCGCGGTCATGCCCGGCGACAGCCAGGCCACCATCGGCACCTTCTTCTGCGTGTCCGGCGCGATCGCGTACGGCAGGCCGTGCAGGAAGAGGCCGTTCTCGCCCAGCGATTCGCCGTGGTCGGACAGGTAGATCAGCGCGCTGTCGCGGTCGCCGCGGGCGGCGAGCAGCGCGATCGCGTCGGCCACCATGTCGTCGGTGGCGAGCGCCGAGTTGTCGTAGCTGTTGACCACCTGCTCGCGGCTGCAGTGGCCGAGGTCGTCGCTGTCGCAGGTCGGGGTGAACCGGCGCAGCCGCTCCGGCGCGCGCCGGTGGTAGGCCGGGCCGTGGCTGCCCATCTGGTGTAGGACGATCACCTGGTCGCCGGGTGTCCGGGTGATCGCGGCGTCGAGATCCTGCAGCAGGACTTCGTCGTGGCAGTCGCGTCGATCGCAGCCGGCGGCCGCGGCGAGCTGGCGCTCCGATTCGACCGTGATGCCGGTGCACACGCCCTTGCAGCCGGACTGGTTGTCGCGCCACAGCGTGTGCACGCCGGCGTGTTCGAGCACGTGCAGCAGCGATTCGGAGTTGGCCAGGCGTGTCTTGTCGTAGCCTTCGCGGCCGTCGGGCGAGAACATGCACGGCAGCGACACTTCGGTGCTGGTGCCGCAGGCGGTGACGTCGGCGAAGTTCACCAGCGAATCGATGCCGGCCAGCCGCGGCGTGGTCTGCCGCTCGTAGCCGTTCAGGCCCCAGTTCTGCGCGCGCAGGGTTTCACCGACCACCAGCACCAGCAGCCGCGGACGGGCATCGGGCGCGCGCGCGGCCAGCACCGCGTCGCGTCCGAGCACGCGGCGCGGACCATGGGCCGCGCCTTCGCCGCGGATGATGGTGGCGCTGGCGACCACGATGTTGCCGGGGGTGATCAGGTGGCGCAGTTCGCGGTTGTTGCGCATCAGCGCCGACAGGTCCTGGTAGCCGACGAGTGCGCTGCCGGCGGCAACCAGGGCAAGCGCGAGCAGCCAGCCCAGGCGCGAGAGTGCCGCGCGCGCCAGCGGCCGCCGCCTCAGCCGGATGCGCGCCAGCAGCAGCAGCGGCAGGCCGGCGAGCGCGAGCATCGACGGCAGCAGGCCCCAGGTCAGCAGCTCACCGGCCTCGCGGGTGTCGGTGTGCAGGACGTTGCGCACCATGTCGCTGTCGAAATAGGTACCGTAGGTGCGCGAGTAATGCGCCGCCGAGGCCGCGAGCAGCAGCAGCAGCGCGAGCACCGGCTTGGCCAGCCGGCCGTGCAGCAGCAGGCCGAGCAGGAACGCCTGCAGCGCGAAGACCAGCACGAACAGGCAGGCCCCGGCCAGCACGCCGGAGGCGCCGGATAGCGCGCCGGTCGCCAGCACCGCGCGCCAGAACGGGATGTTGCAGAAGACTGCGAAGTACAGGCTGGCCCAGAGCGCCAGGCTGTCGGTGGTCATCTCCGGGCGCCAGGCGCGCAGCCGGTCGATCACGTGCTGCGTGCGCCGCAGCGGCAGGACCGAGACGTTCATCGCGCGGCCTCCGCCGGCGTCGGCCACAGCGCGGCCACGGCCACCGCCACCGTCCAGCACAGGGCCGCGGACCACAGGTCATGCGACAGGAAGTGGGCACCACGCAGCTGCTGGTCGATGCCGAACAGGAGTCCGACCGACAGCCCGATGATGAAGCCCGCGCGACGACCGGCGGGCGTGGCCGGCACGAACGCCAGCGCCAGCCACGCGTAGCCGGCCGCGGCGTGGCCGGAGGGGAAGCAGGTACCGCCGCCGTCGCCGGCGATCGCGGTGCCGCCGTAGCGGACGAGGTCCCAGGGACAGTGCACGGCGGTGAGCTGCTTGAGGGTGGCGACCAGCGCCGTCGCCACGAGCACCGACACGGCGAGGCGCGCCAGCGGCTGGCGGTAGTCGCTGCGGCGTCCCGGGAGGAACGTCCAGGCCCACGCCAGCACGACGCCCAGCCATGCCAGCCTGCAGGCCATCTGGCCGCGGTCGTGCAGGAGTCCGCGCGTGATCGGGTGATCGCGCAGCGCCCAGTGGAAGCCCTCCCAAGCGAACAGTCCATCGGCCAGGACGAGATCGAGCCTGCTGTAGTGGGCGATGGTTGCCGCGGCCGCGGGCAGCAAGGCCCAGGGCAGCAAGGCCCAGGGCAGCAGCGCCCAGGCGCGTGCCGCGGGGCGCGTGGAAAGGCCTGCAACCGTGGTCTGCAGGGTGGAAGAGGCAGGAAGCATCGCGATCATCGCAGTGGGGACCGCGGCATGATCCGGGCGCATTTGTCGGAGAGCCGTTGGAGCGGAGTTCGTGCTTTGTTAAGCGGGTGTTGGACGGAAGAACGAATCATCCGCAAAGGACACGAAGAGTTTCCTGGCGGAACAGGTCGCGACCAACGCCATTCCGTGCGTGACCGCCGGCGCCGCTTCACTTGTCGCGTTCTTTGCGTCCTTTGCGGCCTTTGCGGACCAGGCGCTTCGCACTTCGCTGTTTCGTGAACAGCTGCTCAACCGTCCTCACGCGCGACCTGCGGCATCTCGCAGTGCGGATCGACCGCCGTGCCCGGCACCAGCCACCACTCCTGCCTGCTGGCGCGGCCCAGGTGCTGCGCGCGTTCGCGGTCGACGCAGGGGCCGAGCGCGTCCTCGGGCAGCCACAGCCAGCGCCGCTCCGGCGCCTGCGCCACCCAGGCCGCGGCCTCTTGCCACTGCAGGTGCAGGGGCTGGCGGTAGCCGAAGTCCAGCATCGGGCGCCGGGCCTGCAGCATGTGCTGCTCCTTCCACGCGACTGCGCCGAACTCGTCCTGCGGGCCGAGCCGCGCTTCCACTTCGCGCATCAGCGCGCGCCCGGAGCTGGAGTCATCCAGCGCGGGGCCGACCACCAGTCCATAGGTCGTCCACAGCAACACCGTGAACAGCACCAGCGCGCGCGCCACCTGCCGTCCGCGGAAGACCGCGACCAGCCCCCAGGCCGCGGCGCCGAGCGAACCCAGCGCCCACAACACGACGCGCATGTCTGCGGCGGCGATGCCGCGCGACTCGCCCAGGCGCGTCGCCCAGGCGGCGTCGGACAGCCCGCTGGCCGCGGCACCGAGCAGCAAGCCACCGAGCAGCAGCAGCCAGCCGCACAGCAGCCAGCGCACGCCGCTCCGGCGCAGCAGCGCCGGCAGCAGCGGTGCAGCCGCCAGGCAGGCGGCCGGCAGCGCCGGGAAGATGTAGACCTCGCGCTTGCCGGGGCTTGCCGAGAAGAACAGCAGCACCAGCGCCACCCAGCCCAGCAGCAGGATGTAGCGCGGATCGCCGCGGCGCAGCCGTCGCCACCACGCCGGCAGCAGCCACGGCAGCAGCAGCAGCGCGCCGGGCAGCCACAGGGTCGCGATGGTCTGCGCGAAGTACCACCAGGGCTGGTGATGGTGCCAGGCGTTGACGTAGCGCGTGCCGGTCTGGCGGAACAGCAGCTCGTGCGCATAGGCGTGCAGCGCCGGGTCGGCATCGCGCAGCAGGGCGATCCCCAGTGGCGCCAGCCAGACCGCGGCGCCGGCCACGAAGCCCGCGACCGCCGCCAGCACATCGCCCGCCGCGCGGCCGCGAGGACCGGGCGGGACCCGATTCGTCAGGCGCAGCCCCAGCCACGGCAGCAGCACCAGCACCGGCAGGAAGCCCACGCCCTTGGTCACCGTGCCCAGCCCGGCGGCGAACATGCCCAGCGCCAGCCAGCGGCGTTCGCGGCCGTCGAGCAGATAGCGCAGTAACGCCCACAGCGACAGCGTGGTCAGCGCCACCAGCACCATGTCGATCTGCGCGCGCTTGGCCTGCAGCCCGAACTGCAGGCAGACGAACAGCGCGCCCGCGGCCCAGAGGCCGTGACGCGGCGACCACAGCCGCCGGGCGGCATCAAACACCAGCCACAGCGTCGCCAGCGCCGCCAGCAGCGACGGCAGCAGGAAGGCCACCCGCCAGTCGCGCACCAGGTGCCAGCTGGCCGCCTGCATCCACATGAACACCGGCGGTTTTTCCGCGTAGAACTCGCGCCCGCGGCGCGGCACCAGCCAGTCGCCGGTCTCCACCATGCCCTGTGCGGCCAGCACGAAGCGCGGCTCGTCGGGCGGCGACGGGTCGCGCAGGCCGATGCCGGCGGCCAGCGCCAGCATGACGAGCAAGGCCGGCAGGAACAGGGCCTGGAACCGGGAGACGGGATGTCGGGTTGGCGATGTCGGCATGGCGCAATCGTGTCCGCTGCGACGTGGGAGAATAGTCGGAGCCGCCGTGCTTCCGACATCGTTCCGACGTGCCCGGGCGCAGGCTGTCCTGCTCACCGGAGCCTGTGCATGCGTCTGCTGGTCGTGGAAGACAACCAGAGCCTGGTCGCCAACCTCTTCGATTATTTCGAGGCGCGCGGCCACGTGCTCGACGCCGCGCCCGACGGCCCCACCGGCTACCACCTCGCCACCACCCAGGCCTACGACGCGGTGGTGCTGGACTGGATGCTGCCGCGGCTCGACGGCCGCGAAGTGCTGCGCCGCCTGCGCGAGGCCGGCCACGACATGCCGGTGCTGATGCTGACCGCGCGCGACGAGCTTCCGGACAAGATCGCCGGCTTCCGCGCCGGCGCCGACGACTACCTGACCAAGCCCTTCCAGCTGCCCGAGCTGGAGGTGCGCCTCGAGGCCCTGATCGCGCGCGTCACCGGACGCCAGCGCGACCGCGTGCTCGAGGTCGCCGACCTGCGCTACGACCTGACCACGCTCGACGTCACCCGCGGCGGCCGCCCCCTGCACCTGTATCCGGCCTGCCGCAAGCTGCTGAAGGTGCTGATGCGCGCCAGCCCGGCGGCGGTCACCCGCGAACGGCTGGAGCAGGCGCTGTGGGGCGATGATCCGCCCGACGGCGACATGCTGCGCTCGCACGTCTACGAACTGCGGCGCAGCATCGACGGGCCGTTTCCGGTGAAGCTGCTGCACACCCTGCCGCGGATCGGCTACCGCCTGGGCGAACCACTGGGTGGTGAGGATGACTAAGGCCAGGAAGAGCCTGCGCCGGCGCATGGTGCAGGGCCTGGTGGCCTATGCGGTGCTGGTCTCGATCGCGGTCTACGCCTACGGCTGGATCATCAACGAGCACGCCGAACAGCTGGTCTGGACCTCGCTGCTCGAAGCCGAGTTCGACCACATCGAGGAACGCCGCGCGCTCTCGCCCGGCGAACGCTGGGCCGATACCGAAACCATGTCGCTGTTCGGCGACGAGTCCGGCAGCCCGCTGCCGCCGGAACTGCGCGGGCTGCCGCCCGGCCTGAATGACGAAGTGGTCTTCGACGGCAAGCAGTGGGCGGTGCTGGTCCGCGAGATCGACGGCCGCCCTTGGGCGCTGGCGCTGGACATCGGCGACTTCGAGCGCCACGAGGCTTACGTCGCGGCCAGCGTGCTCGGCGCGATGGTGGTGCTGGTGGTGCTGCTCGGCCTGATCATCGGCTGGGGCGTGGACCGGCTGATGCGGCCGATGCGCGCCTTCGCACAGGGCATCGCCGACCTGCGCCCGGACCGCACCGGCGAACACATCGAGCTGCCGCCGGACGCCAGCGCCGAACTGGCGGTCATCGCCGACGCGCTCAACGACTACATCGCGCGCAACGAGCTGTACGTCCAGCGCGAGCGCGTGTTCATCGACAGCATGAGCCACGAGCTGCGCACGCCGATCGCGGTGATTGCCGGCGCCGCCGAACTGGCCGGCGCGCAGCCCGGCGTGCCGGACGCGGCGAAGCAGCAGATTGCGCGCATCAGCCGCACCGGACGCGAGATCGAGCGCCTGATCGCACTGCTGCTGGTGCTGGCCAAGGATCCCGGACGCCTGGCGCGGGCCAGCGACCGCATCGACCTGGGGCAGCTGCTGCCGGAAATCATCGACGACCACCTGCCGATGGCGCGCGAGAAGGGCCTGGAACTGGCGCTGGATGCGCGCGGGCGCTGCGAGCTGCTGGCGCCGCTGCCGGTGGTGCAGGCCGCGATCGGCAACCTGCTGCGCAACGCCATCGAAAACAGCGACAGCGGCCGCATCGACATCCGCATCGACCAGTGCGCGGTGGTGATCGACGACCCCGGGCACGGCATGACGCCCGAGCAGATCAGCGCGATCTACGCGCGGATGGCGCGCGGCGGCGGCGACCGCGAGCGCGGCGGCATCGGCCTGGACCTGATCGCGCGCCTGTGCGAACACCTGGGCTGGACGCTGGACATCAGCTCGCGCCAGGGGCAAGGCACCACCACCCGCCTCGACCTGTCGATGGCGCGCGTGGCCGGGACGGGGGAGCCCTAGCCCAGCAGCCACCAGCGCAGCAGCGCGGCCAGCAGGGCGACGCTCGCCAGCCCGCCCAGCCACAGCGCGGCGAACCACGCCAGCCGCTTCCACAGCGGTCCGGGCACGGTGCCGCGATCGCGCCCGGCCATCAGGTCGCGGCCGCGCCGCGCCATCAGTGATAGCCCTCGTGGCCGACCTTGCCGCGGAACACCCAGTACGCCCAGCCGGTGTAGGCGAGGATCAGCGGGACCAGCAGCACCGCGCCGACCAGCATGAAGCGCAGGCTGGACTCGGGCGCGGCGGCGGCATGGATGTCCAGCGCCCGCGGCACGATGTACGGAAACATGCTGATCGCCAGGCCGGCGAAGGTGAGCGCGAACAGCCCCAGCACGAGCAGGAACGGCGCCAGCTCGCGGCCGCGACGCAGCGCGCGCCAGAACGCATAGGCGAGGATCGCGGTCAGCAGCGGCACCTGTGCGGTCAGCAGCACCACCGGCCAGGTCGTCCAGCGATGGTGGTAGTCGAACTCGAGCCCGAGCGTGGCCAGGCTCACCGCCACGATCCCGGCCAGCAATCCCAGCCCCAGGCCGGGCGCGAGCCGACGCGCGCGCGCCTGGGTCTCGCCTTCGGTCTTCCAGATCAGCCAGGTCGCGCCCAGCAGCGCGTAGCCGACCAGCACGCTGGCGCCGGTGAGCAGCGAGAACGGGGTCAGCCAGTCGAGCCAGCCGCCGGCGTAGACGCGGTCCTCGACCGCGATCCCCTGCAGCAGCGCACCCAGGACCACGCCCTGCGCGATGGCGGCGATCGCCGAGCCGCCGGTGAACGCCAGGTCCCACCACGGCCGGTGCGCCGGATCGCGCCAGCGCGCCTCGAAGGCCACGCCGCGGAACACCAGCGCCAGCAGCATCGCGATGATCGGCGGGTACAGCGCGGTCATGATCACGCCGTAGGCCAGCGGAAACGCGGCCAACAGTCCGCCGCCGCCGAACACCAGCCAGGTCTCGTTGCCGTCCCACACCGGAGCGACCGAATTGATCGCCTGGTCGCGCCCGTGCCCGGGCGGGAATGCCGGGAACAGGATCCCGATGCCGAGGTCGAAGCCGTCCAGCACCACGTAGGCGAAGACCGCGAACAGGATCAGCAGCGCCCAGACGGTGGGAAGGTCGAAGGCCATCGGCTCAGTTCTCCCTGGCGATGCGTTCGGCCGGGCCCAGGGCGATGCCGGCGGCGTGGGCCTCGTCGTCGTCGGCAGCCGGCTCGCCTGCCTGCACGCCCCTGGCCATCAGCTTGAGGATGTACCAGGCGCCGAAACCGAACACGATGAAGTACACCAGCACGAAGGCCAGCAGCGACGTCGCCACCGCCGGCGCGGCCAGCGGCGAGGCGCTTTCGGCCGTTGTCATCAGCCCGTAGACGGTGAACGGCTGGCGCCCGACCTCGGTGGTGACCCAGCCGGCGAGCACGGCGACGAACCCCGCCGGCGCCATCGCCAGCGCTGCCCGATGCAGCGCCGGCCAGTCGTACAGCCGTCGCCGCAGGCGCGCGAGCAGGCTCCACGCACCGAGCAGCAGCATCGCCATGCCGAGCGCGACCATGATCCGGAACGACCAGAACACGATCGGCACCGGCGGATGCAGCGACCGGTCGACGGTATCGAGCCCGTCGAGCGGCGCATCGAGGTCGTGCTTGAGGATCAGCGACGATAGCTTCGGGATCTCGATCGCGTAGTCCACCCGCTGCCGCTCGCTGTTCGGCAGTCCGAACAGGATCAGCGGCGCGCCGTCGGGGTGGCTTTGGTAATGGCCTTCCATCGCCATCACCTTCACCGGCTGGTGCTCGAGCGTGTTGAGGCCGTGCAGGTCGCCGACCACCACCTGCAGCGGCGCCACCAGTGCCGCCATCCACATCGCCATCGAGAACATGGTGCGCGCACCGACGACCGACGGCGACAGCGCCTGCTCCTCGCCAGGGATGTCGGTCACCGCCGTTTGCGACCGCGCCCGCCGCTGGCGCAGCAGGTGCCAGGCGCCGACGCCGCCAACGGCCAGGGCGGTGGTCAGGTAGGCCCCGATCACCGTGTGCACCAGCCGGTACGGGAAGCTCGGGTTGAAGATGATCTCCCGCCAGCTGCCCGCTGGCACGAACTGGCCGGCGGCATTGATCTCGAACCCGGTCGGGGTCTGCATCCAGCTGTTCGCGCTGAGGATCCAGAACGCGGAGATGAAGGTGCCCAGCGCGACCATCAGCGTGGCCAGGAAGTGCAGCCGCGGCCCGACCCGGTTCATGCCGAACAGCATCACCCCGAGGAAGCCGGCTTCGAGGAAGAACGCGGTCAGCACCTCGTACGCCATCAGCGGGCCGATGATCGGGCCGGCGCGGTCGGAGAACACCGCCCAGTTGGTGCCGAACTGGTAGGACATCACGATGCCCGACACCACGCCCATCGCGAACACGACCGCGAAGATCTTGACCCAGAAACGGAACAGGTCGATGTAGACCCGGCGTCCGGTCTTCAGCCACAGCGCCTCGAGCACGGCGAGATAGCTGGCCAGCCCGATCGAGAACGCGGGGAAGATGAAGTGGAAGCTGATCGTGAACGCGAACTGGATCCGCGCCAGCAGCACCGCATCGGCTTCGGCGAACATGATGCGGCTACCCGGGCCTGCGCGAATGCGCCCGGCGATCGCGCCATCCATCCGCCGCCGCCGCGGCAACGCGGGACGGTCCAGTGACGGCACTCGGCGATGTGGGCACGGGCATGGGGGTCCCTCGTGCAATGGAAGCGGCGCGGATGCGCGACGGCGGGCGCCGGGGTGCGGGCGGCCGCGTTGCGATCATGCTGCACCGCGTAAGGATACGCCCCCGGTGCGGACAGAGTTAACGCACCGTCGACATCCAGGACGCGCGTACCTAGGGCAATGCTGAAAGACTGCTGTCATCCCCGCGAAGGCGGGGACCCAGCGTCTTTGTTCTTCACAGAGTTGAAGTCACTGGGTCCCCGCCTTCGCGGGGATGACGAGCAAAAGCAAGTTGTTCAGCGCGGCCCCAGGTGATCGCCGGCCGTCGCCCGGCTCGATGCGCCGCTGGCTCCGACCGATTTACGACAGCGACGACGGCAGGCTGGCCGCCACCTGGACCGCGCGCGGGTCGATGTGTCCGCGCTGCCGACGATCCCTTTCGATCGAGTCGCCCCATGCACAGCGAACCTGCAAGCCAGCACATGCCGAGCAAGGTGCCCGAGGTGACGCTCGGGTTCTGGTTGATCAAGATCCTGGCCACCACCGTCGGCGAGACCGCCGGCGACGTGGTCAGCATGTCGATGGGCCTGGGCTACACCACCGGCACCGCCATCTTCGGCGTCCTGTTCGTCGTGCTGGTCGCGCTGCAGGCACGCGCGGACCGGTTCGTCCCGCCGCTGTACTGGGCCACGATCATCGCCAGCACGACCGTCGGCACCACGTTCGCCGACCTGTTGACCCGCTCGGTCGGCATCGGCTATGCGGGAGGCTCGGCGATCCTGCTGCTGATCGTGCTGGCCATCCTCGGCGCATGGAAGTGGAGCCTGGGCACCGTTTCGGTGGCCAGCGTCCGCGGCGGCAAATCCGAGGCGTTCTACTGGCTGACGATCATGGCGTCGCAGACCCTGGGCACCGCGCTTGGCGACTGGGTCGCCGACAGCGCCGGCCTTGGCTACGTCGGCGGCTTCTACATCTTCGGAGGCGCACTGCTTGTGGTCGCGGCGCTCTACCGGTGGACGAGCATCTCCCGCAGCACGCTGTTCTGGGCCGCATTCGTGCTGACGCGACCGCTGGGAGCCGTCGTCGGCGACTTCCTCGACAAGCCGATCAACCACGGCGGCCTGGCCCTCAGCCGCTATACCGTGTCGGCGGCGCTGCTGGTCCTGATCTTCGTGCTGGTCCGCCTCATCCCGCAGCGACCGGCGACGACCGCGCACTGACCATGTCGCGGGCGGACAGGACCGCGTCGCGCCGTGATCTCGCACACCGATGATGCCGGTGTTGCAACGCGCGGCTGTCACGCCGGCGTCGGCGCCCTATTCGATCGCCGACACCGGCGAACGCCGCCAGGTGAGCGCATGCAGGATTCGCAGGTCGTCCTCGTCGAGCGTCTTCTCGTTGTCGCCGCGGAAACGCATGCGGTAGGAGTGGATGGTGGCTTCGAGGTTGTCGGTGACGTAACCGATCAGGCGCAGTGCGTTGACCGGATCGAAGTCCGGCGGCGGTGGCGGCGCATCGGCGTCGGGCCACACGCCGAAGCCGGCATCAAACAGACGCTTCCAGGGGAACAGCGGGCCGGGGTCGATCTTGCGCCCGGGCGCGAGGTCGGAATGGCCGATCACGGCCGTCTTCGAAAGGCGGTGGCGGGTGGTGAGGTCGTCGAGCAGGCGGATCACGGCGTCGATCTGTGCGTCGGTGAACGGCTCGACGCCATCGTTGTCGATCTCGATGCCGATCGAGGCCGAGTTCAGCTCGTGGATCGTGCCCCAGCGGCCGGCGCCAGCGTGCCAGGCGCGGTGCTCGTCGGCGACCAGCTGGTAGATCGCGCCGTCGTCGCCGACCAGGTAATGCGCGCTGACCGGCCCGCCCCTGTTGCCGGTGCGCAGCGTGTGCAGGCTGCGCGCGACCGAGTCCTGCTCGGTGTAGTGCAGCACGATCACCTGCGCGCGACGGCTGTCGAAGTTCTCGGACGGCACCCAGGTCGCCATCGGATTGCGCGCCGGGCCATGCTGGCAGGCGGCAAGTGCGAGGGCGCAGGCGACGATGAAGGCGGGGCGGATGAGTGCGTGCATGGGGGCATTGCAGCGATTGCTCGTGGCAATTGCAAGCGGCAGCGCTCCCGCCCTTCGTAGGAGCGCGCCATGCGCGCGACCCGAGACCCGATGCCACGGGAGTCCAGTCGCGCGCATGGCGCGCTCCTACGGCGCAGGTGGGAACCCGATAAAGAAAGAGGTTCTTCTCCCATCCGAGTGACGTCTGGCCGGATGGGGAGGGGTCAGATCAGG
>ENA-UOUJ01001414-UOUJ01001414.1-activated-sludge-metagenome-genome-assembly--contig:-NODE-1414-length-12671-cov-9.744134_pt1 | contig 12671 bp, 8 predicted proteins | sample MGYA00249839_ERZ747224 | MGnify/ENA primary metagenome ERZ747224 (study PRJEB28782, sample SAMN03220277) | activated sludge metagenome | biome: wastewater; feature: sewage sludge; material... | reverse complement strand
ATTTTCCTATGTCTCATAGAGATGGCATTGCAACGGGCTTGAGGCGCGGTGCGGCGGCGGGCGGCGTTGCTCTCGCCTTGGTTCTTGGAATGACCGCCGGGGGCAGTCTCGCGATTGCCCAGGATGCCAAACCGGCAGAGGCTGCTGCCCCGGAAGGCCGCCAGAGCGCATGGGTCAAGCTGTGCGAGAAGTCTCCGCTCGTTCGCCGCGAGAAGGAAGGCGAAGAGGTGAAAGAGGTGAAGGAGGAGAAAGACATCTGCCTCACGCACCATGAGCGCCTCGACGGCAACTCGGGCATGGTGCTCGTCTCGGCCGCGATCCGGCAGGTGGAGGGCTCGGAGCACGAGCACCTCATGATCATGGTTCCGCTCGGCATGGCGATCCCGCCGGGCCTCAAGGCTGCCGTCTACTCCAAGGAGCAGTGGGAGAAAGCCGCGAAGAACGAGCAGGTGGACGATTCCGAGCTCAAGCCGGTCGATCTCAAGTTCTCGCTCTGCCACGCTTCCGGTTGCACGGCCGAGGTCGAGGCGACGAAGGAGATCATCGAGCAGATGAAGACGGGCGGCGGCATGATGGTGCTCGCCATGAACGCCCAGGCGCAGCCGGTGGGCTTCCCCGTTCCGCTCGACGGCTTCGGTGAGGCCTTCAGCGGCCAGCCGGTCGACAACGAAGAATACAAGAAGGCGCGCGGGCAACTCATGGCGCAGATCCGCCAGCGCCAGCAGGAAGCCTACGAGAAGTGGAAGGAAGAGCAGCTCAAGCTGCTGCCTCCGCAGCCGGGCGCCGAGGGCGTGGCTGGCGCTGCCGCCGAGAAAAAGGAATGAGCGGGTAACACTCGCTTGGTTAGAAAAACCGCCCGAAAACGGGCGGTTTTTTATTTCGTACGCAAGCTGTGAGAAGCATCGCTCAAGGAGCGTTGTGGTTTGTGGAGAGCCGCGCCACTTGGCGCGGGTCGCCTTGCTCCCGGGCTGCTTCGCAGCCTTTTTTCTTTTGGGACCTATGCTCAGGGCGCATTGTGGTTTGCATGCGCAGACAGCGCCGGAGGCGCTCGGGGCGCGACTGCGCTCCCGGCGCAAGTGCGCCGGCTATCCACACAGCACCACGCTTCTTGTTCGAAGCTTCTCGCAGCTTGTGTCAGCTCATAAATCAGTGCGGCTGGATGAAGACGGCGTGGTAGCGGCCGTCCTCGTCCTCGACGAAGTAGTCGCTGAGCTGCGGGTGGCGCAGCGGCTCGCCGCTGGTGTCGGGCAGCAGGTTCTGCTCGGAGACGTAGGCGATGTATTCGGTTTCGTCGTTCTCGGCCAGCAGGTGATAGAAGGGCTGGTCCTTGACCGGCCGGATCTCTGCCGGGATCGACTCCCACCAGTCCTCGGTGTTGTTGAAGACGGGATCGATGTCGAACACGACGCCGCGGAACGCATACACACGGTGGCGGACGACCTGACCGAGCGCATACTTCGCGCGGCGCACATCCGGTTCGGCGGCGCGCTTGCGACGGCGGCGGCGCGTCGCTGGGGCGGCTGATTTGCGCGGTGGCATTGCTTGTTCCCTACGAGGGCTCATTCGAGGCGAGCACTCCCTGGATGTCAATAAAACTCGTGAACAGAGTTGATGGCACGGGCCGTTCGTACTCCTCAGAAACCGTAGGCGGCGGCGCGCTCGGGGTCCTTCGCGGCGACGAGGCGCGCGAGGTCCACGATCACCTTGGCCTGCTTCCAGGTGGCGTCGTCCTGCATCTTGCCGTCGATCATGACCGCGCCGGTGCCGTCGGGCATCGCTTCGAGGATGCGCTTTGCAAACGCCACTTCCTTCTCGTCGGGCGAGAACACGCGCTTGGCGATCGCGATCTGCGAGGGATGCAGCGTCCAGGCGCCGAGACAGCCCTGAATGAACGAGTTGCGGAACTGGGCTTCGCAGGCCGGACCGTCGGAGAAGTCGCCGAAGGGGCCGTAGAACGGCTTCAGGCCGTAGGACAGGCAGGCGTCGACCATGCGGCCCACGGTATAGTGCCAGAGGTCCTGCTGGTAGCGCGTGCGCTGAGCGGCGACGTCGCCGTCCGCGTCGGCGAGAACGGTGTAGTCGGGATGACCGCCGCCGACGCGGGTCGTCTTCATGCCGCGGGAGGCGGCGAGGTCCGCCGGTCCGAGGCTCATGCCGTGCATCCGGGGCGAGGCGGCCGCGATGGCCTCCACGTTCTTCACGCCCTCGGCGGTTTCGAGGATGGCGTGGATCAGGATCGGACGGGTGACGCTGTGCTTGGCTTCGAGCTGGGCCAGGAGCTGGTCGAGGTAGTGGATGTCCCACGGGCCCTCGACCTTGGGCAGCATGATGACGTCGACTTTGTTGCCGGCTTCGCGAACGATCTCGGTGACGTCGTCGAGCATCCAGGGCGAGTTGAGGCAGTTGATGCGCGTCCAGAGGCCCGTCTGGCCGAAATCGTTCTCGAGCGCCATCCGGATGAAGCCGCGGCGGGCGGCTTCCTTGTCGCCCACCGGGATCGCGTCCTCCAGGTTGCCGAGCACGACGTCGACGTCGGCTGCGATGTCCTTGATCTTGGAGCGAATTTTCTCGTTGTGGGGCGGCACGAAGTGGATCATGCGCTCGATGCGTACAGGCAACGCGCGATAGGGCTCAGGGGCCCCGATGGCAAGCGGCGCGAAGTGTTTCTGCGGCGTACGGACGGCGCTCATTAGGCAAACCTCGGGACTGATATGGAAAACAGGTGTGTCTCAGGCGGCGCACTCTAGTTGCCGCGCCCTGAGAGTCAACGCGGGGGGATGCCGCCTTGGGGTGTTGCTCAGCCCACCTGCCCGCTCGGGGCCGCACCGTTGGCCTTCTTGTCGGGCGCGCGCCAATCGACGATGTCCTCGCGGACCGGGTGCAGCGAGCGGTACGGGAGTGGCATCCGCACGTCCGAACTGTCGCCGAGGCGGCGCTTGAACTGGATGGTGCGGATCATCTCGCGGATGCGGGGCGCGATCTCGGTGCGGAAGCGGGTGCCGGAGAAGGTGCCGTAATGGCCGACGCCGGGCTGGACGTAGGCGTAGTGCTCGTCGACCGGAATGTTGGGACAGAGGTCGTGCGCCGCCTGGGTCTGGCCGAGGCCGCAGATGTCGTCCCGCTCGCCCTCGACCGTCATCAGCGCAGTCTTCCGGATGGCCGCGCAGTCCACCAGCTTGCCGCGATGCATGAGCTCGCGCTTGGGCAGCAGATGATCCTGGAACACGGTCTGGACCGTCTGCAGATAGAACTCCGCCGGAAGGTCCATCACCGCCAGGTATTCCTCGTAGAACGCCTTGTGCTGGGCGACGCTGTCGCAATCGCCCTTCACGAGGTTCTCGAACAGCTTCATGTGCGCTTCGGTATGGCGCTCGAGGTTCATGGTCATGAAGCCGGTGAGCTGGATGAAGCCCGGGTAGACGCGCCGGCCGACGCCCGCGTTGGGAAACGGCACGTAGTTGATGACGTTCTGCTCGAACCAGGAGAGCGGCTTCTCCTCGGCGAGCTTGTTGACCTGGGTCGGATTGCGGCGCGTGTCGATGGGGCCGCCCATCAGCGTCATGGACGCGGGCTGACAGGGATCGTCGTCCTCGGCCATCACAGCGGCCGCGACGAGCGCCGGAACCGCCGGCTGGCAGACGGCCATCACGTGCGTGTTGGGGCCGAGGAACTGAATGAACTCGATCAGGTACTCGACGAAATCGTTGAAGTCGAAGCCGCCCTCGAAGACCGGGATGTCGCGCGCGTCCGTCCAGTCCGTGATGAAGACGTCGTGCTCCTTGATCATCTCCTCCACGGTGCCGCGAAGCAGCGTGGCGTAGTGGCCCGACATCGGCGCGATAAGGAGCACCTTGGGATCGTGGCGCTTGCCCGCGACCGCTTCGTCGCGTTCGAAATGGACGAGATTGCAGAACGGCTTTTTGAGAAGGACCTGCTCCTGCACCGGCACGGTGAGGCTGTGAATCTTGGTTTCCTTAATGCCGAACTCCGGCTTGCCGTAGCGGCGCGTGATGCCTTCGAACACCTCGCAAGCGGCCGCCATGGACTTGGCGAGATCCGTGCCGGAAAAAGGGTTGAGAGGGGTCTCCAACTGAGCCTTGAAGGCGCGCGTCATGAGACGGACGGGATGCATAAGCGCGTGGGCGAACTCATAGGCATGATAGTGCATCAGAGTGGCTCTCCCGACAGCCGTTCACAGTGCAATGCAGCAGGGTGCCAGAAAAACGTCAAGCATTCCGTCATACTATCGACGCATTTGCTGAACCGGTGTGCAAAATAGTGCTTACTTTTTCGGCTATTGCCCCGCGCAGGGTGGGTTGACCGAATAACGCTCAACGCGGCACCATCGTTGCAGTGCACAAGGGTTTTTTCGCCGCAGATCTCGAGTCGGGCCGGATGCCCAACTCGAGATTTCGGGTCCGAGGTCCCGCCGGGTATGGCCATTCTCACGAGCCTCCACCACGTCACGCGGTACGCCTACGACCGGCCGGTGATGCTCGGACCACAGATCATCCGTTTACGGCCTTCCGCACATGCGCGCATCCGCATTCCGAGCTACTCGCTGACCATCGAGCCCGCCAAACACTTCATCAACTGGCAGCAGGATCTCTACGGCAACTGGCTCGCTCGTTGCGTCTTCCCGGAGCCGACGCGCGCATTCTGCGTCAGCGTCGATCTCCTGGCGGAAATGGCGGTGATCAATCCGTTCGACTTCTTTGTGGAGACTTTCGCGGAACGTGTGCCGTTTCAGTATCCGGCCGATCTCGCGCTCGATCTCGCGCCTTATCTTGCGACAGAAGCGCCCGGGCCGAAGCTCGCTGCGTTTCTCGCAAGCTGCGCTCGCGAAGCCGACAGCACCGTCGAATTTCTGGTCGCGCTCAACGGACGCATCAATCGCGAGATCGGCTATCGAACGCGTTATGCGGAAGGCGTGCAAACGCCCGAGGAGACGTTGTCGGTCGGCACGGGTTCGTGCCGGGATTCGACGTGGTTGCTCGTCAACGTGCTGCGTCACCTCGGGTTGGCGGCGCGTTTCGTGTCCGGATACCTGATCCAGCTGAAGCCCGATGTCGTGTCCGTCGACGGTCCGGCGGGTGCGACGAGCGACTTTGCCGATCTGCATGCGTGGGCGGACGCTTATCTGCCCGGTGCGGGCTGGATCGGATTCGATCCCACATCAGGGCTCGTGTGCGGGGAAGGGCATCTTCCGCTCGCGGCCGCGCCGCACTATCGCAACGCCTCTCCGATCAGCGGCACGGTGGATGCGGCCGAGGTGACTTTCGGCACCGACATGACGGTGCGGCGTGTCGCGGAGACACCGCGCGTGACGCTGCCGTTCTCCGAGGAAAGCTGGCAGGCGCTCGATGCGCTCGGCGAAGCGGTCGATGCCGATCTTGCAGCGTTCGGCGTGGGGCTCACAATGGGCGGCGAACCGACGTTCGTCTCGCTCGACGATTACCAGTCTCCGGAATGGACAGTCGCGGCCGTCGGACCGGCGAAGCGCGCGAAGGCGGATGCGTTGGTGCGTCTCCTGCGCGACCGTTTCGGCCCGAATGGGCTTCTGCATTATGGCGCGGGCAAGTGGTATCCGGGTGAGCCGCTGCCGCGCTGGGCGTTCGCGCTCTACTGGCGGCGGGACGGCGTGCCGCTCTGGCGCGATGCCTCGCTCGTTGCACGCGAGGACGATGCGACACGGCGAACGGTGGAGGACGCCAAGGCGCTTGCCGAGGGCATTGCCGGGCGCCTCGACCTCGATGCCCGCTATGTCGTACCGGCCTACGAGGATCCGGTGGCGGCGATGGGCGAGGAGGCGCGGCTGCCGGTGGATGTCGACCCGCGCGACGGCGCCCTTCAGGACGACGCGCAGCGGTCGCGGCTCGCGAAGCTCATGGATCGAGGGTTCGGCGTGCCGCAGGGGTTCGTGCTGCCGATTGCGCGGGCGGGCGAGGTCTGGACGAGCGTCCGGTGGCGGCTGCGGCGCACTCATCTGTTCCTGGTGCCGGGCGACAGCCCGCTCGGCGCGAGGCTGCCGCTGTCGTCGCTTCCGACCGAGGACGAGAGCGACGTGCGGGAGGTGGCGAACGACAACGCGCGCGACACGGACGACGGCGCCTTGTCGGATGTGTCGTCCGTGCGCACGGCGCTTGCCGTCGAGCTGCGCGACGGCCGGCTCTCGGTGTTCATGCCGCCGATCGAGGTGCTCGAAGACTATCTCGCTCTCCTGACGGCGGTGGAGGATGCGGCGGGGGCGTTGAAAATGGCGGTGACGGTGGAGGGATACCCGCCACCCGACGACCCCCGGCTCTCGGCCATCAAGGTCACGCCCGATCCCGGCGTCATCGAGATCAACGTCCATCCCGCCGCGACGTGGCGCGAGTGCGTGGACATCACGGAGGCCGTCTACGCCGATGCGCGGCAGATCCGGCTCGGCGCGGAGAAGTTCATGATCGACGGGCGGCATACGGGAACGGGTGGCGGCAATCACGTCGTCGTCGGCGGCGCGACGCCCGGCGACAGTCCGTTTCTGCGCCGTCCGGATCTTCTCAAAAGCCTGATCGTGTTCTGGCAACGGCATCCGTCGCTGTCGTATCTGTTCTCGGGGCTTTTCATCGGGCCGACGAGCCAGGCGCCGCGCGTGGACGAAACGCGGCACGAGAGCCTTTACGAACTCGAGATTGCGCTTGCGCTCATTCCGCCGCCGGGCGAGGGAACGCCGCCCGCCCCCTGGCTCGTGGACCGCCTGTTCCGCAACCTGCTCGTCGATCTCACCGGAAACACGCATCGCGCCGAAATCTGCATCGACAAGCTCTACGCGCCGCAGGCTCCGGCCGGGCGGCTTGGGCTCGTCGAGTTCCGTGCTTTCGAGATGCCTCCCGACCACCGCATGAGCTTGGCCCAGCAGCTCCTGATCCGCGCCTTGATCGCGAAGTTCTGGCGGACGCCGGAGGAGGGTGCGCTCGTGCGTTGGGGAACGGCGCTGCATGATCGCTTCATGCTGGAGCACTACGTGTGGGCGGATTTTCTCGACGTGCTCGATGTGCTTCGGCGCGCAGGCTACGCGCTGGACGAAGGGTGGTTCGAAGCGCAACGCGCGTTCCGCTTTCCCTTGTACGGCACGGTCGAGCATGGCGGCGTGACGCTCGAAGTGCGCCAGGCGCTTGAGCCGTGGCATGTGATGGGGGAGGAAGTTTCTGCCGGGGCGACGTCGCGGGCCGTCGATTCGTCCGTGGAGCGGCTGCAGGTGAAGGCGGCGGGCTTCAATCCGCGCCGCCATGTGCTGGCCTGCAACGGGCGGCGCGTGCCGCTCGCCTCCACCGGACGCTCGGGCGAGTTCGTCGCGGGCGTGCGTTTCAAGGCCTGGCAGCTTCCGTCGGGGCTGCATCCCAGCATCGCGCCGCATGCGCCGCTGCGGTTCGACGTGCTGGATACGTGGAGCAGCCGCTCGCTCGGCGGATGCGTCTATCACGTGGCGCATCCGGGCGGGCGCCGCTACGAGACGTTTCCCGTCAACGCGTATGAGGCCGAGGCGCGCCGTCTCGCGCGGTTCGATGCGCAAGGACATACGCCGGGGATCGTCGCGATCCCGCCTCTGGAGGCCAACGACGAATATCCCGCGACGCTCGATCTCCGCCGCCCGCCTCCGCGCTGACCGGCGGTGTGCGCGTGCCGCTCAATCGCTCGCGCCTCAATTGTCCGCGCCGGTGGAGAAGAGCGGAGGGGGTGCGCTTTCCTCGCCGCGGTTCGGCACCGGCAGAGTGACGAGAAGGGCCGTGCCGGGCTTGGCCGGCTCGATCACAAGCGTTCCGTGCAGGGCGCGGACGCGCTCGCGCATGCCCGACAGGCCGAAGCCTACGGCCGCCGTCTCCGAGATGCCGCTGCCGTTGTCGGTGATGCGCAGCCGCACGCAGGGACCGGCCGAGGTCTCCTCCATGGCGAGGTAGATGGACACGTGCGTGGGGCTTCCATGGCGCATCGCGTTGGTGAGCCCTTCCTGCACCGAGCGGTAGATCGTGAGGTCGATGTCCTCGCCGAAGCTTGCGGGAAGGAGGCCGATGTTGCGCTCGATCTTGGTTTCGAGGTGCCGGCGCTCGACGCTGAGGATCAGCTCTCCGATCAGCTCCGACAGCGTGACGCGGCCGAGTGCGACCGGGCGCAGGCGGTTCAGGAGCGCACGGTTTAGGCTCTTCAGCCGCTCCGACATCAACACGATTTCCTCGACGCAGGAGAGGATGGGACCTGCCTTCTCCTCCGGCAAATTGCGCGCCTGGCGCTCGATGGAGCCTGCGCCTGCCGTGATGCCGAAGAGGCATGGGCCGACCTCGTCATGCAAATCGCGCGAGAGCTGGCGGCGTTCGTCCTCCTGCACCGCGACGAGCTGCCGGTAGAGGCGGCTGTTCTCTGCGTTCGCCTCGTCGAGCGCGGCGGCAAGCATGTTGAAGCTTCCGGCGAGGGTGGCGAGCTCGCGCACTTTCGGCGGCTCGATCCTGAGGCCGTAGTGGCCGTCCTCGAGCTCCCTCATGCCGTCGGCCAGCACGACGAGCGGATCGAGCACGTGGCCGAGCACGAAGTAGAGGCCCACCATCATGAGAGCCGTGCCGCCCAGCCAAAGCAGGGCCATGAGGCGCAACAGCTCCCAGGCTTCCGCGATCTCGTCGTCGGGCTCGCCTTCGATCAAGACCGTGCCCAGGTGCTCGCCCGCGACGACGATCGGAATGGTGGTCACGTCTTTCGTGGGCTGCACGAGATTGACGAACCAATCGGGCGCGCCGTCTTCGGTCTCGGGGTGGCTCGTCGTCTCGGCGGGCACCGCAGTTTCCACCGGCGAGCCATCGACGTTGAGGACGTGGATCGAGACATGGCGGATCTGCGCCATTTCGTTGGCGAGGCGCTCGGCGAAGGGCCCGACGTCGGCGGGGCCGTCGATGGCGCGGGTCTTCGCCGTGATGTGATGGCGCCAGAGCTCGACGTTGGAATGGGTTTCGACGGCGGCGCGGGTGCGTGAATCGAACACGGCGAGGATGCCGCCGATCACGCCGGTGAGGAGCGTGAGGAGGGTGATGGCGATCAGGATCTGCCAGCGGAACGGGCACGCGTACCAGAGGTGCAGGACGCTCTCGGCGGCGCTGGCGAGGCGGCCCCGGGCGGGCTCCTCGGGCCGGGCGGTTTTCAAGGGTGTCGAGGCGTTGGGCTTGAGAGACATCGATCTTCCGGTCGTTCGTGCGACGGCTGCGGACGGGCCGTGACTGCCGCTTGCCGGGCTAGAAACATCATAGGCTTGGCCGGAGCGGGGATCACAACTGTGTTATATAGTTACGCATGGGGCCGTGGGCTCTGCAACTCTGCGCCGGCCTGCGTGCTCCCGTCCGCTGGACCCGGCACGCGTGTGCGTGTAAGCCGCGCCATTGCTTCGACATTCCCCGAAAATTGCCGTGTTTCGGCAGGGGCGGCTTGATAAGCTCGCCGCGCCGAGCTCTGTCGGCGAGACTTTGAGGATCACGATGCGGATTGGCGTTCCCACTGAAATCAAGAGCAACGAATTCCGTGTGGGCCTCGTGCCCGGCTCGGTGCGCGAGCTGACGGCCCGCGGACACGAGGTGGTCGTGCAGGCGGGGGCCGGCGGCGGCATCTTCGCGGACGACGCCGTTTACGAGCGAGCCGGCGCCACGATCGTGCCGACGGGGGAGGCCGTGTTCGAGGCGGCCGAGCTTATCGTGAAGGTCAAGGAGCCGCAGGCGCCGGAGATCGCCCAGCTCAAGCCGCATCATATCCTGTTCACATACCTTCATCTTGCGCCCGATCCCGAGCAGGCGCGTGGCCTGCTGGCCTCCGGCGCGACGGCGATCGCTTACGAGACGGTCACGGATGCGTCCGGCGGCCTGCCGCTGCTCGCGCCGATGAGCGAGGTGGCGGGCCGGCTCTCCATCGAGGCGGCGGCGCTCGCGCTCCGGCGGCCGGCCGGTGGGCGCGGTGTGCTGCTCGGCGGCGTGCCGGGCGTCCAGCCGGCGAAGGTGGTCGTGCTCGGCGGCGGCGTGGTCGGCACGCACGCGGCGCGGATGGCTGCGGGTCTCGGCGCGCATGTGAGCATTGTCGACAAGTCGCTGCCGCGGCTGCGCCAGCTCGACGAATTGTTCGAAGGGCGCGTCGTGACGCTCGCGTCCACCATGCATGCCATCGAGGATGCGGTGCTGGAGGCCGATGTCGTGGTCGGTGCGGTGCTGGTGGCGGGCGCCAGCGCGCCGAAGCTCGTCTCGCGGGATATGCTTCGCTCGATGAAGCGGGGCGCGGTGCTGGTGGACGTTTCCATCGATCAGGGCGGATGCTTCGAAACCTCGCGGCCGACGACGCATGCCGATCCGACGTACGAGGTGGACGGTATCATCCATTATTGCGTGGCGAACATGCCGGGTGCGGTGCCGGTCACGAGTGCGCAGGCGCTCAACAACGCGACGCTGCCGTTCGTGCTGAAGCTTGCGGACAAGGGAATCGCGGCGTTCGATCGCGATCCGCATCTCGCCGCCGGCCTCAACGTGAAAGAGGGGCGCGTCATGCATCAGGCGGTTGCGATGTCGCTCGGCTTCGACCGGATCGGCAAAGAGAAGCCGGAGCCGGTTGCGGCGGCGTAACCCCTGTCATCCCGGCCACGTGACGCGTCGCGAAATGCAGAGCCGGGACCCAGGAAAAGTTTCTACCGCGAAATATTGCGTCTTCGACGCGCCTTGCGCTGGGTCCCGGATAAGGCTTCGCTTTTCCGGGATGACAGGTGGGGTCGTGCGACTTCGCTCAGCCGCCGCTCAGTTCTCGTAGATCATTTTCACGGACATGCCGCCGTCGAGAACGATGTTCTGGCCGGTCATGAAGTCCGCATGCTCCGCGAGGAAGAGGCAGGCCTTCGCGACATCCTCGGGCGTGCCGACGCGACCGACGGGATGCTGCCGCCGATCGCGCTCGGAATGCGTCGGCGTTTCGGCGCGCGGCGTGAATTGCCAGTCGCGCGTCTCGATCCAGCCGGGGCTGACGGCATTTACGCGGATCCCGTGCGAACCGAGGCTGATGGCCATCACGTGCGTCAGCGCGACGATGCCGCCCTTGGAGGCGGTGTAGGCTTCGGTGCCGGCTTCCGACATGAAGGCCCGCGTCGACGCGATGTTGATGATCGCGCCGCCCTGTCCGCGCTCGACCATGTGGCGCGCGGCGTGTTGCGCCGAGAGAAACGTGCCGCGCAAGTTGACGGCGATGACGCGGTCGAAGTCGTCGGCCGAGAGATCCAGAAAGGGTGTGTTTCTGCTGATGCCGGCGTTGTTGATCAAAACGTCCGGGCAGCCGAACTCTTGAACCGTCAGATCGAGCCAGCGGCGGACGTGACTCTCGTTCGCAATGTCCGTCTCTGCGAATATCGCCTTGGCGCCGCGGTCGCGAACCTTCGACAGGGCTTCGCGTCCTGCTTCGGCATCGGGGTCGGCGAGGGAGACGGCGTAGCCCGCGTCCGCGAAGCCGAACGCGATGCCGCGGCCGATGCCTTGTGCGCCTCCGGTGATCGCGACGACTTTCATGGCCCCGCGCTCCTCAGCGGCCGCCGAGGCGCGAGGCCATGGTGGCGATGGTCAGCTGGTACACCTGCGCGCGGTTCCAGTCCCGCAGCACCTCATAATTGCGCGTGCCCTGGCCCCAGGGTTGTCCGCGCTGCCAGCTGTGGCCCTTGAGGAAGTTGGCGGTCGAGGCCAGCGCATCCGGGATGGAGCGGATGAGATCGCGGCGGCCGTCGCCGTCGTAATCCACCGCGTACTGCATGTAGGGCGAGGGCAGGAACTGCGTCTGGCCGATCTCGCCCGCCCAGCCGCCGCGCATCTGCGCGGCCGTCATGTGGCCCTGATCGACGATGCGCAGCGCGTCGACGAGTTGGGCGGTGAAGAACGGCGAGCGGCGGCAATCGTACGCAAGCGTCGCGAGCGAGCGGATGATCGAATAGCGGTCCGACACGTCGGCGCCGAAGTTCGTCTCCAGGCCCCAGATCGAGATCACGATCTCGCGCGGCACGCCGAAGTCGCGCTCGATGCGGTCGAGCACGGCGCGGTGCGTCTTGAGGCGCTGGCGCGCGCGGTTGACGAGCGCGGTACCGGCGCGACGGGCGTAGAACTGCTCGAAGGAGAGCTTGAAGGATTTCTGATTGCGGTCGAGGCGGATGATGCGGGCGTCATAGGTGACATCCGAAAGAGCGGCGCTCGCGGTCCGTGCCGAGACGCCCGATTGAACGGCGCGCTGCTTGAACCCGTCTTTCCAGCGGTTGAATCCGCCCGGGCCTTCGCCGCAATTGCGCGCTTGCGCTGCGGCGGGAGCGGCGCTTGCAAGAAGCGCAAGGAAAACGAGGCCGAAGCTGGCCGATCGGGCGATTGCGGTGCCGCGCATCATGGTCGATATCCGTTGTGACTTTAGAGCGTGATCATTTTCGATTGAATCGGGATCACGCTCTATCTCTTTGGTGAGACCGATGATTCACGCTTCAGGCTGATAGGGCCTGAAGCGATCATGGTCTAGATCCGGCACGACCTTAGCGTCGCTTCCGGCGATACGGAAGGCGGGGATCTCCGGAGGTGGCGGGCGGTCCTGCGGTTTTGCTTAACCGAGCGTGTGCGGGCTCAGGGCGTTTCCGTGTCTGCCGTTCGCAGCGTCATGAT
>ENA-UOUJ01001413-UOUJ01001413.1-activated-sludge-metagenome-genome-assembly--contig:-NODE-1413-length-12675-cov-4.477417_pt1 | contig 12675 bp, 9 predicted proteins | sample MGYA00249839_ERZ747224 | MGnify/ENA primary metagenome ERZ747224 (study PRJEB28782, sample SAMN03220277) | activated sludge metagenome | biome: wastewater; feature: sewage sludge; material... | reverse complement strand
TTTATGTATCGAATAGCAGGCTATTTTGCATAGCACCTCAAAAAAAGAATTAGCCGGGAAAAGCCTTTTCTGTATTGGATTTTATTATTATTATTGTGTAAATAATTACCTTTGCAGCCCCTTTCACTAAAAAACAATTCTGTAATGAATAAATTTTTTGCTGTTTGCCTGCTGCTTTTCTCATTTTTAATAGGTTCTGCACAGGACTCTACTCATGTCAGGTTTAGCTATAACCAAAAGAGAATCAACGAAAAAGAAGTAGCGTTAACTATCACGGCACACACTTCGGGAGCCGGGGTTAAACTGTTTCCCCTTCAAAAAACACAGGAAGACATAGTTTTTTCAAAAGTGGATTTTGACAGTGCTGCTTCAAAATTTCTGAAAGGAAATGTTGAGGAAAAAGCAAATATTACTAAGGAAAATGATCCTGTATTGCAGGTAGAGGTACCTGTAATAACCGATTCTGTTCAGTGGATTCAACATATTAATCTGGATGCCAAAGACACTGCCATCATTAAAGGTAACATTGTCTATATGTACAAAAACGGCGAGGAATTTCCTTCTGCCGAAGAAAATTTTAAGTTTGTTGTTTTACCCGAAGGTTCCGAAACAGTTGCCGCCGATACAGGAGCATCCGGCTCACAAGGAGGGCAGCAGTCGCTTTGGTGGTTGTTCCTTTTGGGCATGGGAGGTGGATTTTTGGCACTGCTTACACCTTGTATTTATTCAATGATTCCTGTAACTGTAAGCTTCTTTACCAAACGAAGCAAAACCCCACAGGAAGGAATCAGGAATGCAATTTATTATGCCCTGTCGATTATGCTTATTTTTACCCTATTAGGCACATTAATATCCTTGATTTTCGGACCGGCAACACTTAATAATATTGCTACTAATTGGATTGCCAACCTATTCTTTTTTGCATTGTTTGTTCTATTTGGTTTTGCGTTTTTGGGTGCATTCGAGCTGGAACTTCCCAGTTGGCTGGCTACCAAAACAGACAGTAAAGCAAGCACTAAGGATTTTAAGGGAATATTTTTTATGGCGCTTACCTTAGTAATCGTTTCGTTTTCGTGTACGATGCCGATTGTGGGATTGCTGGCAGTGGCTGTTACTAAAGGTAATATCTTTGGTGCAATTGTAGGATTTTTAGGGTTTTCATTTGCACTTTCGCTTCCCTTTGCATTTTTTGCATTTTTCCCGAGTAAATTAAACTCTTTGGGCAAAGCCGGTGGCTGGCTCAATGCTGTAAAGGTAACTTTAGGTTTTCTGGAATTGGCATTAGCGCTTAAGTTTTTGTCCAATGCCGATCTGGCTATGAACTGGCGAATTTTGGACCGCGAAATATTCCTCGTATTGTGGATTGTCATCTTCTTCCTTTTGGGGCTATATTTGATAGGAAAACTGAAGTTCAGGCATGATGACGAACTTCCAAAAAATGATTTTGGGGTATCATTTTTAACCGTTACCCGACTAATGTTTGCCATAGCTTCTTTTTCAATGGTGGTGTATATGACACCCGGGTTGTTTGGCGCACAGTTAAAAGGGTTGAGCGCCTTTCTGCCGCCAATGGGAACACAGGATTTTAATGCTGATGATTTACCAAAGGGTTTTGATCTGGACAGGCTGTCATCTGGCGGCGCCACAAGTACCGAAGGAGGCGCATCCACCGGCAAACTTCCCGAACCGGTAAAATATATTGATGTGATGAAGTCAAAAGAACCGCCGGTAGTAGTTAATAATGGATTAATTACCTACTTCGATTATAATGAAGCGCTTGAAGTTGCCAGAAAAGTGAATAAACCATTGATGCTTGACTTTACGGGCGTAAACTGCATCAACTGCCGACACATGGAAGGGCAGGTATGGAGCGATCCGGAAGTGATGAAAAGGCTAAAAAACGATTTTGTAATAGCATCTCTGTTTATAGATGTGCACAGTGGAGTGGATTTGCCCCTTGGCGAACAATATTACTCCAACGAACTAAAAAAACAAATTGAAACTTTAGGCGATAGAAATGCTGATTTGCAGGTAACCAAATTTGGCTCCAATTCGCAACCGTTTTATTTTTTCCTCGCTCAGGATGAGCAGCGTTTGGTGCCGGATGGATATCCTTATGATCCGTCAGTACCCAAGTTTATTGAACATCTGGATAAAGTAGTTGCCGAATTCAAGAAAAGGCAGGCTCCATAAAAAAATAGTTGAATTGTGGTTTAAAATTTATTTTTATATACCAATTCTAAAACAGATATTTGTTAAATATTTTATAACGTGCTTTTCCCGCGAAGCATTTAACAAAAACAAAATTTATTACTTCTGAGGCGGGAAGGGGTAAAATGAATTAATACATTAAATGGCTGTACCACAAAGACCTAATTTTAACCGTCCCCCCGGCGCAGGAGGATCCAGGCCGGGAGGTAATTTCAGAAACAGGTTTCCACAAAACCGCAAAGAGGCAGAGCACCGCATCAATCATCATATACGCGTTCCCGAGATACGTCTTGTAGGCGATAATGTAGAAGTCGGTGTTTATCCTACCCAAGTGGCATTGAAGATGGCACAAGAGCAGGCTCTTGATTTGGTAGAAATATCTCCAACTGCCGATCCGCCGGTGTGCAGAATAATTGATTACAACAAATTCCTATATGATAAAAAGAAAAAGGAAAAGGAAATAAAGGCCAAAAGCAAGACCACCGAAATCAAAGAAATCAGGTTTACGCCAAATACTGATGATCATGATTTTGACTTCAAAGCAAAGCACGCCGAAGGGTTTTTGAAAGATGGCAACAAGGTGAAAGCTTTTGTTCAGTTTAAAGGACGGGCTATCCAGTTTCAGGATAGGGGGCAACTACTATTACTCAAATTTGCCGAAAGACTGGCTGAGTTTGGTACGCTTGAAAATATGCCTAAATTAGAAGGAAGGCGTATGCTTGCAATGATAGCGCCCAAAGCTGCTAAGAAGAAGTAAAATTACATTCCAAAATATTTTGAGCCTGTGCCTTATGATGGTGCGGGCTTTTTTGTAAAAAGTATTTTCGGTCAAAAAAAAACCGCCTCAATCCGAGGCGGTCTCCTGTGTAGCTTTGCTATAAGGTACGGTGTAGTATAAGGTTATAGTTTTCTGAAATTATATACAATGTAAATAGTTTTACCTTCAAAAGACAAGGGGCTTTTTGCTGTAAAGTGGCCTTTGTCATAATCTGTTACTTCAAAGGTATATCCTTCTTCTACTTTCTTCGACTGCGATTTTTTTACCCCATCCATAAATTTAAAATTGAAATAAGGCTGATTGTTTTTAAACCTGTAAGACCACAATATAGCCCTGCTCCCATTTTCGCATCCCTGTTTGGTAATATTATAACTGCCATAGCCATTATTAGGCAAATTCCATTGGCTGCCAACAAAACAAGCTAAGTCCACATCGTCCAATGCGGTAACAATCAGTTTGTCCGAAGCGCTCACCCCTTCAATAGAGGTGGATAATACTTCCCATTTGCCTCTTAAATCTTCCCGAATGGGCGTTTTGGATGTTTTTTTATTACCTGAACATGAAATTGTAAAAATTGAAATAATAAGCGCGAAGGTTGAAAAATGTAATAACTGCTTCATAATCATATTTGTTTTATTTTCTCTATGCAATTGAAATGCCAAAATTTTAAATATGACGATGAATTAAGTAAAAAGGTTTGTTTGGTTGCAGAAAAAAGTAAAAAATTAAACCAATACCTCAGAAACCAGTTTTTTGCCCCGCTGAATGGCTTCCAAATTGATTGGAATCAATTTGTGGTATTTCTCCGGTAGTACTTGTGTCAGTGCCTCTTTGACAGCCTCTAGAGTTACAACCGGCTTTTTATGCAAATAGGCGCCCAGCAATATCATATTCATGGTTTTGCTGTTTTTCATTGCCAACGCTTCGGTGGCGGCAGGGATGCCGATGATGTCAATATCCGGTCTGGTGCATGGTTTCGTTATAGTACCTGATTCATATATTAATAACCCTCCGGGCAATACGTGCGAAGCAAATTTATCCATTGACGGCTGGTTGAGCACAATGGCGGTGGTATAGGTGTCAACTATGGGTGAACTAATGGCTTTGTCAGACAGTATAACGATGCAATTGGCCGTTCCGCCCCTCATTTCGGGACCATAAGAAGGCATCCAGGTTATTTCTTTGTCTTCAATCATGGCTGCATAAGCCAAGGTCATGCCCAGTGATAAAACACCCTGACCTCCAAAACCTGCAACAATTATTTCTTCTAACATAGCTTATATATTAATAATTTTAAATTCTAAATTTTCTTCAGGTCTGTTTTATTCTGCTTTTGGCACCTTAATATCTCCCAATGGGAATGTTTTTACCATTTCTTCCTCAATAAATTTCATGCTTTCTAAAGGCGTCATTTTCCAATTACTTGGGCAATTGCCAATAATTTCTACAAAACAGGTGCCTTTATGATGGTCGAGATACTTAAAACCGTTTAGCAATGCTTTCTTTGTTCTTCTTACAGCATTGGCGGTGGTAATCGTTTGTCTGGTAACATAATATGAACCTGGTAACATTGAAATCAGTTCTGATACACGAATGGGTTGGCCGTACATACTGGTATCTCTTCCGTCGGGGCTGGTGGTTGTATGCATACCGGCCAGGGTAGTGGGTGCCATTTGTCCGCTGGTCATACCATACACGGCATTGTTTACAAAAACTATCAGAATATTTTCTCCACGGTTAATGGCATGAATGGTTTCTCCAATGCCAATTGCTGCCAGATCGCCATCGCCCTGATAGGTAAAAATATATTTGTCGGGCATCAGTCTTTTGATTCCGGTTGCTACTGCTGCTGCACGACCATGTGCAGCTTCCTGCATATCCACATCAAGGTAATCATACGCAAAAACAGCACATCCTACCGGAGCAACACCAATCGTTTTTTCCTGAATTCCAAGTTCATGAACCACTTCCATCAGTAGTTTGTGTATTAAACTATGTGCACAGCCGGGACAGTAGTGCATATTTACATTCACCATTTCTTTAGGTTTATGATAAACAAGTTCATAATCCTCTGTTACACAAGGTTCTGTGTTTGGTTTTACTGCTGTTTCGGGTAAATGTATGTCAGACATCTTAAAAAATTATTAAATTATTATATTAAACTGTCACAGTTTCTTTATTTGCAATTATCAGGGATTCCATTTTCTTTACTACTTCTTCGGGTGTAGGCATTACGCCGCCCATTCTGCCATAAAATTTTACAGGAACCTTTCCATTTACAGCTAACCGCACATCTTCTACCATTTGTCCACTGTTAAGTTCTACTGTGAGCATCAGTTTTACATCGGAAGCCAGTTCTTCCAATCTTTTTTCTGGGAAAGGAAACAGTGTGATGGGGCGAAAAAGACCAACCTTCAAACCTTTGGAACGGGCAATGTCCATTGCTTTCATGCAAATACGGGCACTCAGCCCATAAGCTACAAAAATATAATCGGCATCTGCTGTCTGAATTTCTTCAAAACGCACCTCGTTTTTCCGCATTTCATTATACTTGGCTACCAATTTCAGGTTATGCGCCTCCATATCTTCGGGCTTCATAAAAAGCGAAGTGATGCTGTTGCGTTTACGGTCGGCTGTTTTGCCGGTGGTAGCCCAGGGTTTGAACGTTTTTTTAATTACATGTTCTTCCCATTTTACTTTTTCCATCATTTGGCCGATGGCGCCATCGCTAAGAATTAATACCGGATTTCGGTATTTGTCGGCCAAATCAAAACCCAGAAATACAAAATCTGCCATTTCCTGAACTGAAGAAGGAGCCAGTACAATCATCCGGTAGTCGCCATGTCCACCTCCTTTTGTAGATTGGAAATAGTCTCCCTGCCCGGGTTGTATAGAGCCAAGTCCCGGTCCGGCACGGTTCACATTTACCAAAAGACAAGGCAATTCGGCTCCCGCCAGATAAGATATTCCTTCTGCCATCAGGCTGATTCCCGGAGAGGAGGAGCTGGTCATTGCTCTGAACCCCGCGCCTGCTGCTCCATAAACCATATTGATGGATGCAACCTCACTCTCGGCCTGCATTACCAATCGCCCTCGTTTGGGCATTTCTCTTGCCAGATATTCCAGTACTTCAGATTGTGGAGTAATGGGATAGCCAAAATAAGCATCGCAACCCGCCTGAATTGCAGCTTCGGCCAAGGCTTCATTCCCCTTCATCAATTTAATTTCCATGATATTTTTTTTGTCTGCGCAATGATTTATAAATCTCTTAAATATTTTGCTATTCTATCTACTATGGGAATCCTGCTTTTTTCAGATACAACTCCAGCTCCTCTTTGGAAGCAGGAACAATGATGTCTTTCTTTTTACTGCCCGGAACTGTTCTATACACAGTTATTACCGCATCGGGGCAAACCAAAGCACAATTAACGCAGCCTGTACACAAGTCATTATCTGCCACAATGTAGCGATAACCTTTAGTATTAATCGTCTCTGACATTGATAAAGCGCCCTCTTTGCAGGCGGCCGTGCATAATTCGCAGCCTTTACATTTCTGAATTTCAATTTCAACCCTGCCTTTAACTTTGCGTTGTTTCGCTACAGGTTGATTTTCTTTCGTATTGTCCATCGCAAGCTTTTATTGATGTGATTGCCCCAAAAAGGCATATACAAAGTAACAAAGCCTTAAGGAGTTTAATTATGATATATATCAGGAAAAAATCATAAATTATTCATATCTGCTATGAAAATTCGAAATTCATTTTGCCTTTAATAGAGGTAAAATAATTTATTTATTCTATTAATTATTTGCGATATTGCCGATATGAAGATATTGCATACTGCCGACTGGCATTTGGGTAAAAAACTGGACTATTTCTCACGATTCGACGAGCAAAAGGAGGTGATGGAAGAAATTTGTCAGATAGCTGACAGGGAAAATGTAGATATGGTATTAGTTGCAGGCGACTTGTTTGATGCCTTTAATCCTTCCACCGAAGCGGTTGATTTATTGTATAAGACTTTGAAACTACTGACTAATAATGGATTAAGGCCGGTTATTGCCATTGCCGGAAATCATGATTCTCCGGGTATGATTGACGCTCCTGATCCATTAGCAAGAGAATGTGGAATAGTGATGATTGGCTATCCGAATTCAACTGTACAAAAATTTGACCTTCCCGGGTTTTCTATTGTAAAATCTGTTCCCGGATTGATTGAAATAAAGTTGCAGCAATTTGACTATCCGGTTCGAGTGCTGCACACGGCTTATGCCAATGAAGCCAGATTGAAAGAGTATTTGGGAGAAGATAAAGAGCAGGCGCTCAATGAGGTTTTGGCACAACACTGGCAGCAAACTGCTGATGAACCTTGTGATACCCTTGGGGTGAACCTGATGATGGCGCATCTGTACATGATGAAACGTGGAGGAGAAATTCTGGAGGAGCCTGAAGGCGAGAAGCCCATTAAAATCGGTAATGCCGATCTGGTGTACACAGAAGCGGTTCCCTCGCAGATTCAATATACCGCATTAGGACATTTGCACGGCTACAGAAATATCGATGATGAGCAAAAGCCAATTGTGTATGCATCTTCTCCTCTGGCTTATAGTTTTTCGGAGGCAGGCCGTCAAAAATATGTGGCGCTTGTAGAAGCTGTTCCTGATGTACCGGTTAAGGTGAATAAATTGGCTCTGCGAAGCGGAAAACAATTGGTTCGCAAGACCTTTGACGATATAGATACTGCGGTGAAATGGTTATCTGAAAACCGGAATACCTTGGTTGAGCTGACTATTGAAAGCGAAACTTTTCTGACGGCTTCTGAAAGAAAAAGCCTGAATAAGGCGCATAGCGGGATCATTCATTTGATTCCAAAAGTGAAAAACCTGAATTTGGAAAACGAAGAGTTGAAAACAATTAATCTTTCTCAGGGTATTCGTGATTTATTTAAAGATTATTTTAAAACAAAGAATAATGGACTGGAGCCAAATGAAGAAATATTGAAAATTTTTGAAGAAGTATTAAAAGAAACGAACTGATAAATTTTTTAAGCAATACATGATACCATTAAAAATTACTATTGAAGGACTTTATTCTTATCAGGAACGGCAGGTTGTTGATTTTACCGAATTGACAGATGCGGGTTTGTTTGGCATTTTTGGAGCCACAGGTTCGGGAAAGTCTTCCATTCTGGAGGCGATTTCTTATGCGTTATATGGTGAAACGGAGCGCTTGCATGCGCGCGACAAGAGAACTTATAATATGATGAACTTGAAGTCAAACCGCTCATATTTGGAGTTTGAATTTGTCAATTTTGAAAATAAACATTACAAAGTAGTTAGAGAATTTAAAAGAAATACCAAAAATTTTGAAGATGTAAAATCACCAACGGTTCAGTACTATTATCGGAAGAATGATCATTGGATTCCAATGGAAAATGCTGATACTGAAAAGATTGTCGGATTGTCTTATGGAAACTTCAAACGCACCATCATCATACCGCAAGGTCAATTTAAAGAGTTTTTAGAATTGGGGCCAACTGAAAGAAATGAAATGATGATGGAGGTGTTTAACCTGAAGAAATTTGATTTGCAGGATAAAGTAAGCAAATTACAGGGAGCTAATAATTCTAAATTAGACGAATTGAAAGGGAAACTATCAGGATATGAAGAAGTGTCAAATGAAAAAATTAAAGAGATTGAAGAACAATTTAGTTTAGTTAAAAATGATCATCAGACGGCGCATAAAAAATTTCAGGAATTCAATGAAAAATTTCAGAAAATTAAATCCTTGAAAATAGAAGCTGTAGCACTTGAAAAAAATCGAAATGAATTCAAGATTCTTGATAACAAAAGGTTAGAGATAGAAGCTCAGTTAAAAAAGGTGGAACAATTCGAAAAAGTGGAAAAGTTGTTTTCACCATTATTGCAAAGGAAGAAAGAATACCGGCAGGAACTGGATAACGTTTCAACAAAACTCTCAAAAGCTGAAAATGAGCAAAAAAAAATAAGGGAAGCAATTGCGCAAAATTTATTGACAATGCAGGAGTTGAAGCCTCTGTTTGATACATTAGATATTGAAAAACAAAAATTATCAGAATTTGAAATCATTTTGAAATTGAAAACCCTTAATGTAGAAATCAAAAGAGCCGGAGAAAGAGCCAATAAGGGTAGGGAAGTAGTAGCAAATACTAAAAATAAAATTACAGAATATGAAAAGCAAATAAAAATTTTAGGCGCAGAGGCAGACAATCTGAAAAAGAAGAAGTTAGATTCAAATTTATTGCTGGGTCTTTCCAACTGGTATCAGCATCATCAACATTTAAAAGAACGATTAGCAACTATTGGAAAAGCAATTAATGATATACAGGAAAAAATAAAGATAGCTGATAAAAAGCTACAGTCTTTTGGGGCTGCCGTGGATAGTTATGAAAAAGATTTTGAACAGCAAGAGCATGAATTAATTAAACAAAAGGAACTTTTAGAAATAAGAAGAAATCATCTGAAGTTAGAGGAAAAATTAAGCGAATATGCTCATGAACTGCATGATGGCAAGCCTTGTCCGCTTTGCGGTTCAGAAGATCATCCGAAAATAATCGAAATAAAATATGTTTCTCATGAACTAAGGAGTATTCAAAGTAAAATTCAGAAAGTCGAAAAACTGATAAAAGAACTTAATGAAAAAAGAAATATTATAAAAGAAATTCTGATTGCTCAAAAAGGTCTTGCTGAACAATTAAAAGAAAGAAAGAATGAATATGAATTATCGAATGAGGAGAGTCGTGTTCATAAGAAAAAATTTATTTGGCAAGATTTTGATGCAGATTGCATGGATACATTTAATAAGGCAAAAAAAGATTCGGCTGATGCTGAAGGAGAAATTTCGCAAAAGGAAAAATTTATAAAAAATATACAGGAACAATTAGAAAAGGATAGGGTAAATCTGGAAAAATATACCCTTGAACTTAATAAGATTGAAGACGAAGAAAAAGTTAATCGTGCAGAATTAAAAGCTCAAATGGGTAATTTAAAAGTTTTAAGGTATGATGATTATACTGAACTGGAAAACAATTCTGTAAATGAGGAGCAAAAAGAATTGGAACAAAAAATATTGAAAATAGAATCAGCGTATAAAAATGCAGATAAAGATAAAGCTGAATTCGAAAAACAAAATTCGGCAACTACAGCAAAAATCAGCGAAATAAGAACTCAGTCAGAAGATTGTAATAATAAACTCAAAGCTGTGGAATTTGAAATTTCGGATGCCTTAAAAAAATCTGTTTTTGGCTCCGAGGAAACGATTGTTGAAATATTGAACCGGAAGCTGAATGTTGAAGAGGAAAGAAAGCAAATTGATTCGTTTAATAAACAATTTGAAAAATTAAAAAATGAAATTGAAAGACAGGAGAATATTTTAAAGAATTTTGTGGTGGAGGATGAAATCTTTGAACAGAAGGAAAAAGAATTAGCAGAGGCCGAACGGGCTTTAGAGGCATTAACCCGGAAGATGAATCAAACTGAGTCCGAACTGATTCGTTTGCGTAAGGAGTTTCAAGAGAAAAAGGAATTACTTGTACTGCAATCTCAGCTTCAGGAAAGACAGGAAAATTTTAAGACTATTTTCGGTCTTATGAAAGGTAAAGGCTTTGTGCAGTATGTTTCTTCCATTTATTTGCATCAGCTTTGCGATAATGCAAACATCAGGTTTCACAGGATGACACGAAATCAACTAAGCCTGACTATCAACGAGTCGGGTAATTTTGAAGTGATTGATTTTTTGAACGAGGGTCGCAGCCGTAGTGTAAAAACATTGTCAGGTGGTCAGGCGTTTCAGGTTTCGCTCAGCCTTGCGCTTGCATTGGCAGAGAGTGTTCAGGCGAATAACCAATCTCAACAAAATTTTTTCTTTATTGATGAAGGTTTCGGCACTCAGGACTCAGAGTCTGTAAATGTGGTATTTGATACGCTGATGCAGTTGCAAAAAGAAAACAGGATAGTAGGTATTATTTCTCATGTGGAAGAACTAAAGGAACGAATGCCGCGTGCTTTACAGATTACAAAAGATACTTTTAAGGGAAGTGTAATTGAGTTGGTATAGAAACATATACGGTTTATGAAACCATGATTTGAAATTGAAATAAACTATGTGTAAAATAAATTCTAAAGACTAAATTTACAAACAAAATCCTTAACAAATGCGAAAAATAATTCTGATATTTTTATTTTTAGGTGTCAATGTTTTTACTTTTTCTCAAAGCAGCTTAACGCCATTAACGGTTGAAAAAATAATGCGGGATCCAAAATGGATAGGAAGCTCACCGTCCGAATTGCAATGGAACAGAACTGGCGATACTTTGTTTTTCCTTTGGAACCCGGATGGCTTATCAGCCGATTCGCTTTATTTTATTACGCTAAGAAATAAAACACCTCAAAAGGCAACGGCGCATCAAAAGCAATATCTGATTAGGCCTGAGAGCATAGTATATAATCAGTTGCGAACTCAATATATTTATGAACAAAATGGGGATATATTTTTTACAGATATAAAGTCAGGAATTACCAAACGTATTACTCAGACAATTGAATTCGAGTCAAATCCGCAATTTGGTTTTTTAGATAAAAAAATTATTTATAATCGTGCATCCAATTTATTTGCGTGGGATATTCTTACAGGAGAAACGCTGCAACATACAAATATTACTATGAGTTCGGCAGGACCGGGTAGCAGGCTGCAGTCCGAAGGTAAAGAGGAAGCTTGGCTGAGAAAAGACCAGTTGGCAAATTTTGATGTTTTACGGGAACGAAAAGCTCAGGCTGATAGCAGCAATGCCTATAGAAAATCGCTTTCCAAAGAAAAGACGCCAAAAAATATCATTGTGGCCGACGGGTTTGTTCAGCAATTATTGGCCGACCCTACCGGTAGGTATGTTACTTATTCGGTTTTCAGGCGCGCACAACAAAAATCTACTATTGTCCCCGACTATGTTACTGAATCAGGATATACTACTGATATAAACGGCAGGGCTAAAGTAGGCGCGTCTCAAAGTAGTTCAGAATTCTTTGTCTATGATCGGGTTCGCGATACTGTATTTTCTTTAAAGACTGATTCAATTCCGGGCATAAAGGATATCCCTGCTTATTTCAAAGACTATCCTAATGTTTATGAGAAGATGAAAAAAGCCAATGAAAATAGAGCAGTAACAGTACAGCGTATTTCCTGGTCGCCCAAAGGTACAAATGCCGTAGTAGAAATAAGAGCAGCTGACAACAAGGACAGGTGGCTGATGTTATGGGATTTGAGTATTAATATACTAACTTTATTGGATAGGCAACATGATGATGCCTGGATTGGAGGGCCCGGAATTTTTGGTTTTAATACCGGCTGGATTAACGATGAAAATTTCTGGTATCAATCTGAAGCAACAGGTTACGCTCATTTATACTCCATAAATGTGAGAACCATGAACAAAAGAACTTTGACATCAGGGAAATATGAGGTGCAAAAGGTAAAATTATCTGATGATAAAAGGTGTTTTTACCTGACAACAAATGAAGTGCACCCCGGCGAAAAGCATTTTTATAAATTGAATATTGCCTCCGGGAAAAAAGAAAAAATTACTTCAATGACCGGAGCCAATGAAGTGGCGCTGTCGCCCAATGAAAAACAAATTGCTTTCCTGTATTCTTACTC
>ENA-UOUJ01001412-UOUJ01001412.1-activated-sludge-metagenome-genome-assembly--contig:-NODE-1412-length-12681-cov-4.967686_pt1 | contig 12681 bp, 14 predicted proteins | sample MGYA00249839_ERZ747224 | MGnify/ENA primary metagenome ERZ747224 (study PRJEB28782, sample SAMN03220277) | activated sludge metagenome | biome: wastewater; feature: sewage sludge; material... | reverse complement strand
GCGGCCATATTGGCCCATCGACATCTTCATGCCGCTCGCGCTCCTTGTCATAAATCCGCACCAGCACCTGACGGCCTTTGATACGGGCCCAACAAGCGCGTTACATACCGGCCGATTTCTTAAAGGAGTATATTTTAAGATGCAAGCGCCGTTCATGCTGCTCTGCGGCAACCACGAACGCGATTCACTCACGCGAACTGATTGGATCTTTGCGCTGTATCAAACATCTCGTCGCGGTTTTTTCGTCGATACGTCATCTCGATCGCACGATCGGCGACCGCAATCTTCTTACTCTTTCTTGACCATGTACCAAGTTCTGGTCATCGGCGATAAGCTTGAAGGCCGCGAAGATCTGCCGCAACTTTCACAGCGAGGCTTCGATCGCGCCTGCCACCAACGCCGTATCCTCGCGAGAAGATGCGGATGTCGAAATTGCACCTCTTGATCTTGACCTCTCTTTCTTGTCTTGACCTTGATCTTGCCGTGACGCTCGATCCTGGCGCAATGTTAAGGACGGCGGCGACAGCAGGTCATGAACCGCCAATACCTCTCGCCGGACAACAGATCCGGTTCAACCATTCGCACCGGTAACCACACATGACGATTTCCATGCGATCCATAGCGACCGTGCGCAGCCGTTTCACCAACGAGGTGCGGGTATCGCGCCGGGACATCGTCGCGGAAATCGTCGTGCGCGAGGATCTTACGACGGCTCTGACCGGACTTGAGGAATGGTCGCATCTGATCGTCCTGTTCTGGATGGATCAGATCGCCGGCAAGCCCGTCCCCTTGACCACGCATCCCCGGCATCGCACCGACCTGCCTGAAGTGGGCCTGTTCTCCGCCCGCGGACCGGAACGACCCAATCCGATCGGGCTGGCCGTCGTGGAGTTGCTGAAGCGGGACAAGAACATTCTGACCGTCAAGGCACTGGACGCCTATGACGGCACGCCCGTACTCGACATCAAACCCTATGACGCATTTGACGCCGTCACCGAGCTTCGGGCGCCGCAATGGTGGATGACCGCGACGGGCCGATCGACGCCGTAACCGACGCCTGCGCGATCAACGCGACCGCCCGCGCGTCGGGCCCGACTGGCGCCATTGTCGCGACAGGCTGATCAGCCGGTCCCGGGAAATCGTCCCGCCGTGATAGACGGCGCGCGACACGGCGTTCGCCCCGAGCACGGCATCTCCGAATTCGTGCCTTCGCAGGAAAGGATGATGCGGCAGATAGGTTTGGACCATCGCCCGGTATTTCCCCATATCGGAGGCCGAGAGCCTGACACGGCCGGCACCCTCGAGCGGCTTCGACTGGATGTATTGCGCAAGGAGCGTCAGTTGCTCCTCTATATCATAGACGGAGTTCGGCACCGCGGATTCGCATTGATCGCTTAGCCGGTCCCGCAACTTGTCCTGTTCGCGGCACAGTATCTCGTACAGGACCGCCTCGACGACTCCCCACGCCTCATGACCCCGGTTCGCCCTGAGGTTCCTGGCGACGTTGTCGAAATCATCGATCACAGCCAGGATGGACCCGACAGCCGCAAGCAGTGGCGCGTAGCCCGCGAAGACCTTGCCTCGTCCGTCGTCCCACAACTCGCCAGCCGACAGGCCGAGCGCGGCTTCGATGGCATCAAAGAATGTCGTGATGAAATCCTCGGCGAGATCCGGGTGATTCAGATAGTGCGACCCGGGCCGGGCGGCCGCCCTGGCATAAGCGTGAATCAGTTGCCGGGCGCCCTCTTTGTCGTAGAACTCAACGTTGGCGGTGACGTGCTTCACTTCAGGCGCGGCGCGTTCAAATTGCTGTCGCGCCAGCTCGATCGACTCGAACCTTCCCAGCATGACCAGCTTGGGCTTTGAGGTCACTCGCCGGTCGCTTTGCAACAGTTCGGCGCTTGATCCGAGAAACTGCTCGATCCCGGTCTCGTTCGACAGCAATCTGCCTTCATCAAGCGCGTCGACAATGATGGGAAGCCGCCCCTCGTGAAATGCCGCCATCGGATCGCTCTTATCGGCGGTCTCCAGATCGGCCAACAGGGCATGGAGCGATCCGGCGGCAACGGGCACTCTGGCCAGGTCGAGAACCGGGATCTTGAGGGTTGCAGACAATTGGCTTGCCAATGTGCTCTTGCCGGCCGCCGCAGACGCCTCGATGAGAATGATCTCCTTCTCCAGGCTGCCCCCTTCTCCGTCTTCCGTTTCGAATCTCGGCGCCACGAACGGGGTCGGCGGCTCCGCGATGACGAGAGATCCAGTCTGGTCAGGCTTCGGGACATGCACCGGCCGACTCAAGACATCAACGAGTGCGCTCAACGCGGTTTCCGGCATCAGATGACCTCTCAGATGAAGGCCGCACGTTTACAATCGCGACACGGCGGGTTCAATGGCTATGGCGCGTTCAAGTCACGCACGTCCCCTTCAAGCGAGGCATCGGGGGAGACCGGGTTCGCGTGAAAACGCATCAAGGCAAGATCTCAAAACTCGAATCCGAAGAAAAGCTTGCAGAGGCGCGCGGCTTGAGCGCGCAGGCGAAGGCCGGCCGCGCCACGGTTGCATCAGGGAGTTGTGGAACGAACCCGACGGGATATGTACGCGGGCGCAAATCCATGTCATATTGAGCTATGATCAAAGGTTGGAAAATCAGCACCGTGAGGCCCGGCAGGGGCGCCAGCGGCGCGCCGCGCCGGGAATTCATCCTTGTCGCCATCGCCGACCAGGATGCGGCTGTCCGCGCGGTCAAGGAAACCCTCCCTGACGCGGAGGTCAAGGTCGATTCGGAAGCCACTCCGGAGCTTATTGCCGAATATCAGGTCATCGACGGCGAAATGGTTGTGCTCGCCGACTGAGTTGATCCAGCAAAGCGCCCACCCGCCCCGGTTTGCGATCAACCGCGACCGAATTGCAGGAAGCTGAAAGCGCTGCGCGACGGTAGCTCCCAGCGTTCATCGCTTGTGCTCATAGCCTTGCCTTTAACCGACGCTTTTGGATGGATCAGCCATCCGCGGGTAAGGTTTGCATCCGGCGTTTACGACACTTAACTTGCCGTTTGACCGCGAAGCCGGTCTGAACGAAGTTACCTGATCCCTATAAAGGCTTCACGGCAGCGGAGGGACGGCTTCCTCACTCAACGGCGCGCCGGCGAGGGCCACGCGCCGGGATTTGGCCGCGACTGGCGACAGCGGTATTTCAAGGTACACACATCCCGCGTGACCCGGGTGCCGATCGATCGCCCTCATGGACAAGCCCTGCCCGCCTGTGATTAAGGCTGGTATCGAAGCCGCAGAAACACTCGTCTCAAGGAGAGAACCGATGCGATACCGCACCAGCCAGGGGCTGCTGATCGAGGCCGAAACGTCGTTTGATGCAATCCGCCGCCTGCGCGAGTCGAGCTGGAATGAACAAAACCTCAGCGATCGCGAATACATGGAAGCGGTTGCTGATCGCATGTTCCAGGAGGGTGTTCACGTTTCAACGGTGAGCCCGGACATTTTCATTGCCGGGCTGTTGGGAGCCGGACTCCTCACGCGCGAGCCTGATGACGGGCAGCCGAATGCCGAGAACCCGGCGAAGCAGGAGGCCGATCGCAAATAGGTCAAAAAGAGCCGGAATTCGATAGCTTCAGCTTCGCCCTTTGCTCGCCCGTGCGCAAACCCGCACGATCCGGCAGCCGCGCAAGATCGGCGTCAGCGCGCGATGCAGGCGACCGCCCACGAGAATCCGTACCGAGGAACGATCCCTCGCGATGATTGATGCAAGGAGGCTGGGTGCCTATATAGGCGAACCAGCGGAGGAACAAAATGACTGACAAAATCCCGGTCACCGTGCTGACCGGCTATCTTGGCGCCGGCAAGACCACACTGCTCAATCGGATCCTTTCGGAGGAGCACGGACGAAAATACGCCGTCATCGTCAACGAGTTCGGAGAAATCGGCATCGACAACGACCTCGTCGTCGGGGCTGACGAGGAAGTGTTCGAAATGAACAACGGTTGCATCTGCTGCACCGTGCGCGGAGATCTCATGCGCATCCTGGCCGACCTGATGAAGCGGAACGGCAAATTCGACGCCATTATCGTCGAGACCACCGGCCTCGCCGATCCGGCGCCGGTGGCGCAGACCTTTTTCGTCGATGAGAATGTCGGCAAGAAGACCAAGCTCGACGCCGTCGTCACCGTCACCGATGCCAAGTGGCTAAATGACCGGCTCAAGGACGCCCCGGAAGCCAAGAACCAGATCGCCTTCGCCGACGTGATCCTGATCAACAAGACCGATCTGGTCTCACCCGACGAACTCAGCGAAATCGAGGCGCGCATCCGCGGCATCAATCCTTACGCGAAGTTGCACAGAACCCAACGGGCGCAGATCGCGCTCAGCGAGATTCTGGAACGCAACGCCTTCGACCTCGACCGCATTCTCGATATCGAACCGGCTTTCCTCGAAAGCAAGGGTCACGATCACGACCATCATCACGATCATGGCCACGATCACCATCATGACCATGACCACCATGATCACGATCATGACCACAAGCACGATGACCATCATGGCGGGGTCAAGCACTACCACGACGAGGAAATGCAGTCGATTTCACTCAAAACCGACAAGCCGCTCGACGCGGACAAGTTTTTCCCGTGGGTCGAGGATCTCGTGCAGAAGGAAGGCCCGAACATCCTGCGCAGCAAGGGCATTCTTTCGTTCAAGGATGAAGATCGGCGCTTCGTATTCCAGGGCGTGCATATGATTCTCGACGGCGACCATCAACGGCCCTGGAAGGAAGACGAAAGGCGCCAAAGCCGCATCGTCTTCATCGGCCGCAATCTGCCGGAAAAGGCGATCACCGAAGGGTTCGAAAGCTGCATCGCCTAGAGCCTTTTTGTTTCTGATGGAATCAGAAGCGAGGCTCTAGAGCGGCGGCCGGTCAAATGGAACCAGCGCCGCCGCTCCAGTTAATTGATTGAGCATCGGATTTATCCCGAAACCGGTTCCCACTTTCGGGTCCGATGCTCTAAGTTAGAGTTTTGACGCGTTTTCTTCACGAGCGAAGAAAGCGCGTCAAAGCAGCATCTCAAGCTTCACTCCCGATTCAATCAGAAGCGACGTGCTTATGGCACTCAGCGCGTCGGAACCGGTTTTTCGCCGCGGTAGTCGTAGAACCCGCGCTGGCTCTTGCGTCCAAGCCAACCGGCTTCGACATATTTCACCAGCAGCGGACAGGGCCGGTACTTGGAGTCCGCGAGCCCTTCGTGCAGCACCTGCATGATCGACAGGCAGGTGTCGAGCCCAATGAAATCGGCGAGTTCAAGCGGCCCCATCGGGTGATGCGCGCCGAGCCGCATGGCGGCATCGATGGCCTCGACGTTCCCCACGCCTTCGTACAGGGTGTAGATGGCCTCGTTGATCATCGGCAGCAGAATGCGGTTGACGATGAAGGCGGGAAAGTCCTCGGAGACGGCGATCTGCTTGCCGAGCCTGGCGACGAATTCCTTGGCCGCATCGAAGGTCGCATCGCCGGTCGCGATGCCCCGGATCAGTTCGACCAACTCCATCAGCGGCACCGGATTCATGAAATGAATGCCGATGAACTTTTCCGGCCGATCGGTCGAGGCGGCCAGCCGCGTGATCGAGATGGATGACGTATTGGACGCGACGATGGCCTCGGGCTTGAGCACCGCGCACAGATTATGAAAAATCTTGCGCTTCACGTCTTCCTTCTCGACGGCGGTTTCGATCACCAGATCGCAATCAGCCAACCCTTCGAGATTTTCGGTTTGCGAAATCCGTGCAAGCGCTTTTTCGCGATCGTCATCGGTAATGATCTTCTTCGTGACCTGGCGGGACAGGTTTGCGTTGATCGTCGCCATCGCCGCGTCGAGCTGATCGGCAGAAATATCGTTGAGCACGACGTCGAACCCCGCGAGGGCGGCCACATGCGCAATGCCGTTGCCCATCTGGCCCGAGCCGATCACGCCGACTTTCCTGATCATTGCCGCCATTTCGTCATCTCACCGGTCCCAAGCCGCGCAGATCGCGGCATACCCCATTCTTGCACAACCACCGGCGGGAGTCCGTTGCACCGACAGCACTCCCCCGGATCATCGTCAGAGGTCCAGCTTTCCAAGCTCTTCCGTGAGTTCAGGAACCGCCTCATACAGATCTGCCACCAGACCGTAATCCGCAACCTGGAAAATAGGCGCATCCGCGTCCTTGTTGATCGCCACGATCACCCTGGAATCCTTCATGCCGGCGAGATGCTGGATCGCGCCGGAAATGCCGACGGCGATATAAAGGTCCGGCGCCACCACCTTGCCCGTCTGGCCGACCTGCCAGTCGTTCGGCGCGAAACCCGCGTCCACCGCGGCTCGCGACGCACCGACGCCGGCGCCGAGCTTATCCGCCAGCGGCTCGATATATTTGGTGAAGTTCGCGCTGCTTCGCATACCGCGGCCTCCGGAGACGATGACCCTCGCCGAAGCCAATTCCGGACGGTTATTCCTGGCAACGCGCTCGCCGACGAAACGCGACAGCCCCGGATCGGCCACCGCGGTGATTGTCTCCACCGGAGCGCCGCCGCCCTCCCCGGCCGCGGCAAAGGCCGAAGCCCGCACCGTGATGACCTTCCTTGCATCCCTGGACCTGACAGTCTGGATCGCATTGCCCGCGTAAATCGGCCGTTCAAAGGTATCCGGCGCGACCACCTTGATGATTTCCGAGATCTGCATCACGTCGAGCAAGGCGGCAACGCGCGGCATCACATTCTTGAAACGCGAGGTTGCCGGCGCAACCAACGCATCGTAACCCGACGCCAGCGAGCGGATCAGCGCGGCGAAGGGCTCGGCGAGGTCGTGGGCATAGGCCGGGTCATCCGCGAGCAGCACTTTGGCGACGCCTTCCAGTTTCGCCGCGCTCTCGGCCGCTCCCCTGGCATTCTCACCCGCGACAAGCACCTCGACCGGCGAACCGAGCTGAATGGCGGCGGTCAGCGCCTTGCTCGTCACATCCTTGAGGGAGGCGTTGTCATGTTCGGCGATCAGCAGCGTGGTCATCAGATTACCCCGGCCTCGTTCCTGAGCCTGGACACCAGTTCGGCGACGTCCTTGACCTTGACGCCCGCCTTGCGGCCCGGAGGTTCGGCGGTTTTGAGGATTTCGAGCCGAGGCGCGATATCAACACCGTACTGATTGGCGGCCCGCACCACGATCGGCTTCTTTTTCGCCTTCATGATGTTCGGAAGACTGGCATAGCGCGGCTCATTGAGCCGCAGGTCCGTCGTCACGATCGCCGGCTTTTTCAACCTGACCGTCTGCAATCCGCCATCCACTTCACGCGTCACATTGAAATGAGCGTCATCGACCTCGAGCTTTGACGCAAAGGTTGCCTGCGACCATCCGAGCAGCCCCGCCAGCATCTGGCCGGTCTGGTTTGAATCGTCATCGATGGCCTGCTTGCCGAGAATGACGAGCCCGGGGCCCTCCTCTTCGATGACCGCCTTGAGGAGCTTGGCGACCGCCAGCGGCTCGACCGGGATTTCGGACTTGATGAGGATCCCTCGGTCGGCGCCCATGGAAAGACCGGTGCGGATCGTTTCCGCTGCTTCAGCGGGACCGATCGACACCAGCACGACTTCGGTGGCCTTGCCGGCCTCCTGAAGGCGCAGGGCTTCCTCGACCGCGATCTCGTCGAACGGATTCATCGCCATCTTGACGTTGGCAAGCTCGACGCCTGATCCGTCGCCCTTGAGGCGAATCTTCACATTGAAATCGACAACCCGCTTGACCGGCACCAGAATCTTCATCGACCCCTCTCGAACCGAGCGTTGGTTGGATCAACTGCGAGTGTGAGCTTCGGCGCGGAACGTGAACACTCCACCGCCTGAAGGCGGTGGCTTCAGGTTACGGCTGGAAGCCGGATTGATCGCCCCTTCGGGGCGATTGGTCAAACCACCTTGAAGTTGTCATCCGGCTCTTCCGGCTTCTGATCCTCGATATATTTTTTCCAGATCTCGTCGGTCACGTTGCCGCTTGTGGCGACCCAGTATCCCCGGGACCACAGATGCTGCCCCCAATACCTCTTTCTCAGCGAGAGATACTCCGACAGAAGCTTATGTGAACTCTTTCCTTTCAGGTATTGGACCGCTCGCGATACCGACAGGTGCGGAGGTATCGAGAGCAACATATGAACGTGATCCCGGTTGATCGCCCCCGCATGGATCGACATCTCATGACTGCGGGGAATCTCCCGAAGCAGTTCTCTCGCCCGAAGACCAACGTCCCCTACCAAAACCGGATACCGATACTTGGTCACCCAAACAATATGATACTTGCAATCCCAAACCGTGTGGCTGCCTGATTCCTCCAATCGTATCCGAGGATGCTAATGCATCCCGTCGCCTAAAGGCGAGGGGTTTACTGATCCCAGAAAAGGGACTCTAAAGGTCCCGTTTCCGGTGGTCAACGCGGGAAGGCCAAAAAACGCGGTCCTCGACCGTCCCTCGCGCATCCAGGAAACCACCGGCTCGCGATCATCTGTTTTGACCGGGCACCCAGAGCACATCGCCCCCGCCCCTGGCGTTCATAAAGCGGCTGGCGACGAACAGAAAATCGGACAGCCGGTTCATGTATCTCACGGCGGCCTCGCTGACCGGCTCGCCGGGCCGCGCGGCGAGCTCCACCATCATGCGTTCGGCGCGACGGCAAATCGTTCGGGCCAGATGGAGATGCGCCGCGGCGGGCGTCCCTCCCGGCAGCACGAATGATGTCAGATCGGGGAGCCCCGCATTGAGGCTGTCGATCTCATTCTCCAGACGCGCGACCTGGCTGGTCAGCACGCGAAGCCGTTCGGCCTTGCCCTCGCGCTGAGGCACCGCAAGGTCAGCGCCGAGATCAAACAGATCGTTCTGAATGCGGCCCAACATTTCATCGAGATCGGGCGCGGCGGAAAGATGCAGCCGGACCACGCCGATCGCGGCATTGGTCTCATCAACGGTCCCGTAGGCGCCGACGCGGAGATCGTATTTCGGACGCCGCTCACCGGTGCCGAGCGCGGTCGTGCCGTCGTCACCGGTGCGCGTGTAGATTCGGTTGAGAGCGACCATCGATCCTCCGACGCCAGGCCGTCAATCCGTCACTGCCCCAGCATCCAGATCGTCACCATCGCGATGATGATCGCAACGAACTGCAGAAAAACCCGCCATCGCATGAGCTTCTGCGATAGGTTGGGACTACCGCCGCGCATCATGTTGACCAGACCCATCATCAGGACGGTAGCGACCGAGGCCACCGCGACGGGAACCAAAATCATGCTCAGAAATACTGTCATGGTGGATACATATCACCGCAACCGCGGCAGCGCCATTGCCGGCAACGAGATTCAGCCCCGCGCGTTGATCTGGGCTTTTGTGTATTGATATCAGATAGTAAACGGCGCCGGTAAGGCGCCACCCGACGTTGCCGAGGTGGAAACGTGAGACAAATCCGATACCTGTATACGATCGGAACGGACGCCCTCTACACGTTTCTCGCCGATGACGGCTGGGCGATCGCCAGCCATATCGCGCTGTCGGCGCTGATGGCGCTTTTCCCGTTTCTGATCGTCCTGACGGCCTTGGCGGGCTTCTTCGGATCCAAGGAACTCGCCGATCAGGCGGCGGACCTGATGCTGCAGATCTGGCCGGATCAGGTCGCCAATACCTTGTCGCGAGAAATTCATGACGTGCTGACGACATCGCGCGGCGACGCGCTCACGGTCGGTCTCGTGCTCGCGGTCTACTTCGCCTCGAACGGCGTCGAAAGCCTGCGGGTCGCCCTGAACCGCGCCTATGCGGTGATCGAGCCGCGCCGCTGGTACTGGCTGCGACTGGAATCGATCGGATATACGCTGGTTGCCGCGGTGACGACGCTGGCGATGGCGTTCCTGATCGTGCTCGGCCCGTTGATCATCGCCGCCGCGAGACGCCACGTCCCGCTGATCGTCGAATCGAATGAAAGCCTGCTCAACATCGCCCGCTACGGCATCACCATCCTCGCGATGTTCACGGCGCTCGTGATCCTGCACGCGTGGCTGCCGGCGGGCCGGCGATCCTTCGTGCAGATCATTCCCGGCATCATCTTCACCATGCTGGCCTCGCTGATATCGGGCGTCGGCTTCGGCCTTTATCTTGCGCGCTTCGCCAACAATTACGTCACGATGTATGCCGGCCTCGCATCGGTCATCATCGCGCTGGTGTTCCTCTATTTCATCGCCGCGATCTTCGTTTTCGGCGGCGAACTGAACGCGGCGATCATCAAGTCGCGGTTGCCGCGCGGTGTTTCGCTTCAAGCAGCGCAGTCGCTAGAGCCCGGGGAGAAACAGGCTTGACCAGAAACGCATCGCCGCCGGCCGCGCGCGATGCCGCCTCATCGTCGCTCCTGCCCGACACGCCGATGATGGCGACGCGCCCCACCGGCGCCCCGAGCGCACGGATACGCCCGATCGCCTCGATGCCGGTGATTCCAGGCAGCACCATATCCATCAGCACCGCATCGAATCCGCCTTGGGCGATGCGCTGGACGGCATCCTCGCCCCGTCCGACGAACTCCGCCTGATGGCCGAGTTCGGTAAGGATCGTGTTGAGCACGACGCGGCCGAACGGATTATCTTCAACGCTGAGAATCCGGAGCGCACCCGAGAAATCCGACGGCCTGTCGAGGTCGTCGCCGCGCTCGATCGCTGCCGGTCCATCGGCTGGCGTCAGCAGAACGGTGAGCGTGAACGTGGTGCCGCCGCCGCGCCGCTGCGTCGCCGTGACATCTCCACCCATCGCGCGCGCCAGTTGCTTCACCGAGGAGAGCCCGAGACCGGCGCCGCCAAAGCGCGATGCGATCGAGACATTGGCCTGCGAGTACGGCCGGAACAGCCGCCTGATCTCGGTGAGCGACAGACCGATCCCGCTATCGGAGACCACGAAGGTCACGCCTGTTCTTCCTCCCGACGGCCGCGACGCCGTAACCTTGAGAGCGACGTCACCCTGCTCGGTGAACTTGATCGCGTTGTCGACGAGGTTCTCCAGCGCCGCGCGCAGGCGGACAGGATCGCCGGTCACGAACGCGGGCAGCCCGTCTGAAATTTCGACAGCGGAGCGCAGGCCCTTGGCGGTCGCGCGGCCGGCCAGCGAATCGCCGGCATTGCGCGCCAGCGCTCGCAGATCGAAGAAGTCCTGCCGTCCGCCCGGCGCCGAACGGCGGCTTCGCGCCGCATCGACGAACAGCGTCGCCAGGCTGGCGAGATGATCGGCGCCGGCCTTGATGGTCTCGACCCAGCGCCGCTCCCGCTCGCCGAGATCGGAGGTGGCGAGCAGATCACTGACGGCGAGAATTCCGGTGAGCGGCGTCCGCACCTCGTGCGCGAACGCGGCGAGCGCATCCTCGACGACGCCGGATGTTGATTGCGAACGCGGCCGCTTCGCCTTTACAGGCTTCGGCGACGTCTTCGGAACATGCTTCTTCGCCGGCCGCCTTGTGGGCTTCCGCGGCTTCTGCAACCCGCGCGATGTCGGCGCCATGATTTTGCTTTCCCCACCCCACGCCAGCATGCCACGGCTCGAACGCGGGAGTCACGTCGTGGATGGATCGTCATGCGAAGATGCTTTACGGCGCACCAACGGCAGCCGCGTTGCGGCGGTTTCAAGGCAGGCCGACAAGCCTGCGGAGCTGCGCGGGCATCATTCCGCCGGCCCGCAACTCCCGCAACCCGATCGCTCCCGACGACTTGGACAGCTTCTTGCCATCGCCATCGCGGATCAGATCATGGTGGTGATAAGCCGGCTGAGGCAGGTCCAGGATTTTCTGCAGCAGCCGGTGCACGGCGGTCGACCTGAACAGGTCCCGCCCGCGCACCACCTCGGTCACCCCCTGGAGCGCATCGTCGATCACGACCGACAAATGATAGCTGGTCCGGATATCCTTGCGGGCGAGAATGACGTCACCCCAGGCTTCCGGGCGCGCGAGAACCTCGCCGGTCTCCCCGTCCGGGCCGGAGCCTCGCTCGATCCACGTCAAATCGCCTGCGAGCCGGCGCGCCGCCTCCATGTCCAGACGCAGCGCGAAGGGCGCGCCGGACCGCAGCCGCCGTTCGCGTTCGCTGGCCGCAAGCGATTTCGCCGTGCCCGGATAGAGCGGCGCGCCGTCGGGGTCTCGGGGCCAGCCGCCGTCGGCCTCCCGCGCCTTCACCAGGGCGGCAATCTCGGCGCGGCTTTCGAAACTCGGATAGAGCAACCCGAGCGCGGCCAGCCGGTCGAGCGCGGCGCGGTAATCGGCAAGGTGCTCCGACTGCCGCCGCACCGGCGTCTCCCATGACACGCCGAGCCAGGCGAGATCTTCATAGATCGCCGCTTCGAACTCGGGACGGCACCTCGTTGCATCAATGTCCTCGATCCGCAGCAGGAACCGGCCCTCGCTCAACCGGACGGATTCAAAGTTCATGAGCGCCGAAAAAGCGTGGCCGAGATGCAAAAAACCGTTCGACGACGGTGCGAAACGGAGAACGGGTGGCGGCATTGATCCTTGCTTGCATAATCGGCCGTGACGGCTGAAGTCCTAGAGCCTTTCCGCTTCTGATTGAATCAGAAGCGGGGCTCCATAATATTGTTTTGACGCGTTTTCTTCACGCGAACCGGTATCCACTTCGCTCGAAAACGCTATAG
>ENA-UOUJ01001411-UOUJ01001411.1-activated-sludge-metagenome-genome-assembly--contig:-NODE-1411-length-12682-cov-3.622951_pt1 | contig 12682 bp, 11 predicted proteins | sample MGYA00249839_ERZ747224 | MGnify/ENA primary metagenome ERZ747224 (study PRJEB28782, sample SAMN03220277) | activated sludge metagenome | biome: wastewater; feature: sewage sludge; material... | reverse complement strand
TACCACTCTTCATGCGGGCACCCATAGGGTAGGCAAGTCCCCATTCTGCTGCGGCATCAGCATCCGCTTTGCGTACTTCCGGATGGTTGGCCAAGCCGAGATAATTATTAAGACTCCACACAATGCGCTCTTTGCCCATAAATTTCATGCGGTTTCCTATTTCACCTTCAAGCTTAGGAAAAGCAAAATAACCGGGGGCTTTCTCAGCGTAGTCACCAATCGGTCCGAGCTTCGATTCAAATTTGGCAAAGAGATCCATATACTTCTATAGTTGATTTATACTGTTGAAAAATATGCGCGAAATTATAAAAAAATAATCCCGTGTAAGGGTTCTTCTTTGCATTTTTACGGCACAACTGTCTTTGATGAAACAAATCGTTACGCTTCTTTTGTTTTCTACTTTTTCCGTTTCCACCTTTGCACAAAAAAACATTGAACGTCCAAAGCTCGTTGTAGGTGTGGTAGTAGATCAAATGCGTTGGGATTATTTGTATCGTTTTTACGATCGGTATAGTGCAAATGGTTTTAAACGTTTGATGAATGATGGCTTCAATTGCCAGCAAACTATGATCAATTATTTGCCTGCTTACACTGCGCCCGGACATGCTTGCATTTACACAGGTTCAGTTCCTTCCATTCATGGCATTGCGGGAAATAATTGGATAGATAATAATACAGGAAAGCATTGGTATTGCACTGAAGATACTTCTGTATCACCTGTGGGTGGAAGTAAACAGGCAGGAATGATGAGTCCGAAAAACATGCTTGTCACTACTGTTACAGACGAGTTGAGGCTTGCTACAAATTTCAAATCGCGCGTGTTTGGTTTTTCACTCAAAGATCGGGGCGCAATTATTCCGGCAGGACATCTTGCCAACGGCGCTTATTGGTATGATGACAGCACCGGTAGTTTCATTTCAAGTTCTTTTTACGGCAATACACTTCCCGCCTGGCTAAACACTTTTAATAATCAACGCTTGCCCGATACTTTTCTAAGACAGCCGTGGGAAACGCTATATCCTATAAACACTTACACACAAAGTATTAAGGACAATAATCGCTACGAAGGAAATTTTTCCGGTGAAAAGAATCCTGTGTTTCCGCATATTGTCAAGTCTTCATCGTACCCAAATATGCGCAGGCTTCCTTCAGGAAATACCTATACATTTCACGCAGCCAAAGCTTGTATTGAGGGAGAGTATCTGGGAATGAAAAATGAAACTGATTTTCTTTGTATCAGCTTGTCTTCGCCCGATTATATAGGTCATCAATTCGCACCAAACAGTGTAGAGGTGGAAGACACTTATTTACGACTTGATAAAGACCTCGGAGATTTCATTACTTATCTCGACAAAAAATTAGGCAAAGGAAATTATCTCATGTTCCTCACTGCCGATCACGGTGGAGCGCACAATGCAAGCTACCTGAACGATATTAAAATTCCGGCTGGAAATGAACAAGAAGGAAAGATTCTTTCACAACTGAAAGAATTATCCAAGACAAAATTTGGAACTGATGAACTTATTCGCGGCTATGATAATTACCAGGTTTTTCTTGATCATAAAAAATTAGAATCACATAAAATTGAGGAAGAAGATTTGAAAATAGCGATCAAAGAATGGTTTTATAAAAGTCCGCAAGTTGCGTATGTGCTGGATATGCAGGAAATGGATGAAACGCCTGTGCCCGAACCAATTCTCACGAAGGCTATAAATGGTTATCACAGATTGCGAAGCGGGGACTTGCTTGTTATTTACAATCCGGGTTGGTATCATGGGTATGGACAAACCGGAACAACACACGGCACATGGCATCCTTACGATTCGCATATTCCATTGCTATGGTATGGTTGGAAAATAAAAAAAGGAAGTTCAAACCGAACTATTAATATGGAAGATATAGCAGCCACACTCGCTGCCATGTTACATATTCAAATGCCAAATGGTTGCATCGGTAAGGTAATTTCAGAGGTAGCTCCATAATTTTTTCCCGGAAAATAGTTTCTAATCTCTGTTATTCACCCAGAGAAAAATCTTCAGTGAGCAATACTTTGCCTGCGCCCGCATAGGTGCGTGACCAGTAATCTTCTTTAAGACTGCTGATCATAACTCCGCGAGTGTTGGACGAATGAACAAAGAAATTGTTCTTCAAATAAATTCCGACGTGTGTGATTCTTTTCTTTCCGCGTGTTCGGAAAAAAACCAGATCCCCTTCCTTTAGATGTTCTCTTTTCTTTACCAACCTGCATTTGTGAAATTGCTGGAACGCTGTGCGAACGAGATTGGTGCAGTAAACATTTTCATACAATCGCTGAGCAAATCCCGAACAGTCAATTCCCGACTTGTCATTTCCGCCGGTACGATGGCGCACACCATACCAATCTTCAATAAAGTTGTAGAGTGCATAATTTCTAATCCCTTCAGGCTCTACCCGAAGAAGGCTTGCGTATTTTACCTGAAGCGAGTTGGTAACAGAAGCATGAATATCCTTATGAAGTTCTAATTCATTTATGCGCTCATTCTGGTAATTGGTGGTATCCTCACTCCTCGGTACATACAAATATTTAGGTCGGGGTTTTAGCGAGAGCATCGGGTCTAAGAGTTGCTCTGATGAAGTGCAGGAGGCCAGCAACCCAATGAATGAAAATAGAACCCAGATTTTTTGTTTGCTATACATAGCCACTCAGTTGTTACGCACAATAGAAATCAATACGCAGTTAGCGATAATTGCCGGATGCAAAAATAGAAGACCAGGCATACCAGCCAAGCAAATTGTTATAGACTTATTAGTGTAATGAGAAGCTTACAGAAAGCTGTCGTCTTCGTTATTCGTAACGGTCAGTTCAACTGTTTCAGCAGAGTTGCGATACATCTTAAGGATGCGCACTTCATACTTGTCAATTGTAAGTTTGTCTTGTTCGTTCAGTTCCTGCGGAAAACAATAAGCAATAAGCCCTGAAAGTGTTTCGTAATGGTCGCTCTCTTCGAGGCGATAAGGAAGGTATTTGTTGATATCAGAAAGATTGGTGTGTGCGTTAACGATAAAAGTATTGCGCGCGGTCTTTTCTACATAAGGCGTTTCATTGTCATATTCGTCTTGTATTTCTCCTACAAGTTCTTCAAGAATATCTTCCATTGTTACAATGCCCGATACTTCACCAATTTCATTTGTCACCACAGCCATCTGAATATGTTTCTTCTGAAACTCTTTCAGTAAGTCTTTAATCAAACGGCTTTCGGGTATAAAATTGGCCTTGCGCAGCAGTGGACGAATACTTTCTGGTTTCTTAGTCGCCACCATCGTTTTCATCAAATCTTTTGTGTAGATGATGCCTGCAATTTCATCGAGCGAGCCATCGCACACGGGGTAGCGCGAGTAGCCTTCGGTTATAGCAAAGTTGATAGCATCATCAAGCGAAAGATTTACTTCCATAGGAGTTACGTTCTTCCGTAGTGTTTGAATATCCCACACACGTCTGTCGTCAAAGTCAAATACATTTCTGATAAGGTCGCGTTCTGTTTCTTCGATAGCGCCACCTTCATGGCTTTCAGAAATTATCATTTTCAACTCCTCTTCTGTATGAATATCTCCACCATGAATGGGACGAATGCCTATCATTCTCAAAATAAAATTAGCTACTCCGTTTAGCGACCAGATAAACGGACGAAACAACAGGTAAAAAATCTTTAACGGCAGCGCTATAGCAAACGTGGTACTGGAAGGAAAACGTATAGCTATAGATTTTGGTGCAAGCTCTCCAAAAACAATATGCAACACCGTGATGGTAGCAAATGCAATAGGCAACGCCAGGTTGTGAGCCGCACTTTCCGAAAGCTCTAAGCCCATTGCATGAAAAGTCTTGAGTAAAATATTTGTGGTAACACTTTCACCCACCCACCCAAGACCAAGGCTGGCAAGGGTTATACCGAGCTGGGTAGCAGCAAGGTAAGCATCCAGATTGTTGACAATGCTCTTAGCGGTGGCTGCAATGTTTTTATTGATGTTTTCTCTTACTTCTATTTGCGAAGAACGAACCTTGACAATAGCAAATTCCGCCGCTACGAAAAAACCATTTAAAACAACAAGGAACAGAGTTATAAAAATATCGAATGCCATATCTGTGTCGCAAAGCTAATCACAAAAACAGTACCTTATGATTTTCCTCTTTTATGAAGAAATGCTGGTGAAAACGCAATAATTCAAAACGTTCGTTCATATCGCCCTGTAATTTTTTGAAGATGTATGCGGTAATAAAGCGCAGGCACATACTCAGGTTTCAACTCATGAAAGCGTGATTCCTGCTGATGCGGTGGCGCTGCGGTTTCCTGCGTTTTCATTTGCAACATATAATCGCTAAAGAACTGCCGCGCATATTCTATATCCCGCTCCTCAGTCAGTTCCTGATATACTCCCCAGGCTATTACACTCCGCCAGTTATTAAAATCTCTCACTTCATCTATTTCAAAACACACAAACGGATTTCGGCGCATCATCTGAATTTTCATACCATCGTGGCTATGGCAAAGCAGCGCCCCATTTTCATACACATAACTAATAGGCACTACATACGTCCTCTCCCCATCGTTGCAACCCAATCGCCCTATCATATTATTGCGAAGCATCTCTTCCATTTCCTCTTGCGTTAGCTTGCTGAGCATAGGCTTTTCGTTTTTGCTTCGCTAAGATAAAATTTTGCTGCAAACCATATGTACATAGTTAATTAGGGCGAAATCAAAGCCTGAGTTTTTTCACACAGGCTCTTTTTACCAAGCCAATTTTTACTAATCTCCTTTTTAATTTCCTGCTGTAGAAGTTCTACCTTCAACCTTCATAGTTGCCCGCTGGTACAAAAATGGTAAGGGGCATGTAAAAAATGTTTTATGGACGTTATAATTCAATCGCTGGGATTTAAAGCCGGTGCAGAACTGGAAAGTTTCGTAACGGAGAAAGTAAACAAGCTGGAAAAAAGAGCGCCGGGTGTGGTGCGCGCCAATGTGGTATTGTTTCTGGGGCCAGAAACTCAAACAGATAACAAGCACTGCGATATACGGCTTGAAATGCCGGGCAACGATCCTTTTGTAAAAAAGAATGCAGCAACCTGGGAAAATGCAATTATGGAAGCGGTTGACACGTTGGATAATGTGCTAAGAAGGGCAAAGGAAAAAATGCAGGAAAAGCGACCTTAGTTTTTCACTTTTATCTGAAATAGCTACAGCGATTTGCCACACGGCAGGTCGCTTTTTTAGTAGGCCGGAAGTGTTTTTGCAAGTGGTAGTTATTAGTCGGAATATTAAAAGCGGTAAAGAATTACCGCTTTGTGAAATCGGATCTCTTTCTGACGGAAAATCCTCTTTCTGACTAAAACTTTATACAAATCTTAAAACCAAACTTCTTTCTACGATGTAATACTATATAATTTATCTTTTCCATTCAATAGTCAATCTGTTTTTTTTAATCAAAAGCCGTTTTGTAAAACAGAAAATAGCAATAGGGAAATTACCTGTTGTTCAGGTTTTTAGATGTAGGGAAACTTGTAAATAGTTACTGCGTGGTTAATGAGCTTTATTTTAAGGATAGAATACCGCCATTTTGCTGATGTTTGCAGCACGATCAATTTTCATCGTTTGTTTTTTTGTTGTTTGTTTGAATTGAGGGGTGCTGTCTTCATAGTGGCACCTCTTTTCATTTCGTTCATCTTTCATTTACTACCTTATCTTTTTAAGGGCTGCTCAAGTCATTCAATAGGTAGATTATCGCCAGCCCCCTCCCAATGCTTTATAAATATTCACTTTCGCATTTAACTGCTTTGCCTTGATTTCTACAAGTTCCATCTTTGTCTCTAATGCTTCGCGCTGGGTAAGCAACACTTCGCTGTAATCTGCCCTGGCCGAATTAAAAAGGTTGTTGGCAATGTTTACGGACTGGGTCAGCGTTTCTACTTCTTTTTGCTTTGTTTCATAGCTTTTTGAGGAGGTTTCGATCTTTGTTAGCTGATTCAATACTTCTACATAGGCATTGAGAATGGTTTGCTGGTATTTATAAACGGCTTGCAACTGTTGCGCCGTAGCGGTATTGTAAGTCGCATGGAGTGCGTTCTTGTTGATGAGCGGCACCATAAGGTCTCCTGCCAAATTGTACAGTATGGAATGAGGATTTAGTAAGTAAGCGACATTAAATGCCTGAAAGCCTGCGCTTGCTGATATCCGTAGGGAAGGGTAGAAGTTTGCCCTCGCAACCTTTACATCCAACTTTTTAGCCGCCAGTTCATATTCAGCCTGCCGTATGTCGGGGCGGTTCGTCAATAATTGTGAGGGAATACCCGCCTGGATAGAATCAATTTTTACATCATTAAATGACTTGGATGCCCTTGGTATGGGTTGCGGAAACCGCGCTGTGAGGTAGTTGATACGATTCTCTGTTTCCACTATTCTTTGCCTGATTGCGTATTGATAGTTTTGGGTTTTGAGTAGTTGGGCTTCAAAGCGATTGACCGCCAACTGAGTTACTCTTGCCGCTTCTTTCTGTTGCCTCACAGTTCTTAATACGTTCGTTTGGATGCCAACATTCTGCTGTATAATTTCCAATTCATTATCCAATGCCAACAGTTCATAGTAGGCTTCGGCAATGTCTGCAACAAGGTTCGTCACGGCAAAGTTTTTGCCTTCGGTGCTTGCCAGGTATCGCATAACGGCTGCCATTTGGGCTTGACGCAATTTTTTCCAAATGTCAATTTCCCACGAAGCCGACATACCTAAAAAATAGTCGGATAAAGGCTCTGGGAAGCGGGTGTCTTTCTTTACCTCCAATTGTTCTTCTATTGCACCATATCGTGTGTACTTGCCAGATTTTTCCACACCGGCTGTAACCCCAATATTGGCTGAGGGGAGGTACTCACCCTTGCGTGCCCTTATTTCATTTTTGCGCACCTCCATTTCCTGTAGTACGATATTGAGTTCCTGATTATTCATCAGTGCCGTATCTATTAGCGCAATTAGGGTTTCATCTCCAAAATAGGTTCGCCAATTGACCGTAGCACTCGTTGCGGTGTCTTGTGCTTGCAGGTAGCTTGCAGGCATTGTTTTATTTTCATCCTTAATGGCTTTTCGGGGAACTGTGCAGCCCCATAGCGATACCGAAAGGCAAATGATGATTATCTCCTTAGTTTTATTGAGTAGTCTATTTTGCATTGTTCCTTCTTTTTCGTTTGTCTATTCTGAGCAACAAACCCATTTTTTGAATTTTTTTAAGCCAGAAGACCTTTGATGCCCCTTCAACAAAATCTTCTGTAAGTGGATTTTCATCTTCACCCCGAATCAACTTCTTCCCTTCAGACCAGGTAGCGAAAATGTAATAAAGCCCCGGTACAATGATGACCCCGAAGAGCGTTCCAAGCAACATACCACCCAGTGCAGACGAACCAATGGTTCTGTTGCCGACGGCACCAGCCCCGGTTGCCCTAACAAGCGGAATCAATCCTGCTATGAAGGCAAAAGAGGTCATTAAAATGGGACGGAAACGTGCCCTGGCACCCTCAATCGCGGCCGTTAGTACCGACGCGCCTTGGTTGTGCTTTTGGACGGCAAATTCCACGATCAGGACAGCGTTTTTCCCCAACAGACCCACGAGCATAATCATCCCTATTTGAGCATAAACATCGTTGGCAAGACCCATTATTTTCAATAGTAACAATGAGCCTAATACGCCTGCTGGCAGGGATAACACAACCACCAGCGGAAGCAGAAAACTTTCGTATTGCGAGGCCAACACGAGGTACACAAAAATCAACACGATTACAAAAATGTAAATGGCTTCATTGCCCCTGCTGGCTTCATCAAACGACAAACCTTCCCAGGCAATACCATATCCATTTGGTAGTGTTTGTTCTGACACTTCTTTAATCGCAGCAATGGCATCGCCTGTTGTATATCCGGCGGCTGGCAGCCCCCTGATGGATGATGATGTGTAAAGGTTGTAACGGGTTATTTCGCTGGGTCCCTGTGTTTTGTGTAGCGTCACAAAAGCAGAATAGGGCACCATTTCATCCCTGTCGTTTTTTACGTACAGCTTTAAAACATCGGATGGCAGCTTCCTGTATTCCGGACTGGCCTGGGTATAAACCTTGTAGAATGTGTTGAACCGTGTAAAACCTTGTTCGTATGTACTCCCAATCAGAATGTTCAGGTTTTCCATGGCTGCGCCAATGGACACACCTTTTTGCATGGCTTTTTCATTGTCAATCTCAATTTCGTATTGCGGGTAGTTTGCCGCATAAAAAGTGAAAAGCCCGGATAATTCTTTGCGCTTTTTTAAGGCTGCCATAAAATCAGAATTGACCTTGTCAAACTCATGGTAGTCAATGGTGCTGTTTTTATCTAACAACCGCAATGAGAAACCATCCGATGAACCATAGCCTGGCACGGCGGGTGGCTCAAAGAACTCAACTACAGCTCCCATTCCTTTTGTTTTTTCTTCCAGCTCTTCCACGATTTCTTTCACCGAGTGGTTTCGGTGCTCCCAATCTTTAAGGTTAATCAAACAAGTGCCTGCATTTGACCCACGTCCTTCAGTGAGGATTTCGTAGCCTGCCAGGGAAGTAACCGATTGTATGTCTTCGATTTCTTCGGCAAGTGTTTGAAGTTGCCTTGACACTTCATTGGTTCGTTCCAGTGTACTTCCCGGCGGTGTTTGTACAATGGCATAAATCTGCCCCTGGTCTTCATTAGGAATAAAGCCCGATGGTAATACCTGATTGATTCCGACAATGCCAAGACCAAAAATTATAAGCATCCCGTAGGTAACAAATCTTCGATTAACAATCCGCTCCAGAAGGTGTGTGTACTTTCCTGTAACTTTTTCAAACTTCCGGTTGAACCATGCAATGAATCTTTGCACAGGCGATAGCTTTCTTCGCTTGCCGTGATTGTTTTTCAAAATCATGGCGCAGAGTACCGGCGTTAAGGTTAGCGCTACCACACCCGATAAAATAATGGAGCTGGCCATGGTAATAGAGAACTGGCGATAGAAAACACCCACCGGACCCGTCATAAAGGCAATGGGAACAAATACCGCCGTCATCACCAGCGTGATGGCTATAACGGCTCCGCTGATTTCGTTTAATACTTGCTTTACCGCGCTGAACGGCGACATGTGCTGTTCCTCCATTTTTGTATGCACGGCTTCTACCACCACAATGGCATTATCAACCACGATGCCGATAGCTAACACAAGAGCAAAAAGAGTAATTAAGTTGATTGTTAAGCCGAATAGCTGCATGAACACAAATGCTCCGATCAACGATACCGGAACTGCCAGAATAGGAATAAGCGTTGACCGCCAATCGCCTAAAAAGATGAACACAACCAGTGCCACCAGAATAAAGGCTTCAATGAGGGTATGCATTACTTTTTCAATAGAGGCATTTACAAATTTGGAAACATCGTAGTTGATCTCGTAATTCATGCCTGCGGGAAAATCCTTCTTAAGTTCCGCCAGCTTTTCTTTTGTTTTGGCTATAACATCACTGGCATTGGTACCGGCGTTTTGTTTTAAAACAATAGAGGCGGAGGGATGTCCGTCCTTGTTGGAATAGATATCAAAGAATTCACTGCCTAATTCTACATCGGCCACATCTCTCAGCCGCAACAGTTCGCCATCAGCATTAGCCTTGATGATGATGTTTTCGTATTCTTCCGGTTTATTGAAACGCCCTTTATAGGTAAGCGTATATTCAAGCGACTGTGCTGTTTTTCCCGATGCCTGTCCCAACCTTCCCGGTCTGCCAATGATGCTTTGTTCTTCCATTGCCTTCATCACTTCTTCGGTAGATATGTTGTAGGCCCGCATACGGTCTGGTTTCAACCATATACGCATGGCAAAGGTGCGACTGCCCAAAATTTGCGCACGCCCCATTCCATTGATTCGTTGCAGTTCGGGAATAATGTGTACGCTGGCATAGTTGTACAGAAACTTTTCATCTACCTTTTTATCGGTACTATACAAGTTCACATACATCAGCATACTTGGCTGAATAGGGGTGATCACGATGCCTTCCCGCTGTACCAGAGGTGGAAGGTTATTCATAATGGCATCTACCCGGGTTTTTACATTTACAACTGCTGCGCTGGGGTCGGTGCCCGGTTCAAATACAATCTGGATGGTGGCTTCGCCTGCGCTGGTGGCATCGGAGGTAATGTAAAGCATACCCTGCACCCCATTGATGGCTCGCTCCAGTGGAATTAAAGTAGATTCTACTAAAACATTGGCGCTGGCACCGGGATACGCAATAAATATGTTCACCCGGGGCGGGGCTATGTCGGGAAATTGAGAAACCGGTCTTGTTTTGATAGCCAGAATACCGAGAAATACAATGGATAACGAAACGGAAATAGCAAGAACCGGCCGCTGTATAAATTTACTAAACATGTTTTTCAGTTTGTGGGGTTCTTGCGTTTATTCGGCTTTCAAGTCTTGCATTTCCCTGATGATAGTATCAAACGATTGTTGTTGGTAGTGGATCTGGTCGCCGTTCTTTACTTTGCGAATGCCTTCCACCAATACTTTATCGTTTGGATTCAAGCCTTCCGATATTACAAAGATGTGCGGCAGCTCTTGCTGAATGGTAATTTCACGGGCGGCAACCTTGTTGTCTGCGCCTACCACATACACATACTTTCTGTCCAGGATTTCAAACGTTGCTTTTTGAGGAATCAACAGAGCATTTTTAAGAATTACAGGCATAAGGATATTGCCGGTTTCGCCGTGACGAAGTATGCGATTGGGGTTGGCAAACGTGGCGCGGAAAGCAATGTTTCCTGTTTCATTATTAAAGTCTGCTTCAATGGTTTCAATAACACCTTCCTCGTCAAATAACACATTGTTGGCCATTTGCAGTTTTACGTTCACGGGTTTGTCTGCTTTTTCCCGCCCCGCATAGTTGAGGTATTCCGTTTCTTGTACGTTGAAGTAAACCCAAACCTTGGCATTGTCAGATAATGTGGTCAGCAGTTCTCCTTCATCCAGCAGGCTTCCTAAACGCACATCGTTGAACTTGCCAATGATGCCGTCGAATGGTGCTCTGATTTGCGTGAAGCTTAAGTGTGCCCGCGACAAATTCAGTTCAGCTCTTGCTCTTTCCAGCCGGGCTTTGCCTAAGGCTAATTCGTTTTTCGACACGATATTGCTATCGGCAAGCAGTTTAGTGTTTTGATACTCCACCGTGGCGGTTGTTAGTTCGGCTTGTGCTTTCTGGGCTTCGGCCTGATAAACCACAGGCATGATCTGAAACAAAAGCTGTCCTTTCTTGACGTTTTGTCCTTCGTCCACGTATATTTTTTGCAGGTACCCTTTTTCGAGTGTTCGAAGTTCTATGTGTTGAATAGAGCGGATTTGCGACACGTATTCCTGGTAAATAACAGTATCCTTTTGTTGAGGGTTGGTTACAATGAATGTTGTTGCTTCTTCTTTTTGATGTTCGGTATGATTACAACTGGCAATAACACATGTAGTAACGCAAACAAGCGAGAGTAATTTTCTCATAAGGTGCTCGTGATTTTTGAGAGAATGAAATAGAAGTAACACTTTATTCCGAAGCAGAATAAAATGATAAGTGCAGGCAGAACTGTTTACGTGCAGGTGTACCTGTCAGCATACATCAGTTGCGAGGGTATCAGAAAATCAGGAAAGAAAACTTTTCCAGGAGCAGTAAAGAATAAAAAGAGGAAGCGTGTTGCGATGTTGCGCAGCATGTGCTACTGCAGAAAAAAGAGCGGCTTCTTTACAAGCGTTTATGGCAAGAAAAGCGCTACAAGAGGTTTTCCACAAGTCGTCTGGTGCGTCTTCGGTTTCGTCAAATCCTTTTTCGCTTTTGTCGTCGTTGGAATCATCCGAATCGTGGGGAACTTCCGGCAAAGAAGCAAGAAAGTTTATATTGAGAAAGGGTGCCGCGCCGTTCGCCGCGGTCAGGGTTGTGCCATTTCTGCCAATACCTTCACTTTGCTCATTTGCGTGAATTCGGGGCGTTGATAGGGCAATCGCCAGCAATAAGCAAATAAGAACGGGTAGGGTATTCCTCCGTTTTAGCCATTGCCAACGATGGTTTACCAATGCTATCGTTCTGCGCTTCAAATTCATTTGAAGTATAAAAGTAGGAGAATTTCTGGTTTAGGACAGTATTGTCGTTTTGAGTTGGGGTAATCCTCTGTAAGGAAGGCTGCTAATATTCCAGCTTCCAACGTGAAAGCTGGCGTTTTCAAATAATTGGTTCAAGCAAGGGCTTGAACTTGTGAGAGAATTCTTCGCTATAATGCACAAGCTGACCAATCTCCAGAATTTCTAATTCTAAATTGGCGGGTGCTATTTTAATTACTTCATTGGCTATTTTTCTGTTGAAGGATCCTTCCCGAAGGAATACTTTTCGCTTTGCTATGTCATGTGTCAAATCAGGATCAAAACGGCACATTAAGTTATCGCCACTTACGTTGATGCACATTTTACCATTGATGATAAATGCAAGCCCACGAAACATTTCCTTTTCGTCAACCTTTAGCCCTGGAAACTCCGCCAAATACGTTCTTACTCTGTGGGCAAGTTGGATGTCATAAGCCATTTTACCAAAGCCTGCGCCAGGCAGTAACCCAAACCAAAGAAAACCTTTCGGAAAACAATCTCACCCTTGAAGAATTGC